>ENA-ORXM01000233-ORXM01000233.1-marine-metagenome-genome-assembly--contig:-NODE-233-length-110193-cov-5.597170_pt1 | contig 110193 bp, 100 predicted proteins | sample MGYA00237867_ERZ511480 | MGnify/ENA primary metagenome ERZ511480 (study PRJEB26309, sample SAMN06266103) | marine metagenome | isolation source: Algal blade | place: United Kingdom:Sidmouth, United...
CAGGGGAACCAGACCATCGAAATCGGTAATACCTTCAACTTTACGGCAAGCGTCTTACCGGGCAACGCGACCAACCCGAACGTCACATGGAGCTCGAACAATGCGGCCGTGACCGTTTCGAACGGTACGGTGACCGGGGTTTCCCAAGGCACCGCTACCATTACGGCCACGGCGGGCGGGTTCAGCGATACCGTTACCGTTACGGTCAATCCATCAGTTGTCGCAGTCACCGGCGTGAGCATCGACCAGGGGAGCCAGACCATCGAGATCGGTAATGCCTTCAACTTTACGGCAAGCGTCTTACCGGGCAACGCGACCAACCCGAACGTCACATGGAGCTCGAACAGTGCCACCGTGAGCGTTTCGAACGGTACGGTGACCGGTGTCTCGGAAGGCACCGCTACCATTACCGCCACGGCCGGAGGGTTTAGCGATACCGTGAACATTACCGTTTCAGGGCCCACTTCTACCATTACTGTAAATAATTGGTCGGCAAACGAAACTGAAGAAATTGGCTCTGGTGGTTCAGGTTCTAGCACACATCAAAACATCAATATTTTAACAAATTTCATGTATACGCCATTAAGTATTAGGGCTGAAGTTATCGAACAAATTGCATCACCTACTACATCAAATCAGGTTATGCCAGTTACTGCAGCACGTATAGATGATTTAGTATCTGGGCCAAACTTTTTAAATCAATCTCAGACAATTCCAAATGGGACTAATTTTACAATTTATTTACGGATACCTGCAGAAAGGACTGTTGATCAGTATGAAAGAGCAACCACTACAGTCCGCTTTTATATATCAAACAGTGTTGAAACAATAACAAGAGATGTAACCTATAAACATTTGTAAATTATGTTTGACATATGAATTTAGGTATGATTTTTGATAATATATTTATGAACTTTTTCTAAATCATTAATTATGAAAAACTATCCAGTTTTATTTGTGGCAATTATTCTATTTTTTACGAGTTGCACTAATGACGATGGCACAATCATTCCTGAAAGCAACAATTTGGAATACGAATTGGTGCAAATAAACCCCGATAACATTACAGTAGGAATTTCGGCATTAAATAGTAGCGAAAGAGATTTTGTAGTTCGTTCATTTCTGCCTAATTCAGATAACCTAAGTCATTTTGAAACAAGCGGAAATCTATTAGGAACAATTGGAGGTGTCGATGTTTCAGCTCAAGATGTGTCAGCAGATGGAAGTTTTGATATTACATTAACAGAAATAATCGATGGGATGAATTATTTCACCATTGAAATTGATAATGCTGGTTTGAAAAAATACTTCTCGTTTCATATAAATAAAGATTCCGAATCTGGAGAAATCAACTATTTAGCAGTTGTAAATAATCGTACGGATAACGATACTAACTATGTGGATGCAATTTTTGAATTGGATTTTTATTCTAATACGTCTTTTCGAGTTTTGAGCGGTAAAAATGAGCCTACACAAATTTTATTTGACAATTTGATTAATGATAGCTCAAATTTCCAATACATATCCACCCGTAGAGCTACTGAAATTATAAAGACCTGGTTTGAAAAGATATAATCTAGTTTTGTTATTCGCTTTTAACACTTAACTTTCCTCACTCCTAGACGATTAATTATTCTAAAATATGTAGTATCGTTGTTATTAGAATGTTTGTTTATCAAATTGTGAGTATTGTATATTAGTGAAAAATTACGCTTTTAACGATTGTAATAAGTATTACGCTTCTTTGGAGCGGATTTCTGCACCTTCCTTTTTAAATTGCAAGAGTTAACCATATTAACCATAGAGTTCAAACTTAGAATTCTATAGTCCATAGTCCTCAAGAAAAAAGTACAAATTCCATTTTCTATATCCTATAAATTGGAATAAATCCATATATTTGGAAATAATCCAGTTTATGAACGTTTTCTTTATCTTCATTTTTTTACAGAAGCTAGGTCATGATTTGTATTGGGCATTTTTAAATCGAAAGAAAATGGAGCTTATCCGATTGGAAAACGAGATAAAAGCCTTATTGCAATTCCGCTTGACGGCGTTCGAATATGATATCGTCATCGTAGAGGCCTATCAAGCCATGGATATGACTACCATCTGCCGTATCGAACTTTTTCTGGAGAAACGGAGCGTGGAATCAAGGATCGCGAAATATGAGGGTGAAGTAAAAAAAGCATTCTACTTCGAGGCCGAAAAGTCATTGATACAGCAGATTTCAAAAAACCGTATCGAACAGGCTGTTTGATTGGGATTCAAAATACAGTTTAGAGTTAGTCTATGGAAAGAGCTATCGTGCATATAAATCTGCACAATTTTTTATTGCGTGCGAACGTCTGGCCAATTCCTCGCTTAATGGTGCTCCCATTATCATCGGGGGCGTAAGGGACCGGGGAACCGTTGCCGCATGTTCAGGGGAGGCCGCCAAGTTCGGCGTATGTAGGGCCATGCCCACAGCATTCGCGCTTAAACTTTGCCCGGCTGCCCGAGTGATAGCAAGTGATTTTGATACTTTAACGAAAACCCAAGATTGAAACCCATAGAGTCCTAGCTATAAAGTATCCGCAGAAAATGAATAGAGCTATCCTACATATGGACCTTGATACCTTCTTCGTGGAATGCGAACGAAGGGAGAACCCCCATTTGGAAAACCGCCCGGTTCTCGTTGGGGGCACGGGCAGCAGGGGTATCGTTTCGGCCTGTAGCTACGAGGCACGCCGTTACGGAATCCATTCAGGAATGTCCATGCCCATGGCCAGGAAAATGTGCCCGCAGGCCGTGGCCATCAAAGGCAATTCCATGGTGTATACCAAATATTCGCGGCTTGTAACGGATATCATAAGAGACGAAGTACCGTTGTTCGAGAAATCCAGTATCGACGAGTTCTATGCCGACCTTACGGGTATGGACCGCTTTTTCGGTACCTATAAGTTCGCGAAGGAACTTCGCAAAAAAATCATGGACCATACGAACCTTCCGATATCCTTCGGGCTCTCCCAGAACAAGGTCGTATCGAAGGTGGCTACCGGTGAGGCAAAGCCGAGCAACCAGATGCGCATCGACTTCGGCCATGAAAAAAATTTCCTTGCCCCGCTCCCCATCCGCAAGATACCGATGATCGGAAAGGTATCCGCAAGTCGTTTACGTGATTTGGGCATACAGCAAGTCCATTCCCTACAGATGATGCCCAAGGAAGTGCTTCATTCCGTACTCGGTAAGAACGGGCTGGTCATTTGGGAACGTGCCAACGGTATTGATGCACGTCCCATCATACCGTATACAGAGCGGAAATCCATCAGTAGGGAGCGTACCTATGAGGGCGATACCGCAAACATGGAAACGCTCAAGGCTACCCTTACGGCCATGGGAGAAAGCCTGGCCTTCCAGTTGCGGATGGACAATAAATTGACAGCACGTGTCACCGTAAAACTGAAATATTCGGACTTTTCGGTGCATTCCAAACAATTGCGGATTCCCTATACTAGTGCGGACCACCTGCTTATTCCCAAGATACAGGAAATATTCGCAAAACTCTATGAGCGCCGGTTGTTGATTCGGTTGGTCGGGGTGCGGTTCTCGGACCTTGTGGGCGGGAACTACCAAATCAATATGTTCGATGACAGTACCAAAAGGTTGGCGCTCTATTCCGCTATGGACAATATGCGCAATCGTTTCGGTGCCTCTAGCTTGATGCGGGCATCCACGATCGACGTCAAATCGGTAAGGAGCAACCGGAACCCCTTTAACGGCGAGCCGCCCATGGTCCTGGCGCACCGCAGACAATAACCAAGATTCCCGAACATGATATGTACATTAATTGCCACTCACAATATTCACTTCGCTATGGGACGCTCTCCGAGACCGACCTTTTGGAACTGGCTGCGCACAATAATGCAAGTTTCATTGCACTGACCGATATCAACATTACCTCGGCGATACTCAATTTTCTGAAGCTTGCCCCCAAATACCCCGTGTGGCCCGTGGTCGGGGTGGACTTCAGGAACGGCATCGAACAACAGTATATCATCTTGGCCAAAACCAATGATGGCCTGATGGCCATCAACCGGTTTCTGACCGAACACCTTCATGAACAAAAAGATTTTCCAAGAAGCGCTCCCGCACTTGCGGACACCTATGTCATCTATCCATTCGAGAACGTCATGGAGGATGATAGAAAGACCTTCGGCAAAAACGAATTTATAGGCATATCGGTCAGGAACCTCAGAAAACTGCCTTTCACGGATTACATTCAATATACGGACCAGCTGGTAATCCAGCAGACCGTTAGTTTCAGGAACCGTGCCGACTTTAACGCCCATCGGTTGCTCCGATGCATTGACCTTAATACCTTGTTAAGTAAATTGCCCAAGTCCGAACAGGGATCTCTCGAATCCGTGATGTACCCCATGGACCAGCTTACCGAATACTTTGAGGAATATCCTTTTATCAAAGAGAATACCAAGCGCATGATGCAAGCTTGTAAGGTGGTCTTCTTCTTCGATGACCAACGCACTAACCAAAATCAGGCCCATTATTTGGACAGCCGGGAAGAGGACTTTGATTTCCTGAAAAAGGAATGCTACAGACGATTGCCCTTGCGGTACCCGAATGCAAACAAAATCGTACATGACCGTATAGCCCATGAGCTGGATTCCATCAGGAAAATGGGGTTCGTTTTTGATTTTATCGCCAATTATATCACCATCGAAGATGCCAAGAGAAACAGAAGGCCACATATCGGTAGGGGCTCGGGGGCCAATAGTGTGGTGGCATATATCCTTGGCATTACCAACGTGGACCCGATTGCTTTGGACCTGTACTTCGAGCGGTTCATCAACCCCTATCGGCAGTCGCCCCCCGATTTCGATATCGACTTTTCTTGGAGGGACCGCGACGACGTGGTACGGTTCATGTTCGATACCTTCAAGAACGTCGCCCTGATGGCGACCTATGTGACCTTTCAGTACCGGGCTGTGGTACGGGAACTGAGCAAGGTATTCGGCGTCCCCAAGGAACAGACGGATAGGTTCCTTGCCGGGCAGTTCATCGACCCTGAAAAGGACGAGTACCTGAAATTGGTCAATAAATACGGAAAACTGATACACGGTTTTCCCAATTATGTAAGCGTCCATGCCTGCGGGGTCATCATTACTGAAAAGCCCATCGAGTACTATTCCGCGACCTTTATGCCACCCAAGGGGTTTCGCACCGTAATGTTCGACATGAACATCGCGGAGGACGTTGGTATCTTTAAGTTTGATATTCTTTCGCAACGGGGACTCTCCAAGATTACGGACTGTCTGGAAATTATTGCTTATAACCGTCCCGATGAGGCAGTGGCCGATATCGATGACGTAAACCGTTTCTATACCGACAAGAACCTGAACGACCTGTTAAGCGTAGGGGACTGTATCGGAGGATTCTATATTGAATCACCGGCCATGCGCGTACTGATGACCAAACTTAGGACCAACGATTACCTTGGACTGGTGGCCGCCAGTTCCATTATCCGCCCCGGGCCCGGAAACGGCGGGATGAAGAACGAGTACATCCTACGCCACCGTTTCCCAGACAAGAGGACTGAGGCCCATCCCATTATGTACGAAATCCTAAAGGATACTTACGGCATCATGATTTATCAGGAGGACGTACTGAAAGTGGCGCACCACTTTGCAGGGCTGACTCTGGCCGAGAGTGATAACCTGAGACGGGGAATGCGGGGCAAGACGAAAACCAAGGGGGTGCTTATAAAGATGATGGAGAAATTCAAGGCAAGCTGTCGCAAAAAGGGCTATCCCGAGGCGACTATCGATGATATCTGGAACCAAGTAGAGGCCTTTGCGGGCTACGCCTTCGCCAAGGGACATTCCGCCTCCTATACGGTGGAAAGCTACCAGAGCCTCTACCTGAAACATTATTTTCCTATCGAATATATGGTAGCCGTACTGAACAATGGAGGGGGGTTCTATAAAGTGGAGACCTATGTGAACGAGGCTAGAAAGTATGGAGCCATCATTTCGCCGCCCTGTATCAATACCAGTGACCATCCCAATATCGTAATCGGGACCGAAATATTCCTAGGTTTCGGGATGGTGAAATCCATTGAGGACAGGACCACGCAAAAAATCCTTTCCGAACGTCAGGTGTACGGGAAATTCAAGGGTCTTTCGGATTTTTTCGATAGGGTGGAAATCGGCGTGGAGCAATTGATTATCCTAATCAAGGTCGGTGCCTTTCGGTTTACCGGTATCGGAAAACATCGCTTGATGTGGGAGGCCTATCTCAAATACCAAAAAGGGAATATCCGTGAAAAGTCTCCGATGCTGTTTAAGACACCGCATATCGATTACAAAATTCCCGAGCTGGAGACCAATGAGCTTATAGAGGCATATGACCAATTGGAGTTCTTCGGGTTCCCGTTCATATCCAGATTCAAATTATTGAAACATGCCCAAAAGAGCTATATCTTGGCCAAAGATATGCCCGTTTACAAGGATAGGAGAATCACTATTTACGGTAACCTGATTACCTATAAGCCAACCGGAACCAAGAACGGCAAACTGATGTATTTCGGAACCTTCGCCGACTATAGCGATGCCCTTTTCGATACCGTACACTTCCCCAAAGTTGCAGAACGATACCAATTCCAGAGTAAGGGCATCTACAAAATATCAGGAACGGTGGTAGAGGAACTGGGGTATTATAGCATTATCGTCGAAGAACTGTACTTTCAGGAAATCATTCCCGACCCACGCCATCACTTGCCCGAAAATTCCAATAAGACCTTTTTTGGCAAAAATCCAATTGCCCTAGCCAAGGATACGGAGCATATTCCGGAGCATCTGAAGAAAACCTTCTAATACGGACCCGATATATAATCGATAATTGATAAACTTCAATTATCGATAGCGTTAAAACTTTACCTTGTAGTGGCACATCAAAATATAACAAGTTCCGAAATTGTACATACTATGCGTGCCGAAGCCCAATACTCTAAAATGTACAACCGGTTCTGTCAAATTATACAAAAGACCGAGACGCTGCTTGCCATGCTCCAAGAAATTTTAACCCTTTTTAAGAACCGCAGGCAGGATTCGGCCATTCGCAGGATGATTATAAGACAGCGGGGAGTGCTTAGGAGATTACTGTCAGAGCGTACATGGATGATAGCGTCCAAAACATATGCCGATAGTCTGTGCAGGCCGGCCGCTACGCAGTATATGAGTAGGGCGGAGATGAACCGCGCAATGTCTTGCAATGAAATTGCAAAACTCCTTGTGAAGGCCGAAAGTAGGCAGGCGCAACATTTTGTCCAGACATTGGATTCGGGGGGAGTTTCCGGAGGGCTAAGGAAGATTTTGGAAACGCATTTGGAAGAGCTCCGATGCGTACACGGTAGCTTCGAAATATCCCGTACCGTTCCCGTGATTATACGGTTGCCTGAATCCATGGATATCGAGGATGTAATCGAGCGATAGAAGTAATTCGAAAATATTGATAGAAATAGTCATAAATCCGAGAACGCAAACGAACAAATCGTTGCGCTTCATCCTAAAATTATACTTGCCATGAAAAATAAAGAAGAGCGGACCATTGATATGGACATCAAAAAATCGAAAGGTATGGGAGCGGTTCCCTCCGAAGGGGTTACCACGTTCCGGGTTTGGGCCCCCCACGCCGATAGTGTTCATGTAATCGGTTCCTTCAACGATTGGGAAAAAGGTTCGGTGGTCTTGGAACTTGAGGAAAATGGATATTGGAGCGGAATAACCGATATGGCCGAACAGGGGGACGAGTACAAATACCTAGTGACCAACGGGGAACTGGAACTGGAGCGGAATGACCCGTATGCCTTCGAGGTCACCAATAGCGATGGGAACTCCATTGTCCGTTCCCTTGATTTCAATTGGTCCGATGGCGATTTCCAAATGCCACCGTGGAACGAACTGGTCATTTATGAACTCCATGTAGGTACATTCAACCGCCAAGGACCGGACCAAGTGGGAACCTTTGCTGACGTTATCGATAAACTTCCCTATCTCAAGAAATTAGGAATCAACTGTATCGAACTGTTGCCCGTGGCGGAATTCGCAGGTGGAATTTCATGGGGGTACAACCCCGCCCACCCCTTTGCCATTGAACAGGACTATGGAGGTCCCGACGGATTCGCCAAACTGGTGGATAAGGCCCATGGTTACGGCATAGCCGTAATCATGGACGTGGTCTACAATCACCTTGGACCTTCCGATGTGGACCTCTGGCAGTTCGACGGTTGGCATGAGAACGATAAGGGCGGCATCTACTTTTACAACGACCATAGGAGCGAGACCCCTTGGGGAGACACCAGGCCCGACTATGGACGCCCCGAAGTACGGCAATATTTTCGGGACAATGCCCTGATGTGGATCGAGAAATACCATTGTGATGGGCTGCGTATGGACGCCACTTCGTACATTCGATATGAGGGCGGTGGCCTTGGATATGATACCGAAATCGAGGAGGGCAATATTCTGATGCGGGACATCAATTCGGAACTACAGGAGAAATACCCCCGGGTGCTAACCATTGCCGAGGATTTGAAGGGCGACAGCCGTGTGACCGACGGATTCGATTTGGGCGGACTTGGGTACGGGAGCCAATGGGACATGGAGTTCGTCCATCCGGTCCGGGAAGTGATACAGGATACTCACGATGATGCGAGGGACCTTCAAAAAATAGTGGATGCCCTTGAATTCAAGTACAGTGGGGACTACTTTAAAAGAGTGGTATACACTGAATCCCATGATGAAGTTGCCAATGGCAAGGCCAGGGTACCCGAGGAAATCCAGCCCGGTGACGCAGAGAGCGAATTCGCCAAGAAACGAGCCCTTCTGGGTATCGTGCTTACCCTCACGGCTCCAGGGATACCCATGCTCTTCCAAGGCCAGGAATTCTTAGAGGACGAGTATTTTCAGGATACGGAGGCCTTGGACTGGGACAAGGAGAATAGATTGACGGGCATCCGCCAAGCAGTCTGTAAGCTTATTCAACTTCGAAGTGGCGCCATTGGTGGCGGCTTCGGACTCCGCTCACAGGGTATCGAGATTGTGCATTTCAATCAGGAGAACAAGATTCTCGCCTTTATTAGGGATGAGGAATTCGGTGGGAACGAGCCCGTTCTGGTCATTCTTAACTTCGGAAACAGGAAATTTATGGAATACGGGGTCGGTGTGCGTGAAGGAAGGAGTTGGAAACTGTTCCTAAACACGGTAGGAGAAGAGTATGATGAAGACTTTACGGCAAAATCCGCGGACGAGCTGGAAATCGAAAAGGACACCACGGATGGAAGGCCTTGGACGGGAAAAGTCGATATTCCCCCATATGCGGCCCTTATCTATAAACTGTCTTGAATGGAGATGGACTATCTGTATATCGGGTCTGGAACTAATAATCCCTTCCAACTACAATTTCCGTAATATTTACCCGGGATCGTTCCTCTCAAAATAGGAAATGGCACGGAGCCCCGTTAGGCCATGTAACACCACACTGATAAGAACCACCCATGCCGTTATGGAATAAAGTTCATTCTCCGCCCCGAATTTGCTTTGCGTCAGGGCATATGCAAGATAGAAGAACGAACCTATGCCCTTAATGCCGAAAAAAGCGATTGCCCATTTTTTACGGGTAGCGTAATTCGATCGGAGCATGCCTAGAAACCCGCTCAATGGACGGAGGACCGTTACAATAAGCACCGCGACCAGAATACCGGTTGCGTTGGTATGACCAAGCAGGCCATTGGCCAGCAGCCCCCCGAACAGCAAAATAAAGATGATGGTCAGGAACTTTTCGGTCTCCTCGGTAAAGACCACCATTTCCCTTTTGGAGTGATTGTCCTTTTGTTTATGGTTATGGTATTGTGCGAACAGCCCCGTGAAGAAGGCGCTCAGGAACCCGTACCCCGATGCCGCCTCGGCCAGGGCAAAGGAGCCCACTGCCAATGCTATCGCAACGAAGCCGCTGATGGTGCTGAAAGTGCTATTGGAACCCCATAGCTTGATACTCCAACTATAAACGTATCCGAAGAGGCACCCAATGGCCGATCCGATCAATATTTTATATATCAAATAATGACCCGTCCATTCCCACATGTCGACCCCTACGCTATTGTTCCATAAAATGGCCAAATATATGAACGGGAACGCCATTCCATCGTTCAGGCCCGCCTCTGCGGTAAGCACGTAGCGCATTCCGGTATTGCGCTCGGCATCCGTGCCGTGTTCCTCCAGTTGAAGCTCGGAGGCCATTACAGGGTCGGTCGGTGCGCAGACCGCCGCTAGCAATAACGATGTCGGTCCGTCCATGCCGATTAGGTAATGGGCGAGCAGAAAAATGCCCAGCATATAAAGTGGCATGGTCGTATGTATAAGCCGTAGGGGATTCTTCCAATGGTCCCTACCGTAGCGAAAACCTATCTTCAACCCTGCCGCCATAAGGCTGATGATAACTATGATTTCCGTAATTACCTTGACCCACTTATTGTCCCAAACGACTTCGGGCCATTCCAATGGAACGCCTAAGTAGTATAACAGTACACCCATAACGAGTATTGGTAAGGAATAGGTCACCTTCAATTTTCGTGACAGTATCGGTATATAGGCCATGGAAACCATCGCCAGCCCAAAACCGAGAAGTATTGCGATATATTGGCTCATTCGGTTTCGTCTTCATCTTCCTTGATCGCCAAAGGATGGTCCTTCATTCCCAGTCCCACTATCTTGATAATGTTCACAATAGTATTGTAGAGCATGAGCACCACTACGATCAAGGCCGAACTCAGCACCGTACTGACTCCCAATGTGATGTAATATATGATACTGAACCAGTTCTCCGGAATGTTATCGCTTTCCGTGACAGGCAGGTTGAATATCAGAAAGAACAACAAGGAGGATATGAACACCACCGTATCGATTTTTGCGATCTGCATAATGTGCTTATAGTGATCGTCCTTGAGATTGGAGGACGTATCCGAACTTACCCCCAGTAAGGTTAGCATTAATGCGAGAATGGTGGCGGATGCCAATACAATAGTATTGCATAAGGTGTTCAGACCGGCAATGCTCGCTTTTATCAGTTCCTTTGCCTCGTATCCGCTCAAGTTGCCCAGCATATAGGTGCCCAGTCCGATTATGCATAATGCAATTGCCCCGCCTACAATGGCACGTTTGGTATATCTTGTGAAGTTCATTTTTAGGAATTTTTAGATATTCTTATTCGTATTTTAGCGGGGCCAGTGGAACATAATGGAACGGTACCTCGCCGATATGCTCGTCAAGTATCGAACTTTCACTGATTTCGGTCCAATCCACCAGCGCGTCGACATCTTTTCGGTATTGGTTCAAAAGTTCTTCTGATAAGAGAATATACTCCTCTACTGGAACTTCGTTCTTCAGCAATCGGTGCGCCGCGATGATGTCCTCTCCTATCAATTTGATGTGGTTCCCGATGGGAACGTGTGCTACTTCCTCTCCGAAATGTAGAACGATTTTCAATCCGAGTATCTGGGGAATACGTGCCGCATTTTTTGAATCTCCGTTCGTTTTCCGGAGTTCCTCAAGATGCACGTAGAATTCATTATAGAAGTATTTGCACTGTTCGATCAAGGTTTTTAGAGATGGTAAGGCACCCTGACGGTAAAATAGTACGGCGTCCCCTTCGATTTCGGATATCTTCAGCCCGATTTCGTTCGAATAGATAATATTGTTCAGCAGTGACGGTATGACCTTGAAGCCTAGTTTAAAATCCACCTTGGTCATAAATCGGGTAAAACCGCTAATATCGGGAATGCAAATTAGGGTCGAGGAAGGTTCCATAAAAAGTATTGTACCATAGTTGGCACTAAGATAGGTTATGTTCCGGAAACCTTGTGCAAGCTGAACAAGCTTGTAACAGATAAATGAGCCGGAACCAAAAAATTTTAAATGGGCTACATATACCTTGAATTTTGTTTAAACACTATTTTATCTTTTTGCATCAAATTGATATTCGATTAATCGCTATTCTTGAACAACATTATGAGACAACAGAAACAAAAGTATGGAATATGGGTATTTTTCCTTACACTTGTGGCCATAATAGTCCACTCGCTAAAATGGGCCACCGAGTGGTCCTGGCCTCACCGATATGGCAACTATATTGTATTTAGCTGTATTGGCATAGCCGTAATACTGATGGTAATGGACAAACGTAACCTTAATAATAAAAATTGATTGCATAATCGTAAAACATTGCGAATCCGGGTGGGAGGTCGTCTCCTATTATGCCCATGGACTATTGGCGGGGAAGGTAGCGTCACAACTGAAATCCAGGTGTATGCCAGAACATTGGGTGGACGTACTTACCGAGATTATCGAATGTGACGACCATTTGCTGGATTTCGAGGAAAACGACTATCTGACCGAAAACGGCACACCCAAGGATTTTGCCATGGAGGGGGCTCCGATTAAGAAATGCTGGAACGCGCACGACGAGTGTTCTCGAATCCTACGCTCCCATGAGAGAATTTCTCGAAGAAATAGCTACATTGCGAAAATCCCAACGTAAGCTGTATGGACTGACAACAAAAGAGGCCGGCCGTGCATTCGACATGATGCTCTCAGTGGTCAGTGTTCGCTTATCCTTGGTCAGGATGAAGTTCCACAGGTCGGAAGAAAACTGGAGGTTAACAAAACTATACATTGTCGACGGTTCTTTATTCGTCAGGTCGGGGAAGGCAATCTGACCTTTGAGCCATGAATGTTTGGGACCGATAGTTTTCAATTGGATTTCGAATACCGCATTCTGCATAGTGCAACCTTCGATGACAATAATTCCCTTAAGACCGCCATTGATGCGGCACAGATCAAGATGCGCAACTACTTCCTAAAAGTTACGGACTAATACCAAATTTTGTAAAAGTCGGTTAAAACTGTCGCTCCTCGAAATGTCTGAAATATTTTGATCCCCAATGACGTTCTTTGCTGACCGCAAAAACCCCAAAAAATAAATGTGAACATACTATTAGTTGCATTGGCAGTGCTTGCTTTATTTCTATCCGGTGCAACAATATTGAGCGCACAAAAAGCAACGATATCATTAGGAGAGGGCTTTGATGTCGCTGTTTATCCCAAAAATATTCATGTGTATGTAGTTCCGGCAGATGTAAATCAAATTGTGTTTTTTGGAGTACATCCGAATATGGACAAAACTTGGCTTATTGACCGCATACTGTACCTTGAATGCATAAATGTAGTCGGACAGGTCATTATTTTTTGTTTTACGATCGAACACGATTTGATACCGATTTAATTCTGCTAAACAACAATAAATCAGCACCTATGATGGGCAGTAACTTACTTTGGAATTGTGAAAACAATTGGCGCAATAGCCAATCTCAGTTGAATAGATAGCCGGAAAGCCAGTATATTATGATGAAAATGATTATAACTCCGAAACATCCACACTTTCCCCCACCGATTTTTTTTGCGGCCCACCCCGAGAGGAGGGCCCTTATAATGTTCTTCATAACGATTATCTAATTAACGCAGGTCAAACCGTGAGGACTTGACATCGAAAGATATAAATTTATGGTAGTGTGTATCACGACGTACCAAAAAGAATATCGATTTTGGTAGTCATTATTCCATGTTCCACTATTATTAAAGCAATTGTGTCAATCATTGGTCCTATGCGGTTATAGAGCTTGTTCTTGATAGGCTATCTTCAATGCGTGGAAAAACTTATTTATTTGAAAGTGGAATATTGAAGTATCAAACTTAAAATATGTTGGCAACAAAACAATGGGGGAATCAGCAAAAGGACAAATAAAAGAAACAACTTGACATATGAGCGGTTTGTAATATACAGGGAATAAAATTTAGAATCAACTTCTTTATGGAAAGCGAATTGGATTTTGGTACCCTCACTTTAATCGAATCAACTTTGTAAAGATAGGTTTGTTTGTTATGATGGAATTGATACCAATTTGGAGAGTGCATAGGAGCGGTTATAAGATGTTCTTTTGTTTCTCTAAAATGGGGCGGTACCGAAATTTGTCCGATTTTTTGTATGAGCAGGCACTACTAAAATTGAAATATGTGGATGCCCTCGAAAATTTGATAATCAGTTCGTCCGTTCACCATCTATGTTGTCATAAAACTTCGGTTCGTCTCCTTCCTTCGTTAGAATACTATAGAGCTTTGGATATCGATGGATGGATGGGCGACGTGGAAATTTTGGAACATTCGATGGCGCACCAGATAATGGCAGTTCATAAATATCGTCAAATCCTACCACTCCTACATAACTGTCTATCCATCCATGCGGTGTTGGAAACACAGTATCATGAGATGCTCGAAGCCCTGAAAATATTTAATTTTATCGATGAAGCGCTTTCCGAGGATTTTTAGGCTACGAACAATCCTGAGTTCTATAACGGTTATTGTAAGTCGGCACGGCGAGGTTCACAAATGTCCGAATAATTACAATTTGGGGACACATCTCAGGTCGATCTCTGTCAAAATGAAGTCCGGTTGCTACTTGAAAATGTAAATAGCTTTATGCCTTTCCCAACGGATATTGAATAGTTGTATTTGATTACGACCTAAGGCCTTAAATGTAAAAAATAAATAAGTAATCCGGTAAATGTGGGGGAGATACCATGATTGACTATTAGCAAAGGTTGTATGACCTGAATGCCGTGAAAGGTACAAAAAACTGTCAGTGCGAAATCAATGGCGTAACATTACACGGAAGCAATAATTACTCCTTTTACGGATTATTCCGCCTAATGTATGTATACCTACCACGATTGTAAGCTATCCGAAAATTATGCTTACGACTTCAGTCATGCTTTTTTCATTTGTCTCAGATTAAATTGAATCGTCAGCAACTATATCGGCCATAGTGAAGGGAGCGCTGCCATTGATGAAGAGATTTGCCGAGAGGTCGAAGAGATGTGCCTCGGTCTCATAAAAGTGCATCATATAACCGCCAGTATTGATGAAGACCACCAAATCGCCGACTTGGGGCAGACCGGGGTATGTCAGCTTCCGCTTCAGAATAACGTCCTGTTCCAAACAGTAGGCACCCGTAAAGTAAAGTCCGATTCCATCATGCCTTTCGGGAGGGTCATGATAGATGACGAAAGGGTCTACTAAATAATCCGCACTGGAACTTCGTAATTGGCTCATGTTCATCTCAAGACCTACGAGCCAGTCGTTACGGGAATCCCGCTTGCGGTGAACCACCCTCGCTATGGTAATCCCGACCTGGTCGAGCAAAGAGCGTCCCGGTTCAATACGCAACTGAATGCCCGCTCCCATCAAAATTTCAGAAATAGATTCGTTGTTGAAATTTCTACTTTCGAGTATCTGTTCGAGAAAAGCGGCGCCATTAATTTCGTTGTAGTAGGGGTAGGTGCCCAGTCTTCCGGCCAGTCCGTTCCCGCTGTCCGACTTTCTGAATCCAAGGCCGATGTTCCCGAATGTAATCGGGTCCGATTCGCCCGCCACCGCGCTTTTCAGGGCTTTTTGGAATTTTTCCCACTGTGATTCTGAACGGAGATAGTTCATCAATATCCCTCCACCGATATCCAAGAAATCGAGTTTTCTGCCCCGCTCCGCAAAATAATTGATAAGTTCCAAACATTGAAATACTGCTGTTGCACGTTCCGTTATGGAATAACCGTCCAAGTGAAAATGTAGGCCCTTGAGTTCCAAATTATCTACATCCGAAGACCCAACAAACCGTTCTTTTAAAAAATCGGAATCACTTTTGATATCGAACCCGAAACGACTGTAGAGCTTTTGGCCCTGATGAATAAAGCAGCTCATGCGGAGCCCGATACGAGCTTTCCTTTTCAGTTTTCGCGAAATGCACTCTACGTGATTCAGTTCGTCCCTATTGTCGATTATTATCGGGATTTGGTTGGTAATCGCGAACCGCAACATCAGAGGGGTCTTGACCGCTGCCGTAAGGATAACACTATCGGACCTACCACCCAGAAGAATAGCCTGTTCCAGCTCCTTTTGGCTTGCCGTATCGATACCTATCCCCATTTTCAGCGCCGACCTTACCAATGCCTTGGATTTATTGGCCTTCCTCGCAAAATACACCTTGCCGTCGATACCGGATTTTTTAAAGAGTGCATTATATGTCTTGATATTCTTTTCGAACGAACCGATATGGTGAAGGTTGATCGGGGACCCGTGATCCGACATCAGCTTGCCAACCATATTAGGTTTGGAAAGGACTTCCTCCATCCATTCCGATGTTATCGGGGCCAAGGGGAACTCCCCCATGTTGGAAGCTATTCGATTATTGTTCTTTTTCATTTTGGTATCGTTTATATTGATAGGGACGCCTCGATGCAGCCCAGTGCCCAGGCCGTCGCAAAATCGTTCCGTTTCCGTGACAGGGTATCGTTGTCGAAGGTTATCCCCTCGGTGGGTGTACCGTAAAGTGTTATATTCTCGTTGACAGACCCATCGGCCCGTAAGACTCTTCCGGACTTATCGATTTCCGGACATGCGCTTCTGTAGCTCGACGTGCCGCGAATTACAAACTCACGCACCAGTCCGTTTGCCTTCATATGTTGCAGCAATGTCGACCAATTCTCGACCGAACCGCTTGTGGGTATCCGAGCATCGACCAAGAAATCCACTGTCATGTCCTTCCGGCCCAAAACCTTCAAATTCCATCCGTTCGGACTCTTCTTAATTTCGGGATCTTTGGAATAGTCCATGTTCAATAGACCGGTTTCCATTAGTGCCACGATTTTTTCCATATTTAATAATGGCGGCCCGTAAGAAAGACGATTCATTTTCGAGCGGTAACCGCTATCGAAAAGATAATGGGATTGCGAAGTCATCCCCCCAAAATTGTATATGCTACAGAAGACATCGCTAATCCGCCCCCAAGTAAGGGCGGCGGCCATGAATGGACTTTTCCGTGACCCTGCCCTCGCCTCGCCCGATAAATATCGAAGATAGGCCAAGGGACCGAGTTCTATCGACGGATTCCTATGGGAGACCGGTCGGAACAGGTTTTTGAAAACGAATCTTTCGACATGTGGATTTTGGGTATGAAACCGTTCCGTTTGATTTTGCAACATGGAGTAGTCACTCCCATTATAGATGTCGATATTATAGCCGGCGAAAAGGGTCTTGTAATAGCGATAGGTAGTTTCCCGAATAAAAAGCGGTAGGACGTGTTCTAGAAAGTCCGGCCTCTTGCCCGCCGCGATTCCATCCATGAGCGTTCCGTATTCGAAATACCGGGGCCGGTAGTCGCCATTTCCCTCCTCTCCAGTTCTTGGCACCATGGGCAGCCCGCTGCGGGAAAATGCAAGAATCCCCAACGGCTCCTTATTGGAGGGTAGGTAGCGTAATTTTCCGCTAATGGTGCGTTCAAAACGGCCGCCCCGACCTTCCGTCAGTGCCAGAACCGTGTCGATAAAGGTTAGGCCCAATCCCTTAATGGCCACATTGTCCGTAGGCCGGACCAGGGCCAGTTTTTCATCTACCGGATAAACGAACGGAACGTCGGGATAAAACTCATCACAGGAAAAAATATCATCCAGTTCAAGTTTGCCTTTCCAGCTACAGTGACCCGTCGTTACCAGCACGCGGTCGACATGGATGTTTACGGCAGTTTTCCGATTGTGATTTATAGACTCGATTCCTAATTCACCATCGGTTTCAAGGATATCGTCTACGGTGGCGTGGTGACAATATATCCGCAAATTATCCGGTGCGGCATTCACGATAGTATTAAACGAACTCGCAAGATACTCGCCTATGATTTTTCTGGGCGAAAAGGCATGCTCCGATAGGGCCTTTCGAGAACCATTGGATGTGGACCATAAAATAAGGTCTTTTAGGTCGGGGACGGTACTGGAATGCTCCGTTCCGTACCGGACATCTATTTTATAATTCGGATAGTTCATTATAAGGAATTCGGGCTGGTGCGGACTGTAGACCGCACCGCTTCCGAAGTGGCCGCTGCGTTCAAAAAGATGGAGCTCTATCTGCGGTTGTGCCGAAAGTTTGGTCATCTCCGCCACCATACGTTCCAAGGCATACAGGCCTTTTGGCCCCATTCCAATAATGGCTATCCTTAACGGTTTCATTGGAAAAGGATTTGCTTTTTTTCGGTCCTGTGGACAGTGTCGTAAACTCCATAGGCCGAAGGTACATCGATATGCTCGCTCACCCAATCATCGCTGTACACGGTATCCAAATAGCGCTCTCCCCTGTCCGCAAAGATCAGTACGGAGACGGCCCCTTCCGGCATGCTTTCGAAATACTTTTGGTAAGCGGCAACGAGCGCGCCGCTCGAACCACCGGCCAGAATGGCCTCCTTTTGCAGTAGGCCCCGACATCCGAGAATACAATCGGCATCGTTCACGTGGACAACATCGAATATTTTATCTCTATCGAGGAAGTTCGAAGGTACTCCCGACCCATGACCGGGAATCCATCGTTTCGATTCGCTACCGCCGAAAAGGATACTGCCTTCGGCATCCACGGCAATCAGTTTCGTACCCAGGCCATTTTCCAAAATAAAATCGGCACAGCCCATAAGGCTCCCGCAGGTGCTGGTCGCCAAAAACAGAAAATCCACATTCATATCCAATGCATGCGTTACTTCCTTCATAAGAGTGTGGTAAGCCGCCGGATTATTGGGATTGCCATATTGGTTCGACCACACACTACCGGGTACCAAATCTAGAAGTTCACCGACACGGTGCAACCTTGCAGCCAGAAATCCTCCATCGGCACAGGCTATCGCGACATGTTCCAAACGCGCGCGATAGGCCAGGAGAAGCTTTCTCGTATGGGGATTCAGTTTTGGATCTACGACAACTATCAATTTTAGGCCATAGAATAGACAGGCCTGGGCGAGGCCTACGGCCATATTGCCGGAGCTCGATTCGATAATGGTCCCGCCCGGTTCTATCTTGCCAGTTCGAAGAAGTTCCGAGATAATCAAGGTCGCCGACCTGTCCTTCATGCTGCCACCCGGATTGGCACTCTCCAATTTGGCATACACGTTTCGGTCCGGCGGGAACATCTTCGACAGTCGCACGAGAGGTGTACCGCCGGAAGATGATAAAATGTTTTCCGACACATGTGTCATTTTTTTTGGGCATAATACGACAATTAGTAGTAACTGAGGGGCATTATATAGTTTACTTTTAACACAATTGCTCCACATTTTTTATCAGAGTCCTCTATTTAGTTAGCGGAATTTGAAAGCGTTTTTTGAATACTTTCTTTATCTCCGAACATTATTCATCACATAGATGACCAATTACTACTGGATTACTATTTTACTTTCGAGAGTCCCTTCTATATGATGATAAACACAACCGTAAAATACTTGATGTAGGTTCAGACCCAACACTTTTAAATTACGCCAATGCATAAGGTTTTTATAGCTATGCGGAATACAGTCAATAGGAATTCTTATGAAGTCAACAATTCAAGAACATAATGCATATTCTTCTATGATTAAAATTTAAAACGAAGAGAATGGAAGAATTCACATTTAAAAAGGAACGTATCGATAGGGTATTTGACACGGCCGAAGGAGCCAACGATTATTATGACTTTCTAATCAAATCAGGCTATGGTACGGACGACATTACCGTTATTATGTCAAAAGATACAAAGGACAGGTTTTACGCTACTAACGACCATATCTCCGATACCGGCGAAGAGGCATTGAAAGGTGCAGGTACGGGAAGTGCGATCGGTGGAACGGTAGGCGCTATTTCCGGGGCAGTCTTGGCAATAGGGTCATCGATTGTTATACCGGGTCTCGGCCTAGCCATTGCCGGACCTATTGCCGCGGCCTTGGCAGGTGCCGGAGCGGGCGGTGCGACAGGAGCCCTGATCGGGGCAATGACCAAGGCCGGTCTTTCCAAAACGGCGGCAACGGAGTACAAGAACGCCATGGACAAAGGGGAAATTATCATATCGATTGAACCCAAGGATAGACACGATATCATCATAACTTCCAAGTACGGGAGGGATATTTATAACGGACATGCCGCATTATAGCGCATTGTGATAGATTCAAAATGGACGGAGGCTTTCCCACTTTAGGTAAAGTCTTTTTTGTTCATATCGACTTAATGACCTATTCCTAAGTATAATAGAAGGATTCGCCAACGATTTCAGTTATTAAAAGGACAAACAAAATTAAAATTTCGGATAATGGAAGATGTAGTTCCCTTTGACTGGTACCGAATGTTCATAGGAAAGGCCCCCATTCTTTTCTATTTAGAAATTATTTTCCGCGTGGTGGTCATATATATTTATGCCATTCTTTTATTACGCTTCATAGGTAAAAGAGGCAACCGTGGCATGTCTATCTTTGAGAACGTTCTTATAATAGCACTGGGTTCGGCCATGGGGGATTCTTTGTTTTACCCGGAAGTTCCGCTGTTTTTCGCTTTTTTGGTCATTACGCTTATCGTACTTTTGAATCGTGGGCTTCAATGGCTGCAGCTCCGTTCCAAACCGGTCAATACATTTTTGGACGGATATCCCATACTGATGGTAAGGGCAGGGAAGGTAGATAAAAGTGGGCTTGAAAAAGCCAGAATTAGGATCGAGGAACTGCACGGCATGTTACGTCTTGCGGGATACGTGAGTCTCGCCCAAATCGAGTATGCATTCTTGGAACGGTCTGGAAGCCTCAGTATTATCGAGACCGGAACCGACAGACCGGAAAGCGAAGCGGAATCCATTCTTCCGGAAACTCTTGGGAACAGATAGAATGACCGATTAACTGCATTATCAGTAGGCAACTGACCAAAGGTCATTCCGGAATTCATCGGAAATTATGAGTTGTCTTCCGACAATCTCAACTTTTGAGAATTCTATCAGGTACCTTGCGAAGCTACGAACGTCTCCCACTCACCGAACTTTTCCTCACCCATAACGCGCTCCATTTTCACCTGTCCGCCCTTCTTCTTGTTTTTACCGTTCCATTCGCGGAACATGTTCGGCGCTACCAGATTGACGCTGATTCCCTTTAAGGCCTTACCCCTGGCCACTTTATAATTTTTGTTGGCCTGTTTCAAGAAGTCGTCAAGAGCTTCCGTTAGGCCCTCCGTATTAGAATTATCGTCGCTTCCCAAATACCATACATGGTGATATTCCCCGTCGATTCTTTTTGCGCACAAAGTGTATTCCGGAATCTTTATGCCGAATTCCGATTCCAGATGCTGTACTGCATCGTCCAGTTTGTTCACGGACAGCTGGGAACCTACCGTGTTCAGGAAAAACTTGGTACGGCCCGTTATCCGGATTTCTGCACGTTCCACGTCCGTGAACTCAATGGTATCCCCTATCAGATACCGCCATGCCCCCGAGACCGTACTGATGATGAGTACGTAATCCCTTCCAGCTTCCACTTCGGCTAGTGTGACCGATGGTGAATCTTCCACAAGACCCCCTTCCTGCTCGATGTACTCCGGTTCGAAGGGAACGAACTCGAAATAGATGCCCCCGTTCGTGACAAGTCGCATGGCATTGGTTTCCGGCCTTGCCTGAAAAGCAATGAACCCTTCGGAGGCAAGATAGGTATCTATAACCGTTATAGGCCGTGCCAAAAGCGCATTGAAACTTTTTTCATAAGGCCCGAAGGCGACCCCGCCGGAAGTATAGACCTCTAGATTGGGCCATATCTGATGGATGTTGTCCAATCCATGATGGGCAATGACCTCTTGGAGCATTAGCTCTATCCATGAGGGGATGCCACTGATCGCACCGATATCCCAGTTCGGTGCCTGTTTGGCTATGGCCTTCACGCGCTGGTCCCAGTCATCTATTTTTGCGATATCCTGCCCCGGTTTGTAAAACCCGCTGAACCAATTCGGTATATTGCTCGCGCTTATGCCACTGATTTCCCCTTCCAAACGCCCCTTGCGCTCTTCAAGGTCCGTTGAGCTCCCAAGCATGAGTATCCCTTTCTCAAAAAAGTCGGTCGGTAAGTTAAAGTTGCTTAGGGCATATACCTGTTCGATACCGGCACTGCGGATGGCGGAAATCATATCCTCCGTGACCGGTATGCGTTTGCTGGTCTTTCCGGTCGTTCCCGAGCTCAATGCGAAATAATCGGGGCTGCCTGGCCAGGTTATATCCGTTTCCCCCTCGTGCAATCTGGCCCACCAATCCTGCGCGATACTGTTGTAATCGTAATAGGGCACCTTTCTGGCGAACTTTTGAAGAGTGTCCTTCTCCCCGAGCATCGCACCGAAGCCATAATATTTCCCGAATGCGGTATCCTTGGCCTTGGTCAGCAACCTTTCGAGGACTGCCCGCTGCTCCCCCACGGGGTCGGGCTCGCCGGTCACTGTGTCACGAAGTTCCAAGAACGATTTGATAATACCTCCCAATATTGCCATGTTGAAATTATTTTAGTGTAAGGGTTCAAAGTTAGGATTACTATACTTTCCGTGCCACTACTAAATCCGTTATTACGCCTGAATGAGATAAAATAGGTTTCCGATTCCCGCAATTCCTGTCAAACAAGCCAGTATCAGATTAATTCGAGTCGCCACAAATTCAAGCCTATGTTCGACCTTATCGGCTACGATTGCATATATAGCATAAAGTGTAAAAGACCCAATGGTCGAGCCAATTGAAAAATATAATCCGTTCAAAAGCGAATATTGAAAATAATCCAATCCTATTAAGAAGGATATTGTCGTAAAATAGAAAGGAACTGCGAAGGTATTTAAAAGTGACATTCCAATGCCATGCAAATACGCCTTCGAACTGTCGATATTCTGTTTTCGCTTGCGCCGTTTCTTTGTTAGATATAGCCTTAAAAAGTTTACGCTCAGCAGTATTAAAATGCCTGTACCCAGTATTTGGATATATTCAATGTATTCCGAATTTTCCATCAGTACACTTGATAGATAAGCGCCCAGGTTGGCCTGGAAAAATAGTACAGTGGCAAAGCCTCCAATAAGAAAAAAAGCCGCGTTCCGACCGGACTTCAAGGTTAGCTTGACTACTGTCATATTTAAAAAACTTGGGGTTATACTGCCCAATGAGGCAATAGCGAAACCTAATGAAAAACATGTAATAAACAACATAGTTTTGTTTGGTTGCAAATAAACGATTAATATTTCCCTTACTGTGTATCATGGGGCGGAGAATATGGTCTTTAATCCTTGGTCGCGCTATGTTTCGATAAATCTCTGGACCTATCCCCTTTCGTCCTGTCGTTCCTCCCTGATCTGTTCATCTGCCTTCTCTATTGTTTCACTGCTAGGCTCGGGCAGTTCCTGCACCGGTACCAGTTGCGGTTCCAGGCCTAGTTCCGTATAAAAGGGGAAGTGGTCGGACCCTACCTCTCCGCCAAGTCCTATATGGATGATGCCAAAGTGGGGGGATACGAAGACGTGGTCGAGCGGCCACCGGACGAACCAATATTTTGCGTTATAAGTATTGAACAGGCCACGACCTTTCCGTAGGTCGAGCAGGCCGCTATACTTCTGGAACAGCCTGGTCGTCGCGGACCACGCCACATCATTAAAATCCCCCATAACGATAACGGGGATTTTCGAGTTTTTTGCCAACCGACCGATTTTTATAAGTTCCGCATCGCGGTCCAAGGTCTTCGGGTTATGCAACGGTGTGGGGGGCGACGGATGTATCGCGTAGAGTTGAATCAATTTTTTAGAGGGCAGGACCAGTTTTGTGTGTATGGAGGGAATGGAGTCCTCGACCAGATACTCAACGGAAGGATTCATCGGCTCGAACTTGGAATAGAGTAGCATACCGTAAGTGTTTTCCTGTGAAACTTGTACGGTATAGGGATAACTACCGGCCAACCCTTCGTTGAGGAAATTCTTCCATTTTTCATTGGTTTCCGTTAAAAGCAGTATATCCGCTCCAAAATCCTTGGAATCCCTCAACAGGCCATCCATATCGGTGTTGTCCTGCAGAACATTGGCCGTGTAAATGGTGATAGTTCCGTCCGCACTACTTGATGCATCCAGCACCTCGATATTACCATACGGGGTATACGGAAGGATTTTGAAAACCTGGAAAAAGAAACAGATCGACAGTAGAAGCGTGAGGATGTAGTCGCGAATTCTTGTACGATTGAAAAATGGCATGTAAAGAAGAACAATGGCACCGGTCAAAAAGGCCAGTTGCAATATCGGGTAGTCGAATATCCTGACCGTCCAATGCTCCATTCCCAAGATGGGTATGAGTGTAGCGGCAATGACAAATGAGCCAAGAAGTTGTAACAAGACCTTCAATACCTTCGCGAAGTGTTGGAATTTCAACATTTCATCATTTGATTTCCCATTAGCTTTCCGATTCCAATTGAAAATTAGACTACAAATTCTCGATTAAGGTAATATTTAATTCTTCTGGTATAACCTATTCCCCGATAATAGACCAAATTCGTTGATGATATAATCATATGAGACAGTATAACTCTAAAGTATAGCACCTATGATACCTTTGTATATTCAAAACTCTATTCAGACACCCGTACTTGCTGACGATGTCATCGTCGACACGAACTTTTTTATTACCATACTCGCAGGTGTTATCCTCGCCATGGCGTTCCAGTTCATTCTTACCGCCATTTCAATTGCAGGTGGGGTGACGGCCATTGGTAATGTTAAGGAAAACTTTGTGAAATCCAAAATACGACCCAACGAGTCCAATAGCGTGGGAAATCACGAATTCGACCAGGATTATTCTTCCGATACGGGCATGGGGGTGAAAATCACCACGGCATTCGGCATTTGGAGTCTTATTACAACTTGCATTGCCCTATTCGGGGCCACCGCATTGGCACTGAATCTGAACGTAATTGAATCCGACTGGATAAACATTACTACCTCACTGGTTATTTGGGGCCTTTTCTTTTTGTTGCTGTTCTACCTGGAGGCGAAAATGGCACGGACGCTGGTTGGTAACCTTATATCAGCCGCCACTTCGGGCCTTCGGAGTACGGCAAGTGCAATCGGGTCCGCTTTTACCCCCTCCCCCGAGTCCAAGATTGAGAACGTTATCGGCAAGACCATTGATAGGGTCCGCAAGGAATTCGATGCAGGGCTAAACACCGATAAACTATCGAAGGTACTCGACAACTTTCTAAACCGTGTGGACAATAAAATTCCGGATTACGACGACCTTAAGAACGACCTGGAAGGCATAGCGAAAAAATCACGGAGCAAGAATACCGCCGGGAAATGGATGGCGGTACAGCAAGTACTTACAAAAGCGATTTCCGAGAATAGCGACGGTACTGACCCAAACAAAAAGGGCAAGGCGCAAAAATTACAGGAAATCTTGGATACCGTGACCAAAAAATATAGTGAATCCCCCAGCAAAATAGGGGGCATCAAGAATATTATCGAAGAGTTCACCCCCATGGAGCGTGAGGAAATCGATAAGAGGGTGGATACGATAAGGGGATACCTAAGTTCCAGTTCCGAAGACGGTCTGTCCACAAAGGAGCTTCAGGCAAAATTGAGGGAAGTATTGAACGACCCCTCTACTGTGACCAACTTGATTGCCGAGAACTATAAAAATCTTGATAGGGAGGACATTATCGACCTATTGGAAAAGAATACGAACCTAAAGCGGGAGGAACTGGAAGGCCATGCCAACCGGATTTCAAAGATGGTCCAAAAGGTAACCAAGGAATTTGACAAGCAAAACGATGACCGTTTGGTCAAACGCATGGAAGGACGGGTTGCCAATTTCTTCGCTTCAACGGGAAGGGACGAACTCGACTATAGTATCTTGAAGAAGGATGTCAAGGCCATCATGGACGATCCAAAGGATAGTCTAGGTATCATCAAGAAACGGTTCGACACTTTCGACAACGCTACGTTGCGCGCCTTGGTGACGAACAATAAGCATATCAGAGAGGAACACATCGATAGCATCATAAGTACTATCGAAGGCGGCAAGAAAGAGGTTATGGACAAGGTCTCGCAGATCGAAACGACCGCCAACCAACAATGGGAGGTTGCAAAGCGCAAGGCTGTAATACAGGCAGAACACGCTCGTGCAACGGCCGCTTCCGCGGCATGGTGGCTGGTGATCACTGCAATCCTTTCAGGTGTGGCCGCTATGGCCGGTGGAATTGTGGCACTATAACATAAGATAAAATTCGGATGTTGGTCGCTAATGAACAAAAGAGCCTATCGATTCAATTAAAGGCATAGAATATGGTCGACCGTTAGACTACAAAAGATTGGCCTCTTAGAAGAAAAATATCCTAAAGGCATATCAAAGACCTTACGGAGCAATCATTCCCTTCTATGCGAGGTTTGTGGCCTGGATGAAATAAGGTAATTGACCATTGCGATGGATTCGGCCTATGGAAGGGCAAAATTTCTGCTAGGGCATATGAATTCCATTGGAACTGTAGGAAGAATTATGTCCGACGATGCATCGATCAAAATCCTTGACCGTCGTGATTATAAAGACTTGGAGCAGCTTACAAAGGCCATGAAATCACTTGAAGAAATCACCCTTGAACACGAACATGGAAACGCCCTTGCCAAAGTTAATTTAACATATACTTAAAATGGAATTTCAGATAATATCGGGAGCGGAAGATTCTTTTTTCATCTCCGATACCTATAGCGTAGAGGGATTTGACAATAATGGAAAGAGGGTAGTTGATAATATTCCGACCAAGAAATTCTTCAGGGAGATGGCCTATGTAATACCGCCGGTCCATATAACGGCAAGTTCCTTCGAGGAAGCTAAGAAAAAATTCATCGAGACCGCTCGGGAATATTAATGATCGGTCCGATACCCCCGCACCTATCCCCTAGGAAAATCAGCGTTCCAAAACTTCATCATTTCTTTAAGGTCACGGCGTCATAGTATACCGCCATTACCCTCCCGTGCCCAACCTTCGCTCTCTAGGTGGGCCGATAGTAATTCCCTCCGATAGACCAGATTAAAGTCCAAAAACTCGCTTTGAATGGAATCCTCTTCTGATATATCGTCCATATATGATGTATTGGGATGCTCCGATTCATTATCCTTGGGGATAATGAAAACATTAGCAAGTGTAGATAGGTAATATGCTAGGGCAATATAGGCCCTTCTAAACATTATATTATAGTGCTATTATCCTTATATATCTTGTACATTAGCATGTAGAGGGCCTTTTCCAATACGCCGAATGCATCTCTGGAATCGGTGCAAGTGGTTCTGCCGTTACCACCAAATTTTCCGGTAACGGGTTTGACAAATGGGAAATTAAGTATTTGAATCATTTCCTGTACGCCGTATTTAAGTCCGTTGATTGTCAACCTATTACAATGGTCCTCCTCAAGGGTTACGCTGTTCCTAAAACTAATATTCAGACGGAAGTTTTAACCTTTACCCATTTTCCACAGGCCCAAACTAAACGTTGTAAGGGACAGTTCGTTTATCAAGTGAACAGGGGCGGAATGCGCAAGCCCCGTGATGTTGCAGGACCTACCGCCCCTTTTTTCAGGTATCGTCCCCTATAGATTGCCTAGGAATAGGAGCCGGAAATCTCCTCTCAGATGTTCCGGCATCCAATAAATGGCCTTGCGGCTAGAAGAATTCTGGAATTGCGAATTTTGTAAAGTTTGATCGGTACAGGGCTCTTAGTGCAGGGCAAAAAGAAGGGACTACAAAAGATGGACCTGCCAGTAAGCGAAAACTTCCGTTGAATTTAGAATTTAACAGCACAAACTTTAAATTTTTTCTGATAGTAATAATGCAACCCTTCTTCCGTTGTCAAAACCGTATTTTCGAAACGTGATTTTTTAGACAAATTGCACTTTGATTGACTTTAGGGAATAGGGAGAATTGCCCTATTTTTATTCTTAGCCTTTTGTATTATTGAATCAGTCTAAACCTTTGGTTTTAAAAACTTTAATCGAATATCAGTTTAGTGGGAACCGTCCAACCAATCGTAGGCCAAATCCCAATTCATCCGCATTTGATGCAGTTTTTCATGAGCATCTGGAGGGCTCAATAGAAATAATACGACAATGCCTTCTGCTCTACAATAAAGGCCTGCCAATACCTTATTTCATCTCTCCCCCGTGTCCAGGACCCATTATTCTTGCCAACCCGAACCTCTTACAGGCAGATGCATCAATGAAAGTTCCAGTTTTCCACAACCTTCAATAAGTTTCGTTTACGCATGTAAATTGTATCTATCCTTTGTCTCGAGGGCAAACTGCGGAAGATATCTTCGGTCCAAATATTACTTGGGACAAGCTTCAAATTGCGGTCACCAGATATCGACAGTTAACTATGATGATAAACATGTTCGGGTGTTCGGGCCATTGTCAATACCCCCTATGTTAAAAGCTTCACTTGCACAGGTTTCGTAAAGGATTACGTCAAAATGGTCGTCCAACTCACGAACGCTGGCCTCCATCCATAAATTTGTTATAATAGTACCCATCTGAAAAAATCAAAAGGTGCGGTTTTCGACCGCACCCTTATCCATTAAATACATAACTGTATTGTTCCACATCCAATTATGCCAAATTTTCCAATTTATTTGCATCTGCAAGGTCTTTCTGTATCTTGACCTTCTGATTCTGGATACATTCAGCGATATCGACCGGAAGATTTCCCTCTTCCAATATTTCCTCATATTCATCTACGGCCGCTTTATCGCCCTTGATCGCCTCTTCCAGCATCGCCTCGTCATCATCACCGGAAAAAAGTGCCTTAACGTCCATCCATGTCCGATGGATGGTACCCGTGAACGAGCCCCCATCGTCTATTTCGTCGTATGCCGTTAACATTTTACTCTTTAACAGGGCGTTGAAATCCTTTCGCTCGGAGGACTTCCGCTGGAAATAGGATTTCAAATCGGGGCTTTCTGCATTCTCGGCCGCCTTGGAATATCCCTTTTCGGCGTCCCTGTTCTTTTCGAGGATTTCTTCCAGTTGGTCTACGATTTTTTCATGTTCCGTGCTCATATCATTTTTTTTAGGATTAATATTGTTCAAATCAATCTAATTCATTGGTTTCTGGATTCTTACCTTATCCGCGTCGACTTTTGACCCATTCATAAAATTGTATTTTTTTAACTGAATTAATTTTAGTTGGAAGCACTGTAAATCGGCAAGTGGATTTGTGTCACGGGTACCCTTACGATTCTGCTGAGCATTTTTACATTTGTTTCGATGATGGCAGTTGCAAAACGGCCAAATGTCCTTACCTTGTGCGACTACGCCAAGGACGGCCATTAATTTTCTGGCTACCGGCACTACCGGTCAATCGACCCTTACCGTTTACTGGTATATAGACCGCGAATTCCATTTAAATATAAGCCAAAACCGAATATTGGGAATTGCCATGGATTGGAGCGGTATCGGAAATTTATCATATGGGGAAGTGGTCGCGAAGCCCAATTAGGATAGAAATTCAAGTTCGGTACTGTGGGTTCTATTCCGTTTATACAAGCTCTGCCCGGAGGAAACTAAATAGCAATATGCATCAATTGGAACTCACGTATTCTAAAAATCGGTCATCCCACTACAGCCCTGTTCATTGCGCTTGCGCAAGCAACTGAGAGTATCGTGTTGTAATTTCTGATGTGGCCTTTTTTGATATCGACACTGCCCAAATACACATTGTGCCCTGAAGGTTTCATCGGTAACTCAATTTTAGTCGGTCGAGTTCTCCTACTGAACATCGACGACATCTAGAAATCCTAATTAGCGTCTTCTGAATACCGGCTTTAATAGATTGATTTGTAATAGGGTTCGCATGTGAACATTGTGATGATATAAATCAATACTTCGTGTTTTCGAGTCAGTGTATATATGTAGGAATTCCGAAATTTACACTGTATTTGGCCATGGTTTCTTCGTGGGCCAGGTATTCAGCAAGAAGCCCGGTTCTCATCGGGCTTCATCAATTACAAGCCTTCTTAAAATTATCGTAACTTTAACATGCTGAATACCTGTATCCTTCCTTTTAATCCTATAGGGGACGATACTTTTTTACTATAGGCCATGAAGAAAAAAGTTAGTATTACCGATATCGGTGTCGAGGAAATAATCTCGTCCATGGCCCAATCAATAGGGGCGCCGTTCACCAGCGACAGGGACGAGTACCACTTGGCACTGCCCGCGGAGTTCGGGAAAGGGAATGTAATCGGGTATGCGTACGATCACGGTTTCGGTGTGGTGGACGCGAATTATCGTCTGTCTAAGGACTTCCATTTTGAATTGGGGAGAGGCAGGGTGCACCCTTTGAAGATTATATTTAATATGGGCGATACCTGCCATTACAAATTGGAGCATGAGCCGGAGTATACGGACCTGAACAATACGGAAACAATGGTAGTGGCCAGCACACCGACCAACAATCACCGCTTCGTTATACCCTCGAATGGCAACACAAGCCTATTTTCCTTAGAAATCAATCGTAAATTGTTCGAAAAACGAATCCAGGACCATTTGGATGACATGGATATCGAGTTGGAGGACCTCTTTCGCGATGTCAACGGCATCGTGACCTTTTTCTTTAAGTGCGGTATGAGCTACGAAATATCTATTATGATAGAGGAGTTCCGAAATTGCCGGTCGGTAGGCGTTGCCAAGAATATTTACTTAGAGGCAAAGGCCTATGAGATCTTGGCGTCCTTCATTCAATTGTACCTGGACGATATAAGAAACTTATCCGACCGCCATATCTTCAGGCATAACCATTTAAAGGCCATAAAAGCGGCTGCGGATATCATCAAGGATAGTATAAATATGCCGATACCCATAGCGGAAATCGCTAAAAAAGTCGGACTAAACAGCAACATCCTTCAAAATGGGTTCCGTACGCTTTTTGGTATGACCGTGAACGAATTCACTCAGAATGAACGGTTATTACTCGCCAAAAAATTACTGGACAGGGGGGAGCTGTCGATTTCCCAGATAACCTATGAGATAGGCCTTAGCTCCAAAAGCTATTTATCCAAAATATTTGCACAGCGTTATGGGATGACCCCATCGGTCTATCGACAAAAATTTTCAAAACGTTCCGGTACTAAATAATTCCCGCCAATTATCGGCTGTTCCCATACAATGCGCAAAATCACTAATATGGCTGAGGGGTTATCGATAAACCATAACCTAACTCTGTACAAAAGGTAAATAAAATGTCTACAGTTTCGTATTCTTTTGGCTTTTTCAACATCGCAAATAACAACGTTTTGTGACCTCGATCGATACTTATAATTTTGGGATTTCATTGTTCCCCAATAGAACAACATACGTATTTCAATATTAAATATCAAAATACATCACTTTACAATCTGGATGTTTAGATGCTCATGGTGCACATGATATTCTACGTTCTGGACCTTATTGAAATGTAAAGTCCTAGTATAGTATTATGGGTCGACTCCTAGCCGATAGTATTAAAATCTTGTTGGTGGTGTTAAGCTTTACTCAACATCCTGGCCAAGTTTAATAAATTACATTACGGTAGACATCTACTGGCCGTACAGGTTTTTTGTTGAAATACGATTTATCGACAATTACCCGTCAGCGTTAATTTTAAAATCGATTGTGCCCCTTCAGATTGTACGTACGCGGTAACTTGGACTATCAATTTGGAATATGGTGACTATCGGGAATTTGACCGAGCTTAGAAATCGGAATAGCGTAAATTTATCGATATATTTCAAAGGCATCGGTGATGATATCATACAACGGATAGAATTATAGAATAGAAGCGTAATAATTTAAATAAAAAAATTGGAATGGATTCATACGGAAAGGTTACAATAGCGGAACAACTCGACAACCTATGCAACGAGCTTTCTGTTTCGATGGATGCCCTATCATGGGTGGTAAATTCTTCAGAGTACCCAGATCTGGTGGATTCAATTAAAGGCAAATATGAGCAACGTTCCGATTTTCTTCTAACACTTCGAGAGGAATATACAATTTTGTTCAGGGATTTTGAATCATCCATCACGCGAAAGCCAGGCAATATTTACGAAAACTTTGCCGCCAAGATTCAGAAGGACAAACTTCTTTCCGAAGATGTTCTGGGTGCCGTTATCGATCTTGAAACAAAATTGGTCGCTAAGTATAGGTCCTTATTGAGAAGCGGGAATCTCTCTAAAAACTTGGCCGCGATTCTTCAAGCACAGGCGGAGAAGATAAATGCCGATATCGAACAGCTCAAGCTCGACCTTGACACATTTCGGATAGCCGATATAAATGGTCATGTCGAAAAGCATAAGAATTCCCAAATAAGGACGATAACCGATTGATGGCTCATATCGTACCGGTTGATAAAAGATGGTCGCTTTTGCTGACAGAAATGAGCTGTTTGGGAGTTCGGCACATCGACTCAAAGGCCATCAGGATAGCATAAACCAAGCAACAAATGCGATAATGATTAGAATGCACAATAGTACGATGTTCTGTTTCTTTAAATTGTTCCAAAATTCCATATGCTTCCGATTAATCATGTTTCCGACTTAGAAAACCTTTGTCAAATATTTCGATTTGCCAAAAATACAAAGGAGTATGCCTCACCCTAATTGCAACCGACAATATTTAGACTAGCTCATGATAGAATGTGCCTATCAAAAATAGGGCGCAATGATGTGAGACTACCCAAAGGTCGTCATGAAGTTTCGCTATGTCGTACACTGTATATTCATAGATGCACTTCCAAGATAACTATTGCATTTGTCATGCAAATAGTACATTAAAATAGAAAACTGTTCCATTTACATTGTATGGTGAGCCTAGAACAGAGTACTGTTCCTATTTTTTAGATTCCCCTTTTGAAGCATCTATGGCATCCTCGAAGTCTATATCGTCATCAACGGTTTCATTAAAAGCCTTTACCCATGCGTTTTTAAAAATATTAGTAATCGTGGGCCACAACTTTGCCCCAACGTTGTTCAAATCCCCTTGCAACGGAACCTTGGTGGCCAGAGTATCATTCTTTTGGTTCTTAAGAACGAATTTGAAAAAGCCCACAAAGCCCTCCCACAATCCCTTAAAAAAGCCATCATCGGTATCTACAAGTTTGCTGTCTTTCAATAACGGCTTCAGGGAGCCTTCCAGATAACCGTTAGCTATGGCCATTTCTATAAAGAGCTCGAAGGTACCCTCTTCAAAATCCAGACCGGCATAATGTCGTGTTAGGTCGTTAAGTGCTTTGGCATCGGCTTCTTCCAGCGATAGCGCGATATCCATATCTGGTATTTCCTTCACTAAATTCATCTTGCCTTCCACCATAAGTTTTCCGTTCCCGAAGGATATACCGGTAGCTTTCAATTCCGAGGGGAGGGTCAGTTCCTTCGAAACCACGTTGCGAAGATTGGCTGCGGTTATCGTAATATCGTGAATGTCAAGGTCTATGGTAGGTTCCGCCTGCACTTCAACGAAGGCGATTTTTCCATTATTTATAATTAACCGGTTGATATCTATAGGTACAAGATCAGTCAGTGCTCTGGACCAATCCTCCGCACCGGTTTCTTCCGAAACATCCTGTTGGTCCTCAAAAACATAAATTAATTCCGGGGCCCTCAGTGCAATCTCGCTAACGATCTTCCCTTTCCAAAGGGCGCCCCATTCGACCGAGATATCGGCCCGTTCGAATTTCAGGAACGGCACTTGCGACCCTGCATTCGACTTGTTTAGGTACAGCCCCTCGATAGCGTAAGCCCCTCGAATGATGGCAATGTCGATATTTTCGACCTGTCCGTAATAACCAGGGATTTCCGCTAATACTCCGTTTACATATTGTTTAACAATATTAGGAAGGAATAACCTGAAAACAAACAACAGCAGAACTATGGTCACAGGAATCCAAATCCTCTTTTTTAACATTGTACTTGGCAGGAAATGGGTCATGACCGACTTTATTTAATATAAAGCTCGCTCATTTTGTCGGGAACTTTGCACCCAATAAAATAAAATGATTGCTGGAACGGGTTTGGTGGTATTAAAGGATAGCGGAATATGCTATTTTTGCAGGTGAACGATTGGTTGTTGACGGTAGCAAAGCGTTCTGGCCATTGTTAATCTCTTTACTATCATTTTATTAGGTGATAACGAATCCCCATATTCTGTATACACTATCTTTGACTAGGCATCTCTTGAATGCATATGTAACAAATTACTGAATATGAGCTCTAAACAGCCTAATTGGAAAAAATTCGAATTTCGACATATTCCATCCTTAATGTTAGCGACCTACAAAGCATGGATGGGTAAGGACCCGTTCCGCCTGAGTGCGGCAGTAGCTTACTATGCCGTATTATCGTTGCCTGCCCTTTTGGTCATCATAGTCAACGCCGTAGGCATGATATGGGGAGAGGAAATCGTGGCGGGAAGGCTGGCCACGGAATTTGATGCGGCCTTGGGGAAGGACGCCGCCGATTCGATTAAGACAATGATCGATGGTACCAGAAGCGATAATCGCAACATATTATCGACCATAGTGGGCATCGGTACACTTATTTATGGGGCAACGGGCCTCTTCTACCAATTACAACTGGCATTAAACGACATATGGGGTGTCAAACCCGATCCGGAAGCCAAATGGTGGAAGGTCGTTTTAGATCGTGCCCGAAGTTTCACGTTCATCCTCGTCATCGGTTTCCTTTTGCTCATCAGTTTTATCCTAACCGCAGGAATTAGCGCTTTAAGGGACTTAATTGGAGAATCCTTTTCCGAAAGTGTTATTCCCTTGACCTATTTATTGGATATCACGGCTTCTCTAGGAATTATTTCCGTGCTCTTTGCGCTTATATATAAATATCTTCCCGATGCGGACGTGAAATGGAGTACCGTTCGTCTTGGCGGTTTTGTTACGGCCGTCCTTTTCATAATCGGTAAGTACCTATTAAGCTACTATTTCGGCAAATCCGATCCCGGTTCTACCTACGGAGCGGCAGGTTCGATCGTACTGATATTACTGTGGGTATCGTATTCATGCCTAATACTTTTCTTCGGGGCGGAATTTACATATGTATATGCCGGCCGATATGGGCAGGGCATTAAAACTGAGACATTTGCCAAGAAGAAATCTGACTAGGGATAGTCATAGCTTTAAGTATTATCAGTCTCGCAATACTTGCACCAATTCCCTATCGATGGACAAAATTGATAGACCATTCGCTCCGGCCCAAGCACATTCTAATTCTTCCTACAGGCCATAATCGGTATGATGATGAGATAGGGTACGGATTCCTTGAACCGATAATGTAACTGTAGGTAGGCATCACGTTCTATTGCTAGAACGTTCTATTGCGGATAAACTTTTTGAAGTAAATCGAATTACTTGTTCTTCCTTACTGGGAAATAAAGCGTTAAATTGTTTTCGTTCAGGTTGTAGTTCCCTTTGACCTGTATAGAATATTCATAGGCATAGCGCCCGTTATATTCTACCCCGAAATCCTTTTGCAAGCAGTTGTCATCTATCTAAGTACCATATCTATGCTTCATTATTAAGACAAGAGAGAGGACCCGGGCGTATTCAGATTTATGATCGACATTATAATAAAACTTGGTTCCACTCTGTGGGATTCATAGTCCTATCCGAAAATCCCTTAGTTCTACACTTTTCTGGTTTTGACGGTCATAATAATGTTGAACTGTAGCCTACAATGGCTAAAGCTACGATTCAAACCAATCAATACTTTTTTGGACGTATACCGCAAACTGATTGTCTGGAAGGAACAATGTCGATAGTAGCGGGCTCGAGAAGGCCAGAATAAGGACTAGGGAATTGCCTGCTATGCTTTGCTTAGCAGAAAATGAAATTGTGGGGAATTAAATATCTGCTTACGTGCATGGTACGGATAACCTCAATATCATCGAGATAGTGAAGGACAAAGGGAAGATAGAATGGGAACTTTTCTTACTGAAACTGCTGAAAGCGTTTTCCGTTAACATCCCTCGCCCGCTTGACAGCTAGTTTAATACGCGAAACTGGATTGCTCGGTAATTAGGGGCATTTCTTTATTCTTTAAAATAGTGATTCCTTACTTTCGACAATTTAAAATCATTTTTTTGATAAAATTCAGTACAAAATGGCTAGAGAATGGCTTTCGACATCGGCAATACTAGACAGATACGATTTGAATTGAATTCGGTATGCCGGTCTCCTGCCAGTTGAGGATTTCTGGAAAGAATTAAAGTCCTTGAAGCTTAAACCCTACCGGACGGATCTGCCGAATAGAGCGGTTCGGGAACACGACCAATAGGCGGGCCGGTGAAAATATAGGGCGGACAAAGGGGCTTCGGCCGACCGACATTTATTTTCAATTCTGCGAACTGTCGATAAGTTCTATTGAAAAACACCGATGGATTTAAAAGGACCTAGGGTTTCCCTCAGTTTTCAGACGATTGTTTGCCGCAACGGTAATGTGGCACAAAGCTTCTATTCTGTCCGTACTTTGCACATCCGAGTTAACGCACGGCCAATTAAGGGAGCAATCGACTTTTAAGAAACAATATATATTGAACTGTAGCATAACCGTGTCCCGATAGCGCAAATTTTTCGCTGTTCATTTCTATTTCGATCCGTCCCTGATAGACGTGTCCTTGCGTTCCGATCGGTCGCGGTATTTTTAAAAGTGAGTAACGGTCCTCGGGTCGAGAAAGCATTAATTACCGTCTATTCCTCGAATTTTGGAAAGCTTGCAAGGCGGGAGGCAGAAAGCCTATCGGATATTGGCGCTTGAATAACTGGATTCGATAAAACCAAGGATGGTTATGAAAGAGTAATCGAAGAATCGGGTTCCAAGCATATAAATGCAAAGGCCGGTAAAACTACCGGCCTCTTCCAATTATCCTTAATCGCTAATCATTTAATATTCCCGAAAAGTACAGCTTTAGTGGGGGCCGTTGAATTCTTTGTTGTGAAAGTAGCGATTTTCGTAGTGTAGGCCGTCCATAGTGGTTTGACGACATATTGACCCTATTCTATAATTTCCGAAGTTCCAACGAGAGCGGTTCCAAGAAAATAGCCCTGCCGATAAAAGCCCTTGGCCTATTGATCGAAACCGCGAAATTACATGCAGGACAAAATCAATACCTAACATCCGAACGACGGACCGCTCGGACCAATAGCATTTTATAGCCGATTATCGTCCTGACCAAATGGAGGCGTCGGACAACTTTACCACATCAATAAGTAGGCGGAACTATTACCGTTGCGCCCAGAACCCAAATATCGTTTCCATATTTTCTTTGGTCAAAGGCTTGTTAAAACAGTCCGTCACGAGGGGATGCCCGCCCGCCCTCTTACGCTCCCTTGAATCCGTAAAATCCGACAGCACATAGATATCGGTCCGCTCCGGTCCACACTTTATTTTTTCGAACTCCGAAAGGAACTCCCACCCGTCCATATCCGGCATGACAAGGTCGAGGAGCAGAATATCCGGAACCGACCTTAGATCGGCGGCCGCATCACGGCAGATATTTAATCCTTCCGGAGCGCTATCGCAGCAAACGATTTTACACGGACGGCCGGCCTGCTCCACTTTGTACCTGGTTGCAAACTGCGAAACGATATCATCGTCTATAATGTAAATAAGCGGTTTTCCTTCCATAGTCGAGAAGTGCGTGGTGTTATGCAAATTTGGACAAATTTCGATGAACGTCTGCACAATGGTACAGGTTTTTTAAATTCTGGCCGAATCGTGGCCTTCCGTGAATACCAAGACTTCCCCGTTTTTTTTACTTACCGTAATTTCAAATTAATAAATTTTTAAAGGCCGAAAAAAGAATTGAAAATGTTGGGAGCGTATATCGGTTGATATGATAACTACCGGCCAAGATTATATGGATAGAAAGGAGAAAGCCAATCCGTAAGATTGGCTATATGCGTGGGTATTTTACTCTAGCCTATATCAGTAAGTTCTTAATTCCCGCAAATGCAAATCGTTCACCTGCACTGTTCTATCGGATTGGCATTCCGACATTATCGCGTCGCTACCGTATTTTTACGGTAAAGAGGCTACAGACCCACGAAAGGAGGATATGGTCCATCCGCACCCTTTAACAAAAACATAGATTCCCGGTATGGTACATGTCCGTCCAAGTTCTTTAATAGGCTTCTAGTTTATAATAGATTCTACTTTTCTCATGAATTGGCCGTCGCAGCTTGGTACCTCGGTCCGTATGTAATCCCTCGGTAGCGGATTTGTTCAGATGGGGAAATGCAACGGTAGCAATCTATGTCATGGTCCAAATATGATTGTAGATGTTTTGCTCTATCTTTGAGGTACGACTAAAGTTTTGTGAACCATTTAAACGATCAATTATGAGCAAAGTAAGAAACTATTTTATGTTGGTAATCGCTGCGTCCTTTATCCTTTCGGGTACAAGTTGTAGGGAAAAAACGACCGGTGAGAAGATAGAGGATAGCGTAGAGGATGTCGGGGACGGAATCGAGGATGCTGCGGACGATACGGAGGATGCAATAGAAGACGCTGTCGATGACAACTAGATTTGGACCCGAACGGCCTTGCGAACAAAAGGCCTAAAACATGAAAAGCCCGGGCCGGTTACGGCGCGGGCCTTTCTATTATTAATTACCCGCTACAGTGCTTTTCTTCCGGTAATTATGTTATACAATATCGCAACTACTGCAAGGACCAAAAGCAGATGTATTAGACTGCTTGAACCGATTCCTGCGATAATTCCGAAAAAACCGAGTGCCCAGACAATAATTGCGATCACTGCGACCAACCATAAAATACTTCTCATAATTTAAATTGTTAGGTTATTACTAGTTCTATTAAAGATATGGTATTTTTCGCATTCGATTAGATGAAAGAATTAACATTTTCACTTGGAATACAGTTGTAATTTGCAACTTTGACAAGTTGGTTGATATTAGTGCCTATTTCGTTGATTTGGTAGCGAAGGTTCGAGATACCACAGGAATACGTTTCTCCTTCACCGTTTTTTTGTTCAGAATTAGCTTTCTTAGGAAAGGGCTGGCCAGTTGGCTTTCTCCGAAGTTGAGAATCTCTAATAGCAAGATGGCCACAACTTTTTGCAACTCAGTATCGTTGAACATAAACGTTATTGCACGCTCCATTTTCTATCCCTGAGACGTCGTCTGCCACCTTTTTTCTAGGACATTTCTTGACAGAGTTTTATCCGTTTTTACTTTGTCAGAAATGGGTGCATTGCGAGGCAAAACACATCACTTGCTATCTGCCAAAGTGAATAAATTTAGCTCTCAAATCTGATTTTCAATAATTTAAGAATCGATATATAGAGTTATAAATTTATATCGAACCATATTGTTTTATATAGGTATAAAAACTAGTTTATCCGGTATAATACGGTGTATAAAAAATTACTGAAATTAGGAAATATTTAAGCTTTTTGGGGAATGGGAGAGAAAGAAGTTAGCACCACTTTCTGCCACTTGTCCTTTTCGCGGTTCTGCGGGAGATGGATAAGCTGCAACGGAAAAGCTGCACATATAGACTCGCAAAGCTTGTCCACAGGGTGAGGATTAGGTGGATAGCTTGCACGACCTCCGCTTTTAAAATATATATTCGCTATTTGTCAACCTAACTAAATAATAAATAGTCGTACAAAGAACTTTTAAGGCTATCGTTTAAAATTAAAAGATTATTTTGAAAACCTACAATTTAAGTATATCCCCCAATTAAGCCGCTCTAGAGGTAGTTCGACAAAGAAGACAGCTCAATATTACTTTAACCTAAAACCTCATAGCACAATTCAGTCAACCTTTACCCTCATTGCAGCATTGATTCAAATTTTAACTCAATATCTTGGTGCGTTGTCAATCAGGCAAGTAGGCTACACAAAAAATAATATTTATGGAAAAATGGATTTACACCTCGGAAAATACCATGGGCTGGATATTTCTATCGGCTATAGGCATCTATCTATTAGTAATAGTATTGACCAGATTGTTCGGTAAGCGTAGTTTTTCGAAAATGTCAAGTTTCGATTTTGCCGTAACCATTGCGGTCGGTTCAATCATTGCTTCTACACTACTTTCATCGTCCGTTACATTGTTCGACGGAATGGTCGGGCTTGCCACGGTATATGTTCTACAATGGCTAGTCGCATATATGAGAAAATTCAAATGGTTCCAGAACGCGGTCGATAACGAACCCTTGCTTATCATGGATGGACAGAAAATTTTATACGATAACCTGCGAACGGCAAAGGTGACCGAAGACGATTTAAAGGCAAAACTGCGTGAAGCAAACGTTATTCAATTGAGCGAGGTGCGCGCCGTTATCTTTGAAACCACAGGCGATATTGCCGTGCTGCATTCGGCGGATTCTGAAAAAACCTTGGAGCCTTGGCTTTTGGAAGGGGTCATCGACGCGTAACCTATCAGAACGGACAAAAAGGAAATTAAGCAGCGATGAGTAAAGCGGAAATCAATATATTCTGGTTCAAAAGGGATTTGAGGTTGACCGACAACGAGGCCTTAAACCATGCGCTTACATCCAGAAATAAATTACTTCTGGTCTATATCTATGAGCCTGATATATGGAGGGACCCACACTACGACCCTCGCCATTTGAATTTTATCAAGGAGAGCCTCCATGATTTGAATGTAAAGTTCGCTGCCAAGAACACTCGGATACTATGCATCGAATCGGGAGTTGTTCCGTTCTTTCAGCAGCTTCTCCACAGGTTCAAAGTCAAGACAGTGTTCAGCACCGAGGAAACCGGACTCGACGTTACCTATAAGCGGGATATCGAATTTTCGAAATTTTGCTCCGAGCAATGCATTAGTTGGAAAGAATTTCAGAACAACGGTGTCATTAGGGGAATTCGCAACAGGAAGACTTGGCGTAAGGCTTGGTATTCCTACATGAGGGCCCCGGTTTCCGAACCGGACTTTAACGCAGGGATGTGCTTTTCAACCGATGAGGTGGAGGATGTTTATAATGGAGTAGATGAGGTATACAAAGGATATGCCAAATTCCAAACCGATACCAAACCTCACGATTTTCAGAAAGGCGGATGCACGGAAGCCTATACTTGTATGCATTCTTTCTTCACTGAACGTATTTCAAAATATAGCGACTACATATCTAAACCAGAACTATCGCGATACGGCTGTAGTCGGCTATCCCCATATTTCGCATGGGGCAACCTGTCGATACGCGAAGTATATCAAAAAGCCTTCGGGCTGAAAAAGACTTCGCACCATAAAAGACAGTTGAATGCCTTCATGTCGCGGTTGCGATGGCAAAGTCATTTCATCCAGAAATTCGAGATGGAGCCACGAATGGAGTTCGAGGCCGTAAACAAGGGATTTTTAGACTTGGAGCAACCCATGAGCCAAGAGTACTTAGAGCGCTGGACATCCGGAACCACCGGGTACCCTTTGGTGGATGCTTCCATACGCTGTGTAGTCGAAACCGGATACATTAATTTCAGGATGCGGTCGATGATCGTTTCTTTTCTTACCCACCATCTCTTCCAGCATTTCAGTACCATCGGCCCGTGGCTCGCCAGGCAATTTTTGGACTTTGAACCCGGTATCCACTACGGTCAGATGCAGATGCAGGCCGGTTTTACGGGAACAAATACCGTCAGGGTGTACAATCCCGTTAAAAATTCACATGACCACGACAGCGAGGCGGTCTTTATCAAGAAGTACGTACCCGAATTGCGCGAACTACCCGTCAATTTGGCCTTGGAACCATGGGCCATTACACCCATGGAAAAAAAGCTTTACAGCTTCACCTACGGAAAAGATTATCCGGAGCGAATTGTCGACATCAGCGAAACCCGAAAATTTGCACTCCAAAAACTCTACGGTCAGCGAAAAAGCGATTTGGCCCGAGCGGAAAAAGAGCGGATTTTGGAAAGACACACCATCCGCAGAAAGGATAGGGAATGAAGAAGAAGATATTGCCATAGTTTAAAAACGATTTGCGTCTGAATATTAATGAGCCGCTGTCAGCAACGAAGAATAGAAAATGGAGAAAAATGTATTGCTATGGTTCAAAAACGACCTGCGTCTGCATGATAATGAGACGCTGTCCAACGCCATTGCTTGCGGTAAGCAAATAATGCCCGTATTTATTTTTGATCCCAAAGTATACCGGATGCTTGACCTGGGCTTCCCAAAAACGGATCGGGTACGTCTGGAGTTTGCAAAGCAATGCGTGATGAACCTTAGGAAAAACCTGGAGGCCATCGGAGGCAACCTGATGATTCTCACCGGGGAGCCTGAAACCTTAATTCCGAAGTTGGTGGAAGAATATAACTGCGAAACCATTTTTGCCGAGCAAGAGTTTGCGACCGAGGAGCTAAATTTAATCCGTCGCATTGAGCGCAAGCTGAAAGCCACCTGCAAATTCGAGTTGATATGGGGACGAACGCTTTATCATCTGGACGACATCCCTTATTCCATTGAAGATATCCCCCTTACCTCAAAGGCGTATCGAATCATCACTACCAAAAATACAGCGGTACGGAGTACCTTGCCCGCACCGAAAAGTGTTGACTGCCTGTCCTTGAATGCCAATGAAACCTCAGATACCAACCGATGGGGAACGCCTCCACATCCCGAAGAACTGGGCTTCAAAGGAAAGGCCGATTTTGCCCTGACCTATATGAAAGGCGGGGAGACTGAGGCCCTGAAACGTCTCGACTATTATTCCTTCGGGAGCGAGCAGTTGACCAATTACCGGTGGACCAGAAACCGCTCCTTAGGTCTGGAATACAGTTCCAAGTTTTCGCCCTACATGGCCTTGGGATGCCTTTCGCCCCGAACGATTTATGAGACGGTCAAGCGGTACGAAAAGGAAGTCAAGAAAAACCAGAGCACTTGGTGGCTTATTTTCGAATTGGTCTGGCGGGACTATTTTACGTTCAAATTGATGCGCTTTCAGAACCAGGTCTATCAAACGGAAGGCTACACCTCGAAGACCAAGGAATTCACCAACGACCCCGAACTCTTCAAAAGGTGGTGCAAGGGTACCACGGGCATCCCATTTATCGACGCCCATATGCGGCAATTGAATGAAACGGGATTTATGAGCAACCGCGGCCGAGTAAATTGTTCGAGCTTTTTGGTCTACGATTACCAAGTGGACTGGACCTGGGGGGCGGCCTATTTCGAATCGAAACTCATCGATTACGACGTGGCCTCGAACTGGATGAACTGGCATACTCAGGCCTATCAGATTTGGTATACCAACCCGGTCAATCAGGCGAACAAATACAGGGCACAGGATTTTATCCGTAAATGGGTGCCAGAACTAAGCAAACTCGATGATTTGGCCGTGCTCATTCCTTGGGAATATGACATTCCCGATTACCCGAAGCCCGACAGTATTTTTAAGAAATGGCAGAGGGCCATCGCAAAGATTAAAAAGGAAAATTCGGAATAGTTCATTAGTGAAACGGAGCGGGTCTCTTATCCCAATTTTCCCGAAAACAGCGGCCGTTTCTCTTCGACAGTTATTTCCTTCGCAATCGTATGGCACCCTTCGCATCGACCGCTTTCGCCGAGATGATTTCTCCCTTTTGCATTACGACCAATTTTTCGTCCGCCACCAACTCGTCCGCCACTTGTCGGACTAAGTCCATCTGACTACGCCAGTCCTTCGAAAAACAGGCCCTCGCTACTTCGGAGGGGCAATAGGTGCTTTCCAAGCCCCTTTGTTCTGCAAAGTCCAAGTGAAAGTTTCTAATGGTCTCGTACATTATGTTTTAATTGCAAATCAGTATTCGTCTGCGAATGACGCGTGTGTGATCTGGATACGCACTTAATGCCCGTTAGACGCTTACGAAGTTCTGGTTAACGCCACCAACAACCAAATACTTCCGTCAAGTTTTCTAGACGGGGATTTTATCGGTGTGCTCCATCCGCTCCCAATTGCGGTGCTTGGCGATGGCCTCCACAAATTTTTCCGGTTTTGTATTGATTAAAATTGCCTTGTCATCCTCGAGCTTGGTGGCGTAGGTCTCGTTCAACAAATCCTCGCCCTCATTGTCGACGGCGATTGCCTTGCAGTATTTCAAGGTTTCGTTGATAAACTTGATATACTTGCCATGCTCGGAAAGGGTCTTGATGGATTCTCTACCGCCCGGGATGTAGACCGCGTCGAATAGCACGCTCTCCGTGGTAGCGATGGCGGCATCAATCTTGTGTTCCATTTCGCTATCGCAGCGCACCGTTCCGCCATGCGGGGCGATTAATTTGACCATGGCGTTTTCCTTTTCCAATTTTTTGCTCATGGCCTTATAATCCTTCATCGAAAATCCGTCCGCTACTAGAACGGCTATTTGCCGTGTGGCTATTGTATCGAACTTAGTGTTCGTTTGGCTAAGGGCGGGGGACTTGTCCAAGTAGTTCTTCGCTTTGCCCGGTTGAAAATCCTTGACCTTCGCATCGGCGCCTATGGCTTGATTAATGGGCTTTTCTATGGTCTTGGGTACGGACATCCCCAAATTTTTGGCTACTTTTTTCGCCAGGTCTCCATTAATCTGCTTAATCATCCACAGCATGCGCTCTTTAACGTGTTCGTGGTTGCATTTTCCGAGTTCGAAGGAATAGGCGCCGATAACATGCTGCTTCTCCCAATCTGCCAGGCTTCGGTAAAATAGCGCGGGCTGCGAAAAAAAGTCGATAAAACTTTCGCTTCGGGTCCTGATTTTTTCCGCATCGATGCGTTCTTCATAAGAGTGGAACGCCCCCTCGGATATTTTTGCCAAGTGGGGGCAACCGCCGCCCAAGGTGTTGGGAAAATAGGCCGTATTCCCTTTGGGGATATCCATTTGCATGTGTCCATCGCGCTGGTTGTTATGTGTTTCCCCGACTGCCCGATTGATGGGAATTTGATGAAAATTGGTGCTTCCCAACCGGGAAGTCTGGGTATCGCGGTACGAAAAAATTCGCCCTTGCAACAAAGGGTCGTTCGAGAAATCGATACCGGGCACGATGTTGCCGGGTAAAAATGCTACTTGTTCGGTCTCGGCGAAAAAGTTTTCGGGATTGCGGTCCAAGGTCATCTTACCGACGATTTGAACGGGCACCATTTCTTCGGGAATTAGTTTTGTGGCATCCAACAGGTCGAAATCGTATTTGTGCTCGTCCTCTTCCGGCACGATTTGTAGCCCAAGTTCCCATTCGGGGTACTGTCCGGCCTCGATCGCCTCCCAAAGGTCGCGACGGTGGAAATCCGCATCGGCCCCGTTGATCTTGACGGCCTCTTCCCAGGTTACGGAATGAACGCCCAGCACCGGTTTCCAGTGAAACCGAACAAAATGCGATTTTCCTTTGGCATTGATAAGGCGATAGGTGTGGATCCCGAATCCCTCCATCATGCGAAGGCTCCGGGGAATGGCACGGTCGCTCATGGCCCAAATATGGTTATGCAGGGTTTCGGGCGTCAGGGATACAAAATCGTAAAATGTGTCGTGGGCCGAAGCCGCCTGCGGAATCTCGTTATTCGGTTCGGGCTTGACGGCATGGATCAGGTCCGGAAACTTCATCGCATCCTGAATAAAGAAGACAGGCATGTTATTGCCGACCAAATCCCACGTTCCCTCCTCTGTATAGAATTTTACCGCGAATCCGCGTACGTCCCGCGCCAGATCCGGGGAACCTTTTGAGCCCGCTACGGTCGAAAAGCGGACGAAAACCGGGGTTTTCCTGTTTGTGTCCGTCAGAATTCCCGCCTTGCTGTATTTCTTTTGGCTGTCGTACAGTTCAAAATAGCCGTGGGCACCGCTTCCCCTCGCATGGACGATACGCTCCGGAATCCGCTCATGGTCAAAACTCGTAATCTTTTCCCGCAACAGGAAATCTTCCAACAAGGTCGAACCCCTCGCCCCCGATTTCAAGGAATTGTTGGTATCGTTGACCTTGAGCCCTTGTCGGGTGGTCAAGACCTTTCCCTCGGCATCGAGGGTATAGTTTTTTAGCTGTTTTTGTTTGGCATTTTTGGATTTGGACGAATTCTTCGAGCTTCCCATAGTTTCTGGATTATAAAATTTGAATAAAGGTATTCTTTCAAGGCGCAAGGAAGTAACGATTTCAGCGTAAGAATTAACGGTATACGACAGGGCGGACTCATATCCATAAATAATTAACCCATAATAAATAAGAATTTGATTTTGACCTAGTTGCGTTAATTAATGTCGCAATGTTGAGTATCGAAGGCGCATCATATCCCGAATTTCGCGGCATGGAAAACTTACAATTGAATTACGGAATGTTGCGAAGCGATACGCTCTCTACACTTAATTATATATCCCCTAAGACCGCGGATGATTTTCGCTGTTCGAACCAATTGTTGGAATGGCATTATCTCAGTCGGTTCGAAGCTTTCATCAGGCAGGATGGCTACCCATGTATGGGCGCGCAGGCCGCTGTCAACGGCAAGACCTATGCTCTAGGAATTTTTGACGGCATGCAAGACTACGATGTAGTTCCCAATTTGAGGGATGGATTATCGCAGTATCTTGAGAACGTTCGAGGCAAGGCAAGCAGTTTTATGACCTATATCGCTATCTTTCGAAGGGATAACTTTGACGATGAGGCCGAATTTGAAAAAGCACTTTGGAACCTACTTTCAAAACTGCACGCCTACGATGCAAAGACGCATTCTTGGTCCGAGGGTGTAAGCGACGACCCTTCCGATGAAAATTTCTCGTTCAGTATTATGGGAGAGCCTTTTTTTATGGTCGGATTGCACCCCGAGAGCAGCAGAAAATCTCGAAGGTTCGAGTATACCGCCATTGCTTTTAATCTGCACGAGCAATTTGAATTCTTACGAGAAAAGGGGAGATACCGACATTTAAAATCGGCCATTCGGGAGAAGGAAATGGAATTCTCGGGAAGCATCAATCCAATGTTGAGCGATTTCGGCGATGGGCTTGAGGCCGCGCAATATTCCGGTAGGGCTGTAGGCAAGGATTGGAAATGTCCTTTTGCCCCTTCAAAATAAGAACCATGAACGAAATCATTATTCCTGCAAGAACGGGCACCTCATTTTTCGTTAAGAAAGGCCGATACTTAAAGGTAGCGGCCGTTGCCGATCAGCAAGTGGGCGATTTGGTAGCCTTTAATGGCAATGACTTGACCGAACATTTGAGCAATGGAAAAACCTTCGACTATGAAGAAACCGTCGAGTTAAGTACGGGCAATACCTTGTACAGCAACTTAAGCCATCCAATGCTCGAAATCGTTCAGGATACCTGTGGCGTACACGATTTTCTGCTGGCTCCCTGCTGTTCCAAAACGATGCGCCATTTTTACGGAATTGTTGATGATGTACCTACCTGTCAAGACAATTTGGAAACGGCACTAATCGAGCATGGTATCGAGGCCTGGCAAATTCCTACTGCTTTCAATATTTTTATGAACGTGCCGATCGCTAGGGACGGAAAACTCGAGGTGCTTCCGCCCGTGGCCAGAAAGGGGGATTTTATCATCTTCAAAAGCCAAATGGATGTATTAATCGGACTGACCGCGTGTTCCGCGGCCGACTCGAACAATGGTTCCTACAAACCAATTGCGTATTCTATTTTGAAAGAAATATAGCTTTGTTCACGAAAGCCCTTCGCTTTGACTGAAAATATTCCACTTTACTGGATAATTTCAGTACTGTTGTCTATCCTCTAATTCTTAAGTTCTAAATGGATTGAGACTTAAGCCGTCGAAGTTCTTTTATTCACTGAATCGTAACTGGGTAAAGGTTACTATTCTTGAAAAAGTCTCAAATAGTTAGGATAGCCTTAAAAGGCTGCGTAGTTTAGAGAATTATCGAGGCCTAATTTGAAAATTATCTGACTATGAAACACTTTACCGTAAGCTCGCTTCCACTAAGAGACGTAATCTCTGATTTAGCAGAGGAAATGGATACAGAATTCACTGAGGATTGCAACGTTTTTGAAGTGACTGTTCCTGAAAGATTAGGTCAGGGAAAGGTTTTCGGTATCGATTTTGACGACGGTCTGGGTCTTATAGCTTACGACTGTATTTTTCATGAGGATACTAAAATCGATTTTTCGGTCGCGAAGGTCCATCCTGTAAAATTCCTATCCTGCCAAGTCGGGCAGTTCGAACATAATTTTAAGAACGAATCGAATTGGCACGAAATTGAACAGTACAAAAATGCAATCGTGGCCAGTTCTTCCAATCACGGACATGTTTTACGTTTTAAAGCGAAGGTTAGGGTCAAATTGTACAGCTTGGAATTAAACCGTAGAAAATTTCAACCTAAAATCAGTTGCGACCTTAATAGTCTGGCGAAACAACTTCAATCGCTCTTTAACGATGTAACCGCGAAGAAGACCTTTTACCACGACGGTTTCTACAGTTTACAGTATGCCGAGATTTTAAAGGAGTGGAATAGGTTTGAGAAAAATAGTTTCGTTCGCAAGATATACTTAGAAAGTCTGAGCAATAAAATTCTGGCCTTGCAAATCATGCAATTTGAAGATGATTTACGTTCCGAGGGGAAAAAGACCATGTTGCGCAAACCGGAGCTAAAACAGATAAAAAAAGCCTTGGGTATCATTGAGAACAATCTTGAAGATTTGCCCACCATAACACAAATCGCTCAAGAGGTAGGCTTGCAACCTCGAAAGTTACAACAGGGTTTTCAGGAGATTTTCGGAAAGTCGGCCAACGACTATATAAAGGATAAACGCTTAGAAATCATCCGAACCCTACTGACCAATAGCGATTATTCGATCAGTACCATCGCTTCGATGGTTGGCCTAAGAAGCCTTAGCTATGTTTCCGAACTTTTTAAGAAGGAATATGGTATCCTCCCATCAAAATTTAAACAGCAAGTGGCCGCGCGAACCGTGCAGCCTTCGTCCTTTTTGAAAATCGATAAGAATGAGAGTGAGGAACAATAAAAATTTTGAAGCATTATGTGAGGTCATGAAATAAATCTTGCCAGAATATTATACGGGCGTTATTTGCAGGATTCTATTAACGCTCACCAGTGCCTTGAATCCTGTCGATATTTTATTACCTATCCTATTGACCTACGATTAGGGCAGTTAACAAATAACCAGATTAAGTAAACTTTAATGACAACATTATCCATATTATCGATAATCGGAGGCGTTTTGCTCTTCCTCTTTACGTTCGGTGATCTCTTTCAGACCGTTTTCATGATCGGTGGGGGTGCCGGGCCCCAGAGTACCTATATGGCTCGTAGTACTTGGAAATGGGCGCTAAACCTCCATTCCACTAAAAGTAAGCGCTCCCATTCAATGATGCGCGCTGTCGGTCCATTCATTGTTTTGATGGCCCTTGCGACATGGGTACTCCAATTAGTTCTGGCGTGGGCCTTGATTCTCGTACCGACGGCATTTAGCGATAAGGACGGCGTAAGCTTTAGTGATAGGCTTCTGTTCGCTGCAAAATCCATCATCGGAAGGTCCGGTAATAGTCCGGAAATCAGGGTCATCGAAGGCCCTTGGGAAATTATCGAGTCCATTTCGGGGATTACCGGTGTGATAGTGGTTACCGTGGGACTGGCCTATGTGCTTCCGATTTTGGGCGCGGTGGTCGCCAAGAGATCCGTGGCGGCGACTATCGGCACTCTAGGGGATGATGTGGATAGCATGATTAGACGAGCCACTCTGCCCGGTGGCAGCTCTTTTGAATTGCATTTGGTCGCATTGATCTCATCGATTTCAGAGATTGCGGAACGTCATCGTTCTTATCCCGTATTGCACTATTTCCATTCCAAGGATTCCCATGCCGCGCTAGCGACCTCGATCGCAAAATTGAGCCTGCTCTTGAAATCGAACCGCTCTGATATGGACAGGGTAGACCCAACGGTGGTCGAACCGCTTGCCCACGCCATTCACAACCTGCTCGATGCGCTCAGTATAATGGGATTGAAGGACTTTGCCCATCGTGACAAACGCATAGATAGTAACAGCTTGCATCAATTAAATATCAATCCGGACCAACCGCCTACTACCAATAGGCTTCCACACAGTGAATGGTTAAAAGCCTACGTTCTGTTTGATGGATGGGATTGGGATGCCATTCGAAATGGAGCAGAAAAAACCATGGAATACCTTCAAAACAATTCGGACTAACTTACATTTTCAGGAGTTCGATGATAATCTTTCCGAATATTTGAATTTTAAAAAGGCGGACGCTGCCGTATAATTTATAGCACGTATTTCTTTCTATAATTGGTATTGGCCGAATCAGCCATCATCGAGTTTGAAAATGCGTTGGATAGGGGCGATATCATAATTTCCGTTGAGCCCAAAGATCGGAATGATGTAATTATTACCAAAAAAGTATGGTAGGGAGATTCATAATGGGTACTCTGGCACTAAAGAGGTTCGGATGGATTAGTGGATTTATAGTCCATAACGGTTAGTGGTATTTGGCCCTCATTGATTATTTTTATGGGGGCTTTATGCTTTTATAAACTAAAAAACCAAAGAATATGCGCTCTATTTGGAACGGTTCGATAAGCTTCGGTTTGGTATCCATACCCGTTAAACTCTACTCGGGTTCTGAGGACAGGCGCCTTGACCTCGACATGCTCGACCGGCACGACAACGCCCGGATTCGCTATAAAAGGGTCAATGAGAAGACTGGAAAGGAAGTCGAATGGAAGGATATTGTCAAGGGATTTAAAAAAGAGGATGGTTATGTAGTGCTGGAAAAAGAGGATTTCGAACAGGCCAACATCAAGAAGAGCAAGACCATCGATATCGAGGAATTCGTCGACGAGGAGGAGGTCGCGGAGGTACTCTTTAAAAAACCCTACTTTATCGAACCGCAAAAAGAAGGCGGCAAATCGTACAGTCTGCTGCGGGACGCCCTTAAAAAAACGGGGAAACTAGGGGTTGCCACCTTCGTCATGAGACAGAAAGAGCATCTAAGCCTCGTCGGTGTCTACGATAAGGTGTGGTACTTCATGTCATTAGGTTCACGGACGAGATTCGGGATCCTGGCCAACTCAAGCTCCCCTCGACTAAAACCTCAAAAAAGGAAATCGATATGGCGATAAGCCTTATCGAACAGTATTCGGAGAAGTTCAATCTAGGAAAATACGAGGATATCTACAACGAGCAATTGATGAAGATTATCGATGCGAAATCCACGGGAAAGGCCCCGAAGCCCGAAAAGTTCGAAAGCAAACCAACTCCTGCCAAAGACCTTATGGCGCAGCTGAAGGCAAGCCTCGAAAAGAAAAAGAAAAACCAGGCGTCGTGACTAATGGCACTTGAGGAATACAACAGCAAACGAAACTTCAAAAAGACGCCGGAACCAACAGCCGAACCGGACCATGCAGACGGGTGGCGGTTCGTTATCCAATGCCATCGGGCCAGCAGATTACATTACGATCTGCGCCTTGAAATGGAAGGTGTCCTAAAAAGTTGGGCGGTCCCCAAGGGGCCTTCGATGAACCCCAAGGACAAGAGGCTGGCGGTACGTACTGAGGACCATCCCGTAAAATACCTGACCTTTCATGGCACCATACCCAAGGGCAACTATGGCGCAGGGGAAATGACGATATGGGACCAGGGGCAGTACAGACTTTCCGAGGCCTATGCGGGTAATGACCCCGTGGCCCAGCTTTCTGAGGGGGATCTGAAAATCGAGTTCCACGGTAAAAAGATAAAAGGGAATTTCGCCTTGGTCCATACCGCACGAAACGATGCGGACAACCATTGGTTGCTCATCAAGAAGAACGACCCTTATGCTACCGAACTCGAATACGATGCCGAAACTTTTCGCGACGATTCGATGCGGGCATATTCGGTAAGGACAAGTAAAGAAACACCCGTCAGAAACATTAATCCGGATAATTTTGTCGGCCCCATGCTGGCCTCATCGACCGGGAAAATCTTCAACGACAAAAATTGGCTCTTCGAACTGAAATGGGACGGATACCGGATGATGGCACACATCAAAAGCGGCGAAGTACACCTCCATTCCTGTATGGGGATTTCCTATAATTTGAAGTTTGAGCCAATAGCGCGCGACCTTGAAAAAATCGAACACAGCGTCATTTTGGACGGCGAGACGGTCATTGTCGATCAAAACGGACTTCCCAAGTTCCAATCCCTACAAAACTACGGTCCGGAAACAGATGGAACATTGCTCTACTACGTATTCAATATGCTCTACCTCAATGGTCATGATATGACCGGGCTCAAACTGGTTGAACGAAAGAGCTTGATTCCCGAAGTAATCGAAGGCCTCGACTCCGTAAGATACTGCGATCATGTCGAAGCAATGGGGACGGCGCTCTACAATAGGGCGACCGAGGCCGGTATGGAAGGCGTAATTGCAAAGAAGATGGACTCAACCTATTCCCCCGGCCATCGCAGCAAGAATTGGTTGAAAGTCAAGTCGGTGGAAACCATCGAAGCGACCATCTGCGGCTATACGGATTCGGTCGGTGGCGGGGCACCGTTCGGGAGCCTTGTTTTGGGAACGCATACCAACACCGGATGGAAATACGTCGGTAATTGCGGTTCCGGTTTTTCGGCGGAGGAGCAGCGCAATCTGTTGAACCGAATAAAGGAACTCGAAATTGAAAAATGCCCTTTTTCGAATCGCCCGAACCTCAAGGGACGCAAGCCGCACTGGACATTGCCCCAACTGACCTGCCGTGTAAAGTTCTCCGAGTGGACCGATAAAGGCCTTATGCGCCATCCCATATTTATGGGATTACTGGAGGATAAGGGGTCAAAAATTAATGCTGCCACCCATAGCACCGAAGTGAAAGAGACTTCCCGGGCGAGAAGTGTAAATACCTTAGAGGTGGACGGATTTTTAGTGCCCCTTTCCAACCTGGATAAGGTATTCTGGCCTGTATCCGGCTTTACCAAATACGATTTGATAGATTATTATCTTAACATTTCCGAATACATTCTGCCCTATTTGGTGGATAGGCCTCAAAGCCTGCACCGCAATCCCAATGGGATAAGAGACGAGGGCTTTTACCAAAAGGACAACGAGAACCTTTCCGATTGGATCGAGACACGCGCCATCCATTCAAAATCCTCCGATAGGGATATTAATTATTTAATCTGCCAGAACACGGCCACTCTGCTCTACATGGCCAATCTGGGCTGCATCGAGATACACCCCTGGAATTCCAGAATCGGCAACCTCGACCATCCTGACTATACGATTATCGACCTCGACCCATCCGAAAAGAACACTTTTGAGGAAGTTGTCACGGTCGCACAGGCCACCAAAGAGGTATTGGATATAGCTGGCATCAAGGGATATTGCAAGACCTCCGGCTCCCGAGGCCTTCATATTTACATACCTTTGGCTGCCCGGTACAGCTACGTCGAAGCCCGGGATTTTACCAAATTGCTCTGCTATTTCATCCAGGAAAAAACGCCCAAACTGACGAGTATGGCCCGCCCTGTTAAAGATAGGAAGGATAAAATCTACTTGGACTATCTCCAGAACCGAAGAGGACAAACATTGGCATCCGCTTATTGCGCAAGGCCCCGAAAAGGAGCCACTGTATCGACACCCTTATTGTGGAAAGAAGTAAAACCGGGGCTGCGCTTAGAAGACTTTAGCATAAAGACCATTCCGGACAGGCTCCGGGAAAAAGGGGATATTTTTAAGGGGGTCCTGCAAGAAGAAACCGATATTGAGACGGCCCTTGTACGGCTGGAAGGGTTATATACCTAATATGATTCCCGGACAGTTGCTGTATGTTGACTAGAAGATGTCATTTTAGGAGATTGGCCTAGATACTGGAACCCTTAAAGCATCGGTCCACTAGAATTTTATAAAGGTGCAATTTAACGCAACGCCTAAGAGCAATACTTGGTTTCGCCCATAGAAAAAGCCTTCCCATTAACAACGGGAAGGCTTTTTGAAGTATCAATCGGAGTTTACTGCTCCAATTCCTCCATTGGAGTATAGTTAAACTTCTGCCCGCCGACGGACACATCCGCCATGAGTCCCGCTTTCGGCATGGCAACGACCAAAACATTGTCGTCATAGTTCAATTTTTCGGAAGCCCCTTCTTTGATGGCGACGGCGGCCACCTCGCCGGCAATCTCAAAGTCCCCTGTCTTGAATTCATCGACCGCGACCTGTGTTTCAAAGAAGATAACCTCTGTAACAGCTTGGCCCCCAATTTGAAAGCCTACATCAACTTTCTTAAGGTCAGCCATTCCCTGAGCACTCCCATTTTCGTAAAGCACGCCATTTCCGGACGCGGCACCAATGATAAAGCCGCCTTCCCCGACGTTCGGAAAAATTACATAGCCGGCGGAAGTATCGAAGAATTCCTGTAATGCATTCTCTTTTTCGACCAGTAAGGTCATCGCCTCTTTCGCATCGTTCATAATCTGTTTGTCACCAACAGTCTGAGCGGTCGCTCCTAAGCAGGCCGTAAGTGCCAATCCTGCAATAATTGTTTTCATAGATTTCATACGTGTTTGTTTTAATTTGTGTTCTATTAAAAATTAAGTCCGGAAAACGCCGAACGTTCGACCGCTAAGCTAATGACTACGAGCTTGGGAGTGTAATTCGTTTCGTGCAATTCTTAATCGATTTACACTGAATGCCTTAATTTAATCAAGGGAGACCCACTTTATCGATAAGGAGCATCTTTGAGGATGTAGTGCTCCATTTCTTCGGGAGTCGGTCGGCTTTCAATATCAATTGGTGTTGACTCTTGGGAAGTCCATCTGATATACCCCATATCTGTAAAAGCATTTAAGATTTTGGGGACGGGCCAAGTTCGCCATTTTTCAAAAAATACATTGCAGTTGTCTACAATGGCCTCAAGCTGATTCAAGGGCGGCCGGTAGAGTTGGTGTTGCTGATGGAATACATGGGTAGGATGCAGATAGAACGGTATGTTTTGACGCTCTGTCTTGAACGCGAAGTCGGTATCCTCGATGCCGTACCCGGTGTAGTTCTCGTCAAACCCTTCCAAAAGTTCAAAAGTGGACTTGGACAAGTGGAAGCAGAGGCTCCAAAAAAGAGCGTAGTTCTTTTCCAAAATCATTTCTTTTATCTCAGGTCTCTTATGGTGCGGGATGCTCAGGGATTCCAACTCTTCGAAAGTCCATTGGTTATCTATAGGCTTCGTAAGATAATGGGGTTCTGCCATGACCAGAGCCTTGCGGTTGGGTTCAATGTTTGTTAGATGCTCGATGAAACTCGGGTTTGGAATGCAGTCCACGTCTAAAAAAATCAAGTGGTCGTATTTACTATGGATTACACCAAGGTTACGAGCCGCTGCTACGGGTAGATGCTTCCAAGATTTGGTATAGCTGATAATTCGTAGGTCGAATTTATAGTCGGTTGTAAATTCCAAATCCAGGTCGAAGTCTACCACCAGTACTTCGGTCGGAACGACGGATTGCCGGTTCAAACCGAGCAAGGTGTTAAATAGGTTATTTTTCCTGTTGGAATGGGGAATGATTACACTGGTTTTCATGGAACGGGGGGTACTAAAGAATTTACTGTTCGGTACTCAATTCGGTATTTCGCTTCAAGAGCGGAGAGTGGTCACAAAATCGGTCCAATTCAAAATCGTAGGATTTCAGTTCGGAGCAGAACGATTTAAACTTCTCAATATCAAAATCCGGGAGCGTTTCGGAGTCCAATTTCATAAAAGATTCCTTGGCCTCGACGGGGGAGTTATAGCGAGAATAATCGACCGCCCATCCTAAGCTGTGAAGGGCCTTGGCGGTATGCCGCTGTTCATCGAAAGGTCGGGTTTCCGGTATTGCGACGAAGCGTTTCCCCAATGAAAGAATTTCCGAGGTGCCGTTGGCCCCACAGGATGCAAACAGGATATCCGCCGAATCGATAAAGGGCCGTGTCGAAGGCACCTTTCCAAAATGTTTATCATAGGTATCCACTCCTTCGCCATTGTGCCTTCCGATTCCATAAATGTTGAACTCGTCCTTTAAGTCATCGAATACGATATTGCCGGCCCCGCCAAAACCGGTAATGTGAAAGAGGTTTTTTTTGCCGTTCCGTGGTAAGTTCAATGGCTCGAACGCAGCATTCCCCCGAACCGAATGTTTGCTGATAAAGCCCAGATAAACCGTCTTTTCTACGACCCACTTGGGAGTGGTCTCGTTTTCAAGTTCGGGCGGATAATAGGCTACTAAAAAAGCGGCCCCTTCATAGGCGTTCAGATGTGGTAGGTCCTTGCGGTCCCCCGGCTGTCGACGGTAGATATAGGGAATCGAGCTTACCCGAGCCAACATGGCGATTTCCACACTGACATCAATGATCAAAAATTTCAAATCTCTTTCTAATATGGTCTGTAGGATAATCTCGTTCCTACGGGCCACTTTTCGCAAATTGACAGGTGCGTAATGCAGCGCCCTTGGGGGTTCGAAAGCATCACCCATAAATTCGGTTCCGTCGACCTTGTCGTCCGGCAGTTTGACCACATCCATCGAAGGTTCAAAGGGTTCTTCCCTGTCCGTAAAAATGCTGATATCGTTACCCAACAGATGTGCAAAACTTTGTGCATAGTTGCAGTGCCCAGACCCGTGGCTATGTGCGTAGTATCCAATCAATTTGCAACTAATTCAGGAAATTGTTCAACTCCTCTTGATAGATGCTTTACCCTCATACTATCGTACAACCTTAAATATTTATCGACCATAATCTGATATGAAAATTTTAACTCTACATGCTTTCGACACGAATATCTGCTGAGGCTGAGTACTTTTGCTATTGCGCTGGCCATGCATTTGACACTACCGTTGGGAACGATGATGCCGCAATCCTTATTAAGAATTTCAGAAACTGCACCACCTTCAAAAGCTACTATGGGTGTACCGCAGGCCATGGATTCGATCAAAGTCAGTCCGAAGGGTTCGTCCCAAAGACTGCTAAAAAGTACCGCTTTGGCATTCCCCACAAGCGGGGCCAGTTGAGATTGGTTCAAATGTCCTAAGTAATCGACGCTCCCTTCTTTTATCAATGGTCTAATGCTTTTTTCAAAATAACGTTCGTCAAAAACGGGACCTGCAATTTTCAAGGGGATGTTCGCCAACTCTGCGGCCTCAATGGCCAGTCGGGTTCCCTTCTCTTCGCAGATTCTACCGTACCAAAAAAGATATTCTCCTGCAGGTTGTGCGATAAACGGCCATTTTTCAATTTCAACACCGTTATATACGACAGTCGCATTGGGTATCCATCTATTCCAAGTTTCGGCCAAGCTCTTGCTGACCATGGTAAAAACCATTCTATTATTTCCTTTGATACCCAGACTCCCGTATTGTAAGCGTTCCACCGGAGGGGTATGCGCTGAGGTAATCATGGGAACGTTCAAAATATTGCCCATAACCATCGGAATGTAGTGGTACGCGTGGTTGTGGACAACATCATAGTTTCCAAAACGGATTTTCATCATGGCCCGAATGTATCCCATTTGTTCCGATAAATTATCGATATCGGTATCCTCCGATTGGGAAAGATTTTTATAAACTCTGCGGTCTTTGTCGGTTTCGGAAGAAATATCCTGAACATTCAATAATGGGTCCGAATCCGGATGTCCGTACAAATCCACTTCCAAACCTCTTTCCATCAAAGTCCGAGCCAGTAAGTAGGTAATTTTCTCTAAGCCCCCGACAAAAGGTTCGATAATAGGATAGGTGCTGTTGGCAATCAGTGCTATTTTCATGTTTTTCAGTGTTCTTACTTCATGACGGAAAATAGGTTTGACCGCCAGAGCAACTTTTTTTGAAAAGTTAGGGATTTGATCCGGTGTCGATTACCAGAATCAGGCTAAGAATTACGACAATACCGATAGAGCTATCGATAAAACCATAAGGATCAAAGTGCGATTGTTTCCGATTCGAAATCTGTTGAGAAAAGCTTTATTATGAATAAACCTATTATCGGAAGAACTAAATATTATGTAGAATGAAAAGGCTCGATTAAACTGTACTTTGATACAAAACAATAAGAACTGGAGAATAATGAAGTTGCCTGCGTACCATCAATCTTGTATTGGTAGTATTGCGAGAATTTTATAGTAATATTTTTATCAATTGAACCCAGTAGTAACCCCGATTTTCAAAATGTTGATCGAACCGGCTTAAACCGTGAAAGTACTGGCCATTTGGCTCGGAGTTTTTAAAATCCAATATTTAAATAAGCACGACAGGTCATGTTAGACCCGTCGTGCTCAATAATAGCAAGCTTGCCACAGTTCCTATCCATTTACGATAAACGCATGGATTACACCCGGCAGCCAAGCCAAGATAGTGAGCAGTACGCTGATTAAAAAGGTCGTGCCCAGCCCGTGATTCATAAAGACGGCCAACGGTGGTAGCAGAATATTCAGGATGATGGTTACTAAAGACATGATCTAAAATTTAAAGTGTTAATGTTCATTTTGAGTTCAGGACAACCGTGATAGGCAGCCCGATTCGTTCATTTGATGGACTATTTTTCGATAACGTATGTGGTCTAGCCCCGACCTTTTCGGTTCTCATCAACCAAAATGGCGTATTCGGGAGAACCCATAATACCTCCGAAGAAAGCGGCACCACCGCCCAGTAGCAAAATCAAAAAGGCAACAATACCCGCGGTACCGGCTGCATCCGCTGCCTTGTCACTGTATTTCTCCACCTTGTCCTTGGCTTCCGCATAATAGCTTTCCGCCTTGTCGACCGCGGTCTGCATCCGGGTTTCCCATTTTTTGATAACCCCGTTGATTTCAGCGTCACTGAGTTCGGTGTTCTCGGTAAGGGATTGCCTAATGGCCTTGGCATCGAAGAACTCATCGGAGCCCTCTCCCGTTATATCCAGGTTACCTTCCTGGTCCAGATTGAATGACAGGTCTTTAACGTAAGCTTCGATATCGTTCTCGAGGTTAAGCTGTTTCAGTTCCCTTTTGGAGTCCCGCAAAAAATCGCTGGTCTCCTCTGACGCGTCCTCGGGCAATACATTATATCGTTCACCGGTACCGATAAGGTCGAACATTTGTTGCTTTATATTTTCGGTAGTAGCCTGTGCGTTATCCTTGCCCGATTTAAATGCTTCTTGCACTTGGACCGTTACATCCTCCGAACCATCGCCGCCTACCACCCCGGATACCATATTGCCGATACCATTAATGGCCCCGCCGATAGCGGAAGTAAGCGTAAATATTCCGATTACGAGATAAAGGGCCCAAACCAAAAATCCATGCAGGGCACCATCTAAATTAGGCGTAAAACCTGACATTCGGGCAGCAACGAGGCCACCGGTAAATAGGGCGGCTACGTTGGAAAGTATCCACCAGATGGCGGTTCCGATTCCAAGTCCCGCAAATGGATTTGACTCAGTCAAGGGGTCTATGGTGGTCAAACCGATTCCGAGACCCAGAATGTTCAATAAAAACATAAGGGCCAGAGTGGTCAATGTACCGGCGAGAACGGCACCCCACGAAATGCGCGAAATCCCCGCTAATTTTTCTTCAGTCCTGTTATTATTAATGGTAGTATCTTTCATAATCTTCTAGTAATTAGGTGTTTCAAAATTTTTTATAAGCGGCCAAAACTACTTTTATTCCACTCGTGGAAATAATGTAATCAGGACTTTAATTAACGCAATTGCAGTCATTTGCGATTATTTTGGATAAAAAATATCTAAAAAAACCAATATTTGCGTATTATTCAATTTTTAGGATAAGTCCAGTATCCATGGGAAATATATAAGTAGTAGTGCCTTTGAATCCATTGGAATAAAAGTGATGAACCCGTAATCTTAGTAACTCATAACAAAAACTCAAAATATGACCTCAAAAATTCTCGGAATCGCATCAGCGTTGGTAAAAAGCCGCAAGTTTACCCTTTTACTTGTCGGTGCCCAATTCGTATATATAGGGTATAAGTACGTAAGGGAGAAAAGAAAAAAATCTAAATCTTCGTAGTCTTATGGAAGAATATTTTGGAAGTTCGTTGGGTTCATTTGTAGCCATCGCCATTTCGGCCATCGTCATTTTTATCGTCATCATAGCACTGACCCGAATTTCGGGCAAACGGAGTTTTAGTAAAATGTCGAGCTTTGATTTTGCCTCGACCATAGCCATTGGCTCTATAATCGCCAGTGCAATAATTTCATCCAGCGTTAGCCTTACCCAGGGCGCTTTTGCGCTCGCCGCCATTTTTGGAATGCAAAGTCTTGTGGCGTGGCTAAGACGTTTCAAAAGGTTTCAGGATACCGTCGATAACGACCCGCTATTGCTGATGGACCATGAGAACATCTTAAGGGACAATCTAAAAAAGGCCCATGTAACCGAAGGCGATTTGCGGGCAAAGCTTAGGGAAGCTAATGTGCTAGACCTCTCTCAGGTACGTGCTGTGGTTTTCGAAAACACTGGGGATATCGCAGTGCTGCACACTTCGGACAGTAATCAGGAATTGGAGGATTGGTTGTTGAAGGATGTTATCCGGTAGAAAGAGTACTTGAGCTATTGTAGTAGGTTCAGTCCGTCAATTCTGCTCTTCGGATAAATCTCTCGGCACGGCTCAATTCTCCCTCAGTAGGGGGAGGGATAGTCTGTTCATGACTACCTGTTGTCTCGAAGCTGAGTTCGGCATACATAGGAAAATGGTCCGAACCGATTTCATTTCCGACTTCCAAATTGACCACACGAAAGGCATCCGAAACGAAAATATGGTCCAAGGGCCACCTGAATACGGGGTATTTGGCACTATACGTATTAAAAGGTCCGCGACCTTTACGCATATCCAAAAGTCCGCTTGTTCTTTGGAATAAGTTTGTCGTACTGGACCACGCTACATCATTAAAATCTCCGGTAACGATGACCGGATACTTCGATTTGCGCGAGAGCTCGGCAATTTTCATGAGTTCTGCATCGCGATTTGTGGATTTAGGATTATGGTCGGGCATCGGCGGCCGGGGATGTATGGCGAAAAGTTGTACGGTATCCTTCGAAGGCAATTCCATTTTGGCGTGTATGGACGGAATACTATCTTCAATTATAAACTTTACATGACTATCGAACAACGGGTTTTTTGATAACAGCAACATCCCATAGGTATTCTCTAGAGGAATGGAAACCCGATGCTCATATCGACCTTTTAACCGGTCCATTATCAGATCTGTCCACCTCTGGTTAGTCTCGGTAAGTACCAGCACATCGGTGTCGTATTTTTCGATTTGCTCAAAGACCGATACGCTATCCTTATTTTTCTGATATAGATTGGCGGTATATAAAGTAAGCTGTGATTGCGCAGCCGATTCGCTGGCCGGAAGTATTTCATACTCGGCTAAGGGTGTAAAGGGATAAATTTTAATCAGTTGGAAAACAAAACATCCCGCAAGCACGACCACAAATAGTACATCCACTTTTGAACGTACATCGAACCTTAAAAAGAAGGCGAGCAATGAAATTAAGGTCAGCGCGGTAAGCTGAAAGTGCGGGAAATCGAACACCACGATCCACCAGTACTTTTTAGCAATAAGGGGTATCAAGGTCAAAAGCACTGTGAGTATTCCGAAGTACTGAAGCACTCTTTTCAGGTTCATAGAGGTAAGTTGGTTATTGGAGCATCATACTAGCAATGCAAATGATAGAATTCTTTTGGCAGGTAGTAGACTTGTGCTAATATTCGACATTATTTCGCTAATGAGCAAGAAATATGATAATTTTACCGGAATGCCTTGATAGCAACAACCGAACCACATGCACGTTACCGTCCACCGAAAAGAGGTCCATTTCCTTCCCGATTCCAGTCGGGTCATTACCCGGTTCTTTAATAATGGCGATCGACGCACTGCGGAGTTGCTACAACGTGTAAGGGCACTTGACGAATTAGGTGTACGTCGCGAGCTTGAACATACCCTTCGCGAATTTGCGGGGCGGCATCGCAATATTTCGAGGATTTTTCTCAACCACTTTGAAAAGCATAAGCCGCTGATCGAACATTTGGAATTGGACGCCAACGCGTTCAGCGAAGAAGAAAAGTTATTGATCGGCTCTTACGCTACAATGGAATACTCCATCGAATCGGCGGCCATGTTCAACCCTTCGATTATTGAGGATTTTGATCAATCGTTCTTGGCAAAGGGAGAGACCCGGGTCATCATATCCTTTCGGGCCACGGGCGAAGGGCATCTTTCGTCCATCGTGTTCCGCCGGGGTATTTTGGATGCAAACAACGACTTTCATCCCAATCGCGTTAGGAACCATATTGACACACCGGAAATCGTGCAAAAAAAATCCTACGACAAGGGCCGGTTCGTTCAGAAACTTCACGAAATGAATATTTCCCCGCAATATTCGTCCAGTATTATGGAAAATTTACCGGACCATTTTGAGTACGACGAACTTAAAACGGCGGTCAACAACGTTTTGAAAAACGGTATCAGCAATGACAACCGGGTGGCCCTGGAAGAGATGACCTGGTTGGTCGATTCGTACTACGACGTACAGTTCAGCCTAGATTCCGATATCTCCGAGCGGGCGATTTTTCCCATTTCCCCCTCGGAAAGCCAAGGAATCGAAGATGCCCGGTTCGTACGCTTTACCGAAGATGACGGCTCAACAAAAGTATATGCGACCTATACCGCCTACGACGGCCATACGATTCTCCCCAAATTGCTCTCTACGGAAGATTTCAATACGTTCCGTATCATGCCGATGCACGGCAAGGCGGCACAGAACAAAAATTTTGCGCTTTTCCCCAAGAAAATAAATGGCAGGTATGCGGTGTTGGCCCGGGTAGACGGGGTAAACAATTACTTGATGTATTCCGATCGTAACACCCTTTGGAACGAGGCCATCAAAATTCAGGAACCGATGTATCCATGGGAATTTACGCAAATCGGCAATTGCGGTGCCCCAATATGGACGGAAGAAGGCTGGTTAGTCATTACCCATGGCGTCGGACCCATGCGCCGCTATTGCATCGGGGCCTCCCTGTTCGATTTGGACGACCCCACCAAGCAAATCGCCAGACTTTCGCAGCCCTTGCTGTCGCCTTTGGAGGAAGAACGGGAAGGCTATGTGCCGAACGTAGTATATTCCTGCGGGTCGATGATTAATAACGGAAGTTTGGTACTGCCCTACGCGGTATCGGACTATTCGTCTTCTTACGCTACCATCGATATGGAAGAATTGATGCATGCTTTTAAAGGTTAAGGGAGAATACATTCCACGAACGAACCGGAGATTCCCCCCCCCACAACGGTTCTGCCGCACGCATTATTGAACGCCATTCTTTTAATGCCTTCATTGCGATCAGAGGACGTCAATACTGCAAGATTCTTACTAAGTTCCATAACTTCGCAATACAATTCAACGAACCCATTTACTTTCGGAAAAATGAAGTTAAAAAGCAAACAAGAAAATACGGCTACACTACAAAGCCGAGAGCCATTATCCAAAATACGCTACGATTCACTTTCACAACCCTTAACAACAATGCGAGATACAAACGTCTGGATAATAATTAATGAAATGACAAAAAATAGAATTACAGTTCAAACAAAAATTAAAGCACCGATTGAAAAAATATGGCTATATTAAACAGAGCCAAAACATATGACCGGATGGAATTTTGCGTTTTATGAATTGTGTTGTCCACAAGCTAAAAATAACTTGCAAAAAGGTGGAGAATTTGATTTGAGAATAGGGGCTAAAGATGGAAGTATGGGCTTCGATATTATTGGTGAATATGAAGAAGTAGTTCCTAACGCATTGATTTCTTATAAAATTGCTGATGGTCGAACCGTTGATGTTAAGTTTTTGAAAACTAGAAATGAAGTTGAACTTAAGCAGACACTTGATGCCGAAGGAACGAATTCAGATGAACAACAAAAAGATGGTTGGCAAGCTATTTTAGATAATTTCAAAAAGTATGCGAAAGCAAAATCGTGAATCATAAAAAAAATGAGGACCGCTCTTATCATTCCAATTTTAGAAGAAGGATTTTACGGTGCAAAAGAATTTACCATTAGGGATTCAAACAGCTACATTCTAACTTTCGCCGAAAATGAAAAGTAGATTGAACGTATAGTTGGTTTTCGGAATAGAGTAGTTACTATATGTAGAACAAATCCAAAATTCCTTTATTCCCTAAAGTGAAAAAGTTCGACTATTCATTGGATTATATAAATTTAAACCTGCGCGACCGTCCGGGGCTGTATCGCATAGGTAGGGGTGAACAGGGTGTGCTGAGCGTCGAACCCTACAAGTCCGAAATACTTCCCCATTGGCGGTTCAAAGACCCGGAAACGGCAACTACTAGCGCGGAAAAAATCTACGGAATGTTCGTGGAATATCTCAATAAGCGAGATTTCGTTGGTGCGGATATGGCACGGAAGTTCCTACAGATGGGGCACACCAGGGCCAGAAGGTATGCGAACTACAAAGGCGGCAAAAAGTATATCGGCCCGGTACCACCGGACAAAAATGGGGAAAGTGGTCCGCATGGAAGGGAAATCGCCGAACGTGGCCCGGAAGATCCAGTCAAGGCGGAATCGGCTCGTATATTCAAGACCTATTTGAATCGAGCAAAAAACAATCCGGACTACATCTCGCTTCGGTCCGGATTCATCGAGAAGTACGGAAGATAGGACTGCACGATCGAGACCATCGATTTCTTACGATTACGACAAAATTGCCTTGCTTTGGATTCATTTTCTATCATAGAATGTTCCAACTTTACCGTATAAATTAATACATATGGGAACATCAGAAAGTAATCAGGGGAACAGCGCAAAAATAGGATTGGCCACCCGTCTGGTCCCCGGATCCAAGGTCAAAAAACGAAAGATGAAACGCAAGAAAAATCCTTCTCGGCCCGGGCTGATAAGCCAGATTGCCGCCCATCAAAAGTATTAAGGTTTTCTCGGAAATAGCTTTATAGGTAAGGGGACGAACAATCGGTATTCTGCGAATATCCGCAACCCTTTTTTTAATCCAGAAAAGTTCAAATCCCTTCTATAACCAATAGAAGAGCGGTTACGGTTCAAATTGAATCTTATAGAATAGGAAAGTCATTCCGACACTCAAGATTCCCTTTTCAAAAGTACTTCCTCGTACACTTCGACATACTCCTCAACCATCCTTTCCATTCCGAATTTGTTCAGGGCATACTCCCTGATATATTCAAAATCTAGGGACTTTGCCTTCTCCACTGCCAGAGCCGCATCTTCCACCGTTTTGACCAAAAATCCGGTGGTATTATCTTCGATCAGTTCCGGCATACTGCCCCGATTGTAAGCGATAACGGGAGTGCCGCACATCATTGCCTCGGCGACGCTTAGGCCAAAAGGCTCATCGAAGGCTATAGGATGTAACAGAGCAGTAGCCCTGCCCAAAAGTTCACTGCCTTTCTTTTGATTTACGTTTCCCAGATAGATTACCTTTTTCCCATCGACTTTGGGTAAGATGTACTCTTCAAAATATGCAGCATCCTGCACCAGGCCGGCCATAATTAATCGATAGCCCGCTTTTTCGGCAATTCGAAGGGCTTCGCGGGCACCTTTGTCAGGGTGTATCCTACCGAAGAACAGTAAATAATCCTCCTTATCCCCGTTAAATTGAAACTTCTGGGCATCGATGCCATGAAATATACTGCGTTCATAGTTCAAGTCGGGATGTCGGTCGGCATCAGAAATGGAGATGTAGGTAGCAATATCATCGTATTTCCTGTAAACGGGAACGATATCCTCCGAAGAGAATCCGTGAATGGTCGTAACCATCGGAACCGATATCAATCGGGAGTAGGTCAGGGGCAAGAAATCAAAATGGTTATGAACGATATCGAACCGATCAGCATTTTCCATTAGATTGGAAATATGCAGGCTTTCCCACACCTTGGCATCCACCGCATCGTCCTCTGCGTAGGGCCGGGGACAAACGGCATCCAGTTCGGCAGAGGTCAGGGAATCGGCCGTGGCGAAAAGCGTGACTTCATGGCCCTTGGCTACCAGTCCCTCCGTTAAGTTCGAGGCGACCAGTTCCCAAGGCCCATAATGTCGGGGCGGTGTTCTCCAGGCAATCGGAGACAGCATCGCGATTTTCATGGCGCCCCGAAATCTGCGAAGGCCATTCTCGCCAATAGATAGCTAACGGTCGACTCGGCGCCTTGATTCAAATTGATATTATGAAGTTCCAGACCATCGTAGCATCCGCCCGTACAGGGATTGTACAGCGTCTGTTCTAGGGGATTGTTACCGAGAAACCAAGAGAAGGCCTCTTCCATCATCGAATCATAGCCACTGTTCGGAAAAATTTTGTGGAAAAATCGAAAGGCCAATACGGTATAAGCTACATCGATGGGCTGTTCGCCGCCGATAAAAGAGGGATCGAAAGTATCCTCCTTATCCAACCATTTTTTATTGGAAACGACCCGAATGGTACCGTCGACCATAATTTTGGATAACAAAAATTCGAAGGCCTGCTCCGCGATTCTTCGATATTTGGCATCCAAGGTCATTGCATAGGCCCTGAGCAACGCCTCTGGCAAAACACTGTTGGCGTAGGTCAAATTGGACTCGAACCATTGCCATTCGCCATCCGATGCGCCGTCAAAGCACGCCACCAGCCGGTCGGCCAAATCCCTGACCATATCGTTGACACATACCCGCTTTTCGAAATGGTTGTAGAAATAGAGTCCCTTAATAATAAAAGCTATAGCTCGGGGCGACTGAACATTTTTCATGGCCGCGGCGGCTTCCTCAAAAACGAATTTGGCCTTATCCTCGATGTAACTATAGTTCTCGGGCAGCGATTCGGCCATGGACAATAGATAGCCTAAGGACCAGAGGGCTCTACCACCGGCATCCTCAAGATTTACGGTTTCGTTCTGATCGGTAAAGCGATACTCCTTGTCCACATAATTCAGAAAAGAACGGTCATGTCGATAACAGCTATAGATAAAATCGAAGTACTTTTTGATGTAAGGTAAATCAGATTCATCCTGGGTCAGTTCGAAATGTTGACAGAGGGCGACCAAGGCCCTAGAGTTGTCATCCAAGGTATAGCCACTTTCGATGTCCGGCAGGTTGACCTTCGAGAACTGAATGATGCCGACATGGTCGGTCATCTTCTTTACGTGTTTTAGGTTCAACGGCGGCTTATCGTATCGAAGTTGAATGCTTTGGTGCGCTTCCTTGCTTCGACCTGCCTCCTTATTGAAAAGGTGCGCATGCGCGATGGCGGAATTCTCCCAAGCTGCGGCGGCCGCGTTCTGTAGACCATTCAACCGCATAGCTTTCCGATTTTCGGGTTCGGCCAGCAAAGCTAAGGTCAGTTGTGCCAATTGTTCCGAATCGCCAAAATCGAACAGCGTACCCGCGCCATTCTGGAGCACTTCAAGGGCATGGGGAATAGGAGTCGATATAATGGGACAGCCACAGCCCAGAGCATACATAAATGTCCCGCTTACCGCTTGGTTCGGATCTTTGGAAGTAAAGAGGTAAATATCGGTCAGCTGCAAATATTCCAACAACATATTCAAGGGGACGAACTCATCGACAAATCGAACGTGGTCGTTCAGGTTAAGAAAATCAATCCGGTCCATCAACGAATCGCGATACGCTTCCCCCTGCTCCTTAAGTAGGTTGGGATGGGTCTTGCCGATGATGCAGAATAATACCTCGGGCCGCTCGGCCACAATCTCCGGAAGGGCGTCCAAGGTGGTCTCGATACTTTTTCCAGGACCTAAAAATCCGAAGGTGGTCAAGACGGTCTTGCCCTGCAAATTGTACTTTTCCTTGAGATAAGCCTTGCCTTCATAATCCACCAGATGGATGCCGTGCGCAATGACTTCCAATTTATCGTCGGATATATCGTATTCCTTTTCTAGAATGTTGGCCGACGATCGGGTCATAACAACAATTCGTTCGGCCATTCCCGATAGGTCACGAACCGATTTTCTGAGTTCTTCCGAAGGGTCGGGGAGCACTGTATGAAAGGTAATGATGACCGGTTTATCCAAATGGTCCAAGAATTCTAGGAACGAGGATTCGTTTTCGCTGAACAGGCCGAACTCATGCTGCACCATGACCACATCGATATCGGGGTCGGCATTGATTTGAAAGGATGCTTGCAGAAAATCTACGGCATGGTCAGTATTTATGACCCCGGGTATGGCTTTGTCATATAAATGGTTGGATGTTCCGGATTCCAAGGGATATATCTCGATTTCAACGGTTTCGCCGAAAGCACCGGCGAGGGCCGATTCCAAATCTTGGGTGTAGGTGGCAATACCGCATTCCCTTGGGGGATAAGTGGATATAAGGCATATTTTAAGGTTTTTCTTTTGGTCGGAAGAATTGAGGATGCTCTTTGGATACTTTACATTCCGAGAAAGTTGACCCGATGGTTTTCTCCCCTTGTTTTTTTTTCTGAATGAATTTTTTTGGATGAATGATTTGTTCTCGACTAAGGTACCAGAGTTCATGACATGTGATTTAAAGGGTTATAATTGCTATTGAAATGGGGTCTTACAAATATGGATTCCACGCTTAGAAATGCCGCACACATCTCTGTAACGATGGAAAAATTTTACAGTCGGTCAATCGGTGGTAACGGGTCGTTCGGGATTTAAATTTAGAAACAATCGGATTCTACGTTGATTTCTAAAGGGTCAAAAACTGATCCATTCGATGGGGTTTGGGGAATTGCTTCGATTGCGTTATCCAATATCTCAATTTTGATAAAGCTCTGAATGAAATCTCATATAGATTTCGCGATTTTAACAAATCAGGATGGCAACTTCAATGAATCTAATTTCTACTTTTTATATACTTTCTATCTACTTTCCCATTTTTCAGATAACGATATATTATAAATATCGCTTGCAGACCGGCTGCGATTAACTTCAGCTTTCTACCTCGAAAGAGAGATGATGCAAGAGAAATTATCGATACTATCTTCATAACTACAAAATTATTTACAAAGGGTAATTTTTTGAAGTTTGGGTAAGGCCTCGGCTATACTTTCCTCCAGTTCTTTATTGGAGCTGAACTTTAACTGTTCTAATATTTTGTACTCGAAATCGATTTTGAATTCGTCCGTTTCGAAGACCCACGGCGAAATTTTAAACCTCTTGTCCGACTCCGATGATATATAATAGGTATCATTGTTAATCGACGTATTGATTTCCAATTCCCTACCTCCTGCCGGCACTTCCTCTCCGCACAATATCAACGAGAGACGATCACAAAATCGGATTAAACTATACAGATGGTCTTCTTGCTCTAGGTTAATACCGTATAGTTTTCGCTGTTCTTTCCGCTTGTCGTACATTTCTTTTAAAAACGTCTTCATCTCGGGTTCGGGCGAATTTTCATTTAAGAATTCCAAATGTCTGGACACCAACAAAGCGATCCATTGAGATTTTTGCAGGGTGGTCTTATGCAATTCTTTAGCATGTTCCAGGGCATTATCGTCGCCGTCATCCATGATGAAATCCAAGGGCGACCCCGCGTCGGTCAAATAATCGGAAGCCCCGAAATCTGACAGCTTATCATCATGGTTGATGATAGCAGTAAGCGTTTCGGGCCAATGGCTTAGCCGTAAACTGCTACTTAAGCAACTACCGATTTTACCGGCTAGCAGCGCATGGGTGTAATGGGAAATAATTTTCCAACCTTGACTATGGTGCCTTACTAACATGTGGCGAATTTACAATAGCAATGTTTGAATACTTAGCAAAATAAAGTCACGGATTAGCAGTTTAGGGGTAAATGAGGACAAACGTGTTTGTAGGATTGATTGCTACCATGTGAATACGCATTTTCGAAGTTAGGCAATTGCATCGGTATGTTTTCTGTCGAAAGTCCCGTCGTGCAGGTTTTTTTAACTAAATTAAAACCTAGTACTGCCTGATTTTGGTGGCCGAAATCTCTAATATTCGACCTGGGGTCTGCAACAGTCGAAAATGAACGCGTTCAGTATTTGTCGTTGTAATTCCTGAGAGGAAGCAGTCTCATCCCGTCATGCTCGTAATTCTTTGCGACGCCAGCGGAATGATGTCCGAACAGGATAACGTGATGTAGTTAGCCTACTAATTTTTCGGGCTTCTGAAATTTCGAACTGAATAGCAGGCACAATTTGATTGATAATGTTTAATCGTAAATTTTATGATCTGTTTGTATCTTACCTAGCAATAATCATACTCTTACCCTAGCCTTAAGATGATTGCGCTCACAAATGCCTTCAAACTGTCTGAATTGGGCGATTCATTCCCTTCGTAATCAAATCTTTAGGCCTCGCTCATGCATTAGCCTATTTCTCACAGACTATCGTATTATCTTAACGGATGTATTCTAATTTACGACAGTCTGATAACGAAGCCGATGACACAATATTCATAAATCTTCCATTGCAATCGGCAAACAACAAACATAGAGATAGTGACTGATTGGGAATTAATAAATTTTGAATTCAAAAGACGCCAATTATATAAAATAAAAATTGGGAAAGAATCTACATGTTTTGCGTGCAAATTGCGTGCAAATAAAAAGGCTTCAGAAGTAAAAACTCTCTGAAGCCCATCTATGTCGGTGGTCCCACCTGGGCTCGAACCAGGGACCACCTGATTATGAGTCAGGTGCTCTAACCAACTGAGCTATAGGACCGAAGATTTGTAAAAAATCGGACTGCAATATTACTACTTATTTTTTGGTGTTGCAAGCATTTATAATTGCGTCTTAGCACTTAGTTTTTGCATGATTTTCGTAAAATCATTATGGTTTTGCTACCTCCTGACAGAGTTCGATGAGTACCCCATTACTGCTCTTTGGATGTAAAAATACAACTAACTTATTGTCTGCGCCTCGTTTGGGCTTTTCGTTTAAAACGATAAACCCTTCTGATTTTAGGCGCTCCATTTCCGAAACGATATCGTCGACGGCAAATGCGATATGATGTACGCCTTCCCCTCTTTTTTCTAAAAATTTCGCTACAGGGCTATTCGCGTTCAAGGCTTCCAAAAGTTCTATTTTACTTTCCCCGGTCTTGAAAAAAGAAGTCCGAACTCCTTCAGAGGCCACTTCTTCTATCTTATAATGGGCCTTTCCCAATAATTTTTCGAACAATAGGTTCGATACCTCCAAGTCTTTTACAGCAATACCGATGTGTTCTATTTTTTCCAATTTTCAATTCTTTTTTACTGCCATTGGCTCTATCCTCCTAAAATACGTTTAATTCTGCGTATTTTTGCCCCATGGAAACACAACGGCAGAAAAAAATCGCGGGTGTAATTCAAGAGGATATCGTCGATATTCTTCAACGGGCAGCGATTGGCGGAGGCCTTAAAGGCACTTTGATTTCCGTAACGAAGGTTTCTGTGACCACCGACCTATCGATTGCAAAAGTGTATATCAGTATTTTTCCGAACAAAGATTCCCAAAAACTGCTAGAGGGCATCAAATCGAATCAGCCACTTATCAAGCATGAGCTGGCGCAACGTACCAGAAACCAACTCAGAAGGGTACCCGAACTTTCGTTTTTTTTAGATGATTCGCTTGACTATATCGAAAACATCGAGAAGTCTTTAAAAGGGGAGGAAAACCCCATTGAAGACCGCGACTTATTGGAAAAAAGAAAAAAACTGTAGGCTTGAACTTTCCGTTCTATATCGCAAAACGCTACGTTCGCTCTAAAAGCACCCAAAATGCGGTAAACATCATCAATCTTATTACTTTCTTGGTCATCGTTATCGGTTCGGCGGCTCTGTTCATCGTATTATCGGGTTTTGCCGGTCTCAAAACTTTTAGCCTACAGTTCAGCAATACTTTTGATCCCGACCTGAAAGCACTTCCCGCGACCGGTAAATTTTTCAGCATTACCCCGGAACAAGAACAAGAGCTGGATAATATAGAAGGTTTGGTTTCCTATGCCAAAGAACTTGAAGAGAAGGTCTATCTCAAGCATCGCGAGAAAAGTCATATCGCCTTTATCAAAGGTATCGATTCGAACTATACCAAAGTTACAGGAATAAATGATGCTTTACTCTACGGCCTGTGGCGTGTTAACCAAGAACAGGCTGTGGCCGGTATCGGCATAGCGAATATTCTCGGACTTTCTGTAAATCAAAGTCCATTGGTAGTGCTTGCGCTGAAACCGGGGAAGGGTTCACTCTCCCAAAAAGATTTGAAAACAAAACCTTGGTTCATTAGCGGTGTTTTTGGCATTGAGGAAAATTTGGATAAAAAATACGTATTCGCAGATATCTCTTCGGTACAATCGCTATTGGGAAAGGATGAAAACGAGATTTCCGGACTTAGCCTTAAACTGCGAGATACTGACGACATTTCGGCTGTTAAAAATAAAATCGGTTCGGTTTTAGGAAAGGAAATCCTCATAAAAGATCGGCAGGAATTGAACAGTACATTGCACCGCATGTTGAATACCGAAAATCTGGCGACCTACCTTATTTTTACCTTGGTACTTATTATCGCCCTTTTTAATGTAGTCGGTGCCATTATCATGATGATACTGGATAAAAGACAAAACCTGAATACGCTCTACAATCTAGGTACTACCCTAAAAAAACTTAGGTCCATCTATTTTATTCAGGGAATATTGGTCACCGCAGCGGGTGGAGTCATCGGAGTGACACTGGGCTCACTTTTGATTTGGTCTCAAATTACATTTGAATGGCTCAAGATTACCCCTTCTTTGGCCTATCCCGTAGAATACAGAACTATAAATGTACTGATTGTTCTGGCTACTATTCTGGTCTTGGGCGTAATAGCATCGAAAATTTCGAGTAGCCGGATTACAAAGAAACTGCTGGCCCCTTAGCTACCGACAGTAGGTGCGAATTCATAATTCCCGAATTTTTGTAGTACCTCATCAAAAGCGGCGAACACATCGACCGAATCATCACTTGTGACCATTTTCATCCGGTATTCCTTAAAATGGGGAATCCCCTTAAAATAGTTCGTATAATGTCGACGGGTTTCGAAGATTCCCAATTTCTCGCCCTTCCAAGCGATAGCCATTTCCAAATGACGGCGTGCGGCATCTACCCGTTCTTCCATCGTAGGTGGAGCAAGATGCGCCCCGGTCTTGAAATAATGCTTCACTTCTTTAAAAAACCACGGATATCCGATACTTGCACGACCAATCATGGCACCATCTAACCCATATGCGTCCCTCATTTTCATCGCGGCTTCCGGAGAATCGACATCACCATTGCCGAAAACCGGAATATGCATGCGTTGGTTGTTCTTTACTGCCGCAATCGGCTCCCAATCGGCATAGCCCTTATACATCTGGGCACGCGTTCGGCCATGGATCGCAATGGCTTTGCAGCCGACATCTTGGAGTCGCTCGGCTACCTCGACGATTTTGATGGATTTTTCGTCCCAACCCAATCGGGTCTTTACCGTTACCGGCAATTTCGTGCGCTCGACCATCGCCTTGGTCAACGAAACCATTAAATCGATATCCTTTAGAATACCTGCTCCGGCCCCTTTGCTTACGACTTTTTTTACGGGGCATCCAAAATTGATATCGATAATATCAGGATTCGATTTTTCAACGATATCCACCGATTGTAACATGGAATCTAAATTCGCCCCGAATATCTGAATACCCACAGGGCGTTCTTTTTCATAGATATCCAACTTCATGACGCTTTTAGCCGCATCACGGATAAGCCCTTCGGAAGAAATAAATTCAGTGTAGACCACATCGGCACCCTGTTCTTTGCAAAGGGCCCTAAAAGGGGGATCGCTAACATCTTCCATAGGTGCCAAAAGCAATGGAAATTCGGGCAATTGTATGTCGCCTATTTTGGGCATGTTTCCTTTTTATTTTTTGGGATTGCAAATTTAGGGAAAATTCGTGGATGTCATCCTGTACGAAATAATCTTAAAAAGTAACTGTCGTCTGCACCTCCTCGCCGTTTCGCTCGACCTTAACCTTGGTCGAGTCACCAGTTTCAAACACGGAGAGAGCCCGCATATAGCTCATCATATCGACTACTGTACTGTCACCCATTTGAACCACTACGTCGCCTTTTTGAAGTCCGGCCTTTGCAGCAGGTCGGCCTTCCGTAATACCGTCGATCCGCATCCCCTTACCCTCAAAAAGATAATCGGGCATAACACCTAGGGCGACTTTAAAGCGGGGTACATCTTCGCTTTCGTTCTTTGTGGTGCGAAAGGCCAGTTTCAGGTCATCATCCAATTCACTAACGATATCCAAAATATATTCCGTTATCATTTGCATGCCCGTATAATTGAGTTTTTCAGAATCGTCGGTGGGTTTATGGTAATCTTCATGCTGGCCGGTAAAAAAGTGCAGTGCGGGAATATCTTGAAGGTAAAAGGAGGTATGGTCACTAGGCCCAACGCCCGACTCGCTCAATACCAATTTAAAACCGGGGTTCGTGGCATTCAGCACCTGCCCCCAAATGGGTGAGGTACCCGTACCACTGATTGATAACGTTTTGTTTTCTCTAAGACGCCCGACCATATCCATATTGATCATATAGTTTGCCTTTTTTAAATCTATGGTTGGGTTCTTTGTAAAATAGTTGCTGCCCAAAAGGCCCATTTCCTCACCCGAAAAGGCGATGAAGAGATAGTTGCTTCCGGTAACCGAGTCTTGCAGTCTTTCGGCCAGTTGCAGTAAGACCCCAACTCCACTCGCATTGTCATCAGCACCATTATGAACGGCATTTCCTGCGGTATATAGCGAACCTGCCCCGCCCAAACCCAGATGGTCATAATGCGCACCGATGACAACTGTTTTATCAGCGCTATTATCGACGTATCCGATAACATTGGTGCCAGTAATCGTACTATCGCCCGTAACAAAACGTATTTCGGTATGTGGGCCTTTTTTTGGCCTAAACGTAAACGTTTGAAAGTAGGTGCCTGCATTTCCCTTAGGTTGTAATCCAATCTGATTCATGCGCTCTCGCAAATAATCGGCGGCTTTTAGTTCGAATGCAGTACCGGTTTCGCGACCTTGTAAACTGTCGCTCGCCAAAAAGACAATATCTTCCTTTAAAGAGACTCGTTTGGTTCTTTCTGTTTTACAGGAGGCGAAAAGCAGAAAAATTACGGGTAAAACCATCCATTTCGATACCATAGCCATTAGTTTGGTTAAAAATAACGTGAATATCGGATAACCCAATACCAAATACCCTATTAACCCTTAGTTCAGTAGTCTTTCAATCGGACCATCAAAGCCGGTTACGCTCATCGACCCTTTTCGACTTTTGATTGTCCCTAATTTTTACATTACCGAACTTATACCGAAACCCTAAAGTGAACAGACGGTTTTCGGCCCTCCTCAACGAGGTACCGTTCTGATCCAGATAATTTCGACGGTTAAACTGATTGCCTTGATTAAAAATATCTTCCAGGCCCATTGAAATACTCGCCTTTTTTTCGAACAGCGTCTTGCGAAGCGATAGGCCTAGGGCAGCAAAACCGTCAAAACGTGCATTTTCTGAAAGTTGGGGAGCATTATAGAAAAAACTCAAATCGGCCGTCAATGACTTATCTTTCAAGAACTTGAAATCGTTACTGGTTCGAAAATACCACGTAAACAATTGATTTTCGAACAATTGTTCGGTACTTAAGTTCTCAAAAACCGTTTTTTCATCGTACAAACTGATGAGCACATAACAATTCCAAAAATCAGTAATATCTTCATTTATAGATACATCGATACCGTATCTGACGTTTTTCTGAAGGTTCGCACTAATAAAACGCAGTAGTCGAAAATCGTTATTCTGAAAAATTAATTCCCGCAACCGGTTTTTTTCGTTTCTATAGAACAGATCTATAGTGTAGCTGTTTCTGAAAGTATAACCTCCCGATACATAGTTTCTTGTCGCCGGTAACAGGTTGGGATTACCTTCTATAGTAGAAAAATTACTTTGAAAAATCAGAAAAGGATTTATAGATGCATATCTCGGTCGTTCTATTCTACGGTAATAATATAGGTTGAAATTATGCTTATCGTTTGGGGTGTACTGCATGGAAAAAGAGGGGAACAGCTCTAAGTAGTCGTTTTGGCTATTTTGATCGCCGACGTCCCATGTGCCTTTGGTTTCCGTGTATTCTGCGCGGAGTCCGGATTTAAATTCCCATAGCTTAGCTTTAATACCATAAGAAACGTAGGCCGCATATATCGATTCGTCATAATCGAAATTTCCGGCTTCCGTAGGCATAATACCCGGCATGTCAGTTTCAAAACCTTCCTGTAGAATACTATTTCTTGAAGATATTCCGGCATAGCGAAGGCCCGTTTCGATTTTCGCCGATTCCCCTACTGGCGTGCTGTAATCTCCTTGCAGACTGTAGAGGTTAATATCTTGTTCCGCGTCAATATCAAAATCGTTACTACCGTTTTGATTTCCGCCCAAATCAAAAAAATCGGTCTCCAATTGCTGACCCTTGTTGGAGAAAAAGAAGGTATAGTGACCATTTAAGGAAATTTCCGCTCCTTTATCGTTCAGTGTCTGCTGGTAATCGGCATAATATGAGGTGTTCAGTTGGTTTTTCCCCGAATCGTTAAAGGTATTGAATCGCGAAAGCAGCGAGTCTCCGGTGATAGTGGTTTCAGTATCATAAAATTGATCTATCGTAGGCTGCCATATGGAAATGGCGGAAAGACTTAACTTACTCTTGTCACTCAATTTATAGTCGAAGAATGCAGAAACATTATGTCGTTTTCTTCGTCTAAAATATTCTTGCTCCGCACGCCAGGTAGCTGCTATCTCATCGTTCGCCAAGAAATTCGTAATATCGGTGTATTTGATGACATCCCTAATATGTCCAAAATTATAATTTAGTGAAAAGTCGATTTTTTTACCCTTAAAATAATGATCCATGCCAAAAACATGTTTGGGTAAAATACCTTGGTCATAGAAGTTATAAATAGCGCCATTGTAACCTGCAATCAGGTTTCTTCTCATTCTTATATTGATAAGTGCCCCATCTTCCGCATTGTATTTAGCAGGCGGGTTGGTGATGACCTCGATGGCCTCTACCCCGTTTGCCGAGGTGCCTGATAGCAAATCAATGATGTCGTTTTGAGGAAGGTTTACTTTTCGCCCATTGATCAATATGCCCACGGTATTACTTCCTTTTATGCTAAGTCTATCGTTTATAACGGTAACACCGGGGGTGCGTTTGAGTACGTCCCAGATTTCGCGATCGACCAAAGCGGTATTTTCGATATTAAATACCAACCGGTCTACTTTTCTTTCTAAGCGGGGCTTTTGATAGGTAACCACTACCTCGTTCAGTACTTGGGCATCATTACCCAACCGAAGTGGTTCTAGATTTACATCACCGTTCACTTCGATAGGCCGTAATTCAGACTCATTTTCAAGATAGCTCGCCTTGATGAGGTATGACCCAGCAGAAACCCCTAGCATTTCGAAACCACCTCTATCATCGGTCGAAGCTCCGTTAATTAGGGTTGAATCCGATTGGCTTAAAAGCTGGATATTGGCAAAAGCAATGGGTGTTTTTTCTGAGTTTTCGACACTTCCTTTAATCGAAAAATCTTGACAGAAGAGGTTACACACAAAGCAAAGGCAAAGAAAAAAGGGGCAAAGTCGATTTTTCACTTACGCAATAGGTTCGAATCCAAAACTAAGCAATAAAGTAAAATCTTACAATTTTAAATGCGATCAGCATAATCCTAGCTGAAGAGCAGATTCATCGATTTTCAAGGGATAAAGAATACTTGATTTGCGCCACAGCAAATGTACAACGTATTTGGCCCCTTATGAATTCTTGTTCACAAGTTTTTTTGTAGGTGGGGAAGTCGTTTCCCCAACATCCGTCTTCGCCTCGAAAAAAGTAAATTTTACATTAGGCCCCTGAATGTAGCTTACAATAATGCTTTGGCTCTCGTCCGATGTGGCCAAAGTTGGGCGTTCAGACTTTCCGAAATAGTTTACCCATCTTAGGTCGCGCGTAAAATCAAGCGAATCGTTTACGATTACTATAAACGTAAAATCAAAATCGGGATCCGGTTTGTTTTCTTGGGCATGATCGGTATATACTAAAAAATCAATCTCAGGGTTCAGGAACCCCCACTCTTTAATCTTATCAAGAAAGTTTCCTGAATCGTATGTTGAATTCAATATGGTTTAGATTTGTTTGTGCCTGAAATTAATATTAAATTAATAGACTAGAATAGCCTATTTGTTACGATTTCTGAAATCGTAACAAAATCAGTTCTCCAAATTAGCCCCTTATGCTTCTTGACATACTCCTTTTTACGGGAGTTGTTTTTTGTTTCTCAACCGCTTTTCTGATCTGGTTTCGTTTTAATAAAAACAACTCTTTTCACGGTCATCTTTTGGCTTTGTTACTTTTTCTGATTGCACTCTGCAATAGTTTTTACTTGCTTATCGTGTACGGAATTATTAACTACTTCCCGTTCTTATACAAAATACCCGCACCGATCACCTATCTTATATTTCCGCTTGCCTATCTCTACATAAGGGCGGTTTTGAACGGAGAGAAATCGTTTCGGAAAACTGATATTGTCCATTTAGTTCCCTTCCTCTTTTTCCTTCTCAACTATTTTCCATTTTACCTTATGAACCTCGCTGAGAAGCGACAATGGGTTTTCGAGGTAAGCCAAAATTTTGCGCTGACCTATTTGGGCAGCGACGGCTTTCTGCCCGAATGGGTAAATATTGCCTGTCGGGCACTCGCCTCGATTATCTATTTGACCCTTCAATGGAACTTAATCCGTTTCTTCTTTAGAAAGAGGCATCATAGCACTTCAAACCAATTCGGCATGGTCAAAAGATGGGTATATGATTTTACTATTATTCAGACCGTACACAGTGTCTCTTTGGTAATTTTATATATCGTAAACGTCTTTATGATATTCGGTATTATCCCTTCCGTTCAATACATTCATTATGCATTGGGCTTTTTGGTCAATGGAAGTTTTTTACTCGTTTCGGCCTATCTCTTGTGGAATCCTAAATTGCTTATTGGCATGCCAGAACTGCCGCTTAAAAAAGAAAGATGTATAAAGACATCGTTTCAACACGATACAACGGCGATTTTCGAAAGGCTTGACGCATTTCTGAGGAAAGGCCAAGTATTTTTGGAGTCGGGACTTACTCTGAATACGGTTTCGGATGCGGTAGATATAACGATGAGAAGAATATCATACGCCATTAGCACATCTCAATATGACAACTTCAACGATTACATCAACCGGCTACGTATTGAATTCGCTACTGATAGGATTCAAAACGGCTACCTGAACCAATATTCGGTAGATGCCCTTTCCAAGACCTCTGGCTTCCGTTCAAAAAATGCCTTTTACCGCGCGTTTAAAAAAGTACACGGTTGTACCCCGGCACGATATCAAACAGCACACAATACAATTCGACAGAATTGATTCCAATGTATTAGCGGCGTTGCTTCCGATACCGACGAAAACCGCGTTAAAATAATGTATCTTTGCAGCCTTAAAAGTCGCCCGTATTGCTATGAAAAACATTCGAAACTTTTGCATCATTGCCCATATTGACCACGGTAAAAGCACCTTGGCAGATCGTTTATTGGATTTCACGGGCTCGGTTACCGATCGTGAAAAAAAGGAACAATTGCTCGACAATATGGATCTGGAGCGTGAGCGCGGCATTACTATAAAAAGCCATGCCATTCAAATGGAGTATACCCATGAAGGCGAAGAGTTTATATTGAACCTTATCGATACTCCGGGCCATGTCGACTTTTCATACGAAGTTTCGCGTTCGATTGCCGCCTGCGAGGGTGCGCTTTTGGTTGTCGATGCCGCACAGAGCATTCAGGCGCAGACGATTTCAAATTTGTACTTGGCGTTGGAGAACGATTTGGAAATTATTCCCGTTTTGAACAAGGTCGATTTGCCCAGCGCCAACCCTGAAGAAGTAACCGATGACATCGTAGATCTTTTGGGATGCAAGGCAGAAGAAGTCATTCCCGCCAGTGCAAAGACCGGCATCGGTATCGCAGATATCCTAACGGCCATTATTGAACGTATTCCAGCCCCACAAGGTAATCTCAACGAGCCATTGCAGGCTTTGGTGTTCGACTCGGTCTACAATCAATTTCGTGGTGTAGAAACCTATTTTAGGGTCATCAATGGGGAAATTAAAAAAGGACAGCATATAAAATTTGTAGCTACGGACGAGTCTTATTTTGCCGACGAGATAGGTACACTTAAACTAAAGCAGCATCCAAAGCAAAGTATCAAGGCAGGGGATGTCGGTTATTTGATAACGGGAATAAAGGATGCGCGCGAAGTCAAGGTGGGCGATACCATTACCGATGCTGCTAACCCGACCCAGAATGCTATCGCTGGTTTCGAAGATGTAAAACCTATGGTATTTGCAGGAATCTACCCTGTCGATACCGAAGATTTTGAGGAATTGCGCTCCTCCATGGAAAAATTGCAATTGAACGACGCCTCTTTGGTATTTACCCCTGAGAGCAGTGCCGCCTTGGGTTTCGGTTTTCGATGCGGTTTCTTAGGTATGCTTCATATGGAAATTATTCAGGAACGTTTGGAGCGCGAGTTCGACATGACCGTAATTACCACCGTACCCAATGTAAGCTACCATGCCTTTACACGAAAAGAACCGGAAGCCCCGATCACCGTCAACAATCCATCCGATTTGCCGGACCCATCAGGTATCGACCGGGTCGAAGAGCCCTATATCAAGGCCACAATCATTACCAAGTCTGATTTTGTAGGTAACGTAATGTCACTTTGTATAGAAAAAAGGGGCATTATTACGAACCAGACCTACTTGACCACAGAGCGGGTCGAGCTTACCTTCGATATGCCCTTGGCGGAAATTGTTTTCGATTTCTATGATCGCTTGAAAACCGTTTCCAAAGGGTACGCGTCTTTCGACTACGCCCCTATCGGTATGCGGGTCTCCAAATTGGTGCGCGTTGACATTCTTTTGAATAGCCAACCCGTCGATGCGCTTTCGGCGTTGATCCATGCCGATAATGCACAAAATATCGGTAAAAAAATGTGTGAAAAATTAAAGGAACTCATTCCTCGGCAACAGTTCGACATTCCAATACAGGCTGCAATCGGCGCCAAAATTATATCTAGGGAAACCATTAAGGCCCTTCGAAAAGACGTGACCGCCAAGTGTTATGGTGGCGATATCTCGCGAAAGCGAAAGCTACTTGAAAAACAGAAAAAAGGCAAAAAGCGAATGCGGCAGGTCGGTAATGTCGAAATTCCACAACAGGCTTTTATGGCCGTGCTGAAGTTGAACGATTAAATAGTTTTTGCCTTACTACAACTATTCTTTTACCGCAATAAATTCACCGTCGATTTCAAGGGTTTTATTGCCCAAAAATTCACCGATGGTGAAGACCTCCGCAGTAGTTTCCTCATCGGAATAACTTACTTCATATTCGGCAGCATTCTTTGCCCAGACAAAATCGGTGGTAAAATCCATAGTGCCATTGCTCGATTCGGAGTAGGACCCTGTATTGTCAGCATTAAACTGCCAAACATCGCGTTCGGTCTGCTCTTCGCCTCCGTTGATGGAAACGCTTGTTTCAGAAACCCAGGTTCCGACAATGGCGTCGGTATCATCATTATCTTTTGAACAGCTGGTCAATGTGATTGTGCCTAAAAAGGCCATAAACAAAACTATTTTTTTCATACTGATTTGGGATTACGATTTATAGGTTAAGACTTCAAAACGGCGATAAGGTCGCTCGTATTGTTCCCGAAAACCGATTTTAAAAATATATGCTGAAAGTCGGCCAAGCTGAGATTCATCAAAATCTTCATTTCCTATCTTAATAAATCGATTGATTTATTATACGGATACGGCTATTTATACCTTATATTTTTAAAAAATTTATCTTTCATTAATCAACACTATTTCTTACAATTAAAATTTTTAGATACAATTTTTAAAGTTTCTTTCTGTTTTAGTTTAGCTACATTAGTTCCCCAAACCAATGACTACTTACATCGCACATTTCACGGCAAAACATCGCTTTATACATACAACCCAGAATTCAATCTTTATTTGGCAGCAAGAAAGTGGCGAAATTGATACTTCACTTCTTGAAACGAAGATCAAACGCGAAGCTGCTATCCATTTTTACCGATTATTATCAGGTAAAGTCTTCGAAATAGACTTGAAGGATCTCTCCATAACCGTTTGTAAAACAGAACCTTTTTCTGGTTAAGGCTTGTTTTAGAAGCTTCATGTTGGCCACAGGCATATGCACTAGAAATCATGTCAAATTCTTTCAATATGAATACTGGATAAGTGTTTTAGTGCCGAAAACCTTATTTCCGCTTCTTAGCTTATCCATTATTCACCATAATTAGATTACTCTTAGAAAGCAACTCGGGTTTTCACTATATTGAAGTAAATTCGACAATTATGAAAAAGTCCGACTCAAGAAGAGCGTTTGCAAAAAGCCTTATCGCCCTACCTGCCTTGGTTTCGTTCGGTGGCTTATACGGTTTTGGCGAAAAGAGGGTAAAGGATAAAAACTCTTCCCATAAATTCAAGCTAAGCCTCAATCTCTATTCGTTCAATACACTTTTGCGCGAGGGCAAGGTCGACTTGTTCGATATGCTCGATTTTTGCGCAGAATACAACTTTGACGCGATAGACCCTACGGGATATTATTTCCCCGGCTATCCTGAGGTACCATCAGATACTTTTATCAACTCGTTTAAGAGAAAAGCATTTCTTTTAGGGTTGGATATTAGTGGAACAGGCATACGAAACGACTTTGCGCAACCTGATGCCAAGAAAAGACAGGCCGATCTTGAGCTTGCAAAAAAATGGATAGTGGTCGCCGCCAAATTAGGTAGCCCCAACCTGCGTATTTTTTCCGGCAAGGCGGAAACCGAAGGGTTTGCCCGCACGCAGGTTATGGAATGGATGGTCGAGCATATCAAAACCTGTTGTAAAATAGGCGAAGAATATGGTGTGGTAATTGCGCTCCAAAACCACAACGACTTTTTGAAAACGGCCGATGAGGTCAACGAGCTTTTCGATAAGGTAAATTCGGAATGGTTGGGCCTCAATCATGATATCGGTAGCTACCGACAACATGATCCGTACGAAGAAATAGAAAAGAACATTCAACATGCCGTTACCTGGCAAATCAAGGAAAACATCTGGATCGATGGAAAAGAACGCCCCACCGATTTTACGAAGCTCTTAAAACTTATCAAGCAAGCGGGCTATCGTGGTTATTTACCCTTGGAAACCCTAGGGGAGGGCGACCCTTACCAAAAAGTACCAAAGCTTCTAAAAGAAGTGCGGGAATCTTTAGCACTAATCTAGAACCGTCGAAATAGGGTAACTTAAAATAGGCCAGTCCTAAGAGACGGCGGACTGGTCTATAAAAATATCTGCCGTTTATCTACAGGACAGATCCTCAAAAACTTCCTCGTTCTCGGTATTTGCTTCCAGTTCCCTGATGACCCGTTCCAACGAAATGCCTTCCAATTCGGGAATTTCCTCCCCATCAACAAAGATTTTTCCATTTTCTTCACAGACATCGAAAGCTTGTGCTACATTAGGTCCTTCACAAGTGCTACAATTATCTACATCGCCTTTCTGGCAAGAAGTTAATAGCAGCATAACAAGAATCGGTGCCCAAATTTTAATAATTCTCAATTTTAGGGTTACTTAATATCTCAAACCAAAAAGCCTCAGTAGTCTTTGCACTATTTGTTAATGGTTGAGATAAAAGTAGATGGAATGTGTTGGGCGGATAATCCCCGAAAAATTGTATTTTTTTCTACTGGTTTTCCCTTAGAAGTATAAAAGGCAGGTTGTTAAATGGGTAGCACTACGCTTCTTCTTTCTCAGCTTCGGTACGATTGACTTCGACCTCGAACATTTTACCAAGATAAACCAATCGGTATCCTTCTTGAATATCCTCGAATTCGGTGCTGAAAGAAGAAATAATCTTCAGGTCACCATCAGGAGTCTTTAGAAATATCGGAACGATATTTTCGTCAGCTTTGGTAATCTCGATTAGGCCTTCGTAGTGTTCTTTGTCCTTTAATTCTATTTCGTGAACCGCAGGAAACTTACGTGCGGTCTCCGTTAGTTTGATAAAATCATCGGTATGCGAAAAAAGACCTTCTTTTGGATTGTTTTCCGGATCGTTCATTTCGTCTGAATTCACCAATCGAAAAGATCCGTTCTCGCCGAATTGCTCACCAAACTTGTCAACGGCGTATTTATTGATATCCGAATTTCCGGTCAAGGCCATAAGATAGCCGACATCGTTCAATTCGATATTATCGGTCAAAGAGTCGGAATAGACATTAGCCGTAAAGGCTTCGATATTCAGTTTTTTTGCTTTGTTTACATTAATTTGATTGTTGTCGATAAGTACAACATGCCTACCATTTTTGTTTAAATAGTCTCCTATCAATCGAGAAACTTTTGAAGCGCCAATGATTACGATACCTTCGGATTTTTTCAAGAATACTCCGACCATTTTAGCGAAAAGACGTGCCGTAGTAGCATTGAGCAAGACCGTACCCAACACAATCATAAATACCAACGGGGTAATGTATTCAGCGCCCGGTTCCCCTTTTAACAATAGTTTTGAACCAAAAAGCGAGGCGATACCGGCGGCCACGATACCTCTTGGGCCGACCCAACCTATAAAAAGCTTCTCGTTGAACTTTAAATTGGAACCTGCCGCGGAAAGAAAAACACCCAAGGGACGTATCACAAAAACAATTATACCGAATAGTGCGGCCGTTTTCCAGTTGTATATTAAATAAAGGTCTTCCATATTGATATTGGCGGCCAAGAGAATAAAAAGTATGGAGATGAGCAGTACGCTCAAAGATTCCTTAAAATAAAGTAGCTCTTTGATATTCGGTAAATCGGTATTCCCCATGACCATACCCATAATCACTACCGCCAATAACCCTGATTCGTGGGCAAAGATATCCGACTCCACAAAGACCAAAAGAACGACCGACAACGACACCACGTTGAGCAAATAATGGGGAATGAAGTTTCGCTTAATTGCAAAAATCAAACCGTGCGCGAAGGTGAATCCGAAAGTAAAACCGAACAGTAATATTTTACCAAATTCAATAAGGGCTGTAAGGGTATAGGCTTGGCCCTCGCCAACACTTATAAACTCAAAGACGAGAACGGCGGCCAAAGCTCCGATAGGATCGATTAAGATACCCTCCCACTTTAAGATAGCTGAAACATCTTTTTTTAGAGGAATGTTTCGAAGTATCGGGGTTATCACCGTCGGACCGGTAACAATAATCAATGCTGAAAACAAGAACGAAATTTGCCAGCTCAGACCGAAAACAAAATGTGCCGCGATTCCTGCTACAAAAAAGGTGACCAGACTACCCAAAGTTATCAATTTGGTAATTACCGGGCCCACATTTCGTATTTCAGACCGTTTTAGGGTCAGTCCGCCTTCAAAAAGAATGACACTAATGGCCAATGACACAAAATAATAGAGTCCTTCGCCCGGAAAAAGCCCTTTTGTACCGTTCCAAATCGGTTCGATAAGTTTTGTACCGTCTTCAGTGTACAAGGTAGCGACCGGACCGACCAGCAAGCCGATGAGAATCAAGGGCAGTATCGCCGGCAGTTTAAGTCGCCACGCGACCCACTGCGCTATGATTCCCAATATGATGATTCCTGCCAGCTCTACCATTGGTGGATTTTTTCCAAAAATAGTGATTTTTAGTGCATCACACTTCGTTTGAACGGCCATCTTGCACATCGCCGCCACATTTCTTATTTTGCGCTACTTCTAGCAAACCATAGATGACGCTATACCCCATAGAAACCGGAAATTTTAAGCTTGACGGCGGTGCCATGTTCGGTGTTGTACCCAAGACACTTTGGCAAAAGACCAATCCCGCAGATGATAAGAACATGATCGATATTGCTGCCCGAAGCCTTCTTATCGAAAATGGTAATCGTTTGATACTTATCGATACGGGCATGGGCAACAAACAATCGGATAAATTTTTTGGCTATTACTATCGCTGGGGCAATGATACATTAGACGGCTCTTTGGCCAAATATGGTTTTCACAGAGATGATATCACAGATGTTTTTATGACCCATCTACATTTTGACCATTGCGGGGGAAGCATTCAATGGAATAAAGACCGTACCGATTATGAACCAGCGTTTAAAAATGCTATTTTCTGGACGAACGAAGCCCATTGGAAATGGGCCATCGAACCCAATGCGCGGGAAAAAGCATCTTTCTTGAAAGAGAACCTTTTGCCGATGCAAGAAAGTGGTCAGTTAAAGTTCATAAACGTCCCGGTCTCGGCAGCAGGGGTCGATAAAAATTCACTAAATTTTGTCGAAAACTCAGCGCTAGGTTTTGGCATATTGTGCGTTGATGGCCATACCGAAAAACAGATGCTACCTCACATCACCTACAAAGGCAAAAAACTGGTTTTTATGGCGGATTTAATTCCCACAGTAGGCCACATACCGCTACCGTACGTTATTGGCTATGATACCAGGCCTTTGTTATCCCTAGCGGAAAAAAAGATTTTTCTCCATAAAGCGGTTTCTGATGATTACTTCATTTTTTTCGAACACGATGCCCATAATGAAATTTGTACCTTGCGATCGACCGAAAATGGGGTGCGCCTCGATAAAACCTTCACTTTTAATGAACTGTTTAACTAATCTTCCAATAAAAATACCAATTAGTATTTTTATTGTTTTGCTTTTGTTCAATTGTAAGGCACAAAAAGTTGAAAGCCTTGATTTTGTTCAAGAATGGGATTTCACAAAAGGCATTGAAGGTCCAGCAGTTGACAAAGAGGGAAATCTTTATGCCGTAAATTTCAAGGAGCAAGGCACCGTGGGAATCGTATACGAAAATGGGCACGCATCTGTATTTCTTAAGCTTCCGGGCGAGAGTGTAGGCAATGGAATTCGATTTGACAAAGCGGGCCATATGTATATTGCCGATTATGTCGGGCATACTATTTTCAAGGTTGAAAACGGCACAAAGCAAGCCGAGGTTTGGGCCCATAACCCTAAAATGAACCAACCAAATGATCTGGCCATAGCACCGAACGGTACTATTTACCTCAGCGACCCCAATTGGGCCGAAAGTACCGGCCAAATCTGGATGGTAAACGACTCGCGCGAAATCGTGCTCTTGGAAGACGAAATGGGGACTACAAATGGCATAGAAGTGAGTCCTGACGGCAAGACCCTTTACGTCAACGAATCCGTACAAAGAAATGTGTGGAAATACGATATCGACAGCAATGGAGGTCTTTCCAATAAAGCTAAATTCATAGCCTTCGAAGATTTTGGTATGGACGGAATGCGGTGTGATTCCGAGGGAAATCTATACATCACTCGTTACGATAAGGGCACGGTAGTTGTTGTTTCACCCGATAAAAAAATCATAAAAGAGGTACAATTGAAGGGTAAAAAGCCATCAAATATTACCTTTGGGGGTCGAAACGGCAAAACCTGCTTTGTTACCATGGCCGATCGCGGTTGCTTTGAAACTTTTCAGGCGCAACATGCAGGTGCAATTTTTGAACGTATACACTAATCTCAATTTGACTATATGATACGATTATTATCGAAATCCGTTATGGGCTTTTCAGTCCTATTTTTTCTTTTGGGCTGTGGTGCCACGGCACTGGTGTCCACACCAATCGAGAACATTGATACTACTCCTTTAAAAATATCGGACCTCAACGATACCCAGAAAAAAAACTGGGGGCATTTAGACTTGGTAGCCGATACCATTCCGGGTATGAGCGTTGATAAAGCCTACAATGAAATCATAAAAAATAAAAAAGGGAAAAAAGTTATTGTTGCCGTTCTTGATTCAGGAATCGACCTAAAACATGAAGATCTTGACAATGTGCTATGGACCAACAAAAAAGAAAAGCCAGGCGACGGAAAAGACAACGATAACAATGGTTATGTCGATGATATTCATGGCTATAACTTTTTGGGGGAATCTTACAACGAACAGTTAGAGGCCGCCCGTATCGTAAAACTAAAATTGGGAGACGCCGAAATGCAAGGCAAAGCGAAATCAAAAGTAGAAAGTGAATACGCAAAAGCACTTCAGCAAAAACAGCAATACGAACAGATATTTCAAGCCGTAAAAAATGCTGATACCGCCGTAAAAAAAGCATTGGGTAAAGATTCCTACACGAAAAAAGACCTTGCAAGCATAAAAGCAACGGATGAAGCCATGCAGCAAAATGTAGGTATCTTAACGCAGATGTTCAACTATGAAGACAGTATTCCCAAGGTATTGGAATCTGTAGAGGAAGGTATCACTTATTTTTCGGATCAGATAAACTATAACTACAATGTCGATTTTGACGGGCGTAAGGTGGTGGGTGATAATCCATATGATCTAAACGATTTAGGCTACGGTAATGGTAATCCGCAAAGCAGATCCGAAGACGAAAGCCACGGCACCCATGTAGCCGGTATTATTGCCGCCGAACGCAACAATGGCAAAGGGGCGAACGGCGTGGCGAACAATGTGGATATCATGAGTATTCGTGCGGTACCTAACGGTGATGAATATGATAAGGATATTGCGCTCGGCATTCGGTATGCGGTAGATAATGGCGCGACGATTATCAACGGCAGTTTCGGAAAGGCCTACTCCCCCAACGCCCAATGGGTATACGATGCCATTAAATATGCGGCCGAAAACGATGTTCTTTTTGTACATGCCGCGGGTAACGACGGGGCCGACCTTGATGACCCTGCCAATCCTAACTTTCCGAACGATCAAGTTAAAAATGGTCCGGAAATTTCAGATAACGTCATTACCGTTGGAGCCTTGGCACCCAAATATGGCTCTGAAATGGTAGCGGTATTCTCCAATTATGGGGATGTAAACGTAGATGTTTTTGCCCCCGGCGATGATATATACTCTACAATGCCTGGTAACGAATACGATTATCAAGGCGGTACTTCGATGGCCGCGCCCGCAGTAGCGGGTGTTGCAGCTTTGATTCGGTCATACTATCCAAAACTAAGCGCTTCCGAGGTAAAGCAAATTCTAATGGAATCGGGACTCGCACCAAGAGCTAAGGTTATTTTGGATGGCGACACGGCAAAAACCGCAACTTTGGATAAAATATCGACATCAGGGAAAATCGTAAACGCATATAACGCCTTGATTATGGCGGATAATGTATCTTCAGGCAAGATAAAAATATAATATACTATGTGGTATTTTTTAAAGCGGTTGGTACTGGCAGCCGCCCTTTTTATTTCAACACTACTCATTGCACAAAACGGTTCTTATTGGCAACAACATGTCGACTACACCATGGAAGTTACCATGAACGTCGAAAACTACCAGTATACGGGTACCCAGAAATTGGTATATACCAACAACTCACCCGATGAGCTTACTCGTGTTTATTACCATCTCTATTTTAATGCTTTTCAGCCCGGAAGCGAAATGGATATGCGCCTCCAAAATATTGGAGATCCCGATAGTCGCATGATGAGCGAGCAAAAGACAAGTAGAATAGCTTCACTCTCCGAAGACGAAATGGGTTATCTTCATCCGACTTCGCTCTTACAGGATGGTCAAAAAGTGGATTATATAGAAGAAGGTACGGTCTTGGTCGTAACATTGGCAAAACCGATACCACCGGGCGGAAAAACCACTTTTGACATGGTCTTTAGGGGGCAGGTACCATTACAAATACGTCGTTCTGGGCGAAATAGCGCCGAAGGCGTCGCACTATCCATGAGTCAATGGTACCCCAAATTAGCAGAGTACGACTTTGAAGGTTGGCATGCCCATCCTTACATTGCCCGTGAGTTTCACGGAGTTTGGGGTGACTTTGACGTAAAATTGACCATCGACAAAGACTATGTTGTGGGCGGCAGTGGCTATTTGCAGAATCCGCAGGAAATCGGTCACGGTTACGAAGCGCCCGGTTCAAAAGTAAAGAAGCAAAAAGGAGAAACCCTTACGTGGCATTTTAAGGCGCCAATGGTACATGATTTTATGTGGGCGGCCGACCCTGATTATCTGCATGATACCTTGCCGATGGATGATGGGCCAGTACTTCATTTCTTTTATAAGAATAATCCGGAAATCATCGAAAACTGGAAAAAGCTACAGCCCAAGACCGCCGAACTGATGCAGTTTTTCAATAAAAATATTGGGGAATACCCTTATGACCAATATTCCGTTATCCACGGCGGCGATGGAGGCATGGAATATGCCATGGCAACCTTGATTACCGGGAACCGAAAGTTCGGTAGTTTAGTCGGTGTAACGGCCCATGAAATGGCACATTCTTGGTTTCAACATGTATTGGCGACCAACGAATCAAAACATGAGTGGATGGACGAGGGCTTTACCAGCTTTATTTCTAGTCTGGCCATGAACGAGGTTATGGGCGAGCAAAAGGATAATCCATTCGAGAACACCTACAAGGGGTACTATAATCTAGTGAATTCCGGAAAAGAACAGCCGCAAACTACCCATGCAGATCGTTATGATCTCAACTTTGCCTACGGCATCTCGGCCTACAGTAAAGGTTCCATCTTTTTATCGCAGTTGGGCTACATTATCGGTCAGGACAAGTTAATGGAGACCCTTAGAAAGTATTACGAAGATTTTAAGTTCAAACATCCCCTTCCCAACGATATCAAGCGTACGGCCGAAAAAATATCGGGTATGGAACTCGATTGGTATCTTACGGACTGGACGCAGACGACCAATACCATCGATTATGGTGTTCAGCAAGTTATCGCCGATAGCGGGAAAACAAAAATAAGTCTCGTTCGAAAAGGCCTTATTCCAATGCCTTTGGATATTCTCGTCGTCTACAATGATGGTACCCAAGAAACCTTCTACGCACCGCTTCTTATGATGCGGGGCGAAAAGGAAAACCCCTATCCACAACTCGAAAGAACGGTTTTAGAAGACTGGCCTTGGGCTTTTCCCAATTATGATTTTACGATTGACCAGCCCATCGAAAACATCAAGGCGGTGGTTATCGACCCATCACAATTGATGGCAGATGTCGATCAAGAGGATAATGTTTATACCCCCCAGCCTCCAAAGGGGAAGTAGTTATTAGTGAAAATTTGTGAAATTCGTGTGTCTCTGTGAAGCTTTGTGGTTCTCAGTGCGTCTCTGAGAAACAACCTAGCTCATGCAGTTTACTTTCCCCAAAAAAGAAAAACTAAAAAGCAAAAAGCTTATCGATCGGTTGTTTGCCAAGGGAAAGCCCATTTCAAAGTATCCTATAAAACTGATTTACCTCGAAACGGACTTACCGGAAGATGTGACGGTTCAAGCCGGGGTGGCCGTTCCAAAAAAGAACTTTAAAAGTGCTGTAAAGCGCAATCGAATCAAACGATTGTTGCGTGAAAGCTACCGGCTGCACAAACACACTGTTTTTAACAATAGTGAAAGCTCTTTTGCGTTTCTATTTCTGTATCTTGGGAAGGAGATGCCATCGTATGGCGAAGTTGAAAAAGCGATGAAAGAACTCCTCCGGAAGTTTTTTGAAACCGAAGTCGTGAAGAACAAAGAATGAAAAATTTCCGGTTTCTATAGTTTCAGGCTTATTGCGATAACTTAAAACCTAAAACTATAGAAACCGTTCAAACCATTTAAAGCATGAAAAAGATTCTTGGAAAAAAACTGTTGATTCCTGTTTTTGCAATTGGTGTTCTGGCAGTAGGCAGTGGGTTCGTAAAAAGCGACTTCTTCGAAATCGCAAAGCAGATTGAAATCTTTACGACCCTGTTCAAAGAATTGAACATGAACTATGTCGATGAGACCAACCCGGCCGAACTGATGGATACTGCTATCAAAAATATGTTGGATGACCTTGATCCCTATACCAAATTTCTGAACGAACAGGATGTAGAGACCTACCGCATCAACAATGCAGGAGAGTATTCGGGTATCGGTGCCCTGGTACGCTCATTTGATGATCGTTTATTGATTATCGAACCCTACAAAGACTACCCTGCCGATAAGGCCGGACTAAAGGCCGGTGACGAAATACTAAAAATCGGCAATATCGATGTGGCCGATTTTGACGATAACGCGAGTGAGCTTTTAAAAGGGGCCAACGATACTTCGGTCGAAGTCACCTATAAAAGGCAAGGGCAGACCAAAACCACAACGATTACCCGTGGGGCGGTCGAAGTAGATGCCGTACCTTTTTATAAAATGGTCGATGAAAAGACCGGGTATATCGTACTGGCCAAATTCAATGCAAAGGCTTCAAGCGAGACCAAAGCAGCATTGGTAGACCTAAAAGGAAAAGGTGCCGAAAAAATAATATTGGACCTTCGCGACAATCCCGGTGGTCTTCTATCCGAAGCCATAAACGTTACGAATCTGTTCGTCGACAAAGGGGAATTGATCGTCACCACAAAATCAAAGGTCAAAAAGTTCAACAGCGAATATAAAACGAAGCACAAACCAGTAGATACCGAGATTCCCTTAGTGGTATTGGTCAATGGCAGTAGTGCCTCCGCTAGCGAAATCGTTTCGGGAGGACTTCAAGACCTGGATCGTGCCGTCGTCATGGGTGCGCGAAGTTTTGGAAAGGGATTGGTACAGCGCCCGCTAAAATTGACCTATGGTACGCAATTGAAAGTGACCATCAGCCGTTATTACACCCCTTCCGGAAGGTGTATACAATCTTTGGATTACTGGAACCGTGATGAAAACGGGAATGCCGTAAAAAAGACATATAATGATTTTACTACCAGAAATGGCCGGAAGGTACAGGATGGCGGAGGGGTATTGCCAGATATCGAAATAACCTCGACAAAGGCTAACGAATTAACGACAGCCTTGTTAAATAACAACGTGATATTCGACTTTGCCACTGATTATTACTATAAAAATCAGGTCGGAAACATCAACGATTTTAAGTTCTCGGAGAATGACTATCAAAACTTTAAGGGCTTTGTTTCCAAAAGCAATTTTTCTTTTGAAACCAAGACGGAAAAGACCCTAAAAGCGGCCATGACCGAACGTGAAGAGGTCATATTCAATACCGCAATCGAAAACGACTTTAAAACACTTTTGCTCGATATCGAAAAAAGCAAGATCAGCGCTTTGGAAGATTACCAGAGGGAAATCAGAAGCAAGTTGGAAGACGAAATTATCAAACGGTACTTCTATCGTGAAGGTCTCTACGAATACTATCTAAAAAATGATGAGGCTATTATGGCCGCTACAGAACTTTTAGGTAATGCATCGAAGTATAGCGGTATCCTTAAATAATAGATACCCTACTATTGCTAAGATATGATATCAAGTCGAGCGCAGTCTAGACCTAATTGGGCCATATAGTTCTTGACTACACTCTAACGGACCTTTAAAAAACTACTTTGTGTTGAAGACCAAAGACGTAATGGTAAAATGTGATTTCCTATTTAACTATTTGATTATTATCTATTTACCTCAAATAGTGATGGTTCCGACTTTGTTGCTTCAGGTGCAGCGACCTCATCCAAATTCTCGGAAGCTTCCATTTCTAAAATAAGGTTGGCAATCAAGGCCGTCCAACCGGTTTGGTGCGATGCGCCTAACCCTTTACCATTGTCTCCGTCAAAAAATTCGTAAAAAAGATGTTGTTCCCTAAAGTGTTCATCTTTTGCAAAAAAGGCATTCACGTCTTCAGAATGATACTGGTATTTTCCGTCTGAATTGCGTTCAAAGAGGCGTACCAATCTTTTGGTCAATGCGTTCGCAATCTCGTTCAGGTTCATTTTCTTTCCCGAACCTGTCGGAAAATCATAGCGATACGACGGGCCGTAAAACGAATAATATTTGCGTAGGGATTGGATAATCATATAATTTAAAGGCATCCAAATGGGGCCGCGCCAGTTTGAGTTGCCCCCAAACATTCCGGAACGGCTCTCTCCCGGCTCGTATTGTATCATATGCTGCCCGTGATGTCTAAAAACAAAGGGATGTTTCTTATGGTATTTGGACAACGAACGAATGCCGTAATCGGATAAAAACTCATCTTCGTCAAGCATTCGTTTCAGCAAATGTTCTAGCCGGAAACTCCGCATAATAGAAAATAGATAGTTGCCCTCTGAACTTGCCTCTTCGATACGTGAAATTAGTGAAGCCAAGTCAGGTCGGGTCATAACAATTTTCGCAGCCCGCTTCTTGAATTCCTTAAGATGTGAAAAAAGGTCTTTATGCATCACCTCAACGGCAAATAAAGGAATGATGCCTACCAATGACCGCACTTTCAATCGGTCTGTCATACCGCTTGACATCTCTACAACGTCATAGTAGAAATTATCGGTATCGTCCCATAATGAAATATCTTTTTTGCCAATGTGGTGCATGGCCCAGGCAATGTTCAAAAAGTGTCTGAAAAACTTGGCCGCCGCTTCTTCATAGGCATTATCGGTCTCTGCGAGCTCTAGTGACATGCGCAACATGTTCAGGGTAAACATGGCCATCCAACTCGTGGCGTCAGCCTGTTGCATTCGGGTAATACCGGGAGGCATATGGTTACGGTCGAATACACCAATATTGTCGAGACCCAAGAATCCGCCTTCAAACAAATCGGTGCCATTTTTATCTTTTTGGTTGACCCACCAAGTAAAGTTGATCAAAAGCTTCTGAAAAGCTTTTTCAAGAAACTCACGGTCTCCTTTTCCAGTACGTTCTTTATCCTTTTCGTAAACGTTCCAGACCGCCCAAGAATGAACAGGGGGGTTCACATCGCTGAAATTCCATTCGTATGCCGGAATCTGTCCATTGGGATGCATGTAGTTTTCCTGTAACACAAGCAGCAACTGTTCCTTGGCAAAAAACGGGTCGATCTCTACGAAGGAAGCCATGTGGAAGGCAAGATCCCAAGCCGCATACCACGGATATTCCCATTTGTCGGGCATTGATATCACATGCCGGTTGGTAAGATGTTGCCAGCTATGGTTACGGGCGTTGAAGCGATAGGGCCGTGATTCTCCTGGGCCTCCGAAAAGCCATTTGAAGACATCGTAATAATAGAACTGCTTCGTCCATAGCAAACCTGCAAACGCACTTTTGGCGATTGTACGATGTTCTTGCGGAAGCTCATTTTTTATCGTTTCGTCATAAAACTCTTCGCATTCCGATATGCGTTGCCTAAAAATGTCATCAAAATCTGCCCAAGGCTTCGATAAGGCTTTTTTGCTAAGACGAACTTTGATTACCTTTTCTTTGCCCGCCTTTAACCTGAATTTTTGCCAAACGGCAAACTTTGACCCCGTTTTTTTAGGGTTGACGCTCTCGACATCACCATCCACTACGTGGTCGTTTATGCCGTCCTTCACATAGGTACTCTTATTGGGTACGTTATAGATACGTTTGTTGTTGGTCTCGTTTTCGCAAAAAAGCTGTTCGCCATTTTCGTGATAAAAGAAGTACCTGCCGTTTCTCGAACTTCTGGAATGAACACAATCTTCAGAAACAGCTTTCAACTGGGGGCGTCGAAAACGTTTGTTGTGTTTCCAGAAATTACGGAACCAAAGGTGCGGAAGTACATGGATCATCGCCGATTTGCTACCCCTGTTCACAACGGTAATTTTCATCAGAATATCATCCATGTCGGCCTTGGCATATTCTATAAAACAATCGAAATAGGCATTGTTCTTGAAAGAATCGGTATCTAGAAGCTCGTATTCAGCTTCTTCACGACTTCTCCGGTTCTTTACGACAAGCTCATTGTAGGGAAATTCTTGATGAGGATATTTATAAAGGTACTTGCAATAGGAATGTGTGGGAGAAGAGACCTGATGAAAATACAGTTCCTTTACATCTTCGCCGTGATTACCTTGATTATTCGTAAGACCGAACAAACGTTCTTTTAAAAATGGGTCTTTTCCGTTCCAAAAGGCAGGTGCAAGACATAATATTTCCCTAGAATCACAAAAACCACCAATGCCCTCTTCACCCCATCGGTAGGCATTACTGCGTGCTTTTTGATGATCTACGAATTCCCAGGCATGCCCATATTCACTATAATCTTCTCGAACGGTGCCCCATTGTCTTTCCGCCAAATACGGTCCCCATTTTTTCCATTTTCTATAATTGTCGGAAACGGCCAACCGTTTTGCCTCTATGCCTTTCTGCACCATAAATACTATTGATTTGGTATGATAATTTACCGGAAGGGTGGTTGTCTCTTAAGAACTCGTTTCGAGTTCTATACCTGTTCTAAATTCACCCATAAAATCAAATTCTACTATTTTCATAGGGTTAATATTCAAAACAGTCAATAATAACTTGCAAAATACGCTTTATTTTTGTTTGTGAAGAGCATAGCACAGCATGACTTTAAAAAATTGTTGTTTTCTGAAAAAAGAGCGTTGTTTTTTGGAAAGTTGAGAGTTTTTGTACAAATCAATTTATTGAAACCGGATTTGTTCATTTGGCTTTTTTTTGCTGAAATTCTCATTGCGCTCCTTCAGGTGAAATAGGCTCTCTTTCAAAATTGTATCTTCAGCTTCGTTTTGGCCAATAGCCCATATAATTTTACGCATGAATGAACACGAAACTCGCCCGAATTGGATAAAGCGCAATTGGAAATGGTCATTGCCTTTTCTATTGATATTTATTATTTTTCTTTGGAGCCTTCCTAAAGGAATAGGGCATGCAACGGTTCAGATTGCAAAAGGTTATACCGACACCGAAGTTCCCAAAAATGCATTGGAAATTATAAGGAAAAATACAAGGGTACGCCAAATGCTCGGTGCACTGGAACCTATTGGAAAATTAGCTATTTTGGAAGGCTACGTCGAATACGCGCCGAATGCGGATTCAGTCTTTATGGCCCTAACCATAAAAGGCAGTAAAGGAAAAGGGAAGATGGATGTTAGGGCTTTCAGAAACAATGGAAAATGGGAGTACGAACAATTGGATGTACGGTTAAAAGAGCCCCATTTTCGAAAAGAGACCATCCCAATTTTTCCGTAGTCAACTACTTCTGGCACTAAAAAATCGATTATAAGGTAAACCTGCTGGCTTAAGAGATTCCAAAGGCATGTAAAAGGCAACTAATTAGTTCCCGACAATACTGCTAATATCCACCATATACATTTGCCTACCATCACCGCCATGGGTCGAATCGAAAATAACGAATTTACCGTCTTGACTGCTTCTCGGGTGAAGGTCACAGCGCCATTCACCAGTATATTTGGCCGGTTCGTGAAATTTACCGAGACTTACCTTGCGCCCGGTCGGCACATGATACAGATATAGCTCTTGAAGTCGCTTTTCGCCTTGGGGGTAAGTATCGTTCAGAATCCATTCATAGTTGGTATTGGGCACGTAGGTATTATGTCCGTTTACCACCATGGTATTTTCACCTACCGGTTCAATTTTATCGGTTTTATCGGTGAAAAGATAGAAACCGTTTTTCTGGCCGACAGGCTTCGTCCACATGCACACTTCGTTCGGTTCTCTCCAAATAAAATGTGAGGTATAGCCGGAAGGATCCAAAATATATTTGTCAGCACCATCGATATTCGCAGTTACCATTCGGGTAGTAAAGCCTCCGGATGCTCCTTTTTCAGAATTCGCGGGAGCGTCCCTCCACCGGTGTAAAAAGATGAACCGTTTGTCATCGGGGCTAATCAGCAGATGATTGAAATAGTGCCAATAACTATCAAGTTCTTTTCCTAAATAGGACATCTCCGCCATTTCTTTTATCGAGATCAACTGTTCATCCTCCCCAGTAGTTAAATCCATTTTATAAATCCCGATTTCGTCCGGTGCCCTTTTTTTGGCATAGGGATCTTGCACACCAGGATACCCATAACCCGGCCTCATATTCTGGATACGGTCGAACGCGGTTCCGATAGCGAAGCTTCCATCATTACTTAAGGTATAGATAGGTTTGGGCAAGGTTCTTTTTTTTCCGGTCTTGATATTCAGAATATGGCTCACGAACTTTCCATTTTCCAAATCGTTCCAGATAATCTCTTCGTCCGATCCGGGCAGCCATTGCAGCATACAACCCTGTTGCCAGCCCCAAGATCGCGAAATACCCAAATCTTTCCATGCGTTGTTGTTGTGTAAATCGATCAGACCTACCCGCAAAGTATCTTTTATGGTAGGAGATCTCAAAAATGTATCGACTTCGCAACCCAAAACATATCGGCCCGTTGGGTCTACTTGCCATTTATCGTAGTACCCGAACCAATGCTGGTTTGGGCCTTCGGTGAGTTTGACAACTGTAAGGGGCTGATTGGTAATCTCTGTTTTAGCGGGCGTTTCAAAACTTTTTTCTCTATTTGTTTCTGGCCCGTTCTTACAGTTAAACGCGCAAATACTGGCCAGCGCGTATAAAAGAATCGGATGGATTTTAAGGGTGCTCATCATTGAAGGTTTATATTCAAAACACGGATTATAGTTTTCTTACTTGTTCATACCAAAATAAGTTCTGGTAGAAGCTTAAAGAGTGCTGTACTGGTCTGAACTTACAAAAGTTTTATTAATTCCGTACCTTCCGTTTAAATTGTTTCTATGAAAGGTCCCGGAATTTTTCTGGCGCAGTTTGCCGACGATGTGGCACCCTTCAATTCGATTGATACCCTTTCGAAATGGGTGGCCGACCTAGGTTATATAGGAGTGCAAATTCCAACTTGGGATACACGCCTGTTTAATCTGGAGACGGCGGCTTCCTCCAAAGGGTATTGTGATGATTATGTTGGAAAACTCTCCGAAAACGGTCTCGAAGTCTGTGAACTGGCATCGTATCTTCAGGGCCAGGTCTTGGCAATGCACCCCGCCTATCAAAAACTGTTTCAAGGGTTTTATCCAAAGGGACTGAACGCAAAAGAATGTGTGGTATGGGCCACCGACCAATTGAAAAAAACCATTCAAGCTTCGGTACATTTCGGCACAAAGAATATTTCGGTGATGTCGGGCGGTTTGGCATGGCCTTATATTTATCCATGGCCACAGCGGTCTGCCGGGCTAGTAGATGACGCTTTTGAGGAGCTTGTCACACGCTGGACTCCGGTTTTGGACATGGCGCGTGACCACGACATCACTTTTGGCTATGAGTTGCATCCCGGTTCTGACCTGTATGACGGAGCCACATTTCAGCGTTTTTTGGAAATGACCAAGGGCCACGCCGCAGTAGGACTGACTTATGACGCCAGCCACTTTTTATTGCAACAGTTGGATTATCTCGATTTTATAAAACTGTTCAAAGACCGCATCAGGGCCTTTCATGTAAAAGATGCTGAATTTATACCGAATGGTATGACAGGAGTTTACGGGGGCTATCAAGATTGGAAACAACGTGCGGGACGTTTCCGTTCCCTAGGGGATGGGCAAATCGATTTTAAACGGATTTTCTCCATGTTAACTTTGGCCGGTTTTGATGGATGGGCCATTTTGGAATGGGAATGTTGTGTCAAAAGCTCTGAGCAAGGTGCCCAAGAAGGTGCGCCTTTTATCAAAAATCATATGATTGAAGCCTCAAAGCGGTCTTTCGACGATTTTGCGAAAAGTGAGACCGACAAAGACCTGAACAAAGATATACTAGGAATATAAAAGATTTAAAAATAAACAGGACAAGCCTATTGATTTTTCCGCTATAACGAGGAAACGGAAAAGGAGGGCAAGCAAAAAATTATCCTGTTCATTTTAGCCTAATAACAATGGCAAAAAACATCAACATCGGCATCGTCGGAACCCAATTCATGGGCAAGGCCCATAGTAATGGATATTCGCAGCTACCCCACTTTTTCGAATTGAACGGAAATCCCGTTTTACACACCGCCTGCAGTAGAAACAGTAGCCAATTAGATGCGTTTTCAAAAAAATACGGATGGAAACATCAGGAAACGGACTGGAAGCAACTTGTCCAAAATGATGAAATTGACCTCATCGATATTTGTACACCCAATAACCTGCACCACCCCATTGCGATGAAAGCCATTGCCCAGGGCAAAAATGTGCTCGTAGAGAAACCCATGGCCATGAACGTGCAGGAGGCGCGAGAAATGTACGAAACCGCCGAAAATGCCGAAATCGTTCACATGATGATTTTCAACTATCGCTTCGTACCTGCTTTGGCCCTAGCCAAAAAACTCATCGAGAACGGTAAATTGGGAAAAATACATCACTTCAATGCCGTATATTATCAAGATTGGTTGGTCGATTCGAAATTCCCTATGGCTTGGCGGCACGATGTAAAAACCACGGGTTCTGGAGCCCATGGTGATATGAACGCCCATATTATTGATTTGGCAAGATATCTTGTAGGAGCGTTTGAAGCGGTAACCGGTTTACAGGAAATTTTTATTAAAGAACGCCCGTTTTCGAATAAAGAGGGAACAGGAACCGTCACCGCAGATGATGCGACACTTTTTATGGCCCGATTTCAGAACGGAGCCGTTGGAACTTTTAATGCCACGCGATTCGCCAATGGAAGAAAGAACCACATGCGTTTGGAAATTTTCGGGAGCGAGGGCAGCCTAATCTTCAATCTCGAAAGACTCAACGAATTGCAGTACTTTTCTTTGAATGACGACAAACTGGAACAGGGCTTTCGAACGATTTTGGTGACTGAAAGCGAGCATCCGTTCATTGATGCTTGGTGGCCACCGGGTCATATTATTGGCTGGGAACATACCTTTGTACATCAATTTGCTACACTGATCAATGGAATTGCAAAAAATGAAAAAGTAGTTCCCAATTTTTATGACGGATTAAAATGTCAAGAAGTACTTGATGCGGTTGTCGAGTCGGCCCAAGAAAAGAAGTGGGTAGCTCTGAATTAACAAATCGAATATTAATTATTTATGCTAGACCAAGAAAAACACGAATTCCTAAAAAAGAAAGCCCGAGAAATTCGAAGGGAGATTGTAGCCATGGTGCATCGCGCAAATTCAGGCCATGTCGGCGGAAGTCTCGGAGCGGCCGACATCATTACGGCCCTCTATTACCATGTGATGAAACACGACTCGAAAAATCCCGATTGGGAAGAACGCGACCGTTTCATTTTATCCAAAGGGCATTGCACCCCAGTAATTTATGCCGGGCTGGCCGATTGCGGTTATTTTCCAAAAGAAGATTTGTTAGAATTCCGTAGGCCGGGGAGCCACCTACAAGGACATCCCTATCAACCCAAAACGCCAGGAATCGATGCCTGTACCGGAACTTTAGGTATAGGAATTTCAACAGGAGTAGGAATGGCTCTTGGCGCAAAATTGAAAAAACAAGACCAATACTACTACATTCTCTGCGGTGATGGTGAAATTCAAGAAGGGCAGGTCTGGGAGGCGGCGGCCTTCGCCAATAAATACAAACTTGATAATGTCATCGGCTTTGTCGACCGCAATTATTTACAGACCGATGGCCATTCGGAAAAAGTGATGCCGATGGACCCCCTTGATGCCAAATGGGAAAGTTTCGGTTGGAAGGTATTTACCATCGACGGCCATGATTTTGAAGTGATTATCAAAACTATTGAGAAAGCCAAAAAAGAAACGCGGCCAGTGATGATCATAGCCAATACTATTAAGGGAAAAGGAGTCTCCTTTATGGAAGGGCAGGCCGAATGGCACGGAAAACCACCGGGAAAAGAAGATTATGAAAAGGCAATGCTAGAACTTAACTAACTATGGAATATAAACAAACACGACAAGGATACGCAGACGCCTTAATAGAATTGGGCCACGAAAACGATAAAGTCTTGGTCATGGATGCCGATGTCGCGAAAGCGACATTGACCGAACAGTTCGAGGCCGTTTTTCCCGATCGGTTTTTCAATTGTGGCGTGCAAGAGCAGAATATGTTAAGTGCTGCCGCAGGTCTCGCTTTGGAAGGTTTTATACCTTTCGCCTCAACCTTTGGGGTTTTTGCCACCTGTAGGGCGGGTGACCAAATGAGAAGTAGTATCGCCTACCCCAAACTGAACGTAAAAATCGGGGTGACCCATTGTGGTATCAGCACGGGCGGTGATGGGGCCAGTCATCAATCGAACGAAGATATCGGCATGGCCCGCACCTTACCGAACATGACCGTTATTGTTCCCGGGGATTATGAAGAATCGCGTTTGGCTACCCATGCCGCAGCAAAAATGAAGGGTCCGGTCTATTTACGTTTCGGAAGGGACAAATATCCCGTGGTGCCCGAGTTGCACGGTTCTTTTGAGATAGGAAAGTCCAAGTTAATACGAGAGGGCCATGATATTACGATTATCACTACCGGAATTATGGTTAGTGAAGGCCTACAAGCGGCCGACCAACTTAAGGAAAAAGGCCATTCCGCGAGGGTCGTTCATATGCATACCGTAAAACCGTTAGATGAAGCGGCCATTATTTCGGCGGCAAAGGAGACTAAGGGCATCGTTACTGCCGAAGAGCATTCAATTTTGGGCGGTTTAGGGGAGGCCGTTGCCGGTGTGGTAGGCGAAAACCATCCCTGCCCAGTGCAGCGTGTCGGGGTGATGGACACTTTTGGCGAATCAGGGCAAAGCCAAGAACTATTAGATTTATACGGCCTTCGCGCAAAGGATATTGTTGCCAGAGCACTGAAAATACTTACCTAATATGCAGGCCCTAGTCAAATATGATAGAGGTATAGGACATGTTCGTATGCAATACATGCCACAACCGCAAGTCGAAGACGGCAAAGTAATTTTGGAGGTGAACTCGTGTGGTATTTGCGGTACCGATCTTCACGTGTATCATGATACCTTTAAAAATTACCCTCCGGTTATTCTTGGGCATGAGTTTTCAGGAACAATTGTTGAAAAAGGGAAGCATACCGAAGGTATCGATTTGGGTAATCGTTATTCCGTATTGGGTGCCTTAACGGTAATTTGTAATAATTGTGAGTATTGCCAAAGCGGAGAATTTATGTTCTGTAAGGCCAAAAGGGGTATGGGGCATGGCGTAAATGGTGGATTTACAAAATATGTGGCCGCACGGCCCGATCAACTATATGCCACAGCTAGCCATGTCACTAATGATATCGCCGCTCTGGTCGAACCTTTTGCGGTTGCCGTTCATGCGGTAACGGAAGTCGCCAATATACAGTACGGTGATGTGGTACTACTCTCCGGACCTGGACCCATTGGAATGTTACTGCTGAAATTACTTATGGCGCAAGGCGTAAAAACCATAGTGGCAGGCACCGGTAATGACATGGAAAAATTACAATTGGCCAAGAGTTGGGGAGCACACACTACGGTTTCGGTAGATTCGGGAGACTTGCAAACCCTCATTAAGGATGTGACAAAGGGAAGGGGCGTCGACATCGCCTTTGAAACTGCAGGGGCACCGGCTTCCGCGAGTAACTGTCTGCAAGCGCTTCGACCGTTAGGCCAGTATATTCAAGTCGGGCATTTTGGTAAGAATATTACTATTCCGTTTGATCTAACGGCTTTTCGTCAATTGAACATCAAAGGTTCGGTAGGCTATACCCGGGCCACTTGGGACCGTACTGTTGAAATCATGAATCAAGGTAACATTGATCTCGACGATATTATTACCCATCGCATGCCGCTTTCCGACTGGAAAAAGGGCTTTGATCTGATGGAACAAAAGAAATCGCTCAAGGTGTTATTGTATCCGGAATGAGCAAAAAAAGTTCTTCCGTTTTGGCCGTAATTTCATTCTGGATTCACAAAATTGAACTGCTCTTTAGATATTCCCATTAAAATCTTCTTTTTTACCCTAATTTTCCTACTTCCTCCAAAATATGTCTTCGAAAACCACGTTATAAAATAACAGTCTCTAAAATGCTCCTTATTTAGAATTTTTACTTCAAAATCACTCTTGGAAGATTGAACTCGTCTTGAGTTCATTTGCTAGAAACCATTTGACCAAAATCTAATTATGGGGGCCAAACCAGCATATAACACATCGTGGGATATTGTCTTTGCCTATCTACAAAAGCCGGGCAATCTCCAAACACACCGACAGTTTTATAGGGCAGTAGAGCCGTTGATACAACATTGGTTGCGCAAATTCGGCCTTACCGATGATATCGAGGGGCACGCCAGAAGTATTTTTTCAGACCTGTATCTTAAAGAACGTAAAAGGTACGCATCGGGCAAACTGGTTTCGGAAAAATGCACCGCAGCGGTTACGACCTATTATTTTCCGGTTATCAAAAATCTATGTCTGGATTACGCCAAGATGTTGAACCATAAAATTCCCGTAGTCCGTACAACTTCCCAAATAGAAAGTGAATTTCATCCGGGCATCTTTGAAACCTTATGGGGCGTTCATAAGAATACCATGTTATCGGAAATGAGCCGTAGCCTAAACGACTATATTGAATTGTCAGATTTCGAGCAGACCAAAAAAGAAGTCTTACGAAAGCGCTTTATCGAAGGATCCAAATTCCCGGATATTTTCAATGGAGTCGACAAGAAGGAATTCGAGGCGCAGCGCAAATGGGCCTGTCGGCAAGGCAAGAAAATCGCAATGAAAATTGCCAAGGTCATCCTACCGGGAATCATCGACTGCTATCGTATACCGATCAGTAAAAAAATAGACCCGAAAGTCATCGAGAAATATTTATTGGGACTGCGTACGAAGTTGGCCATTTAGTTTATACTGAACCAATCTTAAAATATCAGCCGGCAGCAAATACCTTTTTTCTTTGCCCCGTATAGTACCAAAAAAGTAATGAAATCAAAATGGTCGACACCCCACCGCCCAAATAGGCGATATGGTTCGGTAATTGAAATCCTTCCGGCGCCACCAAAATATACGTACTGCAGACCATTGTCATGAACAAGGCCGGTAAGAGTGTGATCCAGTATGCCTTGTTCTCATAAACCAAATAGGCCGTAATCGTCCAAAGCACCACTGTGGCAAGGGTCTGGTTGCTCCAGGCGAAATACCGCCAGATAATGCCAAAGTCGATTTGGGTCAATGCAAACGCGATAACAAACAAGGGCAGGCTAATAAATAGACGGTTCTTGATTTTTTTCTGGTCCGATTTCAAGACATCGGACAAAATCAAACGTGCAGAACGAAAGGCGGTATCGCCTGAAGTTATCGGGGCGGCTACTATGCCCAAAAGCGCAAGAAGCCCACCGATACTACCCAGCATGTTCAAGGAAATCTCGTTCGCGGCCCAAGCGGCATTGCTATCGTTTGCCAGCATCGCGGCATTCAGTTCTGTAACATTTCCAAAAAAGGTCATGGCCGCAGCGGCCCAGATAAGCGCAACAATACCTTCGGTGATCATAGTGCCATAAAATACTTTTCTTCCCAAACGTTCATTTTTCATACATCGGGCCATTAACGGGGACTGTGTTGCATGAAAACCTGAAATAGCGCCACAGGCAATCGTAACGAACAAAATTGGAAACAAAGGAGTTTCCTCGGGGTTGGTCGTCATATTATAGATATTCGAGGGCACCAACTCAGGAATTTGATAGTTACCAAAAAACAATGCAATCAATAACCCCACGGCCATAAGTAACATGGCCATACCGAATATGGGATACAATTTACTGATCAGTTTATCGATCGGTAATAAGGTAGATAGTACATAATACACCAAAATAATACCGACCCAAGGCCATACGCCCCACATATTATCGGTCATACCATCGATAATCTTGGCCGGGCCCATCAAAAAAACAGTTCCTACAAAAATGAGAAGAACGATGGTAAAGAAACGCATCAATTGCTTCATATTTACCCCTAGATACATACCCACAATTTCGCTGATGCTAAGCCCATCGTGGCGTACCGATAACATGCCTGAGAAATAGTCGTGCACGGCCCCGGCAAAAATACTTCCCAAAACGATCCAAAGAAATGCTGCCGGACCGAACATGGCCCCAGCGATAGCACCGAAAATAGGTCCAAGACCTGCAATGTTCAAAAACTGAATCAGAAAGATTCGCCAAGCCGGAAGCGGCATAAAATCGACATCGTCACGAAGGCGTATCGCAGGGGTTTCGCGTTTTTCGTCAATACCAAAGACCTTCTCGACAAATTTTCCATAAAGAAAATAACCACAAATCAATACCAAGATGGAGATAAGGAACGAAATCATACTACAAGTTGAATTTTGGAAGGTTATTCATAATCTTCTAAAAAATAAGCTACAAGATACGCATTGGTTTCTGTATCAGCGCTTGAGAATGCCATTAGGTTGGCCTTGATCCGTGGATTTACTTTTTCCGAGCCCTCTAAGTGCTCTAAAAATAGTTTCAACTGGTTTTTGGTCATGCTCGCCATCTGTTGCGAAAGATTCTCCACTACCGCCTCCGGGGCTTTATCCAAATGGTTGAGCAGAAGACTTCGGCTATTGATATCTATCGTTGAAAAGTTTTGCCAAAAAGGCCGTTGTATTTCTTGCGATTGCCAAAAAGACTCAGGTAGGTTTTTAACGATAAAAGAGCGTACCAAAGGAATGCCCGATGCAAAAATTTCCGCAATTCGGTCGTGATTTTCTTCGTATTGGTCTTGATCCAGTCTTTTCAAGGCGAACATTTGATATTGGGGGTGGTTTGAACTCAACATGCTCAGCACTGTAGCTTCTTCAAGAGAAGCCTTGGTGCGTTTTAGAATAGCTTCCTTGATTGGCCCGTGCACAAGGTGCCAGGCGGTGTAGCACGAATACAGTGCCCCATCGACAACCGACTCTTTGACCTCCTTTATCGTTGCCCCGGCAACCGCATCGACACCTTCCATTGCTGGCTCCTTCGGTTTTTCGACCAATTCGTCTATTTTTCTTCTTTTTAATATGGAATTGTCGTCCATCAAAAGTTGATGCAGTTTTAAGTAATCGGAAGTACGGAATTCATCATGATCATGCTTGGTCAAAGGCAAATGAGGATAAGGGTCAAAGCCGGCATAATCGCCCAATAAGGTCCAGTATAATCGAATGTGCATCAATCGGCATTCGCCATCGGCACAGACGGGGGTCGATATATCAGAGGTGTACAAAACCTTGGTGCCGCCAACATCGACCAATGCGTTGACCTCTTGCAGGCCCAAAGAATCGACTTCTATTGCTAATTCGGTCGGTTCTTCCCTTAGTTGTGTTCCAAGCTTCCAATCCAATACATAAAATAGAGGGCGCGCCGAGAGTCCTTTTCCATCCGTGTTTCGAGGTACGGCGTTCGGAGTGCCGAACTGGGCAAAACCCATGACCGTTACAAATAAAGTTATGAACCCGACCTTATATTTCATGTGTTCAAATCGATTTCATTGTTTTGATGCCGGTATTTTGATATACTTCTGTTGCTCGATCAAACTCAAATATTCGGTAAGATACCCCTCGTAAATCCCCCTCGGGTTTACCTCATACTTTTTACAGAGCGCAGCAGCCAGTCCAACTGCCGCACCCATTTGGCCGGTAGTGCGCATTACCCTGGGGCCGCCAAGACCGACGTGCGAAGTACTAAAGTTGCGCCCCGCCATGAATAGGTTGCTAATGTTCTTGGAATAAAGGCTGCGGTAAGGAATATAGTACATCGGAGTCTTATAAAAAAGAGCCTCTGAGATAAAATCGGGGTTTTTCTCATCTTCAAGAACGGTCTGGTAGTGTACATCAACTTCACGGGTCTCTTGAACTACGGCATCGGCGAATTCTATACCAGTTTTGGCATCTTTAAAGGTGAAAATATGATCGCCGACCAATCTTCTTGATTCTCTTTTACCGACCAAATAAGATACCCATTCCAATTTTCGTGTGGCATTTTTTGAATTTTTTTTGGCGTTCGCAAAAGATCCATAGATTGCACGTAACATATGATCGCGTATCTCCTCAGCATCGTGAATCTGGTGCAGGTCGTTACGACTGAATTCCCATTGCCATTCGCCGTTTACCTCCTCGTATTCCTTGGCGACGGGCAGGGCCCAGGGCACATTGGGAAACTTTTGAACTGAATCAGTCTCCTTTGACCCCCAAAGTACAGAGGAGCCCATCACGGCATTATCGGCCTCTTCGGGGCTCCATAGTTCGCCCCATTCCTCCCATTCCTCCCCATAGGTATCAACACTTTCGCGGCCATAGGAAAATTCGGCACCTGCCCAAAAACCTATCCAGCCATCGCCTGTAGAATCCACAAAATAGGGAGCGGTAAACCGCTTTCGTTCGCCGGTTCGGGTCTGGCGTGCATCCACGTAGCGAATGGTGTCGTTTTCGTTTACGGCGTCGTAGGCCCGCCAGTTCAGATGCAGATCAATATTTTCGTAGCTTTTTACATTGTCGTCCCTTTTTTTCTGGTCCAGTTTGGCATCGGCCGATCCGTTCGGGTAGTGCTCCGTATCGAGTTTTTTCAGAATGCGCTCAAAGTGCCCATAAATACCCAAGGTGTGTACCCTAATTTCTTCGCTGGCATTACCCCCAAGTACAGGGCGATCGTGGATCAAGGCCACTTTAAGGCCCTGTTCGGCAGCGGCAATCGAAGCGGCGCATCCCGCAATCCCACCACCTACAACGACCAAATCATAGTCGTCACTCCTTTTGGGGGCATTGGGTTCTTGGGTTATTTCGGTTCGCCACTCCTTTAATTTTTTCGGAGAAGCAGGAGGTGCTTCCTTTCGGGTAGAAAAATAGATGGCATCGCACCGACCGTTAAAGCCGGTCTGGTCGATGAGTTGCACTTTTTCGGACGCGGTCTTCACTTTGGAAGACCCTACGTATTCCCAGCCCCAGCCAGAACGTTTTCCAAGAACTTTTTCGAGGGCAACATTGCCAACTTGAAGTTTGAATCTACCGGGAGCTTCCCAATCACCGGGCACCCAGTTCATCGTTCTGACCCAGATATGGTATTCGCCCTTTTCGGGAAAACGAACAACGGTCGTCGCGTTTTTTACCGGTTGCCCCATACCATGGGCCATGAGATACGGAGAACCCATTTGTTGCACGAACTGCGAATCGACCACCCATCCTCCGGGGTCGTCAAAACTTTCGGCCTCCACTAATATGTCCTGACCATAGATGGTAGCACTTAAAAAACAAAAACATGAGATAACCAATATTTTCTTCATACTGTACTTAAATTATTCCTATTGTAAATCGGGACTCAAAAAAGAAAAAAGACCAAAACCATACAAAATCTGAATTCGTTGCCTTACTAGAAATTATCTTCTCTCTAATCTGCATCCAACTAACTTGATAACTTCAGTAATTTGAATACTTCGTTTTTATAGTCTTGTATTTCCTTTTTCCGTTCGGTGGTCACTATGTCGAGAAGTTCAAAATCCTTAATGGGAAAGAGGCTGTCTTTGACAGTGTCCCATGGGTCCTCAAAATCGTCAGTTTCGTAGCCCAAAAGTTCCAATTGCAGCATCCGTATTTTCATAGGGAAATCTTCCTGAAGCTGTACCATCCGCCAAATCGCAGCCTTGATTTCAGCTTCTAATACGATTTCTTTCTTCAAATAGGCTTGATAGAGTAGCGAGAGATAGACCTCTAGCTTCTTATAGTACAAACGCGCTATTGCCTGCGGATTCTCCCCGGTCGTTTCGGCTCCCTCAGAAGTATCGTCACTTTTTTCACGCAAATCGTTCATGGTCTTGATTTGTCCGATAGCCTAAAAAATAACACCAACACGCTCTTTCGTTCGTAGTTTGGAAGTAACGGTAAAAGAGAAAGTAGTTTTATCTCGAATAGGTAACGGTTTCTATTTTTGTTGACTTAGGCGCTTAATCACTAATGACCACATTTTTAAAATGTGAAAATCTATAAGTATTCAACTTACCAGGTCCTCCCCCAGCCCCTCCAGAAGGAGGGGAGCGAAGTCCCCTCTCCTTTTTCCGGGGAGGGGATTTAGGGGTGGGGACTTCGATTGTTAGAAATGTGAATTAGCATCTAACCGCCTAAACCAATATTTTTAATCGGTTACAATCAAATTTAACCAAAAAACCCTAATTAGAAATCGTTATACAATTTGGAGTAGGCCATGGCGGCGAGAATTCCGGCAGATCCGGCACCTGATTTTGAAGGAACGGGCGGTGCGTCTTTTCTTCGCAAGATTCCGTTGTCGTTTTTGATGTAACCGGCCCAGGCCACGATCAGTTTTTTGCCGTCGCTTAAGACCGTCCAACCGTCTTTGGCTTTACCGGTGGTACCCGTTTTTCCGTAGTAGGGTCTGTTCTTCGGCAATATTGGAAGCAGTCTATCACAAGTGCCGCCCGGTTCAAAAGCCCCCGGAAGCAGGCTTTTGATACGA
>ENA-ORXM01000235-ORXM01000235.1-marine-metagenome-genome-assembly--contig:-NODE-235-length-110129-cov-59.815206_pt1 | contig 110129 bp, 91 predicted proteins | sample MGYA00237867_ERZ511480 | MGnify/ENA primary metagenome ERZ511480 (study PRJEB26309, sample SAMN06266103) | marine metagenome | isolation source: Algal blade | place: United Kingdom:Sidmouth, United...
CCCGTGTTGCTCACCGTAAAAATATAGTTGATCTGATCGCCCGCATCGACAATCGCGGCATTTGCGCCGAGCGCTGTGGAGATAGAATCGATAGATTTTACAACTTGAATCGACGGAGCAGGTGGCACAAAATAAACGGTTGGATCATCTGTTGGATCACCGTTGGTGTCGCCAGCAAGACCGTCCGTTTCGGTGGTTTCATCGCCACTTGTCCCATCATCCGACGTGTCGTTGACCGGATCTGCTGGTGTACCATCTGGCCCTGGAGGGGGCGTACCCACTGCGTTTGCCGTATTTTCTACGCCGCCACCATCTACATCTGCTTGGGTTAGCGTATAGGGATCGGCTGTACAGGTCATCGTTGCGCCCGGTGCCAAAGTGGTTGCCGAGCAGCTTAGATTTGCTACGAGTGAGTCAGTTACAGTAACTGGATCAAGCGTAACATTACCCGTATTTTCGACTAAAAAGCCGTATGTAATCTGATCGCCTGTATCAACAACCGTTGCATCTGAACCCATGGCCGTCGAAACATTATCAATGGTCTTGACCACCTGAATCGATGGAGCTGGCGCAATCAATATCACAGTTGGATCGTTGGCTGGATTGCTGTCAGTCGAACTGTCCAACGCATCGGTTTCCGTGTTTTCTGGATCGGTTACGGCCGCGCCGCTTGGATCTGTGCCAGAATCAGAATCATCCGTAATGGGCGGGCTGGGTAAACCATTTGGGCTTGGGGGCGGGGTTCCGCTAGCATAAGCGGTATTTTCTACACCACCTGCATCCAAATCTGCCTGCGTCAGCGTATATGTGTCAGCCGTACAGGTCATAGACGCACCAATAGCCAAGCTCGTCTGTGGACAGCTAATACCAGTGACGAGTGAATCGCTCAAGCTTACTGGATCGAGCGCAACGCTACCCGTATTTGCAACCACAAAGGTATAGTTGATCTGATCTCCTGCATCCACCACCGTGGCATTTGCACCGAGATTTGTGGTTGGTGCATCAACAATCGACTTAATTACCGAAATGCCCGGTAGCCCAACAGGTGTTGGATCATCTGCACCACCGGCCTCATTTGTATCATTGGCCGCTGGGTTGGATCCATTGTCCGACAGATCAGTCATCTGTGGCGAAGTTGGGTCTTCCAATACCGTTGAGGTTGCCGCTATCTGATTGTCAAATGGACCGTCGCCCGCAATCGAGGCCGACACAGTAACAGCAAGCGTTAGCGAACCATTACCGTTTGGACTTTGTGTATCGTTACCTAACAGCAGATTGGTATCAGTGATACCATCATAGTTTGGATTGAGCGACACATTGGTGCTGGACACTACGCTAGTCGAAACGATATTGGCTGCACCAAAAGTAGCCGCCAAATTGTCAACGAGTTGAAGGTTGTAAATCGGGAGTGTACCGCCATTGGTTGCGCGGATATTATAATTAATTGTAAAGGTATCGTCACCATTATCGACCACGTTGAAGACTTCTTTTGCCGTACCAAATGAAACACAGCCTTCAGGCATTTGGATACCAGCAAGCTGATTACTCGTTGCACGACCGGCGACATACTTGACAACGATTGTATCGACCCAAGCGCTGCCGCCGTTTACGCCACCATAGTAGACAAGCCCGCGATTTTCGGGGTCGGACACGCCATAGTTGGCGTCTATACCCGACCAATCCGCGGTTGTGCCATTAGAGTTGGACGTATCAATGCCCGATCCACTATAGAGCGCATCGTATGGGGCCGGTACGCCTGCTAGAAAACCGGTCGCGGTATATTGATCCAAAAAGCCAGTTGTGGCACCACCCGAATCTGCCTCTACAATCATAAAGGCAGGGTTGAGCACCGGGCTGTTGAACTCAATAGTGACCTCCATGAAAGCCCCTACTGGATGGTCGCCACCATTGAAGGTTTCCATGCGCTGCGCTACACCCCAAGGGGCGTCATAGAACTGAACCACATCTACGTTAGATAGGTTCGTGACGGTAGCCGTAGCAGTATTCCCATCCTGCGAGTAGGCCTGAAAGATAGGCAGCCCATAGACGGGATCTGTGCCAATTTGATCGGCCGATTGTCCGCCGTTTTGGGCCGTAAAGGCAATGGTTTTGCCCCCCGCTGGACAGTTTGCTGGCGCAACGGGGGGATTCCCAAATGCTGGATCATCTGGTAGCAGATCCCACGCGTGGACGGATCCTGGTGCGCTGAGTATCATCAGCAGCAGCGCAACAACCATGCCAAGCGCGCGAATTGTGCCGCGCTTGCGTATCAGCAAATCTTGTGGCCATTGTTTTGGCGGTTCCCCAATCGGAATGCCTTTTGTTGAAAAGCTTTTCTTACTCATACTGTCAAATATCCTTATTAATAATAAACTGTAGATTGTTACTGACTTGATACAGAAATAACTTGAACTCGCACGCGTAGATCACGTTGCGCACGAATCGAATGATGTATATCCGCAATCTGCCACAGCAATAACCACCACATTAATTGCGGTACGTTACCCATGGATACATGTCGAACACACAGTATTTAAGGTATAAACAAAAGGAAAGTTGACAAACGAAGGAAATAAATGAGGTAGCCTAATTCAGAAAAACAAAGATACAAACTTTAGCGTTTTTCCAGATTAGCTTGTGGCCATCCTATATAGTTTAATTTTTGGAATGACCGCAGAGAAATTATGCCAAAATAGTTTGATAATCCATTAGCCTATATACTTACTGCGGAAGCAGAGTAGATAGACTAAGTAAGTGACAGCTACTTGACAGAAATTTCTCTTTATCTCTCAGTTAAGATGCTGTTATAATAATCTTGAGATGTAAGATTGATTATGCATCAGCATTGTCAGTTTTATCCATAGGGGTAGTCCGCGGCAACGGGCTATCCCTTTTTGTTTACTATCTGATCATAGAGTAAAGATTTCACATTGTATATAGGCTATTATGCCTATTTTTCTATAAATATAGAAAACAAATTGTAAGGAATAGTCAATCACTTGTGCGATATGGACCTTTACACCTACCACAACTCTATTCTGTATTGCCCTGAGTTAATATATAACCCCCTCAACAACTCAACAACACTAATATTGACATCTGACAATATAATGGTATACGGTAATACGCAATAACTAAGTACCCACTCCTCCCCCTTATCCCGATGATCGAAAAGAATACTTCATCCCCATAGTTGGAGATTTCTGACATGCTCGAAAACATTCGCAAAGTTGTGACCTACAAAGAAGTAACTTACATCGAGGGCTACAAAGCTGCCCTCGTTCCGCTGCAACTTTTCGCCGCCGCTGCTGTTGTAGACAATCCATGGCACGGCCAAGGATTCGTCGAAAACCTGCGCCCTAAAATTCTCGAAATCGCACCCCCGCTTGCCGAAGTGTTAACCGCCGAGATCCTCGGCATGGCCGGTTCGGGCGATGTGGTGGAGGGCTATGGCAAAGCGGCCGTTGTCGGGGCCGAGGGTGAGATCGAACACGCATCCGGCTTGATCCACACCTTGCGTTTTGGCAACCATTTCCGCAAAGCCGTTGGTGCAAAGAGCTATCTCAGCTTTACCAACACCCGCGGCGCACCCGGCACCCCCATCATGATTCCACTGATGCACAAAGAAGATGCAGGTATGAGATCACACTACCTGACCATCCAATTCAACATTGCCGACGCACCGCGCGCCGACGAAATTGTTGTCTGTCTCGGCGCATCCATCGGCGGTCGACCCCACCACCGTATTGGCAACCGCTACATCGACCTCGAAGAACTTGGCGACACGGACGTCGTCTAGTGGATCGCGCGCCCGACGGCACCAGCTACACTTTTTATACTGACCCAGAAAAGTCTGGTACCATATCTCAAAAAGCCGAACTGGGACAGAATTTTTCTGAGGATATATATACTCAGCACATATATAATAGTCAACGCGAATCAGCGCCAACGCTCGTCTTCATTCATGGCGTTGGTCTTAACCAGCAAGTTTGGCAGCCGCAAGTCGATCATTTCGTCCAACATTACAGCATAGTGGTGTACGACATGCTCGGTCACGGCAGCAGCCCGCGGCCGCCCGAAGATCTTTCGCTGGCGCACTATGTTGGGCAACTCGCCAATTTGCTCGATTTTTTACAGATAAAAAAGGTGACGCTTATCGGGCATTCCATGGGCGCATTGGTTGCGGTTGCCTTCTCGTTGGCCCATCCATCGGTCGTAGAGAAATTGGTTCCACTGAACATTGTCTACGCGCGGGACGCGGATGCGCGTGCGTCCGTTGTGGCACGAGCCGAACGCGTGCTAGAATCCGGTCAGGTGGCGGGTATCGATGCAGCGCTAGCGCGATGGTTTGCTGGCTACGAAGAGAGCGCCATCCGCGCCAAAATCACCGCCGTTCGCAAGTGGCTCAACGCAGTCGATCCACTTGGCTATGGTCGCACTTACTATCTCTTCGCCACATCGGACAACGCTTTTGTCAACCGTCTGCACGAATTGACCATGCCTGTGCTCTACCTCACTGGCGAAGAGGATCCCAACTCGACGCCCGCCATGTCGCATCAAATGGCTGCCCTAACCCCAAACGCGCGCGCGCTCACTGTTCCCAACGAGGCGCACATGATGGCCTATATCTGCCCAGTGAAAGTGAACGCAATTTTGAACGATTTTCTACGAAATAATCTAAATGATGGTTAACTCGTAGGGAGATGTAGTCAGCGACTCCTGTCGCTAAGACCCGAATAATCCATTTGCTGATTATGTGCCTGTCGTTATCAATGTTTTGGCTTTCCCCAGTTTATGGAAGCCAGAAGCAAGATTATTCGCTATCGTCCCAGCGCAGGCCGGGATCCAAAGATGGGCAGCAGGAGTGCGATCGTCTAACGATTGTTCATAGCCTGCCAATCCCCACCGGCTGCGTCGGTGATCATTGATCTTGCGCAGGTTGAACACTCGGCTGTCGTGGATTTCTGCGCAGGCAGGAATGACAACGAAATTGTGCGATATGGAAATCGTTTGCACCGACCATTTGTCAATATATTCTTTGGTCAGATACGCTATCATTCGTCCACTATTTCCAAACCACCAAAATTCAACACACAAAACCCTTATGAAATTCTCACTCTTCCTACACATGGAAAGGCTCACACCCGAACAGAGCCACAAACAACTTTACGACGAACTGATCGACCTCTGCACGCTTGCCGACCGTTCTGGCTTTTGCACAATTTGGACGGGCGAACATCACGGTATGGACTTTACCATCGCACCCAATCCACTAACCAGCCTTGTCGATCTGTCTCATCGTACCCAAAATGTACGCCTTGGCACCGCCACCATCTGCGCGCCATTTTGGCACCCTATCAAACTTGCAGGCGAAATCGCCATGGCTGACATCATCACCGACGGTCGGCTCGATGTTGGGATCGCCCGCGGCGCATACTCGTTTGAATACGAGCGCTTGGGGGGCGGCAGCCTTGATGCGTGGACCGCGGGCCAACGGCTGCGCGAAATTGTTCCTGCGATCAAACATTTGTGGGAGGGCGATTATGAGCACAATGGCGAACATTGGTCTTTCCCTAAGAGCAGCAGCGCGCCCAAACCGCTGCAAGATCCGCACCCACCCATCTGGGTTGCCGCACGCGATCCAAACTCGCACGAATTTGCCGTTATTAACGGATGTAACGTGCAGGTGACACCCTTGTGGCTGGGCGACGATGAGGTCATCTCGTTGATGAATCGCTTTAACGCCGCGTGCGATCTACACCCGCAGATCCCGCGTCCGCAGATCATGGTGCTGCGTCACACGTACGTCGGTGAGACTGAAACCGAACTTTCAGAGGCAGCGGATGACTTGAGCCGTTTTTACTGTTATTTTGGTGCATGGTTTAAAAACGAGCGTCCTGTTTCGCAAGGTTTGATCGAGCCGCTGAGCGACGAAGAGCTTGCCGCGATCGAAATGTATTCGCCCGACAAAATGCGCGCCAATAACGTGGTTGGTACACCCGATGAGGTAATTGCCCGTCTAAAACAATATGAGTCCATGGGCTATGACGAGTACAGTTTCTGGATCGACAGCAGCATGAGCTATGAGAAGAAGCGGAAGTCTTTAGAGCTTTTCATCGAACAGGTGATGCCCGCGTTTGATGAGTGATTCGTGGAAAAAATTGCAGGTTGGGCTGAAGGAAAACAAGGGAAAACATAAGGAAAACGTAGCGCATTGTGCGTGAACTATGCTCAGTCAAGTTGTGCTACTGCATTATTGATAACTAGATCATCTACCAAACCCCATCCCCGTAGCACAACACCAATCTAAGTTAGTCCACGCACAACGAACCACGCACAATCTGCTGCTCGATAAAAAATTTATACGAATTCACGATCCACCATTTTACTGGAGACAAACTATACCCACCATGCAACACTTTAAACAATACATCAACGGCCAATTTGAAGATGGCACCGATCATTTTGAAAGCCTAAGCCCGGCGACGGGACAACCTTGGGCCACTTTCCCCGCAGCCACCGAAGCGGATGTAAACCGTGCGGTTGCTGCCGCCGAAAGTGCGCTCTTCGACAGCGGGTGGACCGACATGACGGCCACGCAACGCGGCAAGCTGCTGCGCAAACTGGCCGATCTGATCCTCGAACACGCCACCGAATTGGGCGATTTGGAAACGATTGATAGTGGCAAGCTGGCCAAAGAGACGCGCAGCCAAACTGGATATGTGGCCGACTACTACTTATATTATGCCGGGCTAGCCGATAAAATTCAGGGTGATGTCATTCCAATCGATAAGCCGAACATGCACGTCTTTACCACGCGCGAGCCGATTGGCGTTGTGGCCGCGGTGGTGCCGTGGAACGCGCAAATGTTTCTCTCGGCGACGAAGATTGCGCCCGCCTTGGCCGCAGGCAATACGCTGGTGGTCAAAGCGTCGGAACAAGCGCCCGCCACCATATTAAAGTTTGCCGAATTGATCCACAAAGCGGGCTTCCCGCCGGGCGTGGTTAACGTGATCACGGGAATGGGCGAACCGTGCGGCCGCGTGTTGACATCTCATCCCTCAGTTGCACGGGTGGCCTTTACTGGTGGACCCGAAACTGCGCGGCACATTATCCGCAACAGCAGCGAAAATTTTGCGCACGTCTCGCTAGAACTTGGGGGAAAGTCGCCGCTAATTGTCTTTGACGATGCAGATCTAGAGGGTGCGGTCAACGGAATTATTGCCGGGAATTATGGTGCGTCGGGCCAAAGCTGTGTGGCTGGCTCGCGCGTCTTTTTGCAGAGCGGTATTCACGATCAGGTGCTGGAGGAGATCAAAGAACGGGCCGCGCAAATTATCATTGGCGATCCATTAGATGACGCGACGCAGGTGGGTCCACTGGCGACGACGGCGCAGTTGGAACGGGCCGAACGGGTAGTGGCAAATTCGGTTGAACAGGGTGCGCAGCTAGTTTGTGGCGGCAAACGTCCGGCGCGATTTGAAGAAGGTTGGTATTTCGAACCGACGTTACTAGCTTGCCCCGATCAAAGTATCGAATCGGTGCAGACGGAGTTCTTTGCGCCGGTGATCAGCGCAATGAAGTTCGAGACAGAAGCCGAGGCCATTGCAATGGCAAATGATACGCAATTTGGTTTGGCCGCGGGTATCTTTACCGAGAATTTAGCGCGGGCGCATCGTGTGTCGCAGAAGGTGAGGGCGGGCATTATTTATGTAAATACCTATCGCGTGGTTTCGCCATTGGCCCCTTTTGGTGGCTTCAAGCAGAGTGGTGGCAACCGCGAGGCGGGCATGGATGTGATTTACGATTATACGCGCACGAAGACGACGTGGATCAATACGTCGGATCAGCCGATGGCGAATCCGTTTGTAATGCGGTAGGAGTGGGATGTGGAGATGGCGATGTTGCGGGGTGATCAATGATGGGCACGATATATCATGCCCGTACGGTTTTTTTGAGGATGGCGGACAAGTCATTATAACGATATGCATATAGAATGGCGGAAATTGTAGGGGAACGATATATCGTTCCCGTCCCGCGGGATCCATTTGCCGCGCGGCCTTCGCAAGCGAATAATGACGGGCGGAATGTGGGGATGGCGATGTTGGATTGCCATGTCGCCGAATATGGCTGCCGACAGATGCCGAACGAACTAAATAACCGCGCCAAATGGACTGTATTTTCTCGTGCGTCAATGCTCGGGTAACGAAATAAACTTGCTTTTGCGCGGTGGCTTGGACCACGTTGTGGGACAGACCCATTAATCCAGTGATCAATTTGGGATATAGTGAACGGTATCCTATAATTGATGTAACTGCGGTCATCCCCTTTATGACTGTTCAATTACCCTCGATCTTCTCTTAACCTATACTTGTCCAGAAAAATTCCATACTACATTTCAAGAATCAGAAATGGGACAGAACTTTTTCGGGAGGGTATAACACCTTGTTTTTTATTGTTTCACTGTTTCGAGTCTCAGTCGCGGCATCGAGTGGAATGCAGAACGTTTTTTATATAATTAAAGATTCACAATTCAGTTCAAGGAGAAATATGATTAAATTAACACGCTGGTCATTACTGGTGATCTTTGCGATGGTGCTCGCTGCCTGTGTGGCACCGGGGGCTCCTGCTGACGACGATGCTGCTGGCGATGCTGTTGGCGATAGCGAAGCAATGGCTGATGGCGGTGGTAGCGTTACCTTTACTAGTTGGGGGGGCGCGTATCAAGAAGCGCAGACCAATGCCTATCTGAATGATTATGCTGCGGATATGGGCGTCGAGATTGTGCAGGATGGCCCAACTGACTACGCCAAGATCGTTGCAATGGTTGAGGCGGGTCAAACAACGTGGGATGTTGTCGATATCGAGAACGACTTTGCTATTGGCAGCACCGAACAATATTTTGAGCCAATCGATTATTCTATTGTGCCAAAAGATGAAATTCTACCCGGGCTTGCAAATGAGTATCGCGTTGGCAGCATTCTTTATGCCACGGTTATCGGGTATAACACGGATGAGTTCGCCGAAGGGCCATCCGGCTGGGCCGACTTCTTCGATCCAGAAGCATTCCCCGGGACTCGTTCATTGCCAAATCGTGCAAGCCGCTACATTTTCGAGGTGGCGCTGATCGCTGATGGTGTTGATCCAGCTGACCTTTATCCGATTGATGTTGATCGCGCCAAGGCTGTTTTAGATCGCATTAAAGATGACGTAATCTTCTGGGAAACTGGATCGCAATCTGCTCAGCAATTGGCCGATGGCGAAGCCGTTATGGGCATGATCTGGAATGGTCGCGTTCAGACGGCAATTGATGAGGGCGCTCCACTGGCAATCGCGTGGAATGAACATATTGCGCTGCCTGATTTCTATGCTGTGCCAAAAGGCGCTCCGAACAAAGATGAAGCGATGAAGCTGATTGCGTACATGGTCTCTTCGGAGCACAATCACAAAATTTCGGATTATATTTCGTATGCGCCAATCAATGTGATGACGTTTGATAAGGTCAATGCCGAGATGGCTCCGCTGCTGCCAACCTACGAAGATCGCCCATCAATGGGTTTCATTGTGGATGATGCGTGGTGGGACGAAAACCGCGACGACATGCTTGAGGCATATGATGCATGGATGCTTGAGTAAGATCGAAAAAGATTGCTGAATAAGTAATGCCCGCTTTGACTTCACTTCGCCGAAGTGAAGTCAAAGCGGGCTATCGACGTATCACCTCTCACCCCTACCTGCCTATGACAAGTATGATCGAAACGGCCCCATCCCCTCAAAAACAATCTCCGACACTAACCAAATGGGCATGGCTGCTGCTGCCACCGCTCTTATTTCTGGCTATCTTCTTTATCTACCCGCTGATCGACATTTTGCAGCGCAGCGTGACAGAGCCTGAAGTGGGCTTTGGGAACTTCGTGAAGTTCTACGAGTCAGAAGTCAATTTCAAAATTCTGATCAACACATTGCGCATGTCGCTATTAGTAATGCTGCTTTGCCTTTTTATCGGCTACCCCTATGCCTATCTGATGAACGCATCGCGACCACAGGCCGCGGCGCTGCTGTTAGTGGCCGTGTTGATCCCATTTTGGTCCTCAATTTTGGTGCGCACCTATGCGTGGACCATTATTTTGCAGAAGACTGGCCTGGTGAATTCGCTTTTGGTTAGCTTGGGCATTGTCGAAGAGCCGCTCAAACTTTTCCGCAATCTCTTTGGTATCGTCGTGGGCATGACCCACATTCTGCTGCCCTTTATGGTGTTACCGATCTATTCCGTCATGCAGCGGATCGATGACGATCTGGTTACCGCTGCCGAAAGTTTGGGCGCACCGCCATTCCGCGCTTTTCGCGAGGTCTTTTTGCCTCTCAGCTTGCCCGGTGTCTACGCTGGATCGCTGCTTGTTTTCATCGTTGCGCTCGGCTACTACATTACGCCCGCGCTGCTTGGTGGCCCCAAAGATAAGATGATGGGCGCACGCGTGGTGGATCAAGTGCAACAACTGCTTGACTGGGGTATGGGGAGCGCGATGGCCGTCATTCTGCTGCTGGCAACGTTGATCATTTTGGCCGTTGTTGGGCGCATCGTCAATATCAACGAGGTTTTGGGCGGGGGGGCAGCCGAATGAAGCGAATCAATTTACCGCTACGCATCTTTGGCCTGTTTGCCGTCATTTTTTTGCTGCTGCCAACCTTCATTATTTTCCCGATGTCTTTCTCATCAGGGCGCACGCTCAAGTTCCCGCCGCCGGGCTATTCGCTCAGATGGTATGAGAATCTTTTTACCTCGCCACTGTGGACAGATGCTGCGGTATCGAGCTTGCAGATTGGGACCCTGACCGCTATTTTGGCAACCGTGCTTGGAACGGTTGCCGCGCTTGGTCTTTCGCGTAGCGACTTCCGGGGCAAGAATCTTGTTCAAGCTATCATACTTTCACCGCTGATCATTCCGCTGGTGATTGTCGCCGTTGGCATGTTCTCGGTCTTTGTGCGCTGGCGCATTGCTGGTTCGCTTTTTGCACTGGTGGCCGCGCACACTGTCTTGGCAATCCCATTTGTGGTGATCAATGTGATGGCGAGTTTGCGCACGCTGGATCGCAATTTAGAGCTTGCCGCGGCCAATCTCGGCGCAGGGCCACTTCGCACCTTTTGGCACGTCACGCTGCCGCTGATAGCGCCTGGCGCAATGGCGGGCGCGCTCTTTGCCTTCATCACCTCGTGGGACGAAATTGTGGTCGCCATCTTCCTTACAAGCCCAACGCTGCGCACATTGCCCGTTGTCATGTGGGGCCAAGTTCGCACCGAAGTAGACCCAACCATCGCCGCCGCCGCCACCTTGCTCACCGTTATCACCGTTGCCATTTTCACCGTCACATCTTTGTTACGAATCAGAGGAAACCAAGCTGTATGACATCCAACAGCCCAACGACAAACAGCCCGAGCGCGACAAACAGGAAAAGTGCAACAGGTCGCCCTGATCCCGCACCCGTTAAGCTGCAAAATCTATCCAAACATTATGGCGCAATCAAGGCTGCGGATGATGTCAGCCTAAACATTCACGGTGGCGAATTTATGACGCTGCTTGGCCCAAGTGGGTCGGGTAAAACCACCACGCTTAAAATGGTGGCTGGCTTTATCGAGCCGACGGCAGGCACCGTGATGATCGACGACACGCCAGTCACCGAACCGCCACACAAGCGCGACATTGGCATGGTCTTTCAAAACTATGCGCTCTTCCCACACATGACCGCCGCCCAAAATGTGGGGTTCCCGTTAAAAATGCGCAGCGTCTCGCGCCGAGAGAAAGATGAACGCGTCGAGCGTGTCTTGTCGCTGGTTGGTTTGGCAGACCGCAGCAAGCAATATCCCCGCCAATTGTCTGGTGGGCAGCAGCAGCGTGTCGCCTTGGCCCGTGCGCTGGTCTTTGAGCCGCGGGTTGTGCTAATGGATGAACCGCTGGGTGCCCTTGACAAGAAGCTCCGTGAATTCCTTCAGCTAGAGATCCGGCGTATTCAACAAGACCTCGGCATCACTATGATCTACGTGACACACGATCAGGAGGAGGCGCTGGTCATGAGCGATCGCATTGCCGTTTTCAACGAAGGCAAGATCGTGCAGGTCGGCAGCGGTGAAGATCTCTACGAGCGACCCGCCTCGCGTTTTGTGGCCGACTTTATCGGCGAGTCCAATATCTTTGCGGGTCAAAATGCTGCAATCGGCGTTTTCGAAACAAAAGTTGGATCGTTCAATGTTCCCGATACGAAGCCGGAAAATGGCACATCGTTAGTCGTTCGCCCCGAACGAATGCACGTTCACCCAGCAGACGCCGTCCCAACTAACAGCAGCAACTCGCTTCGGGCAACCGTCAAAGATGTGATCTATCTTGGCAGCGAGCGCAAATACGAATTGGTGCTCGCTGACGGCACAATGCTGATCGCGCGTCACCCTGTGGGCTATGCTAATGCGCCAACAATTGGCGAAACCGTGCTCGTTTCGTGGGCGGTCGAGCACGGTGTGGTTGTGCCGAGTTAGAGAGACTGAAATTATTACATCATACCAGCCTACTCTCTCCCTCCATCCCACATAAAACGACCAAGGAGCACCATGACATTACCCAGCACTATCACCATCAAAAATGGACCGCGCGCCCAAGGCATCTTCTCGGAAACCGAGATGAACAGTCGCCTCGCCAAACTGCGCGCGCACATGGCGGAAGAAGATATCGCGGCCGTGCTCTTTACCTCGATCCACAACATAAATTACTACAACGACTTTATCTATTGTTCCTTTGGTCGACCATACGGACTGGTCGTAACGCAGACCGACAGCACCTCGATTACGGCCAACATTGATGGCGGGCAGCCCTATCGACGCGGCTTTGGCAACAACCTGATCTTTACCGACTGGCAGCGCGACAACTACTTCGTGGCCGTACAGGAACTCATCCAAACTAATGGGAAAGTCGGCGTCGAATTTGATCACATGAACCTCGACAACTTCGCCAAATTGCAAGAAGCATTGCCCAACGCTGAGCCTGTCGACATCGCCCAAGCCACCATGAAGATGCGCATGGTCAAGAGCGATGAAGAGATCGCCGTGATCAAGCATGGCGCACGTGTTGCCGACATTGGCGGCGCGGCCTGCGTCGAAGCGATTGGCGAAGGCGTGCCCGAACACGAAGTCGCTCTGCACTCGACCCAAACCATGGTGCGCGAAATCGCGAACACCTATCCACACCTCGAACTGATGGACACGTGGACTTGGTTCCAATCGGGTATCAACACTGATGGCGCGCACAACCCTGTGATGACGCGTAAAATCGAAAAAGGCGACATCCTCAGCCTCAACTGCTTTCCCATGATATCGGGCTACTACACCGCGCTCGAACGTACCCTCTTCTTCGACCACGCATCGGATCGCCACTTGGAACTGTGGGAAGTCAATTGCGAGGTACACCGCCGCGGCATCGAACTGCTGCAACCGGGTAACCGCTGCTGCGACATTGCCAACGAACTCAACGAGATCTATGCCAAGCACAATCTGCTGCAGTATCGCACCTTTGGCTACGGCCACTCCTTTGGCACGCTCTCCCATTACTACGGCCGCGAAGCCGGACTCGAATTGCGCGAGGACATTGAAACCGTCCTCGAACCCAACATGGTCGTCTCAATGGAGCCTATGATCATGCTTCCCTACGATATGCCGGGGTCCGGGGGCTACCGCGAGCACGATATTCTCGTCATCCACGCAGATGGCTCGGAGAATATAACAAAGTTTCCTTTTGGTCCAGAGCATAATATTGTAAAAAAGTAGGCGCTGTGCTATCCACTTGGAGATCCTTCCCCTGCACCCTCGATGATGGCCCCACCCCCACCGCGGCCATCGGGCTGATCGCGCTTGCTAGCGATATCGTGATCGAGCCAGAGTTGCGCGCTTTTCTGCCCCAAAGTGGTGTCGGACTCTACACCAATCGCATCCCGATGCCTAAGGTTGTCGCCATCGACACGCTGCGCCAAATGGGCCAATCCATTACCGATGTCACCATGGGGCTCGTCCCCGACGACCACCTTGACGTAATCATCTACGGCTGCACATCCGGCAGCATAACCATCGGCCCCGAACGGGTTGTCGCTAAGATTCACGCCGCCCGACCCAGCGTCGCCGTCACCGATCCGATCAGCGCCGCGCTCAGGGGGCTGCGAACGCTCAACTGCCAGCGGATCGCGCTGCTTACGCCTTATATTGATGAAGTCAATCAGCTTGTCGAAGCGTATATTTGCGACCAAGGTTTTGACCTTATGGCAATGGGTTCGTTCAACCAAGCGGGCGACCCCGAAATCAGCCGCGTGCCGCCACAGGCCATCTACGACGCCGCGCTTACTTTGGGAAATAGGAATGATGTTGACGGCATCTTTCTATCATGTACTGCTCTCCGCACTTCGGGCATAATCCAACTACTGGAAGACGTACTATCCAAACCCGTGGTGGCCAGTAACCAAGCGCTGACGTGGGACGCGTTGCGCCTTTCCGGCTGCGGTGAGTCGGTCCACGGTTTTGGGCGTTTGTTAACGCTGTGACGTCCACCCCGACCAATTAATTATTCCGCTTGAGAAACTACCCATGACCGAACCCATCAAAACTATGAAGCTCTACACCGATGTCGACCGTATCTTCAACGAATTGCGCGAGCTTGGCGTTGCCGAACACGAGCGCATACAGATCGGGGCGCTGACCCCATTTGATCAATATCACTACGAAGGTACTGCCGCAGTGGAATATGCCATAAACGTTTGCGGCATCAATGCAGATCAGCACGTGCTCGAAGTGGGATCCGGCATTGGCGGGCCATCACGCTACATTGCCCACCGCACCGGCTGCACCGTTACCGCACTCGAACTGCAAGCCGATCTCAACCAGACTGCGGCCCAACTCACCCAACGCTGCGGGCTAGCCGATCATGTGCAGCATCGACAAGGTGACTTTCTGGACACCGATTCTATCGGCGACAATTATGATGCGCTGGTTAGCTGGCTTGCCTTCCTGCACATTCCAAATCGTCAGCAACTTTTCGCCCGCTGCATGGCTTCGCTAAAGCCAGGGGGGTACCTCTTTATCGAAGACTTCTCCAAACGCGGCGACTTTTCGGCCCAAGAACTTTCCGATCTCGAAACAAAGATCTATTGTGGCTATGTGCCTACCCAAGACGAATATATCGATCAAGTTGCTGCCGCTGGCTTTGCCGATATTCAAGCCGATGACATGACTGAGTCGTGGACCCACTTTGTGCGCGGTCGACTCGATGGATTTCGCGCCGCCCGTGAACGGCATCTGCGCGTCCACAACGAAAATATCGTCGCCGGTCTAGACGACTTCTTCTCCACGATAACCAATCTTTACGAAAGCGGAAATTTAGGCGGGATCAGGCTGGTCGCGCGTAAGCCAATGGATGGAAAATAAATTATGAATGGTTAACCATCGTTACATTTTGTTCATATATTTCAATCCCACACAAAAAAACGAACATATAAATGCCTAACTTTACCCTAACCCAGACCGACCGCGGTGCCCTTATCGCCCTCACCCAACGCTTAATCCAGTTCCCTACCGAGGATCCGCCAGGCCATGAGCTCGAAATGGCCCGATTTGTCTACGAAAGCACGAGCTCGATGGGCATGGAGAGTGTGATCGACGAATTCCTGCCAGGCCGCGCCAATGTGATCGCTCGCATCAAAAGTAAAGCTAGTGGCGCTGGCACCAAACCCGCACTTGTCTTCTCGGCCCATTTTGACACGATGACCATTGGCACCCAAGCATGGACCCACCCACCCTTTGGCGGCGAGATCCACGACGGCAAAATTTATGGACGCGGCGCATCCGACATGAAGAGCGGCATGGCGGCGATGATCATTGCTGCCCAGCAACTCATGCAATTGAGTGTGCCGTTACAAGGCGATCTGATCCTAGCCTTCAGCGCGGGCGAAAGCTCTAATTGCATCGGGGCCAAACGCATGTTAGCGCGCGGCGACATTGACGACGCGGGCGCAATTATTGTCAGCGAGCCCTCATCGCTGCGCATTTTGATCGCCGAGACCGGCACATTCTGGATTAAAGCCATTGCCAGCGGCATTCCGGGTCACACATCGGGCGCAACTGGCGGTCTTGGCAGTGGATCCAACGCGATACTTAAGGTGGTCGATCTGATCAACAAAGTGCAATCTTTCCACTTTGACGTCGCAGCTCATCCACTGCTAGGCGAGCCAACCGTCAGCATCGGCACGATCCACGGCGGCAGCGCAGTCAACCAGACACCCGATCATGCCGAAGTTGGGATCGACGTGCGCTTCCTCCCTGGCATGAGCGCCGACCAGATGCTCGCCGATCTGCAAACGCTAGCCGGATCCGAAATTAGCTTCGAGACTATCGACCTCAAGCCATCGGTCGAAATCGCAGCAGATCATCCGCTTGTGCATGTCACCGCTGATGCTTTGCAGGCGCGCATGGGGCAAGTCGAACCACCAGGCGGTGTGGCCTACTATTCTGACGCCGTGATCTTCTCGCCCGCACTCAATATTCCACGCGTCATTATTGGCCCGGGCGAACTGGGCTTTAGCGGCATCGTGGACGAATATGTGGAGATCGAAAAGCTCGTTGCCGCAACGGAGATCTATCAACAAATTGCGTGTAATTATCTAAAATGAAATAAAAACTACTGTGATATAATGGCACCATCTGAATGATGAACTTTTCTATAAGTTCATTCTGTATAGCTCGCTCTTGCCCAAAAAATGGTAGAGCCTAGAATGAGAATTTCCCAACCCTGTTTGTTACGACAAGAACGAAAAGAAAATGCAGGGTTATGTCGAGGTCTTATCTGAGTTGGATGAAGAATCAGCCGCACGGACAGAAGCCGAGCAACGTATTGCTGAAGCAGAAAAACGCATCGAGGAATTAGAAGCAGAAATCCGTCGGTTAAAGCAGAAATAGTAGATGAAACAATCAGAGTCATCAACCCGGCCACCTTGCGGCTTCCCCACCAACGAATTCGAGGCGCGCGTCACCAAAGCCCAACGCTTAATGACGGCGGCCAACCTCGACGCGCTCCTCCTCACCACCGAACCAGAGATTCGCTACTTTACCGGCTTTCTGACCCAATTTTGGCAAAGCCCCACCCGCCCGTGGTTTCTCGTCGTGCCGAAAAAAGGTAAACCCATTGCGGTGATCCCCGAGATTGGGGCAGAATGCATGGCCCAAACGTGGATCGATGATATCCGCACATGGCCTGCACCCCAGCCAAGTGATGATGGCATTTCGCTGCTTGTCAGCACCTTGAATAAAGTGGTCGGCAAAACCGGCAATTTGGGACTTCCAATGGGGCACGAGACGCACGTGCGAATGCCGCTGCTTAACTTCTTTACTCTGCGTCAACGCTTGCGCCGCATCGAAGTTGTCGATGCCACGGATCTGCTGCAAACATTGCGCGTAGTCAAGTCAAAAGCAGAGATTGCCAAAATTGCCTACATCTGTGACGTCGCCTCGACTGCATTCGAAGCCTTACCTAGCCTGATATCCGTTGGTCAAACCGAGCACGAGATCTTCCAGACGTTCAAAATTGAGTGTCTTCGACAGGGTGCGGATGACGTCCCTTATTTAGTCGGTGGCGCGGGTCAGGGTGGGTATAAAGATATCATTTCGCCGCCGTCCAACACAGCCACCCAAGCAGGGGATCTGCTTATCCTCGACACAGGCTGTCTCTTCGACGGCTACTTCTGTGATTTTGATCGCAACTTTGCCTTAAGCGATCCAAGCGATGAAGTCAAGCGTGCTTACGAAGTGGTCTACCAAGCCACCGAAGCTGGACTCGCCGCCGCACGACCGGGCGCAACCTGTGCCGATCTGTTTCACGCCATGCAAAGCGTGTTGGAAGAGGGTGGCGCGCTCGGCAATGAGGTGGGACGACTTGGTCACGGATTGGGCGTGCAGCTAACCGAGTTCCCGTCACACACGCCGTGGGATCGGACGGTCCTCAAAGCGGGAATGGTGGTTACGCTTGAGCCGAGCATGACTTTTGCACCGGGCCGCATGATGGTTCACGAGGAAAATATTGTGATCCGCAAAGATGGTCCGCAGTTGTTGACCCGTCGTGCGCCGCGCGAGCTGCCGGTTGTAGACTAAATCTACTAGATAATGGCCACAAAAACACAAAATTTACAAAAGTTTTCAGAGTAGTTTTTTGTGGTTCTTGTGACTAACTCAAGATTTTTGCAGTAGAGCCGAAATTGAGCCCAAAACATACAACGTATTCGGCGCTGTTTGGCCATGATGGCTTCGGTTACCGATTATGGCGACGAATTGACTCAGCGCGCCAACCTACACGATGCCTCTAAATTCGGACTGGAAGAACGGATCCCATACATTTGGCTCACTGAATTCTATCGGTGTCGGCACGTGAGAGAACCCTTCACCTATCCAGATGGAATGGCCGCCCACATTCGTGCCGCGGTCATCCATCACCAAACAACAAATCGGCATCATCCAGAGTTTCACTCAGATCCAAATGAGATGACAGATGTTGATCTGGTTGAAATGGTTTGTGATTAGACTGCCATGGCGCAAGAATTCAACGAAGATAATGGCAGCGCCCACAGTTGGACTAACAAAACCATCGGCCATGAATTACAATTAAACAGAGACAGACGTAATTTTGTCTACGAGATGATAGAATTGATCGACGCCAACTCAACTCAACAGAGCAATACATAAAAGCTAAATGAATATCACAAACCTCGAAGTTTTCCTGCTTTACAAGCGCTGGGTCTACCTGAAAATCTCTACCAATGAAGGCATTTCTGGCTGGGGGACTGCCGCGTTTCACGGTGGCGATATTACCGCACACACAGCACGCAGCCTGACCGAAAAACTAATCGGCCGCAACCCGTTCGATGCTGAATCCATCTGGCAAGATCTCTTCCGCAGCGGCTATCGCATCGGCAGCACGGGTGCGCATATGGCTGCAATCAGCGGGATCGATATCGCGCTGCACGACATTAAAGGCAAGGCGCTCAACACGCCGCTCTACAATCTGCTAGGTGGTAAATTCCGCGACCGTGTGCCGGTCTATTCGAGCCTGATGGATCGCGATCTGCCACCCGAAGTCGACGTAGAAAAAGTCCAAAAACGCATGGAACAGGGCTATAGTTGGATCAAGCTGCATACTGCTACAGCCTGGGGATTGGGTCGGGGTTTCGACGCCACACTCAATACCGTGTCGGCACTGCGCCGTGCCTGCGGCGGATCTGATGAGCTCAAAATTCTGGTCGATGTAAACCAAGCCTATACGGTGGACCAAGCGCTGCGCGTTGGCCGCGAATTGACGGCATTGGACGTCTCTCACTTCGAAGAGCCAATTGCACCCTGGGATCTCGACGGGTACAATCAGCTCCAAGCCGCGCTCGACATTCCGTTAGCTGCGGGCGAACAAGAGTACAACTTGTGGCAATTCCGTGATCTAATCACGCGTGCCAGGATGGATATTCTACAGCCTAATATCACATCGTGCGGCGGCTACACCCAAGGCATGAAGATTGCTGCGTTAGCCGAGGCACACAATAAACCCATTACCTGCCACAACACCGATCCGATGCTGATGACCGTGGCCCACCTGCACATGTGGGCCGCCTGCCAGAGCTGCGTCTATCCACAAGAATATTTTGGAGAAGATGAACATCCGCTGCGCGATCAGACGCCCGTTTTCAAAACACCGCTTCAAGTTGTGGATGGTCATCTTGCCATACCAACCGGCCCGGGATTAGGCGTCGAAATAGATGAAGGTCTGATCCGCAAGATTGCCGAGAACTAAAACTAGTTCTGTCAGATTTGGCGGGGATGTCCAATAATTTAGTATGGGCGCGATATATCGTGCCCAACCTAGTTGACGGGATCACCAGTCTTGGGCACGATATATTGTCCCCATACAGGTTTAAATCACTTTTTTTCGAACCAACTAATACCCCACCAAATCTGACAGAACCAGAAATAAAATACTTAGGACCACGGATATACTAACACCTGGGGATCCAGAACCACTGCCCTAAATCTCTTAACTTAACGCTATCGGGGTTTGGGGAGAGGCTAACATACACCACTGAAATACGACGCCACTCCTAAACTATAAGCAAACAAAACAAAAGGCACCAAATGAAATTTGAACGCTTTCTCGTCACAATAAAAGATCACATCGCGCATGTACGCATTAACCGCCCGGACAAAGCCAACGCACTTGACGAAATTGGATGGACCGAACTAAAAGAGATCTTCGAAACATTGGATCATACAGAAGAAGCGCGCGTCATCGTACTCAGCGGTGAGGGCGAGCGCTTCTGCGCTGGCGCGGATCAGGAATTCTTGATGCAGGGCGTGCTTAAGGCGCAAGATGAGAGTCGCGGTCACGGCAGCGAACTGATCTACCATAGCGTCCTCGAACTTCAGGCGCAGGTCAGCGCGGCAGAGAAGTGCCGCAAGCCCGTACTCGCTGCTATCCATAACGCGTGTGTCGGCGGAGCCGTGGACATTATCACCGCGTGTGACATCTGCTACGCTACCGAAGATGCATTCTTTACCATCGCTGAAATCGATTTGGGCATTGTGGCCGATCTGGGAACACTGCAGCGTTTGCCTAAAATTTTGCCCAAAGGCGTTGTGGCCGAACTAGCCTATACAGGGCGACGAATGGGGGCTGCCGAAGCCAAAGAACGTGGCTTGGTCAACACCGTTTACCCCGATAAAGAGACCATGCTGGCAGCCGTCTTGGAGATCGCACGCGTCATTGCCAGCAAATCTCCGCTGGCAATTCGCGGCAGCAAAATGACGCTCAACCACACGCGCGATCACACGGTTGAAGAAGGTCTGCGCCACATTGCCGCATGGAACGCAGCCACGATTATCAATCAGGATCTAACCGAAGCGTTTACGGCCATGATGCAGAAACGAGAAGCAAAATTTCGCGATTGAGAATGCTGCACTAAATCGTCACTAAATCGTCTCAGTCACCTTCTTTAAGCTGCGGGGCGAATCCACATCTACGCCGCGTGCATGAGCCAGATACATTGCAAAGAGTTGACCGGGTATAATGCCAACAAGCGCCGAGAGCCACTCTGGCGTATCGACTGGTAGCTGCAATGGGCTTTGGGCCATCGCTAGCGCTTCGTCTTCGTTGCTAATAATGACCAACTCGGCACGATGCTCCTGAAGCTTTTGCATAAAGCTCATCATTTTTGGATACATTCTGCCGGTTGGAGCAATCACCACCACAGGGAAACCTGGCTCTAGCAGCGCAATCGGGCCATGCAAAAAGTCGGCGCTGCTGTATGGTTCGACCATACTAAAAGTAAGCTCTTTCAACTTGAGGGCCAACTCATAAGCCGTCGCGTAATTGTAGCCTCGACCCACCACCACACATCTCTCCATATACCGATAGCGCTCGGCTATCTGCTCGATATGGGCATTAATGTCAAGTGTTGCCTGCATGGCTTTGGGCATTGCTTGAAGCTGCTCTATCGATTTGGACAGACCCTCCAAACAGCATGAAAGCAAGGCAATCACCGCTAATTCGCTAGTATAGGTTTTGGTGGCGGCCACAGACTGCTCTACTCCTGCGTTTAAGTCAATCACAAAGTCGGCTTCACTGGCTAGATCCGATTGAGGAAAATTGGTGATCGCTGCCGTCAATGCGCCCTGCCGTTTGCCCTCCGCAACCACCGAAACAATGTCTGGGCTTTTTCCACTTTGGCTTATGCCCAAAACAAGTGTATTAGATAAGTTTGGTGGCTGCTTGAAGACAGAGAAAAGACTGGGCGTCGCAAGGCTCACCAGAATGCGGTTGCGTGCTCCTAACACATAGTTTGCGTAGCGGGCTGCATTGTCGCTTGTGCCTCGGGCTGCTATCACAAAGTGACTGATGTTGCGCTCATGGATCTGCTGGCTCAGGGCAAGCGTGACATCTAGCTCATTGTCGATTAACCTTTGGATGACCTGTGGCTGTTCGTGAATTTCTTGATAGAGATGAGATGAGTTTATAGTCAAGTTATATTTCCTTATCGTCTTTGCTAATTTTATGCAGTGGCCTACATAATCCGTCTAAAAAATTGTATATAATTAAACTTGTTCTATCGGATTTGATAGGGATGTCCAATAGTTAGCGAGTAGGGGCACGATATATCGTGTCCAATATGGTTGGCGGGACTATCAATCTTAGGTATGATATATCGTGCCCAATAAGTATACCGAAAATGGCAGATAGGCAATCATACCAGATAAGCAATCACATCGGATAGTCGGAGAAAGAAAAATCCGAGACCCCCGTTATCAGTAGAACACCGTTCGTGGTCTACTGATGATGCATCAAAAGAACCCAAAAGGAGACAGAATGCAGACAACTATCAACGGACGAGCTTTAACGTTTGATCCACGCTTTGACGAAACCGCGCTCGACGTGATTCGTGAACGGGCGGAGCTGACCGGCACCAAACTTGCCTGCGGTGGCGGCATCTGTGGCGCATGTACCGTGCTGGTTAACGGCACGCCCACCTGTAGTTGCCTAATGCCTGCTACGCACATGGATGGCCGCAACATTCAAACAATCGAAGCCCATGGCCGCGACAACCTGCACCCTGTACAGCGCGCATTTATGGCCAACGAAGGGCTGCAATGTGGCTTTTGCACGCCCGGTTTTATCAACGAAAGCATTGCCTTTTACGACCGCTGGCGGGCAGAACATGGCAAGTCGACCCCCTCCCAGCACGACGTTGCGCTTGCCATGAGTGGTCACCTCTGTCGCTGTGCCGCATATGTGGGTATTTACGCCGCCATCCAGCAAGCCTGTGCGGGTGACTTTGATGAGGTAACCGAACTGATATCGCCACGCGTTGACGCGCTGGAAAAGGTAACGGGCGAGGCAAAATATACAGTTGATATTGTGCTGAACGAGCGCCAGCTTGAGGGAAAGATTCTACGCTCGAGCTACCCGAACGCGATCGTCAAATCGGTAGACAGCAGCGCGGCGCTTGCGTTAGACGGCGTGATTGCGGTGGCCGACCTGATGGAAGGCAACAGACATATGCGCTGGATCGGGCAACCGATTGTGGGCGTAGCCGCGGTAAACGAACAGACCGCGACTGCCGCACTCGAACTAATTGAGGTTGAGTACGACATCCTCCCCGCCGCGATTGGCTTAGAGCAAGCGATCCAGCCCGATTCACCTGAAGTGTGGGCCGAAGACAAGAGTGAAATGCCGACCGCTGCCGAAGGAATGTCGATGCCCTATCGCTGGAAGAATAATGTGGGCCACGTGCCAATCAAGCGCCTTGTCTCTAAGCAGCCGGGCAAAGCGGATCGGCAAATCGACCGCGCACAGGAAGGAGTAGGTAATGGCTCACCGACCACGCTGGTCGAACATACATACCGCAACGCGCAACAGGTTCATACGTCGCTCGAACCACATGCGACTGTAGCAGAATGGACTGCACCCAATGCGTTGCGCGTTGTTACATCGTCACAAAGTATCCATTCCCTGCGCGGGGAGATCTCTAAACATTTTGATTTAGAACTTGAAGAAGTGACCGCGGAAAGTCACTATATCGGCGGTGGATTTGGCGGTAAGCAGGGGCTTTATCGCGAGACGAAAGCCGCGATTACCCTCGCAAAAGCCGCGGACGCGCCAGTGCGAGTGGTTGCCACCCGGTTTGAAGATATTGCGTACACCACGTTGCGCCCTGGCTACAAGACCGACATGTCTGTATTGACCAAAGCGGACGGATCGCCCGAGGCAATCCGCATGGATTCGTATGGCGATGCGGGCGTTGCGTCGGGTACCATGCCTTCGACAATCTATGCCGTAATGGCCCCGCGCGACGTCCCGCGCGATATGAATGACTACAGCGTTGTGAATAATACAACGCCGGGAACACCTTTCCGTGCTCCCGATGCGCCCGCCTCACGCTGGGCCATCGAGCAAGCGGTGGACGAAGCGGCCTTCAAACACGAAATTGATCCGGTGGCGATCCGACGCAAATGGTGGCCCAATCACGAGATTAAAAACCGGCTGCTGGATTGGGTCGAGACGATTCCGCAATGGCAAGAGCGCAGCAAAAGTGCTGGTGGCAATCAACGCTATCAGCGCGGTATTGGCTTGGCAACCGCACAGTGGATCTTCGTCTATCACGCGGCTACAAAGGTCACGCTTTCGGCCTCGCCCGCTGGGGTTCGGCTGCGCTGCGCCACGCAAGATATTGGCAACGGCACGCGCACGGCAATGGCCAAAGCGGTGGAGGATGCAATGGGTATTTCGCGCCACGATGTGACAGTCGACATTGGCGATGCGTCGCTGCCCGAAGGGCCGGTCTCTGGCGGCAGCATGGTGACCGTCTCTCTCTACCCAACCGTCTATGCCGCGGCAGAATTGTTGATGGCGCACCTGCAAAAAGAAGCGGCCACAAAGCTAGCGCTGAAAAATGTAGAGGCCAGCGCGGGTGGCGTCATTCACACTGCTGGCTTTACCCCGTGGCAAGAAATTTTAGCCGTGGCTGAGCCATTTAGCCACACCGAAAAACGCAGCCCCGAAAAAGCACCGCTGGGACTACATCACTTAAATCTGGCGCTGCCAATTGGTCTACGTTTCGGCCACGGCGCGATTGTGACCGAGGTCGAAGTGGATACGCGTTTGGGCAAGATTCGGCCAATCAACGTCTGGACATCGGTTGCCGTGGGCAAGATCCACGTGCCCGAGTTGGCCGATAGCCAAATGTACAGCGGCGTGATTCAGGGGCTGGGGTACGCACTCTATGAGAAGAAAGAGTACGATCTAAAGACGGGCCACACCCTGTCGGCCAACCTGAATGACTATCGAATTCCGGGCATCGGCGACACGCCAGAGATTCACATTCATTACGATGAAACGGGCTACGAAGAGGTGGACGGCAAGGGTATTGGCTTGGCCGAGTTGGCGACTATCGGCGTGGCCGCATCGGTTGGCAATGCAGTCTATCACGCCACAGGCTGGCGTCCGCTCGAAACACCAATTACGCCGCAAAATGTGGTGGTTGGACTCAGCGCCGCAGGATTGAAGGAGGGTAAATAATGTTGGTACTTGTAGAAAGAGCAGAGGAAGTTCAATCCGCCGCTGGAGAGATACGCGCTGGTGGCACCGATCTGCACGATCGCTACCGCTTGGGTGTCTCGTCTGGGCCGATTGTCGATATCCATAAACTTGCCGGTCTAGACTCTATCGATCAAGGCGCGGATGGCTCTACTGTCATTGGTGCGCTCGTTACCGTAGACGAGGTGGCGCGCAACGCTGTTACGGCTGACGGCTATGCAGGCTTTGCCAAAGCTGCGGACAGCCTGGCGACTCCGCAGATCCGCTGGGCCGCAACACTGGGTGGCGCACTGCTTCAGCGCAGCCGCTGCTGGTACTATCGCCACCCTAACTACAATTGCTTTAAAAAAGGGGGCAACGAATGTTATGCCCGCGACGGACAGAACCCGAACGGTGTCGTCTTTGATGCGGGCGGCTGTGTCTACCCGCACGCATCGACTTTGGGCATGGCGTTGCTGGCTTACGAAGCCGAGGTTGAAGTCTTTGGCAAGGGCAGGCGTCCTATGGCCGATCTGTACGGCGACGGCAGCGATCCCACGCGCGATCATATGCTGGATGAGGGCGATCTGCTGACTCAGATCTTCTTGCCCGCACCCGTTACAGGTGAACAGACCGCCTACTTCCGCGCTATTTCGCGCTTCGAGGCGGAGTGGCCCATTGTGGAATGTATGGTGCGGCTGCTGGTTGAAGATGGCACGATCAGCATGGCCCGAATCGGCCTAGGTGGCGTTGCTGCGGTGCCCATGCGCATAGAAAATGTGGAGGCAGCACTGGTGGGTCAACCCGCCACACAAGCATCACTCGAAGCGGCTGCCAAGGTGTCAGCGGAAGGGGCCAACCCATTATCGCAAACCGCGCACAAAGTCGACTTTCTGATCGGCACAGTGCTAGAAACGCTAGAACAAGCGCTGGCGGAATAGCGTAACCATTGCACTCTATCAATAAAGGAATAAATGAACGACGACAGAGAATTTGACGTGATTGTATGGGGGGCCACCGGCTTTACCGGTCGGCTGGTTGCTGAATACCTTTTCAACCACTACAGCACCAACCAACAGCGTGCGGGACAGCCTATCAAGTGGGCAATGGGTGGCCGAAATCAAGCGAAGCTAGAGGCTGTTCGAGCCGAGGTGGCGGATGAGACGATTCCGCTGGTTGTGGCCGATAGTCAAGACGAAGCAAGCCTCGACGCGATGACAAAACGAGCAGCCGTAATCTGCACCACCGTCGGACCTTATGGTAAGTATGGCTCGAAATTGGTCGCGGCGTGTGTGGCGAATCGAACCCACTACTGCGACTTGGCGGGCGAAGTGCCGTGGATGCGCACCATGATCGATCAACATCATGACGCCGCCCAAGCCAACGGCACCAAGATTGTTCACACCTGTGGCTTCGATTCGATCCCGTCGGATATGGGTGTCTACTTTATGCAAAAAGAGGCCGTGGAACGGACCGGGCATCCCGCCAAGCAGATCAAGATGAGGGTGCGTGCCTTTAACGGTACCTTAAGTGGCGGCACCTACGCATCGCTGAACGACACGATGGAGAAAGCCACAAAGGACAAAAGCATCTACGGCGTTCTGCTGGATCCCTATAGCCTCAATCCGGAGGGTGAACGCGATGGCCCCGACGAGCGCGATCTGCAAAGCGTTGTGTATGACGAAGCCAGCCAAAGTTGGATCTATCCATTTATTATGGCGGGGATCAACACCAAAGTAGTGCGTAGAAGCAACGCCCTAGCTGGTTATCCATACGGCAAAGAGTTTCGCTACGATGAGGCCGTTATGAGCGGAGACGGGTTCATGGGCAGAATCAAGGGGATCCAAGCTGCGGCCACGCTGGGCATTGTGATGTTGGCGAAACCGGGCTCCCTGCTGAAAAAGGGACTGGATCGACTGCTGCCCAAGCCGGGCGAAGGGCCAAATAAGGCAAAGCGAGAGGCTGGTTTTTATAACCTGCGCTTCATCGCCACCCTGCATGATGGATCAACCGCAAGGGGTAAAGTCACAGGCGACATGGATCCCGGGTATGGATCTACGTCAAAGATGCTTGCGGAATGCGCGATCTGTTTGGCAAAGGATGAGACACCGGACGTTGCAGGCGTGCTCACACCCTCGAATGCTATGGGCGATGCGCTGCTAGAACGGCTGCAAGAGAATGCAGGGTTGACGTTCGAGTATCGGTAATTTATGGGCTTAAAGCCAAAGCAGAAGTTAATATAACGTAAATAAAATTCTAATGTAAAACCAATACAGATGCGATACACTCAAGAAGTCGGTTGATATATCTGATGAAAAGTCGGTTGATATATCTGATGAACGCCCGCCGAAGCCTGTGTCGGGCTGAATACAAACAAAGGGAGAATGAAACGCTCAATGACTGAATACAAGAAAGATGATAAAGCGATAGCACAGCTAACGCCAGAACAGCATCGCGTTACGCAAGAAAACGGCACGGAGCACCCTGGGACTGGTGAATATTTAAACAATAAGGAACCGGGTATTTACGTTGATATTGTTTCGGGTGAGCCACTGTTTGCGTCAGCCGACAAATATGAGAGCGGCTGCGGCTGGCCTAGTTTTACCAAGCCAATTGTGCCTGCTTTTGTCTCCGAACTGCATGATACCTCTCATGGTATGACGCGTGTCGAGGTGCGTTCGACACATGGAGATAGCCATTTAGGCCACGTCTTTACGGATGGTCCACGCGACCGTGGCGGGCTGCGATACTGCATCAATTCGGCCTCGCTGCGCTTTATCCATCGAGACGATATGGCCGACGCAGGCTATGGTGATTATCTTAACCAAGTAGAATCCAATCAAATAAAGGAGCGATAAACAATGGCAAGGGAACGAGCTGTTTTGGCTGGAGGCTGTTTTTGGGGCATGCAAGACCTGATCCGCAAGAAGCCGGGGGTGCTTGAAACACGTGTGGGCTATACAGGCGGCGATGTGCAGAATGCCACGTACCGCAACCATGGAACCCACGCTGAAGGAATTGAAATCTGGTTTGATAACGAGGTGACCAGCTATCGGGATATCTTGGCGTTGTTCTTCCAGATCCACGATCCAACTACGCTCAACCGGCAGGGCAATGATCGAGGGCTTTCATATCGATCGGGAATCTATTATGTGGATGACGCCCAGCATCAAGAGGCGTTGCGCACCATTGAAGACGTAAATAATTCGGGGCTGTGGCCGGGAAAAGTGGTTACCGAAATAAAGCCCGTGGGCGATTTTTGGGAAGCGGAGCCAGAGCATCAGGATTATTTGGAACGCTATCCACATGGCTATACATGTCACTTCCCGCGTGCTGACTGGGTTTTACCCACGCGCGAAACGGTGAATTAAGTTTTACTGTAACAAAGCTGTGCATCAAATCGACAAACATTTTTCTCGCAGACGAAAAGAACGCAGACAGTCGTTTAGCCCCAAGAACACTTAAATAACAAGCAGTCTAGCACGCCCACGTGGGCGTGCTAGCTGAGCGGTTACGAACGCCGACACTGTAATGCAAAAAAGTGTCCGTGTTCCTTTCTGTCCGCGAGAAAATATAGGAACGAAAATTGAGATGGAGACTTTCTCACCGATGAATCGAACAATAATTAGCCTGATTGCATCTTTTGTGTTTTTTCTAACTGCATGTCAGGTGAACACCCCCCAATCTTCTGAAGCGGCTATTGAGCAAGATTCATCAGCGATTGAAACGCAACCAGAAGTTACTTCACCCCCCGCAGTAGAAGCAGTAGAAGGGGGAGAGAGTACATCTACTAATAATGAAAGCGGTGCTACGGATATTGCTGCCGAAAGCGAACTGCATCCTGCTGAGCGACTCATTGCCAACTTTACGGGACTGTCGCAAACTGCTGGCGACCTGCTTGTTTTATATGGTCAGGTGCTGGACGTGAACGAAGCGCCTGTGCCCAATGCAGTTGTCGAAATCTGGCAGACTGACGCAACGGGCGTCTACGATCATCCGCGCGATCCTGGGACTGGCACGCGCGATACTTCTTTCCAATTTTTCGGTACAGCCATAACTGATGCGGATGGCTGGTATGCGTTTCGCACTATTATGCCGGGTCGATACGAACCGCGTCCGCGCCACATCCACTTTAAGGTGAAAGAGGGAGCTAAGACGCTGCTCACCAGTCAATTTTATTTTAGCGACGATGTCGCTGATCTTGAGGATGAGCAGATGTTTCAGGCTGTAGGCAATAGCGGGGATCTATTGTTGATTCAGCTTGTTCAGGGAGATGGTCAACTGCTTGCGAATGCTCGCATTGTGGTGGATAGAGGTGTGGGTTCTGGCCCGCTAGCGCTAACGCCAACCCAAACCGAGGGGCCATATTATCCGGTGGTTTCTTTGGCAGGCTATGATAACGATCTGGTTGTATTGCCTTAACACAGAGAAGTAGATTTACGCTACTTGTAAAATAATCTTGCCGAATTGTTGACCGTTGCTCATCTTTTCGTATGCGGCTTGGGCGTCAGCCAGTGGATAGACCGAGTCGATTACAGGTCGAATTTTGTGTTTGTCGACCAGCGCAATCATGTCGGTAAATTCTTGGTCGTTGCCCATGGTTGTGCCGTAAAGCTCGATTTCTTTGAAAAAGAGCGCCTGAGGGCTAATGAGGCTCTTTCCTCTTGTCCCCCCATAAACAGCGACCCGTGCCTGTGGGTTGCACACTCGCAAAAGATTCTCGAACCCCTCGCCACCTGCACTATCGATCACAACATCTGCGCCGCCAAAATCTGCCCTAAATTTCTTCGGCCATTTTTCTTGCGTATAGTTGATCCCGCCCGCTGCGCCCAGCGCGATGGCTTGCTCGATTTTTTCCTGCGAGCTAGAGGTTACATAAACTTTGGCCCCAATCGCAATAGCAAATTGGCAGGCAAAGAGCGCCACCCCACCACCGATGCCCGAAATGAGCACGGTATCATTGGCCGCTGCGCGCGCCTTGGTGAAGAGCGCTCGATACGCCGTTAAACCAGCCAGCGGAATCGCGGCGGCTTCTGCCATGTTTAGGTGCGCTGGCTTATCGAATAGCCGATCTGTAGAGACAGCGATCTGCTCAGCAAAGGTACCATTTGTCGGCATCCCCAAAATATCGTACGTGCTGTGGTCAGGGTAACTTAGATCATCGCCCCAGTTGATGTTTGGATTGATGATCACTGCACGCTGGGCCACCATGCCTGCCCCACACGAACCAGGAATGACGTTTGGCGTCAGCTTGGGATAGAGCCCTTTGGTCATCCATACGTCGCGATGGTTAAGCGATGCTGTCGAAATGTCGACAATCACTTCGCCCGCTTTTGCTGTTGGAGTGGTTACTTCTTCCAACGCAATCGGTTGATGGGCCTCTTTGAATACGAGCGCCTTCATGCTCTATTCAATACCCGTAATACATGTATCTAAATCCTTTAGAATGCCGTTGCCAATACTGTAGATCCAGCCATGCACCGAAAGCGTCGCACCACTACGCCATGCAGCTTGGACAATCGTAGTGTTTGCAACATTTGCTACCTGCTCAATGACATTCAATTCGCAAAGCCGATCAACCTTCTCTTCTTGGGAGAGCTGATCTAACTTCTCTGCATTGAGTCGGCTTATATTTTGAATAGGGCGTAACCAATTGTCGATCAGCCCATGTTCATGATCATCTATTGCTGCCTTCACACCGCCGCAGCCATAATGGCCGCAAACAACAATATGCTTTACTTTGAGTACCTCGACCGAAAATTGAATGACGGACAAACAATTGAGATCGCTATGCACAACAACATTGGCGATATTTCGATGGACAAAGACTTCGCCCGGGGGCAGATCAATGATCTGGTTGGCGGGCACGCGACTGTCGGAGCAGCCGATCCACAAAATTTCGGGGGCTTGCTGCTTGGACAAGTTTGTAAAAAATTCGGGATCATTTTGCTTGATCGCGGTTGCCCACTCCAAGTTTTTTTCGAAGAGATGACTTAATGTTTTCATGGCTAAATTTGATGGTGAATTGAATGGGTTGAATGGGTTAAATAAGAAGCGTTGATTTAATCTGAATAGAATTTTATCAGATTATACCATAATGGGATAATCCCTATAGCATAGGGTAAGGGTACGTTTACCAATGCCGTATTATAAAGCGAAATATGCTAGAATTTTATCATGAAAGAAACAGGACCTACCCCAACCCCAAACGCAGAAGCACGAATTCTGCTCGTCGATGACGAAACAGACATTATCGCCATCATTGCACCCATCCTCACCCGTGCGGGTTTTACCGTTGCCACCGCAGCAGATGGCAAAGCCGCACTTGATCTCGTGCAAATATTCTCGCCCAATCTCATCGTCTCCGATGTACTCATGCCGCAGATGGATGGCCGCGCGTTGCTGCGCCATTTGCGCACCGCGGGCAACTGGACGCCCGTTATCTTGTTGACGCAAGTTGGAGGTGCTATCGAACGGGCTATGGCGCTCGAAGAAGGCGCGGACGACTACCTCAACAAACCCTATGAACCCTTCGAATTGGTTGCCCGCATCCGCGCTGTGCTGCGCCGAATGCGCCCCGATCAGCCGCCGCTTGCCGTCTCGCGCAAACTGCGTAGCGGCGCACTGCTGCTCGATCGCACCGCACGTCAAGCCACGCTCCAAGATAATGTCGTCCTCTCGCTTACGCCCAAAGCCATCGCGCTGCTCGAATATTTTATGACGCACCCCGATGAAATCATGACGCGCGATCGGCTGCTCGACGTCGTTTGGGGGTGGGACTACCCTGCTGGGATCCGCACCGTGGATACGCGCATTGCCGAACTGCGGCGCGTGCTCAAGGAAGATGCAACCGCACCCGAATATATCGAGACCGTTGCCGGTGAAGGCTATCGTTTTATTGGAATTGTGGACGTAGCGGCATGAATCAGTTGGGAAAAATGAAAGGATACTCTTGGCTCGCGCTACCCGCTCTCGTTAGCCTGCTGCTTGCTCTTGCTGTGCGCTGGCGGTTGCCCGCCTTGCCACCTCTTACACTATACCTTCCGTGGACAATCATACCTGTAGCCATCGGTCTGCTGTTAACAGGCTTTGCCGCTATCGGATATGCTCTGGCGCAGCGGTCACAACGACAGACTGCTGTTGCGTTAGAGCAATTGCGCGCAAAGACGAATAGCGAGCGCCTACGCTTTATGCAGCGGCTGGATCATGAATTCAAAAACCCGCTCACCGTCATCCACGCAGGTGTATCGACAATACAAAAACATGCAGCCGACACACCCCCAGCCGATCAAGCAGCCATCTTAGAGAGCGTTTCAAAGCAGACATTGCGACTGACGCGCCTAACCACGGATCTGCGCAAGATTGCCGACTTGGAATCGCGCCCGCTGGCCCTGACCGAGATCGACTTGACCCAACTGCTGGGTGAAATCGAAGAGACGCTTGCCGAGAATATTGCATCCACTGACGCTGTGAATGATCCTAACAATGATTCTGGACATGACATAGCGCGAGATTTTGTCTTTAGTATTCCGCGCGCGCCATGGCCGCTGCCAACCATCACGGGGGATTGGGATCTGCTCTTTCTGGCTTTCTACAATTTGGCCGACAACGCACGCAAGTTTTCGCAGTCGGGCGACACGGTCGAGATTCGCGCGCGTGAAGAAGAAAAAGTGGTGGTGGTCGAAGTGGCCGATACTGGTATGGGCATTGCCGCAGATGAACTGCCGCACGTGTGGGATGAACTCTATCGCGGCGAAAATGGACTGACGGTGATGGGCAGCGGGTTGGGGTTGCCGCTTGTGCGCGCGATTATCGAGCGCCACAATGGGTCAATCAATATGACAAGCCGCAGCGCACAGGGCACAAATGTTATGGTGCAACTGCCCAAACAGGATCGGTCAGCACATGAGTAGGGGCGGTGATTTGTTTGTAAGCGGGGCTGACGGACGAAGACGTCTGGGGGGCCAGGGTCGCACTTTTGATATGCTCGCATTTCTCTTGCTACTTCTTAGCTTCTTATGTCTCCCTTCGCCGCTCTCCGCAGCAGGTTTTGCACAAACTGATAGCACGCAAGATAATTTTACTTGCGATAACGTTGATAAAATACCTGTGACCGAGTGCGAGATTTTGGCTCAAATTTATACGTCGACCAACGGTGATAAGTGGATCAACAATGAGGGCTGGCTGCAAACGAACAATCCCTGCGATTGGTATGGGATCGAATGCGACCAGAGCGACCATGTGACCCGCATCTTTTTGGACAGCAATCAGCTATCGGGGCCGATTCCGCCTGAATTGGGTGATTTATCCGAGCTAATCTGGCTTCAGCTAAATGACAATCAACTGAGCGGATCGATCCCGCCGAGATTGGGACAACTGACTAACGTTACTTGGCTACGGCTCGAAACAAACCAGCTTTCTGGCCCGATCCCACCCGAGTTGGGCAATATGGTTACGCTTCAAAGTCTTTATCTTTCAGGGAATGAACTTTCTGGGTCGATCCCGCCAGAACTAGGCAAGTTACCTGATCTGCTTAAACTTTATTTAGGTGAGACAGAGTTAAGCGGAGAGATTCCATCAGAATTGGGGAACCTTTCGACGCTAGAATTTTTGCTGCTTGGCGATACCGAGTTATCTGGTCCACTGCCACAAACGTTTCGCAATCTAGAAAGTCTGCGTTTCTTTCATTTGCTGGGTACGGATCTGTGCGAACCGGCAAATGATGTGTTTCAAGCTTGGATTGAGGGTGTCGAAGAGCTTTTTGGCGACCGGACGCGCTGTCCTGCTGGCGGACCGATTGTCGAACCACCGACTATGGATATGGTGAGTGAAGTCGCCGCCACTGATACTCCATCTCCGCAGATTACGCTGCCACCGCGCAACGGGACTGCGGTTGAGACAATGGATCCGACCGCGCAATCGGCTGTCACAAGCGCTATCACATTGTCTGTTGCCGAAAATGCTACGCTTATTTCCAAAGACAATTTGCCCGACGTTCCAACTGCTCGCGTTACGTCGGTCTTTGCGATGGCGCTGCTTCTTTTGATTTTGCTGTTTGTTTTGGTTGTGGGCGTTGGATATGGTTGCTGGGTGGGGCGACGCCAACAATTGTGACTTGTATTGACTCCTTCTGAAACATTGCTATTTGCCTACACGAATCTTATTGGCGGCCACGATATATCGTGGCCCTATGGCGTTTTCCCTTTGCAACACCAAATGTTACAAGATTGACACCTCATGTTTTAAGACCGACATCGGCCTGCCATCACGTAAACACATCTGTCTGATATGGTATCTGTGTACGTATATACCATATTAATTTGTAGCAGTAGGCTGCTGTGGAGTGAGCGTTTTTTTTGCAGATACCTGTATTAAAGAATGCTTACTCTGTATGGAGTGGTCTACTATTCATATTCAGCGTGTAAAAGGAAAAGTTATGATGTTGAGATTGTTTACAAAGTTTAGGCGAAGCGGGATGTTGATCTCGGTTTGTGCAAGTGTGTTGGTGTTATCTGTGTTGCTGGGGGGCAAGGGAGAAGTTGTCCATGCGGTTCCGCTGGCGCAGATGACGGGGTTTGACTGTAACAATGTGAGTGAGATTCCGTCTACGGAGTGCAGCGTGCTGCTGTCGATTTATGAGCAGACGGGCGGTGCGAATTGGCAAAACAGCGACGGATGGCTGGAGGACAATACGCCGTGCGATTGGTATGGCCTGCGCTGCGGTGCTGCCGGGCATGTTTCGCACATCGTTTTGGATCAGAATGGGCTGACGGGGGAGATTCCAGCAAGGATTGGTGATCTCTCGAGGTTAACCTGGTTGCAGCTAAACGGCAATCAGTTAAGCGGTGCGATCCCGGCTTCACTTGGCCAGTTAGCAGAGGTAACGTGGCTACGATTAGAATCGAACCAGTTGAGTGGAGCGATTCCGGCCGAGATTGGCTCGATGCGCTCGCTGGGGAATCTTTATCTTTCGGACAACTTACTGAGTGGGGCGATTCCGGCGGAGCTTGGAAACCTGTCGGCATTGCGCAAACTTTATCTGTCGGACAATCAGCTTAGCGGAGCGGTGCCATCGACATTTGGGTTGCTGAGCGAACTAGAATTCCTGCTGATTAACGGCACAGATTTGGGTGGTCCGTTGCCCCTTGAGTTGAGCAATTTGGAGAATTTGAACTTTTTCCACCTTTTGGGGACTGATTTATGCGAACCAAATGATGCCCCGTTTAGGGTGTGGATTGAGGGTATTGATTCGCTGTATAGCGCGCGTGTGGCTTGTTCGGACGGGTCGACTGCGACGCCGCAGCCAACTGTTGTCCAACCCACTGTCCAGCCAACGGTTGAACCGACTCCCTCGACAGTTAGTCAACCTAGTGGTGGTGCAGAGTTGTGCCAAGGGCTAATTACAGATAGAAATAATTATCCGATGACTCCATTGGACAAGCCTGAATACCTTCGTACGGTCGTGGATCCAGAGTTTGGCACGACGATTCGACGGATTACAGATATTGAAGCAACAGTGTCCGGCGAGCGGGCTGTGATCAAGCCGATGTATAACACGATTCAGGCGTGGAATGCGAATGAGTCGTACATGATTCTGTATCAACGCAGCGTAGGGCATCAGCTTTTGGACGGGGTTACGTATGAGTATATTCGCAATTTGAATATTCGCCCGGCTGATTTGGAAGAGGTCTTTTGGCACTTTACGGATCCCGATATTCTTTTCTATGTGGAGCCCTATTATGTGAACGATGCGAATCCGGGGCAGCGGCTAATGCGCTACCGTGTGAGCAGCGATACAAGCGAGGTGGTGCGATCTTTTGAAAATGTTTGTACGCAGGATGAAGGCATTGAGGGCGGCAATGATGTGCAGATGATGTCGTGGGATTCGGACTTGATTGGGCTGCGCTGTGTGAATCAGCCTGGACGCTTCTTTAATTATCGACTGAGTACGGATACAGTCAGCCCTGTGATTACGAGCGGTGCAGGTAATGATTACGAGCCGTGGTATGCGCCTCAGCCTGCGCCAAGTGGCAACTTAATGATTTTAGACAATGATGTGCTTGATGCAAATCTAAATGTAGTGCGTGAATTAAACATGAGTGGAACGGAACATTCGACCTTGGGCAGGTTTGCAAACGGTAATGACGGGTTGTTTACAGTTGCCTTTGCAGAGGGTCCACAAGGAGGCTGTGGACCGGGTGCGCTGATCGGCCACGATCTGACGGATGGCACGTGCCGTACGTTGGTTGGCCAAGAAAATGGCTATCCGTATCCGCCGTCGGGTACGCATATGTCGGCGCTTTCTCACCTTAATCCGGGGTGGGTTGCCGTTTCGATGGTGGGTGTAGCTAACTGGGGGCAAACGGATGAGGCGGGCCAAGAATTATTGGACAATGAACTGCTGCTAGTTGATACGAGACCGGGTGGTGATGTCTGTCGGGTGGGGCATCATCGCTCGTTTGCGCGCGGTGCGCCACGGGGTTACTGGGGCGAGCCGCACGTTGTGATTAGCCCGAGCGGTACGCGCCTGCTCTTTGGTAGCGACTGGGAAGGGGGTACATCGGTCGATTCGTATGTGATCGAGTTGCCGAGCTATGATGGGGGGCAACCAGCCGCAACGCCAGCAGCAACCATGTTGCCAGAGGCAACGACTACACCGATGCCGATGACGCCCTCTCCTTTTCCAACTATAGAACCAACTATAGCGCCAACTGTATTACCAACTGCGATGCCAACTTTGACCCCTGTACCAACGGCGACGCCAATGACAGAAAATGAGTCAAGTGGAACAATCTCGGGGCAGGTTTTTGAGGATGTAAATGGGAACGGAAATTATGATGCGGGCGAACCTGCTTTGACCGATATTACGGTTGTGTTGATCGATGTGAGCACTGCGGGGCAAACGACGACGATTTCGTCGGAGACGGATGAGACGGGGGCCTATCGCTTCGTCAATTTGCAGAATGTGGATTACCGCTTAAGTTTCATAATGCCTGCGGGCTACGCCTATCCACAAACCCTTTCGAATGTTGTTAGGCGGAATCGTGTGGGCAGCGTGGATGCGCCTTATCAAAGTGAGGGAAAGAAAGTTTATCTTCCTTTTGTAAATGACTAATACACGATGGCGTAAATATCATGACGGTTAATTCCTTAGTTTTGCCCATAAAACAGAGCGGATATTCTATTAGTTTATCGCGCCGATATGTACCAAATAAAGCGTTCCCGGTCCGAAATCTGACATCAAAACGCTGGAGTGTTCAGGTCTACTTGATAAACTTCCGAATGTGGCATTGTTGTTGAACACTGTATCGGTCGTCTTCATCGTGTTGAATCTCTTGCACAATCTGATCATCACTAGTCAGTAAACGAAGCAGAACTGAAAGTAGATTCTCGATAAATTAAATAAGTTGTATCAAGCAAAAGGATGCGTAGTCAACTGACTACGCATCCTTTTGCTTGATACAACTATACGCTATATTTCTACACTGATGGGGGTTAAGCGGATTGCGCCCTTGAACAAGAACTTGCTCTCATCGACCCCATCATGTTTTCCGCTAAAATTTCCGAACAACCCTTAATCGTTATTGGCAAACGCCATATCCTGAAAGCGGTAAACGAGCTGCCCAAATGTTTGATGATTGTCCTGTTGGGCGCTTTGTACGATTGTCGCTAGGTCACTCATGTTTGTGATTCCGATTTTTCTTGCAGTTGAAAGACTTCACCTATAAGTCCCGATTGATTGTCGATATGTTACCCTGGGTTTAGTCAAGTAGAATTTTGCTTGCCAAATTGCGAATAAAGCAGCTAAAATTGTGCTATAATAAACAAAGATTTGACGGTACCAATGTCCAACAATATTAAAGGTGATAGGTTTTTGTTTGCTGTTGATGTGTACAATCGCTAGAAATTCCTCTCTTCGAAAAGAAACCACCCCCGACAGTCCAAAATAGGAGAACTCATGAAAACAAAATCCGATATACCTAACTGGCTCGACCAGAACCAACACCTATTTATCGACATGGCTGACGAACTATGGGCCAACCCTGAAATTCGTTTTCAAGAGTTCAAATCATCCAAACTTCAGGCCGACTTTATGGAAGAAGCAGGCTTCGACATCACGTGGGACATCGGCGGGCTGAACACCGCGTTCATTGCCGAGTGGACAAATGGCAATGGCGGACCAATCGTTGGCTTTGCTGGCGAATATGACGCGCTGCCGGGTCTGTCGCAAAAGTTGAGTACCGAGCAAGATCCAATTGAAGAAGGGGGCCATGGTCACGGCTGTGGGCACAATTTGCTCGGTACCGGCTGCTTGGCTGCAACGGTGGCCGTAAAGAACTGGATGCAAGCCACGGGGACCTCGGGCACGGTGCGCTATTACGGATGTCCTGCGGAAGAGGGTGGGTGTGGCAAGGTATATATGGCGCGAGATGGTGCGTTCGACGACCTAGATGCGGCCTTCAACTTTCACCCAAGCTATGCCAACACCGCATCGAAAGGAAGCTGCGTTGGTGTACAGAGCCTCAAGTTTCGCTTTCACGGGCGTACGGCGCACGCGGGCGCGGCACCGCACATGGGACGATCCGCGTTGGATGCGGTGGAGCTGATGAATGTGGGCGTCAACTTTTTGCGCGAACATGTTGAAGATGGTGTGCGTCTGCATTATGTTATCACCGACGGCGGTGGCAGCTTTCCCAACATTGTGCCAGACAAGGCCGAGGTTTACTATTACGTGCGGGCGCACATGCCCGAACAGGTGCTCGACGTGGTGCGCCGTGTACGCTTAATCGCTGATGGCGCGGCCATGATGACGGAGACGTCGGTCGAGGTGGAGGTGCAGCACGGCGCGAATTGCATGATCAACAACCATGGATTGGCCGATCTGCACTATGCGGCGATGCAGGAGATTGGGCCAATTGATTTTACGGCTGACGAATTGGCGTATGCCGCAGAGATTAACGGCAATAACGCACCGGGGAACGCTGATTTTGTGGCGCGCAACATGGGTCTACACCCCAGTGAATTGAGCGAGCCACTACTGGGCGGGGTCTATGATAGTTACGACGAAGCCGAGATCACCACAGGATCTACCGATGTTGGGGATTTAAGCTGGAAAGCGCCCGTGAGCATGTTGCGCACCGCTTGCTGGCCGCTGAATTCATCGGCGCACTCGTGGGGCGTGGTGGCCACCGGCGGCATGAGCATCGGTCATAAAGGCATGATGTATGCGGCCAAGGTTATGGCGCGGGCAGCCGCAGATCTCTTCGATGAGCCGAGTCGGCTTGACGCAATTCGCAGCGAATTTGAGCAGGCAACCAGCATCAGTCCATATATTTCGCTACTGCCCGAAGACAAAGCACCGCCACAGTTCGACAACCCGCTGCGGGCACGATCGTGATCCAGATAGTGTGTCCCTGCGGCAGCCAAACAAATTTTGCGGTCTGCTGCGAACCGCTTTTAACTAGAAAAGTGCAGGCGCAAACACCCGAAGCGTTGATGCGCTCGCGCTATAGTGCGTTTTGCGAAGGGAATATCGACTATCTGGTTCGCACGCATCATCCATCGCAGCGCAGTGCGGATGATCGCGATCGTTTGGCCCAGTCGATCCAAGAGATCGAGTGGGTAGGTTTGCGCGTAGTTAAAAGTGAAGCGGACGAGGATTGCGGCATGGTGGAATTTGTGGCCTTTTATCGCGAAAGACAGTTTTCAACGCTGGCGAAATTTAAGGATCAAGCATCGAGCAAGCCACCTGAGCAACGTCACGAGCGTTCGACATTCATGCGCGAAGCGGGACACTGGTTATATGTGGATGGGATCACGCTGCCGCCGATCATCATTGCGCGCAATGATCCGTGCTGGTGCAGCAGTGGCCGGAAGTTTAAGCAGTGCCACGGCAGGCGCTGATCGACGAAGAGTGGCGACGAGAATTTGGTCACATTGTTGGATCATTTTTATGGTAAACTGTCTTCTAAATGCTTACCTCACCAGCCACAAATCAATCTCTCTTACGAGCGGAAATACTAATTTTAAAGGACAAAGGTGTCAATGTTTACACAATTTACAACCAACCTCCAAACCTATCTCTCCTCTAATGGTGATCCAACCGCTTGCGCTGCCTATGTGGCTGAGCAGCTTGGCAAACTCATCCAAGACTCGACGTGGCTCGAGAGCTGTCACCGTAAAGGTTGTCCCGATGAACCGTGTGCTAACTTAGTTTATGTGGAGCCAACGGGACTTTTTAGCGTGGTTTCGTTTGTGTGGCAGGCGGGTCAACAGACCTGCATCCATGATCACATCTGTTGGTGCGTGGTGGGCGTACTCGAAGGCGTAGAAAAAGAGACGTCGTTCCAGCTTTTGCGCGGCGAGACTGATGATACATGGCTAGAGCCAAAAGAGACGATCATGCTACAGCCTGGCCATGTTTGCCAACTGGTGCCGCCAGATAACGACATCCACCAAGTGAGCAATGGCGGCAGCGAAACCGCGATCTCGATCCACGTCTACGGCACGGACATCGGCAAGCGCGGCACGAGCATCAACCGTCGTTTCGATGCGCTGCCGGTGCGCGAGACGCAGCCGGGCATTCCGGTCAACTGGCGCGATGTGGGTGCGGGCGTGGATACAGGGATTCAGTTACGCTAATTTAGCGGCGGTAGTTTCCTGCCTTCTTACAAAATCGATTGAAAGAGAAAAATTATGCGACAAGAGTATGATGTAATTGTGCTTGAGGTTGCGAAAGTTGAGCGGGTTAACGCTTGAAGGCAAGAGTCAGTCGAATCCCTCTGGCTTTGAACGATCAATCTTACGGGAGGCGGATTTGGTGACGAGTTTTATGGTGTGAGGGAGAAAGTGCCCAATGTGATTAGAAGTTCCATGGCCGCACGGGGTTTAAACCGCCATGCTCAGGGAAAGTAATTTTACCATGGGTATATCATCCTATGGGGCATTATTATACCTCAACCGAGGATGATTCCCTAGGGGATTGTTCCTATCGCCATATTCGTTTACGACGGTGTGGTCGGGGCAAATTTCTGTAAACTGTTTACGGACGTTTAACCTTTCACTGCTTTATATGCCTCCAACGTTCGATCCCGCGCCCAAGAATGATTCACGATCTGGTTAGGATAATCCTCACCGATAGTACAGCCTGCCTCTTTCTGATCTGCCGCAGAAAGCTTGGATGGTTCGTGTAGCTTTTTGCCCGTCACGTTGCGCAGCTCAGGCACCCATTTGTGGATATATTTTCCATCGGGATCGAACTTGATGCTTTGCAATGTTGGATTGAAAATACGAAAGTAGGGCGCGGCATCGGTGCCTGTGCCAGCAGACCACTGCCAGCCGCCGTTGTTTGACGCTGGATCCCCATCCAGCAACTGCTGCATAAACCAGCGCTCACCCCAGCGCCAGTCAATAAGCAGATCCTTCACCAGAAACGAGGCCACCACCATACGCGCGCGATTATGCATCCAGCCAATTTCGGCCAGTTGACGCATGGCCGCATCCACAAATGGATAGCCCGTCTGCCCGGCACACCATGCATCAAAATCATCCGGATCATTACGCCACTGAATCTGATCATAAACTGGGCGAAAACTGCCGCTGCGCACGTGCTCAAATTGCCCTAAAATCCCGATATAGAAATCGCGCCAAATTAACTCGCTTAGCCAAGTATCAGCCCCTTTGCGATCCTCCGTTGTGTCGGCATTGTCGGCTGCTTCGAACGCAGCCAGCGCAGCCAGCCGAGGTGATAACATGCCAAAACGCAGCGCAGGCGAAAGCAGCGACGTACCGTCCAAATCGGGTCTGTCTCGATCCGCTTTATATGCGTAAATTTTGGGGCTGCTCCCGCTGACGAAGTCGCGCAAACGCGCTTTGGCTGCGGCCTCGCCTGCCTGCACAATCGCTTTGGGGCCAACTGTTTCGCTGGGGATTTTTAGCGAGTCAATATTGCTTGGCGTGCTGATGAACTTGGGCGCTGGCAGAATGTCGCCGCGCGTAATAGATGGGAAAGAAAGCCACATTTTTTTATACGGCGTAAAAACGGTGTACGGATCTCCATCGGCCTTTAATACACTCCCCGGCTCGCGGATAGCAAGGCCACCTGTATATGTGATTCGAACATCACCCTCAGCCCGTGCGTCGCGCGCCTTTGCGTAGGGGGAATAATCTTGTTGCGCGTAGATCGCGCACGCCCCTGTTTCCAAGGCAAACTTTTGCAATACCTCGGCTGGAACCCCACGACGCACGATCAATCTGCTGCCACGATCGCGCAAATCCTCATCAATCGCGCGTAAACCATCAAACATGAAAGCGATGCGTCTGCTGCCAACATAGGATGAATCGAGCAGTTTGGGATCGAGAATAAAGAGTGGGATGACCTCCTCCGCAGCGGCAAGGGCGGAATGGAGCGCGGGGTTATCGGTTAGGCGCAGGTCGCGGCGGATCCACCAAATGGCTGTGTTCGTTCTGTCTGAACTCATATTGTTGAATACTCCTCGGCTTCTTGTACTGTTGATTGGCGAACCGACGCGCTGATCCCTGCTTTTGCCAACACACTGTTTGCCACGCGTATGCCGCCCAGCGCGACCGCCGCCGTTGATTGACCGGGAAAAATTGTGTCGCCAACCATCCACAAACTAGGGCCAAGTTTTGGTGCCCACGCCCGAAAGAGATCCGACTGTGGAAAGCCGCCAACCCAGCCCCAATCGCGGCGCGTAAAGCGTTGAAATGTAACGGGCGTCCCCGGCTTGACTAAGCTTGCCGCATCGCGCAGACCGGGCAAAACTCGCTCAGCAGAGGCTAACATCTGCTGAGCAAATTCCTGCTTCTTTCGCTCGTATGCGTCTCGATCCTGTTCAAAAAGATCCCACCACGGGTCAAGCTGCGTGTGGGTGCTAATTGTCAAGCAGCGTTGGCCCGCGGGCGCGCGGTCTGCGTCCCACCCTGGGCTAATCGACATGAATATCGTATTACCCTCGCCCATCGGTTCGCGCAGAATGAGCTGATGGTGCAGCGGAAATTTATTGTGATTATCTTCCATCACAGTTCTGTCCCCCCTCTGCTCTTCGTGATATGGTACGGAACTGTGACGGGACAAAGTAGATGTTGGAATCACACTTTCATCTATCCCAGCGTAAACCATAAATGCACCGCCGCCTTGTTTTGGGCGTCCGGGCAGATTGCGCAATTTGCGCGGCGCATTATCCCCAAGTAGGCGGGCAATATTCCACGGGGGAAGATTGGCGATCACCACGTCAGCTTCAATATGCTCTCCGCGTTTGGTTGTAACGCCCGCTGCCCGTCCATTGTGTACGATGATGGTCTCGACCTGCTGTCGATAACGAATGGATCCGCCCTGTTGCTGGACGGCTTCAGCGATAGTTTCGGCGATGGCCCCAATGCCACCTTTTAGGTGAACAACGCCGCGCCGCGGCAGGTCGAGCGCAGAGGCCCCGTAGAGCGCGTTGGTGTTGTTGCTAATCGCCTGCGACGCGATCAGCAACTGTGCATCGATAAAGAGTCGCAGATCCTCGGGCATGTTGTGCAAGTGAGCCGACACTGGACGCAAAAAGTCTTGTAGCAGCGTTGGGTGCAGGTGCGCGTGTGGATTGCTGCCCAGCCACCCCAGCCCATGCTGCACAAGCGACAGCGCTTCACGACCCGATTGCGGCGGCCATGGCGGCATCCGCAACGCTAGATCCCACAGCGCATCTGCGGTGCGTTCTTGCCAGCGCCAGAATGGTTCGGCTTCTGGACCAAATGCTGCGCGCCGCGTCTCCCAACGCCGTTCGCTGCCCCAGCGGTCTACCGTAGATCCACTGGGCAGATGAATTGTCATAGCTGGGTCAGATGGGCGTGCGGGCCATGCCTTAATACCGATGGCTTTGGCAACAATGTCCATTGGCCCACCCGGGTAGAATCCACCGGCAAGGGTTGCGCCCGCGTCGAACTGGTAGCCTTTATGAAAGAACGTGCCCGCACAGCCACCCGGGTAGATGTGCGCTTCGAGCACGGTCACATCTAGTCCGGCCTTGGCCAGCAGCGCGGCGGTGGTTAGCCCGCCGATGCCCGCGCCGATAACTACAACTTTTTCAATTTTTTGATGAGTACCGTTTTGCATCTATTTTTTGCCTAAAATACTTCGAGTTTTCCACCCGCGGAAGGCAAAGAGGGCGGGCATCCCGATCCACATATTGAAGCCAATAAACTTCCACCAGAGATTATCCGCATATTCGGCGGTCACTTCGTCATGAACTTCGGTCTGTCCCTTGCCGATGTCGACAAACGTGTGCTGATGATCCCACTGTTTAAAGGGGCCACGAAGTTGACTGTCTATAAAGCTTGTCGGCGAGACGGTTTCTATCTGTGCCAACCAGCGAATGGGCAGCGGTCCAAGCCAAAGGGTAAAGTCCATCTTGTCACCATCGCTCAAAACTTCTGGCGCTGAATGAATTTTGGCAATAATCGGTGGCGGCGTAATCGCGCCCATGCTGCTGGAGCGACTGTGGAAATCGATGACATCGGCGATGGGTGCATCGACAACAAATTTGTGGGTATATTTCATAAGGGGTAAAGAGTTCCTACGGGTTATTTGTAGCCATTCAGCCCTGCCGATCAAGCGCCCGCCACTAATACTATTGTAGCAGTTTATGTATCGAAGTGAAGGGGGAGACTAAACGGCTGCGGTTACTTTGAGTGGGTTTAATTCTTAGCAGTTAGTTCGCGGACTGCATTTTCGATATCTGCATATTTAAAGGTAAAGCCCATTTCTTCTAGTTTCTGTGGCACCACGCGCTGACCGTCGAGCACAATCGTTGACATCTCGCCTAGCGCAATCTTCAGTGCAACGCTTGGCGCAGGCACAAAAGAAGGGCGACTCATTACGTTGCCCGTTACTTTTGCCAATTCTTTATTGGTAACAGGCGTTGGCGCGCTGAGATTGAATGCTCCATTTGCTTCGGAGCTCTCTAAAATAAATTGAATTGCACGCACCTCATCAACAATGTGAATCCACGGATACCACTGATTACCGCTGCCGAGTGGACCGCCCGCAAAGAGCATAAACGGTAGTTTAATCTTAGGCCACGCGCCACCCTTGTTGCTCAGCACAATGCCGGTGCGAAGAATGGGGCGGCGGATCTCCATTGCGTCAAGCGCGGATGTAGATGCTTCCCAATCAAAACAGACCTGTGCTAGGTAATCGCTCCCCGGCCCGCTTGCTTCGGTTAAAATGGTGTCGCCATTGTCGACGCCATAGTAACCTACAGCCGATGCCTGCAGAACGACCGATGGTTTGTTTGTCGCTGCTTTCACGGCTTCGACAATGGCGCTGCCAACATCCATGCGGCTTTGATAAATTGCAGCTTTGCGTTCAGCGGTCCATCTTTTATCGGCAATGCCTGCACCAGCCAAATTGATAATGGCATCTGCATCTTCAACTAAATGACCCCATCCTTCAGCCGTTTTGCCATCCCATCTGGCAAATTTTGTTTCGGCTGGCATACTGACACGTGCTTTATCTGGGCTGCGCGATAAAATCGTTACATCATGACCATCTGCCGCAAGTCTTTTATACAGTGCCGTGCCGATTAAGCCTGTACCACCTGCAATGATAATTTGCATAATCTTTCTCCGATGCGTTTTCTTCTCTAAATGATTGTTATCGTGCTAAAATATTGCCGTTGCTTTTTGAATGGTTCCTAATTTATTTAGCCACTGTACGGCTGTTTCGGCCTCGTTTTGCATCGTTTTCTGTAACGTTTGCGCATAGGCAAATAAATACTGTGAAACTGTTCCACTTGGCACTGTGTAATGGCTCGAAAGCGTGTTAGAAAGCCATTGAACATCTATATGATGAAGCTGCTCTATTTCTAATTGTAAAATTAGGATAGAATAGATCGTGCGTCCGATACTCGAATTTGCCTCTATCAGAAAAGCTTTGTCGATTTGAGTATCTTCCATCTTTTTCCAAATATCAAACTCAATCTGTGAACGACATTTTTGGAAGGTGACAGCAGCCGCATTACTAAACCGTTTATCGGACTGTATCACCCCATTATATATTGTGTTCTGTTCTTCTTGGGATAGATGTAAAATTTGCTCAATTACGCGTACCGCATCCTCGATCTGATTGCCGAGATAGTGTCCTGGTATCTGCTCCTGTAAGCGTTCATTTTGGTTGAATATACAGCCACCAAACGCTATGGATATATCGGCTTTCGCAAGGGGTATTGCTATTTCTCGTAAGGTAGCAGCGGTGTGTAGTTGTTGAGCACCGAGCACAACTAAATCTGGACTCGTGCTGCCAACGGTGTCCAGAATATTTTCAATCGGCACGTTGGCCCCAATATATATTACATACCAACCGCGTCGACGAAGCAACAGCGTAAGCAACACTGAAGAGAATGTATGCATTTCGCCTGGTGGGCACCCGATTAGGATCCGTTCTGCTTTGATGGCTAAGGGCGTAGCCGATATTAATGTCTGCAATCTGCGCATTGCCAGAGACGAGGCGAAATGTTCTTGTTGAGGCGTAATGGTGCCCTGCAACCAACCCATACCAATCTCGGCTATACCCTGCTGCAAGACTTTTAAACAGACGGTTTCCGCTGAGAAGATAGAAAATGCTTGCTCTAAAATCTGCTCGGATTGGCGTTCGTCAAACGCTATACAGGCGCTAATCCAGTGCTGTCGTAATTGATCGATAATGCTGGGTGATGTCAAGCCATTTAGTGAACTGTTCTCTATATTTGTGGATATAATAGAGGAAGATTGAGCTTGATCTTGTGTGCTCTGTTCCATCTCAAACGGATTTTTGCCATCTTCAACCAGTCGCTGCCAGTAGGAGACGGCATGACTAATACTTAACCCTGCCTGTTGGCGTCCGATCAGCCACTTTAGGGTTCTAATATCATGTTCAGAATAAAGACGATGACCAGATGGCGTTCGGTGTGGTTCCGGTAACCCGTAGCGTCGTTCCCATGCGCGCAGCGTGTCTGGCTTTAGCCCAGTTTCTGCTACAACTGCTTTTAAATTGTACATCGGTGTAGAGCTAGATTCGTCTATCACGCCTCTTTCTGTCCTTTACTACAGTTATGCTCCGCAGTACACAATATAATATTTTACGAGGGAAACGGTTAAGTAAAAATGTTGCTTTGTGGCGCTGCCAAGTACACAAATATAGAGATCTTTGCTAAATAACCCACTGAATCTTTGTAGACCATTTTACTTGCTTGATTTTTCTTTGTCAATAGTTTGTCTATAAATTTTCCCAAAAAACAGGAGAATAAGTAGACAAATGGTGGGTCAAAACCTTGAAATGAACCTTGACAATGAACCGTGGCTATGTTAAATTTCACGACTTGTAACGGCTGCGCATCCAAAAGATTAGACACAAATATTACCAATTTGCAGATAGGATAATTATGACCACGTACACACAAAACTGGGAACATAATTTACTTTTATTAGCGAGCGAGGCATCTTCATCGCTGACCAGCCGTGACAAAGTAAAGCTCGATGTTGAACCACGATTGCTTGAAGAGGCCTATGAATACTGTAGCGCGCTCACCTCGTTGCACAGCCGATCCTTCTATTTATCTTCTAGTTTATTACCTATTGCAAAAAGACAAGCAGCCCGTGCGCTCTATGCGTTTTGTCGTGTAAGCGACGACATTGTTGATCGGCAGGATGAGAATATCGATCCGCTCGATGAACTAGACATCTGGCGAGGTCGAGTTTTATCGTCATCGCCTAACGAAGAGGATTTGGTTGCCATTGCGTGGACAGACGCCCGATCCAACTATCATATCCCCCATGCATACGCCGAACAGTTGATCGATGGCGTGGCGCGTGATTTAACCCAAACACGTTATGACTCGTTTGCGGATTTAGCTTCGTACTGCTATGGCGTTGCATCGACTGTTGGGTTGATGAGTATGCACATTACGGGGTATGCTAGCGAAGAAGCTGTACCCTATGCGATTAAACTGGGCGTTGCGCTTCAGTTGACTAACATCTTGCGAGACGTAGGCGAGGATTGGCGATTGGGGCGGGTCTATCTACCCCAAAATGAGCTACACGACTTCGATTTAAGTGAAGATGTGATCGGGACGGGAGAGATCACACCGCAGTGGCGTGAATTTATGCGTTTCCAAATCGAGCGAAACCGCCGACTTTATATGGAGGCGCTTCCTGGTGTGGCAATGCTTTCTAAAAATGGGCGTTTTGCGATTGCCGCATCGGCAGAGTTATATAGGTGTATTTTGGCCGATATTGAAGCACATGATTACAATGTGTTTTCGCGTCGTTCATCTGTTTCTACAATGGGTAAGCTCTCTAAGCTTCCAGGAATTTGGTGGCGCAGCCAAGGTGGGTACGTAAGGTAAGTAATCGGTCAACCGTAAACAGTTGATCGGTGACCCGCTAATGTCTTCGGTTAGCGGCGCAATTGGACAACTGCGCTAAGCCAAGCTCTAGTCGGGACTGGTTGGTGAGCTTTGCCGGACCATAACCGTCAGGATCGCCCCTACTTGTTTCGCCTAAGCCCGTAGATGTTGCAAGTGACTGCTTCGCAAAGATTAGACCCGTTGGAAGCAAGGGATATTTCTTAACTTATTAGCTCAACTCCATTGAGCAGTTCGGACCACGAACAGGATGTCCGTGGTCCGAACTGCTCCACTACGCTTTGCAGCCTAACGGATTTTTGCCAATTACTACCCCTAACTTGGCATCATAAACGCTTGGATCCCCGTCTGTGCCCGACCCAATATAAGCGCATGGATATCGTGCGTACCTTCATATGTATTGACTGCCTCTAAATTCATAACGTGGCGGATGACGTGAAACTCGTCAGATATCCCGTTGCCACCATGCATATCGCGCGACATACGGGCAATGTCGAGCGCCTTTCCACACGAGTTACGTTTGACCAGCGAAATCATATCAGGTGTGGCGCGCTCTTCATCCATCAGCCGACCCACGCGCAGCACCGCCTCTAAGCCGATTGTTATTTCAGTCATCATATTTGCCAACTTCAACTGGATCAACTGATTCGCAGCTAACGGTCGGCCAAATTGGTGACGATCCAACGTATATTGACGCGCCGCGTGCCAGCAGAACTCCGCCGCACCCAATGCACCCCACGATATCCCATAGCGCGCTTTGTTCAAGCAGCCAAACGGACCCTTCAATCCCTTTACGTTTGGCATGAAGTTTTCATTTGGTACAAAGACTTCATCCATTACGATTTCACCCGTAATGCTGGCGCGTAAGCTAAACTTTCCTTCTGTCTTGGGGGCGCTCAATCCTTTCATGCCCTTTTCAAGAATAAAGCCGCGGATAGCGCCACCCTCTTCATTTCCATCTACGCTATTTTCACCATACGCTTTCGCCCAAACCACAAATACATCCGCAATAGGGGAATTTGTAATCCACATTTTGTTGCCGTGCAAAATCCAGCCACCGTTTACTTTCTTCGCACGGCTCTCCATACTGCCCGGATCGCTGCCATGATTTGGCTCGGTCAAGCCGAAGCAGCCGACGAATTCACCCGTAGAGAGTCTTGGCAGAAATTTTTGGCGCTGCTCTTCTGTGCCGTATGTATAAATTGGATACATTACGAGCGAACTCTGTACGCTCATGCAGCTTCGGTAGCCGCTGTCAACGCGCTCAACTTCACGGGCAATCAAACCATAGCAGACAGAGTTGAGCTCTGCGCCGCCATATTTCTCTGGGATCGTTGCACCCAACAACCCTATCTCACCCATTTCATTAAACATACTGCGATCAAAGGTCTCGTGCCGATTGGCTTCGAGTACCCGCGGCATTAAATTGTTTTGACAATATGAACGCGCCGCGTCACGAATCATGCGTTCCTCGTCGGTTAGCTGCTCGCTAAAAAGTAGTGGATCATCCCATTTAAAGGCTGGCTTTGCCATATTTACCTCGTGCTATGTTTGTCCGAAAAATTCTGTCTCGCAATGCTGACTATGTTATACCACAGTTATATCTTTAAAACTTATCGGCAAACGCGAGAGCTTTTTGAGACGACTAAATTATAGTAACAGGTCACCTTGGCTGATTACCTGTGCTCACTGCAGATTTTAGACATGTCCTTGCTATTTAGGTGCTGTTACTAACTATGTGCTTATACATCAATTTGTTTTGGAGCGATCATGCGACTCTATTTGTTTAGAGCATAGCCTAAAATATAGCTCAAAGTATATCTTACCATTACTGGTTATACACCGAAAAGATTACTGTAAGCATAGGGCAATCGCGTACTTGTTCGACTGAGATTTAAATTCCAGCATGCTATGGGAAACCTGCTAAAGAACAGATCAAAAAATTATGGTCTTGCAGGCAAGAATTTTTCGCGATCCGCCTTCATCTACTACCACTGAGCTACTACCACTGAGCTACTAAAAACCAAAAATCGGCCGTCCTTTTTTTGTCTAGAAGAGAATAGCAACAATAGAAGAATGGACACGCCCAACGACTATCGGATGCGATAGCAGGACAAGTATGGCCTGCTTACAAATAATTTAGATGCACGCAAGCCACACAATTTTCTTCCAATCTCCTCCAAAACTATGGGGAGTTTCTGACTGAACGGATATGTGTCCCACGGTATACTGGGAGCGCAACACTAATTAACGCAAGCTCCTGCTTGCCAACCCAAATTTGGAGAGAGCGTGTCCCTACACAAAGAACAACAGCTTCTGCTTGTGGCTAATCACCGCGCCGCAAACAACCAAAACTTTCAACAATCCGCGCTAGATAGCCTCTGCGCCTACCTTGACAGCACAGCCTGTATTGCCCTTGCGACCGTGGCCGACCTGCCCGAAGATTTGGGTCCGTATCGGGCCGTGATCCTGACAGATGCGTCTGGATTATCGGCAGATCATCAAGGATCCTTGGCTAATTTTGTGCAAGCTGGGGGTGGTGCGATGGCGCTGACGGGCTGTAACGAGCAACCACTGCCAGAATTTTTCGGCGTTACACCAAGTAAAATTGGGCCGCGCAATGAACTCCGCGTGCTCTTCACCGATCACGATTCGCCGCTGCGCAACCGCTTGCCAGTTGTGTCGTATCTACAAGGTCGTTACCATTATCTGGAGCTGAAAGCCGATTCGACCGAGACGATCCTCTATGCCGATTGGCGCTATGGACACAGCGCAGTGCTGACGCGTAACCGCGTGGGCGAGGGCAATGCGGTGGCGACCACGCTGCAAGATTTGGCCAACCCATGGCTGCAACAGGTGCTCTACAGAATCTTGCTCGACTTGACGGGCAGAAGAGAAGCAGAACTCACGTTGGGCGTGGGGCTGTTGGGCTATTCTCCTGCGGTGGGGCTGCTGCACGGCACCGGAACCGCCGAAACCACGGGGTTGGATCTGCGCGCGATTTGCGATCTTAGTCCGCAGCGAATTGCAGAAGCGCGGCAGGATTTTCCCAATGCGACCATTCACGAAGCGGCTGATTCGCTCTGTGCCGACAGTGAGATCGATCTGGTTGTGATCGCGACGCCGCCCAGCAGCCACGCCAAGCTAGCGGTGGATCTGCTCAATGCAGGCAAGCATGTTGTGTGCGAAAAACCGCTGGCCCTGACCATTGCTGAAACGGCTGCAATGCTCGAAGCAGCCGAGCACAACAATCGATTTATCGGCTGTCACCAAAATCGACGGTGGGATGTGGATTATATGGCGATCAAAGAGGCGGTCAATCAGCAGCGCATCGGCAATCTCTTCTATGCCGAAACGTTTGTGGGCAGCTTTAATCACCCCTGCGCCTATTGGCATTCGCACGACAAAATTTCTGGCGGCACAACCTATGATTGGGGTGCGCACTATCTCGATTGGATGCTTAGCCTGATTTCAGAAAAGGTGACAGGCGTAATTTGCACGCGCCAAAATCGTGTCTGGCACGATGTGACGAACGCCGATCAGGAGCGTATTCAGTTGCGCTTTGCTGGCGGTCAGGAGGCGGATTTTATCCACTCGGATATTGCGGCGGCGCGCAAGCCAAAGTGGTACATGTTGGGAACCGAAGGAGCGATTGTAGGCGACTGGCGCGATATTACGACTTATAATGTGAATTCGCTGCGCTATTTTGATGAGAATGAGATCCCGGCAACTGAGATGCCGCCGGCGCTGCGGCTATATCGCCACCTGCAACCTGACGGCGAGGAGACAAATCGTTCTGCCGCCGAAGAGATGGTGCTACCACAGAGGCCGGTGAACGGCTTTCACCACAACTTGACGGATCATTTGCTGACGGGGGAGCCAATCGAGGTTGCGCCCGAGCATTCGGCCCGCGTGGTGGCGATCCTCGAGACGGCGGTTCGATCAGCAGAGCAAGGCGGCACGCTAGAGGCAGTGGAGATTTAGGGTCAATGGCGTTAAGTTAAGGATTTGCACTGCTTCCAACGGGTTTAGTGTTTGCGAAGCAGTCTCTTACGACATCCGCTGATTTAGCTGGTAGATCATGTTTTACCCGACTAAATCTTAACCTAATGGCATTGAGACTGAGGGTAGGGTATGATGGCGTAGCCGCTGCCTTCGGCATCGCACACTTTAGGCTGTTCTTTATCTGACATGTTTTCTTGGGTAGTAGCGCGGTTTTCGGATTGAAATGAGGGAATAAAAAAAAGGGGTCACATAACTCGCTAAAATTTTAGCGAGTTATGTGACCCCTTTATCTTTTTAACATTATGGGTATAGCTAACGTAGAGTGCACGTTATACGCTGTGCAAATAGCCGAAGCAGTAACTATATTAAAGCAATTACCGAGCAGCCCTTAGCTTTCTTGAAAGCGTAGTTGATGTGACCAGCGCTTTGCTTCACTCATCTCTTTATCTAGTTGCGAAACCCGTTTACGTTTAGCAAACTGTTGATTCCACAGTTCGGCATTTCGCTCATCCTCATCCCATTCATCATCGAACTCATCCTCATTTTCGTCATCATCATCGTTGTCGTCATATTCATAATCGTTATAATCGTGATACGACCACTCAATTTCAAGAGGTGAAACAGCAACAATGACAAAATCGGATCCACAAGCCTGGCACTCAATTGTGTCGTCGATTTCTTTATCGACAGAAATATCAAATGTTTCCTTACAATCTAGGCAAGGTATCTTACCCATTTTAATACAATCTCCTAAGTCTACTGCAAATTAATATTAAATTAAAATAAAAAACTTAATGGCTTTTTGTAATCAGCCAACAAGTATAATACAAGCCGATGCGGAAAATCGGGCTGTCTAGGTAGATATGCAGAGTGATACATCTGCGATACCGAAATAGAGATGCGGAATTTTTGGATTAATGAATGGCTACTGTTTATGTCAGTTGAAAAGCGCAAATGTGCGCCATGATTTATCTATACAAGAAGTTTAATCAGAAGGAAAATTAATTGTCAATTTGACTGAATTTTATCAGGCAACGGTATAGAAATTGTATAGAACTATGTACAAAATACGTTTTAAAAACGCATTTTGTATCAATTTTGTACAAGAAAATGTTTCAAAATGAGGAGTATTATTGAAATCAAGACAAAATTTATACTGTTGTCTGTATAAATTTAGATTTTTTCACTTTGCCAACAGGCGCGTCTGGTAGCGTAAATTGGAATATAGTGCCTGTTCCTAGTTCGCTCTTTACATCTAATCGACCAAAGTGCGATTCAACAATTGCTTTTGAAATAGCAAGGCCAAGTCCAGAGCCACCAGTGGCGCGATTACGCGATTGCTCCTTTGCTTTCTACCATTTGTTCACTGCTCTCCATCTTACTCGCTGCATTCGTTTATTCGTTGCGTTGGGAATATGCGTTCGTTTATTCGTGGGCTCATTTTACTTGTTGGGTCCTTCCAGAAAAATAAGTAACAGCTGTACGAGGCGTGCGCACAGGAGCTGCATATGATAATCGTGTCTTGCTGTGTTGCTTAGTTTATCGGATACTAGCTTATATAAAACTAGCCTGCAGGTAGCTTGAAGATCAATAAGCTTTTGGTATTATGTATGCTAGAATAGCAAGTAAGAAATTTAAAAATTTGTAAAAAAATATGTTCAACTTTTTAATCGTTAGGGCAATTTAGACTATATGGCACAAGTCTATGGATGGAGTGTTCAGGATAATCTGGCCATTTTTGTCATAAATAAAGTGCAAGGGATTCCGTCACAAATTATGGAAGAAACCATTCCATCTAAGGTAGTTGGAAAAAATCAACTCAAAATTTTGGTAGTCGAAGACGAACTAACGCTAGTAGAAACATTAACGTACAACCTAGAGCGGCAAGGGTATGCCGTATATACAAGTGGAAATGGCCGTGACGCACTTAAGATCGCACAGCATGAAAAACCAGATCTAATTATTCTTGATGTGATGCTGCCTGGGATTGATGGATTTGAAGTCTGCCGTGTATTGCGTAAGGATACAAATGCACCGATTCTCATGTTGACGGCGCACAGCAGTGAAATCGACAAAATTGTTGGTCTAGAAGTCGGAGCAGATGATTACCTATCTAAACCATTTAGCATGAGAGAGCTGCTTGCCCGTATTAAAGCTCACTTGCGTCGCGTTCGCCTATTGCGCGAAGAAATTGAAGCCGAAAATAAATCTGGCTCATCCACTAATACATCAAAGGCAAATCAATTCGTCTTCGAAAATTTACTCATCGATCTGCAACGCAGAGAGGTTAAATTAAATAATAACTCTGTTCCGCTAAAACCCATGGAGTTTGATCTGCTACACTTCTTAGCACTTAATAAAGGAATTGTGGTAAGCCGTGACCAAATCTTGGAGAGTGTGTGGGGATGGGATTTTAATGGTGGTAGCCGCACTGTTGATGTGCATATGCGCTGGCTAAGAGAGAAAATTGAACCTGACTCTGCTCTTCCTACGCGAATTATTACCGTGCGAGGCGTAGGATACCGGTTTGAGGGATAGACAAACATGATGCGTTGGCGTACAACAATCTCTTATGCGTTATTTATTCTGCCCGCTTTTTTGTTCTTGCTTTTTATTCTTGCTTGGACTTCAAATTTATCCATCACCCCTTTTTCTCTCCTCATATCGTTTTTTATCGCACTGAGCATAGCCGTTGCATCTATGTGGCATACTCAACGCCAAATCGGTCCGATAGAAGAACTTACATCGGTTCTCGAATCAATGGCTCGTAACCATTCAACAGTGTCACACTTGCCAGAAAGTGGAGGCAATGTTGGCCGGATTGTCTATGCAATTCGGCGAATTGAAGATAAGCGCGACAAACAGGCGCTTAAACGACGGCGTGAGAAGGATCGTCTTTTGACTGTCTTAACGTATATGGCCGATGGGGTCATCATCCTCAATGGTTCAGGTCGAGTGCGAATGCTTAATCCCGCGGCAGAGCGGCTGCTTGATATGCGCGCAGAGGTTGCAGTTGGACGTACCTTTATTCAAGTAGCGCGAGACCATCGGATTGCATCTCTTTGGAGCGAGTGCGTCGAATCATCTACGGAAGTATCTGATGCTCTAGAGATTGCAGGAAATCAATTTGTGCAAATAATTTTAACGCCGTTTTTAAAAGGCGTTGCGCGTGGATACTTGGTGTTGATTCAAGATTTAACAGAGACGCGTCATTTACAAACTGTGCGTCAAGATTTTGTGGCAAATGTTTCGCACGAATTACGCACACCGCTTGCATCATTGCGAGCGTTGGCCGAAACGCTAACCGATGGAGCGTTGGATGACCCACCAGCCGCACGCCACTTTCTGCAACGAATTGAGGTTGAGGTGGATGCCATGAGCCAAGTTGTGCAAGAATTGTTGGATTTATCGCTCCTAGAAGCTGGAAAAACGCCCTTGGGGCGCGATAAAATTAGCCCATATGATCTAATTGTTCCGTCGGTAGAGCGGCTTCGGCCACAAGCAGAAAAAGTAAAGGTCGATTTACAGGTAAACGTGCCAACCCTACTGCCTTTGGTTAATGCCGATGTTGTAAAACTTCAGCAAGTAGCAATCAATTTAGTTCACAATGCGATCAAGTTTACGCCGGCAGGAGGCCAAATTTCTGTTTCTACGGTAGAACAAAATGGTTCGATTGTTGTTACTATTGCAGATAATGGTGTAGGAATTGCAGATGAAGACTTGGGTCGAGTTTTTGAACGATTTTACAAGTCAGATCGAGCACGTGCTGGTGGTGGCACGGGGTTGGGCTTAGCAATAGCCAAACATATTGTTCAAGCTCATAATGGTCAAATTTGGGTCGAACATAATGACAGGCAAGGGAGCAGGTTTTCATTCTCGATACCAACTCTCCCCGACTGTTAGTCCTTGGCAGTGAAATTCGTGCTTTTACAGTAAAAAAGGCTTTAAATTTTTTGTTTTGGCTTGTGCAGGTTAGGCTGTTCCAGAAAAATAAAATATACAGCATGACCGCAAGCTAATCCAAAAAATGTATGAAATCCGATTGAGAACTTGCAAGCTTTTCGTGCGTTTCTTATCTTATAAATACTGATATACTGTTCCTCTCACTGACTCTCTCAGATTGGCATCCTTCAATTATGTGTTTGATGATGCAAATGCTTCTCTGACGATTACTGTTTACCGCTAATCGAACGCCGCAATAAATCTGCCATGTACATTCCCAAAAGTATATGTACCTAGTAAAGAAAAGTCTGCCACATTCCTATACAAAAAAGGATACTTAAGTTTATGTATGATCAAGCCGCAAAAAATCTGTTTGGCAACGGTGCCATCAGATTGAAAAGAGTATTATGTGGCGTAATTTGGGCAGCAGTTATATTTGCGCTGCTACTGGCGCTATTTTCAGATCTATCTACTTTTGCGCAGACAGGAGCAGATATATTAATTGATGCTAATTTTGATGTTAATGAAAATGGTTTTAGCTATGAAGATGACACCTTTCGCAATACATCTGAACCTTTCTATGCCTTTGGCGCTCACTCACTTACCGGAGGCTTTAATAGCAGTGGTAGTTTACAAGTATATTTGGGCAATAACAACGATTTTGACATATTGGATATGTCTGGCGGTTGGCAAATTGATTTTGACCTTTCTGCTTCGGTGCCCGTTACGGTAAGTTTTCGCTATAATTTGGCTATCGCTCAAGCATACGAACAAGATGAATATAGTCAAGTACTGCTCTCTGTTAATGACCGTCTTTTTAGTCAGGGGCCTAATGATTATATTGTAGAGCTAACTGGCTCATCATCAACTCCAGATGGTACAGGCTGGCAGCTTGCTCAAATCGCTCTGGGCGAATTAAATGAAGGTACTCATACACTAAAAATTGGTGGGTTTAATAATAAAAAAACTTTAGAGAACGAATTTACGTACTTACGTATTGATGACGTTCTCGTGATTGCTTCGTCTCCTGAACCAACCCCCACCCCAACTTTTATACCAACCATCACGCCAACAAATACTCTAGTACCGACTTTTACACCAACCATCACGCCAACAAATACTCTAGTACCGACTTTTACATTAACCATCACGCCAACAAATACTCTAGTACCGACCTTTACACCAACCATCACGCCAACAAATACTCTAGTACCGACTTTTACATTAACTATTACGCCGACAAATACACCGCTACCAACTTTCACACCAACCATAACATTTACAGATACACCACTGCCCACCTTTACACCAACCATAACATTTACAAATACACCACTGCCCACCTTTACACCAACCATAGCGCCAACGATGGCGAGTACAGCCGCGATATCGCTCACCGACGTATTAACGCCGACACCACAACTGTCGCCGACTGTTACCCCCTCTCCACTGGAGACGGCCACAGCAATCAGCGAGACACCGACTGTAACATCTGTGCCCAACGAAAGCCCAACTGTCATACCAAATCTCACAACACCCACTCTGACAGCAACAGCAACGCCAATTCTAATTTTGTCTACTACACCTACCATTGAAGAAACACCAACGTTTTCATCTCCAACACCCTCATCCCTCACGACTACACCAACAATTACGCCACTAACGACGCCAACGCCTTCCCCAACCACTACGCCATTAGAACCCGAACCGTCTGCAACAGTACCGCCAACATCTACGCCAACTCTACTACCAACTCTAGCACCCTCTACATCGGTTTTTATCAACGAAATTGATCTGCGAACAAACGACAATAATCTTTATCAGTTTATTGAACTCTATGATGGTGGCCAAGGGTTTAGAAGTTTAAGCGGCATGACGCTCGTTCTTTTTGATGGTGCAACCGATACAGCCTATGCGATAATTGAATTAGAAGGATATACCACAGGCCCCTTAGGCTATTTTCTGATTGGTCAACCTGATTTGGACCCAAGCCCCAATATTTTATTGTCGCAGCAACTCGTACAAAATAACGCTGGCGCAATAGCACTCTACGAGAATATGTCTAGCCAATTCGAGATTGGCTCACCCATTACAATCGAAAATTTAGTGGACGCGATTGTTTATAATGCAACTATAAACATTGAGCCAGACATAGAGCCAGACACAGAGCCAGACACAGAGCTATTAGCGCTATTGTTGCCAGAGCAGATCGCTCTAAATGAATTGCAGGATGGTACTGAGGAGAGTATGTCACTACAGCGGTGTCCAAATGGGTTTGGACCTATTAGAACAACTGAGTCGTACAGTATTGGAGATGCCACACCAAAAGCCCCGAACGATTGTGGTTTTGATGATTCGAATGTGTTTGGCGCTTGTGGCGAAATTGCCCCCCCCATTCACACCATACAGAGTCGCAATCAGGTAAGCCCAGTTTTGGGCTCAACCGAAGTTGTAATCGAAGGGATTGTGATCGGTGACTTTCAGGATCCTGAAAATGAGCTTGGCGGTTTTTTTGTACAAGAAGAGAGCTTTCATATTGATACAGACAAGCTGACTTCTGAAGGTATTTTTGTACGCACAGATGGTGCTGGGCTTGATGTAAAACGTGGTGATATTGTTCGGCTCCAAGGAGACGTGCAAGAATTTTTGGGGCAAACAGAACTTAGCAACATTATACGGACGGAAATATGCGGAACAAGCAGCAGTATTGTGCCGCTAGAGATTACTCTTCCCGTTGAGAAGTCATTTTCGTGGGAACAGTACGAGGGAATGTTGGTCAAATTCCCGCAAACGCTTTACATTACAGATAATTATGATCAAGGCCGTTTTGGAGAACTAACGCTATCTGCATTTAGCCGTTTAAGCAGCCCTACAAATATCGCTTTGCCGGGGGAAGAGGCAGCCGTGGTGCTGGAAGAAAATGCCCGCTACCGCATTTTGTTAGATGATGGAAGCATGATACTAAATCCAACTGATTTACCATATCGAGAGCAAGGATTAGTTACCCGGATTGGTGATGCAATTTCGCAAGTTGAGGGTGTCGTGAGCCAGCATCTCGACAAATACAATATCCAACCAGTTGCTCCGGTAAAAATTTCTCCATTGAACGAGCGACCAATAGAAGTACCGGATGTGGGTGGCACGCTGAAAATTGCCAGTTTTAACATTCAAAATTATTTTAATGGAGATGGTGCTGGCAAAGAATTCCCTACGCTGTATGGCGCAGATACGCTCGATGAGTTCGAGCGACAAAGTGCCAAACTTGTGAGTGCTATTACACGAATTAATGCAGACATCATGGGTATCATCGAAATCGAAAATGATTCAGCTCCTAGTAGTGCCCTAACGGAATTAGTTGCTCGGCTCAATCAGGAAGTTGGGGCAGGTACATATAATTATATAGACACAGGCATAATCGGCTCAGATGAGATTCGTGTTGCGCTAATCTATCAGTCTGCTTCAGTTACGCCCGTCGGTGATTACAAACTTTTAGATTCAACAATCGACGAAACCTTCAATGATCTGTACAACTTGCCATCGCTAGCGCAGGTTTTCCGTGATGCGCTTACTGACAATACAATAACAATTGTTGTAAATCATTTAGCGGCTCGAGATGCAGACTGTAGCCAAATAGATGACACTAATATAGATGATGGACAGGAGAATTGCTCACTGACGCGCTCCAGTGCTGCAAAAGCTATTGTTTCGTGGCTTAATCAAAACCCCACGCAATCGAGCAATCGAAATACATTAATTATTGGTGATTTAAACGCTTACGCCAAGGAAGATCCAGTTCAGTTTCTTACACAAGCAGGGTATACCGACTTGCTGCAATCATTCCTTAGCGTATCTGCTTATACATATGTTAATGACGGACAGGCAGGCTATTTGGACCATGCGTTAGCTAGTCCAGAATTGTTGCCAAGAATCACTGATGTAACTGAATGGCATATTAATGCAGATGAATCCCAAGCATTTGATTATCGTAGCGATAACTCTCCAGATCTATACCAGCCGGATCCATTCCGATCTTCGGACCACGATCCAATTGTTATCGGTATCAACATGGTAACGCCTGTTATGCAAGAATCATCCACAGGTAAGCTCTTTCTGCCCCTTATAACGCGATAATATCTTTGCTGGCATATATAAGTCTCTCTATCAAGGTGAGACCGTTAGGTAAACGCTATTGACAAAAAGGCAGATTAAACAGTATATTATTAGCAGGTCTTATTAAAATCTGCAACAAATCAATTGAATAAGGCCATTTCAAAAATTAAAATATACAGTATGGCTGCAAGCTATTCCAGAAAATCGACCGAATATGTATAACTATTTTTCTGGATCAGCCTAACTCTGTCGGTCCAGTAATAATAAAATGATGTAACCGTCCAGCCCCGCCATCGGTTGAGTGCCCGCCGCTAGCGCTATAGCAGTTTGTAGGCTTAGAAGCATAGCGGCCGTATCGAAACCAAGCAAGAGCTGAATGAGTACAAAATAATTAATGGACACATTATAAAATAAGTAGAGGGGCAAAAAAATGGAAAGACGAATGTCTGGCAGCATATGGGCTGCCGTTGGATTAGCACTCTGTATTCTTGGCGCACTCTTGCCTTTGGGCGGGGGTCGTGGGTTCTTTGTTTTCTTTGGAATATTGGCTCTGATTTACGGCGGGTATTGTTGGGCATGGCGTACACCGGAGCATGAAGACGAAGCAGGTGACATTCACTTCGACGAAAACGCATATCCACTGCCATAGCACACAGTGATCGAAAATAGTTAGCAGTATAGAGATATTAGCATATAGAGACAGTCACTTGAAGATAGAAAATTTCCAAAAATATCAAGTCGAATCTCGAAAGACTTGGGGGGTGATCCAAACGGATCACCCCATTGTTTATCCAACGCTGGGATTGACAAACGAGGCTGGCGAGGTGGCGGGAAAAATTAAGAAAATTTTCCGCGACAAAAAAGGCGTTATTTCAGAGGAAGACCGCGAAGCGCTTAAATATGAACTTGGGGACGTCCTATGGTATTTAACACAAATCTGTGCCGAGCTTGGTCTAACGCTTGAAGAAGTAGCTGAAGCAAATATTACCAAGCTTCACTCGCGCCTAGAGCGAGGCAAAATCCAAGGTGACGGTGATGAGCGCTAACGACATTTCTGCTAAATTTGATCCAACTGATCATCCCCATCGCCGCTTCAATTCGTTAACTGGTGATTGGATTCTCGTTTCCCCCCATCGTACAAAGCGGCCGTGGCAGGGGCAGGTGGAAAAATCGCCAGTAGACAATCGGCCAGCACACGATCCTACCTGCTACCTTTGTCCAAGCAACGAGCGTGCGGGGGGCAAAACAAATCCCAGCTACAGCACAACCTATGTCTTTGAGAACGATTTTGCTGCGCTCCTGCTAGAGACACCCAACATGGATATCAGCACCGCGCGCTTCTTTCGCGCCGAGGCCGAAACTGGCACCTGCCGCGTGATCTGCTTCAATCCCCGCCACGATCTGACATTGCCCGAAATGACGGTGCCGGATATTCGCTCAGTGGTCGATGTGTGGTCTGAACAGGTGGAAGAGTTGGGGGCGCAAGAGAGGATAAATTATGTGCAGCTCTTCGAAAACAAAGGGGCCGCTATGGGCTGCTCGAACCCACATCCCCATGGGCAAGTGTGGGCCAACTATCGCATACCGCACGAGCCAGCGAAAGAAGATACTCGACAGAAAGCGTACTACACCGAGCATGGGTCACCATTGCTGATAGACTATCTGGCCGATGAAGTAACCGCGGCAGAGCGTATCGTTGTCGAAAATGAACACTGGGTGGCGCTTGTTCCATACTGGGCTGTCTGGCCCTTCGAGATTCTGCTGCTGCCCCGTCGTCATGTGACCGAAATGCCCGCACTGAAGGAAAACGAGCGCGATGGCCTTGCTGCAATTCTCAAGCGTATGCTAACCCGCTATGACAACCTCTTCGAGACCAGTTTTCCCTACTCCATGGGGTGGCACGGTCAGCCAACCGACGGTCAAAAACATGACCATTGGCAACTCCATGCCCACTTCTATCCGCCCCTTTTACGTTCGGCAACGGTTAAAAAGTTTATGGTTGGCTACGAACTGCTGGCAACTCCACAGCGAGACATTACCGCCGAACAAGCAGCGGATCGACTACGGCAGTTGAGCGATATTCACTACAAGCAGGCGACCTAGTTGCAAGTCTCCCTATTACTTTACTGATGCCCCAGTCGTAGCGCTTTAGAAAGCTGCGAATAGATCGCTGTGCGCACAATTAGCATCTGCAACAGAATAATACCGACCATAAAGCTAATAACCAGCGGTATTACTTGCGATTGATCAAAAGTTGGCAGCAGCGGTGGTAGCGCTTTGCTGGGATCGCCAGAAACCATACTCCAGTTGATTGACGCGTCCAATGCTCGTCTGCCAATCCAGCGGATCCGAGAGATCAGCGTTGCCTATACTCGTTTCGTCGAGCAGCAGCGGGTCACGGATCCACATGAGTCGGGTGTTCAGTTCGAGTACAATGTTCTCCACCGCGGTATCGATCACGCTATCATCTTCATACTCAATATTGCTGCGCCAATCCCAATTGCAGATCACCACCATCTGAATTGCCACCTTGCACCTGCCCATTGTTGCCAATATAGCCAACCGTCTGCCCCGTTTTCAATAAAGCTATGGGGTCATCCACATTGACGCTACGCACCGGGCGCAAGGTAAAACGCGTTACCTTGGCAAAGCGAAAGGTATGCCCATTTAGAAAATTGGTGTAAAAAGTCGCTATTGGAACGTCCGAAAAAGTCGTAGATGTCCAGAAGTAGCTACTGACATATTCATCAAAGGGCAGCGGGAAAGCGGCCAGATCGATGGATGGTTCGCTGGTTCCATAATCGACCAGCGTCTGCATCTCTTTTAGATTCTGCTTTATTGAGCGCAGCCTGCCAGTCGTACGCTTCGTTGATCTGCACGCTGCCCGCCACACCCGCGGCATCATCACCGCTCATTAATGTCGTATCGCGGATCCATATGAGGCCGGTGTTATGATCGATCACGATATTTTCGGCTTGGATCGTGGGCGCGTCCACATCGGTATATTCATAGTCGTGGGCGCGACTACGCAGCAGACACCATCATTGCAGTTGCCGCTTACGAGCGTACCAATGTTGCCCACATAGCCAATGATTCGGTCGGTCGAAAGCAGTTGGTCGGAGGATTGCTCGGGTAAGGTTGCATCACTATTAAAGATGAGTGGCAGAAAGAGAGAGTTATTCTACTGTGGAGCAACGTTTGTCAAAGATTTTTGCCCATATCCACTAATAGGTAGGATAGTCAAAAATAAGAGGATAAAAATAAGTGAGAGTCTAACCAATCGCATTATTTGTTGGCAGCTCCATTGAAGAAAATTGATATCGCCGAAACCACGGCTGATTCTTTACTGTTTCCCAACTTTTCTGAAATATCAATTTTTTTAATTCTAAGATTTCCTATCGTGACAAATCCGTAGAGTCGCATCTGAGGGTACACGCAGTTGTAGGCTAGACCCGCGTGCGCCGCGGTGCACCTGAACAAGATGGATGGGTTGTTTTTCTGGCTCGATTCGGTGGCCGTTCGCCGTTGGTGATACTCCTAAGAAATAAGAGCGCACTGTGATGTGCAGAGAGCATAAGCTGAGCTTGGGCGGCATTTCAAAAAAGAACAACTGCTGTGTGCAGATATCTGCCATCAATACGTAGCTTATATCGGTGTGCATAAATCAATCTGTGACGTAGCTGTTATGATCTCTTCGCCTTTACGGATCTATAGAGTGGATAGCTATTGATTCTGATTCAGAGAAGAAACGAAGCGGTGCAGAACAATCGCCGACGCTTTTGGACAACATTGTAGCACAAAGTGCGGCGCGTCAATTTCGACAACAGACGCATAGGCGTTGTTTAGGATAAATGCTCCTGCTGCGGAAGGTGGCACAGCTCTATCATGCGTTGCCCTCAAATACACAGTAGGTACGTGAATCTCTTGCAATTTCCACAAATAGTCAACCATCAAAATCGATTTAATCCGGTTACGCAGAACATGAGATGAAACCGTTTGCAGTGCCGCATCAATCATCTCCTGTAATTCGGGCGTGGCATAAGGTCCCATCAGCATGGTCGAAAAAAAGTATGCTGGCAGATTTATAGGTAAGAGATGCGCAAATCGAGCCAATGGTCTTAGCGAAAGATACGTGGTTTGTGCAAATGATGCGCACAGAATGAGGCCAATCAAGCCTGGTGGGTTCGAGGCAGCAAGCGCGATAGCAATCGGGCCAGAAAATGATTCACCCAATAAGATAAATGGCTCGTGGCGCGGTAATTGCGAGTGGACGAGAGCAGTAAGTTCTTCATAGTCCAACACTCGGTCTGGCGGGTATGAAATCGACACACAATCCACTAAAAGATGTTCAATGAGCGGTGCAAAGAGTGTGCCGGTTCCATCCATTCCAGGAAGCAAAATTAGTTTTGGCAGTGGATTCATGTCAAGCACTGGAGCATTTCTCCTTCATTAGGTGGACTACGGCCATTCTACAACCGTGGAAGATATAATGAAAATATACTTCCCTCACCGGCCCCTGCACCGCTTGCCGTGGTCGAACCACCGTGCGCCTCGTTAATCGCCTTGGCGATACAAAAAGTAAGCATCCTTTATTAGCTGCTTATTCGCCTTTTACATAACTGGCATGGTAAACTTGACCAATTCTGAACCGGTTTTATTAAAATAGGTAATCACCAAAGAATCACATCTTGATGAGAGGTTGCAGCTATGTAAAATGTTTGTCCGTATTCCCTGCAACTTGCGCCAAATATCTACCCTTTTACCCACCCAAACAGAAGGAGAGAGTTATATGATTCGGCAAAAGAATCTTTCGCCACAGCCAGTTGGGTCTACTTTGGTTACCGCAGAGCCAGAACCTGTAGCCGCACAGCCAGAACTCCGCCAAAAAGATGTCGAAATCAGCGCGCGGGAAAAGGCCATTGCGCTCTTCCATCGAACGTACAGCACGGTGCGGGGCTATCGTGACTTTGTAGATAAATCTGGGGTTGACATCAGCACGATTCAGCGCGCAGATGACTTCGAACGCATCCCAATTATGACCAAAGAATACATCTACCAATATCCGCTGGAAGATCGACTTTTGGATGGGCGCACAATGGCCAATTGTTACATGATGACGGCCACCACCGGCAGCACGGGCAAACCGATTCTGTGGCCGCGCGACTATCAGGGCGATCAAGCACTAATTGGCGCATTCGAGCGGCTCTATCGAGAGTGCTTTCAAATTGATCAACGGAAAACGCTCCACATTATTCAAAACTTTTTAAGCACAACACCCGGCGGCATGGTCATGAGCCAACTCTCGTGGGCGGCCTCGGCTGATCACCAAATGACAACCATCACCCCGGGCGTGGATCTGGATCGCGCAATCCTGATGATCGAAGAGATGGGGCCATCTTATGATCAGATTATCATCTCGACCTACCCACCCTATCTCAAAGCATTTTTAGATCGTGCGGATGAGGTGGGGCTAACGCTAGCGAACTATTACATTAAATTTGTCTCGACCGGCGAAAAGTTTAGCGAACAATTTCGCGATCACGTGGTGAGCCGATTGGGGGACCGCGCCGTACGCGAAGATATTATCAGCCTATATGGCTGCACCGAAGCTGGCCTAGTTGGGGCCGAAACGCCATTTAGCATTGCGCTTGCCCAAGCAGCTGTGGACAGCAGCGAGCTAGCCGATCATCTATTTGGCACAACAGAAATTCCGAACATTATGGCCTACAATCCGATGAGCAAGTACGTTGAAACAGTGGGCGCGTCACCGCAATTTCAAGAAATTCTAATCACCGCAGAGCAGCCTGCCCCCTTGATTCGCTTTAATATTCATGATCGGGGCGGTATCCTCTTGGGGAGTGATATTCAGCAGACGATTCGCGATCACAATTTGTTTCTCTCCATGCCAGCAGACGACGCGCGGTTTGTCTATGTTTTTGGTCGAAGCGACAGCGTTTTCTTACGGGCTGCTGCCGTTTACATCGAAGAGATTCGCTACTGCTTAGAAAATTCGCGCTTTTCACAACGCTTTACGGGCGAATTTCAGTATGGAAGCAAGACCGATGCCCAATTTGAAGAAGAGCTCAACGTGGTTGTCCATCTACAGCAGAATTGCACGTTGACTAGCGCAGAGCAAGATGAGTTTCATCAAGAATTTTGGGACAATTTGCGCGTTATCAATCCAACGCTGCTCTTGTTTGACGAAGCGATGCTCCATGCTGGAATGCTCAAGATTTCGTTTGGCAACGGGTCAAATCAAATCGAGCGTTTTGGAAAGTACAAATACTTTTTATAAGGTATCAATTAAATTTATCGGGAGACAGAAATGCCAGGCCTACTATCCAACGTCGACCCAGACGGGCTGCTCGAATATTCGGTCGTCTATACCGACCGTTCGCTTAACCACATGTCACAAACATTCCAGAGCGTGATGAACGACATTTCAACCACGCTTAAAAAAGTCTACAATGCACATGCCGTCGCAGTTGTGCCCGGCAGCGGCACCTTCGGTATGGAAGCTGTCGCGCGGCAGTTTGCAACGGATCAAAAATGCATGGTCATCCGCAACGGCTGGTTTAGCTATCGCTGGAGCCAGATCTTTGAAATGGGCAATATTCCATCCGAAGAGATTGTGCTCAACGCGCGCATGATCGACGATACGCACCAGGCGGCATTTGCCCCTGTGCCAATCGACGAAGTAGTTGCCAAAATAGCAGAGGAAAAACCGGCCATCGTTTTTGCACCGCATGTAGAAACATCCGCAGGCATGATTCTGCCCGACGCGTATCTGAGAGCCGTAAGCAAAGCTACGCACGCAGTTGGCGGGCTTTTCGTGCTGGACTGTATCGCGTCTGGCACAATTTGGGTGGACATGAAAGAGTGTGGGGTCGACATTTTAGTCAGTGCGCCGCAAAAGGGATGGAGCGGATCGCCCTGCGCTGGCCTTGTAATGATGAGCGAACTCGCGCGCCAACGCATCGACGACACGACCAGCAGCAGCTTTGCGTGTGATCTAAAAAAGTGGCTCCAGATTATGGAAACATACGAAGCTGGCGGTCATGCTTACCACGCCACCATGCCCACAGATGCGCTTACCACGTTCCGCAATGTGATGGCCGAGACCGAGACATATGGCTTTGCCAAGGTCAAAGAGCAGCAGCAAGAGCTGGGGGATCGGATCCGCGAATTGTTGGTTGCAAAAGGCTTCAACAGCGTGGCGGCAGAGGGCTTTCAAGCGCCCGGTGTGGTGGTTAGCTATACAGATGATCCAGAGATCAAGTCGGGTAAAAAATTCATGCAAGCGGGCGTGCAGATCGCAGCGGGCGTGCCGCTACAGGTTGGTGAACCAGCCAATTTCCAAACGTTCCGCATCGGGCTGTTCGGGCTAGACAAGTTGCAAAATGTGCATCGAACCGTTGAAGAGTTTGAAGAGGCATTGAGTCGGGTTTTATAAACGGTTGATGAGCCCACACCCGCCCCGCCGTAAACAGCGGAGAAGAACGGTGCTCCCTGAACGGAGCTTTGGGGTTAGACATAGTAAACTTAGCGAATGGGCCTCTACCCATGTTCCCCGAGTTTTGGCTGGGTAGTGAGGCCACTTTGCAACTCTATTTATATAAAGGTAAAAATAGGTCTACGCCGCAATACAATCAGTAAGTCCCTCCAATGCGTTCAGTACAACCTCTGGTTCCGAGATCTGCGGCATGTGATCGCTCTTTTGTGCAACGACATGGATCGCATTAAGGCTTAACCTTACTAGATCTAGCTGCTTCTCTTGGTGAAGTTCGAACATTTCGCGCGGCACAAAAGGCATTTTCTTTGCGCCCGTCACAACAGCAAGTGGGATCTCAGGAAAGGGGCCCGCTTGCTGGATCTGTTCCACTGTCGCTGCGGCACCGTGGTATTCAGAGGTCTCATCCTCTTTGAATGAACCCGAAAATCGAGATAGTATATTTTCACTCAATCTCGCAACCCCTTTTTTTTGCTTTCGATTCTCTATGTCCTCATCAGGATGCCCCGCTTCGACAAACAGAATACCCGCAACCTCGTTTGGATACAGACGAGCATATAAGTTCGCGTACAGTCCACCTAGCGAGTGCGATACAAGTATATATGGCGGCTGTCGCTTTAACTTAAGTAAAAGCTTCCGCAGTCTTCGCACAATTATTTGACCATCTTGTTGCATTCTCGAACTATCACTGCCGCCAATATTAAACGATTGTATCTCAAGACGCGCCCAAGCTGTTCTATCTCAGGGAATACTTCCTTCCAAAACGTTAACGGGCTATTGTGGCCATTTAGAAGAACGATTACTGGTTGATCCTCACCTGATTGTACACACTCAACTGTTTCATTATCAATTTTAATTTTCATTAGAAGATGTTCACTATAGTTCGAGATATTTTGGCAACCGACTACCCAATCAAACTCAACACTCCCTGCATAATTCGATAAAGATCTTCGCTACCGTTGTTTTCGTATTCGTTATCATAAAGCCGGTTTACACGATCAAGCATGACGCCGGCAAAGGGGCCAAGGATGATCTGCGTGATGCCGCGCAATGCGGGCGCTGCACCCACCCAAAAGGGCGAATCGGTGAGGATGAGTACAAGCCAACCGCGCGCCACAAAGACGGTAATCAAACGCATGGATCCGAAGACGGAGTTGAATCAGAGCCAGCGGTACGCGGGGACGGAAAGTGAAAGTTGCAGACGCTGAAGATAGCCCATTTTTGGCTCGGCAAATTTTGTGGTCATTCGGCTATCTTGCGCTCGCAGTTTGTATGTGTTTAGATGGTTTGACGGTATACTTTGCAAAGTGAATACTAACATATTCGTCCAAAAATAAAAGGAGAAGAGATGCCGCGGTTAACAACTGATGAAGTATTCGATATGACGCTCAAGGCGCTGTTGCGCTGCGGGGCCACAAAGCGCAACGCCATGCCGGTTGCCGAGTCTGTGCGCGATGCCGAAGCCGAGGGGATCCACAATGTGGGGCTTGGGTATTTGCCTATTTATTGCGATCAGCTTCTCTGTGGCAAGGTGGACGGAGAAGCACAGCCAAAAATTATCAGCAGCGAGGGCGCAACGATCCGCGTTGATGCCGACCACGGCTTTTGCCATACAGCGTTCATGTTGGCGTTTGATCAATTTGCGTCCCTTGCGCAGGAGATGGGCATTGCCGTGTTGACGATAACCCATTCGGATTCTGCGGGGGTTGTGGGCTGGTTTGTGGATCGGCTGGCCCGGCGGGGCTTAGTCTCTCTTGCTTTTGCCAGCGCATCACCATCCGTGGCACCGTGGGGCGGAACCAAACCCTTTTTTGGCACAAACCCAATTGGCTTTGGCGCGCCGCGGGCAGATGACGAGCCAATTGTGATTGATATGGCGACGAGCGCGACGGCGAAGGTCAATGTGAAGCAGGCGGCAGCCGAGGGGCGCGAGATTCCGCTGGGCTGGGCGAATGATAAGGATGGCAACCCGACCACGGATCCAATCGAGGGTTTGGCCGGTAGCCTAGCACCAACGGGCGGACACAAAGGGTATGCGCTCAACTTAATTGTGGACATTCTTGCGGCGGGCTTAACGGGCGGAAACTGGTCCTATCAGACGCCTTCGCTACTTGGCACGGAAGGTGGTCAGCCAAATATTGGTCAGCTATTTATTGCGATTGATCCGGCGAAGGTTGGTGGCGAAGATCTGCCCGAGCGAATGGAGATGATGATCAGCGCGCTGTTAGAGCAAGATGGCGTGCGCCTGCCCGGCACGCGACGACACAACTCTCGCACGGCCGCGGATGGAAATGGGATCGAGGTGGATCAGGCGCTGATTGATCGACTAGAGGCATATGGTCGATAAAATTTTGCCCCGAAATTTTTGCAGCCGAATTAAAACATGACAAAGGAACCCCTAATTATGCATAAACTAACCCCCTTTCTTCTTTCAATAGTAATTACCATTATCTCGACATTTTTTCTCACAGATTATAATTCGACGTTTGCTCAAAATGGGTATCCACTCTATGATGAAAAGTATATTAACGACTATGCTGACATCATCAGCGAAGCAGACGAAAACAGAATCCGCAGCCAATTTAGCAACGTTGATGATCGAACGGGTATTGAGGCTACGGTGCTCACGATTGGATCCATTCGTGATTATGATACGGGCGATGAAACGATTGAATCATTTGCTACGAATCTGTTTAACGTGTGGGGCATCGGCAGCACGGACGGGAATGAAGGAATTCTGATCCTGGTGTCGCTCAACGATCAGCAAATCCGCATTGAGTTGGCGGATGGTTTCAAAGGCGAGCATGACGCGGCCATGAAGCGCATTATCGACGACGAGATCTTGCCCGATTTTCGCGACGGAAACTTTAGCGAGGGTGTTCGCAGCGGCTCACTTTCTGCAATAGAGCGAATTGCGACGCGGCAATTACAGATATTGGGGAGTGGTGATCAATCAGCCGTTCTGCTTGTTCAGCCAGAAGCTGGCGAAACATTTATTGAGAATGAGTACACTAACAGCGTTCTGATTGAAAGCAGCAACACAAACGATAATAGCAGCGATCTTACAAGAGACTCCAACTCGCCCGCGTCCCTTAGAACCGTTGCAGTAGGAGCCGGAATAATTTTACTTATGGCAGCTCTTGGCGTGGGTGGCGTTCGGGCGCTGTTCCAATTTTTTGAACGGCGAGACAAGCCACGCGCGTGTCCAAACTGTACCGAAATGATGGAGAAGTTGGACGAAGTGAGTGATGATCTCTATCTTAATTCGGGTCAACAGGCAGAAGAGTTTTTAAAGACCGTCAATTACGATGTTTGGCAATGCCCCAACTGTCAAGCGCACAGCGTTTATCCGTACGCAAAGTGGTTCAGCGGCTATAGCGACTGTCCGCAATGTTCATATCAGGCACTCAAGAAAATGTCCAACGTAACGGCTCGCCCGACCACCTTCTCGACCGGACGCAAGGAAATTCGATCAGCGTGTCGACATTGTGATTATGATCGAACTGAAACAGTGATTTTGCCTAGAGTTGAGAAACACTCTTCATCAAGCAGCGGATCATCATCAAGCAGCGGATCATCATCAAGCAGCGGATCATCATTTAGTAGCGGATCATCATTTAGTAGCGGATCATCATTTAGTAGCGGATCATTATCTAGACGCAGCAGCTCATCCTTTAGCGGTGGATCGTCGTCTGGTGGTGGTGCAAGCGGTAGCTGGTAAATCATCAATTTCTAGTCAATTTCTACGTGGAGATAATGCAGTGAAGATTCGCCATATGCAAGCAGATGAATTAGAAAACGTAATTCAATTGTGGCGCGCAACCTGCGCAGATACATATGCTTTTCTCACTGTTACCCACACAGAAGAAGGAGATCGCAACTTTTTTACAAACCACGTTGCGCCAAAGAACACAATTTGGGTGGTAGCCGAAGATGATCAGTTGCTGGGCTTCCTCGCTATCGACAACAGCTATGTGGATCGGCTCTACATTCACCCCGCTCAGCAGCGCAAAGGACTCGGTGCGGCATTAATCGATCACGCAAAATTTTTATCACCCGCCGGTGTCGAACTGCACACCCACGTGAAGAACGTCAACGCCTGTGCCTTTTACGAAAAGCATGGCTTTGTTGCCGTCAACTATGGGATCAGCGCGCCGCCGGAAAGCGAGCCCGATGTAGAGTACCACTGGCGACCACACAATGTCCTTGATACAAAACCGTAGTACAGCGTAATGTGAATAATTTTAAATTTTAGGGCAAATATAATGGGACGCGGACGAGCGCTGCTTTTTGCGGATCGTCCGTTCTCGCTTGTGTCCTACAAAAAGTCAGAAGAGAAAAATATTTATCATGATCATAGAATTCGAAGGGAAATGCCCCCAAATTGGAGAAAATGTCTTTATCGCGCCCAACGCCACCATCATTGGCGACGTGATAATCGGCGACAACAGTAATGTGTGGTTTGGCGCAGTCATCCGCGGCGATAATGGTCCGATTCGTATTGGCAAGGGGTGCAGCATTCAGGATAACGCGGTAGTTCACGTGGCAAAATCTGACAGCGGAGAAGTGCTGCCCACCATCATTGGTGATTATGTAACGCTTGGTCACAATATTTCGATGGAAGCCTGCACCATCGGCGACCGAACCGTCATCGGCATGAACGCGGTCGTATTGCCCCATGCAGAAGTTGGCAGCGATGTGATGATTGCGGCAGGATCAGTTGTGCGCGAAGGGCAGCAAATCGAGGACAAAGTTTTAGTCGCGGGCGTTCCGGCAAAAGTAAAAGGGCCAATCAGCGAAAACGTGCAGCAGATCATCAACCGTAACGCGCCAGGCTACGTCGATCTTCAAGCGCGTTACCGCAAACAGGGTATCGACAAACTTCCGCTAGAGCATAACTAATCTGTAATGCTCAACGGATTGCAGCCCCAAAAAATCTACTACGGCTGGTGGATCACCATTACCCTTGCCATCACCGAAACCATCTCATGGGGCATCGTTTACTACGCGTACTCGGTACTCATTACCACGCTCGAAGCCGAATTTGGCTGGAGCCGTGCGCAAGTCACCGGTGCGTTTTCATTGGCGCTGCTCATCTCGGGCGGCATGGCCGTTCCCGTTGGCTTTTACCTGGATCGCTACAGCCCGCGCGGCCTCATGACCATCGGCTCCATCGCCGCATCGATCCTCATGTTTTCCTTCACCAAAGTACAAACGCTGCCCCAACTCTACCTCGTCTGGATGGGCCTCGGCGTCGTCATGTCCACAATTCTCTACGAGCCAGCCTTTGTCGTCGTCGCCAAATGGTTCGAAAAACGGCGCGCCACCGCGCTCATGATCATCACCCTCGCGGCCGGATTTGCCAGCACTATCTTCTTGCCGCTGACAGCCCGCCTGCTCGCCCTTTATGGCTGGCGACAGGCCATCGTACTGCTCAGCGCGTTGCTCGCCGTCACCACCATCCCCATGCACGCATTCGTCTTGCGCCGCTCCCCAGCAGATGTGGGGCAAGCTGTAGATGGAGCGGAGAAATCTAGCAGCACGGTCGATCTGGTCGGCTCGGTGCCAAGTCTATCCGTGGGCCAAGTTTTGCGGAAACCAACATTCTGGTGGCTGGCCCTGTCGCTCTCGATCGGCACGATGGCGGCTATTGGCATCCGCGTTCACATTATCCCATTCTTAGAGGATCGGAACTACAGTCCCGAATACGCGGCGTGGATCGGGGGACTGATCGGCGCAATGCAGGTGTTGGGTCGAGTGCTCTATGCACCGGCTGGCGGTCGCTATTCGTCATCGCTCATGGTGGGCGTCATCTTTGGCCTGCAAGCCGTTGCGTTTATCATTCTCTGGCTCGTGCCATCCACCACTGGCGTTTGGATCTTCGTCGTACTCTTTGGTGCGGTCTACGGAGCCAGCACCCTTGCCCGCCCCGCTATGCTTGCCGACCAATTTGGCTCGACCCATTATGGGCGCATTAGCAGCATTCAATATGTTTTCCAAACCGTTGCCACCACCGCCGCGCCCTATATCATCGCCCTGATGTACACCGCATCCGGCAACGATTATGGGCCAGCGCTACTCATGCTGATCGGGCTGTCGATCTTATCCATTGGCGCGGTCTTTATGGGTAGTCGGCAGGTCGAGGTATAGTTTCAATTCAATTTTATTGCCATTTTTTGGCTAGATGAACGAGCTCATCTGGAATTTTGTTCTTACCCACTTCAATTAGTTCATCACGTAACCGAGCGTGTCCAAAGTTATGTAGCTTGAAAACTCGTTGATACAAAATCTCATCCAACAAAACTTTACCATTAATCCACTGATGAACGCCATCCAATGTCACAATGTCTTGGCTGACTTGTAGCTTACTCTTCTCAAATTGTTGTTCGATATCATTGGCAGATGGAAGTTGCCGTAGCCGACCTTGTAGCTCTGCAAGCACGTCTTCATAAGAGATTGCGGGGAGTGGCCCAAGATATTTTAAGAAGTCACCCTCAATGATTTGCCGCCATCGATAAATCAATACATTTGCGGCCGCATAGCTTTCAACTTCTTTGGCCCATTTAAATAGATTCTGTTGCACATATGCTTCATTCGTCCAATTAGAAAGAACTGGATATGATTTCTCAAACTTTTGCGCCACGCTAGCAATCGCAGATGGTTCTAGCAGATAGTTTTCAATACAGTATCTTTGTAGAATTGTTAATCGATTCGTTTTTGCAGCATCGACTTCAACCTGAGTGGCAAAGTCTCGATCTTTTATCCCCCAACTAGCAGAAGTTGCATCCAACTTACGCTGGAGATTTTTTTCGCCGGCGACTCGCTCAAACGAAATATCTGGAAACCATCGAGAGAGAATGTCTTTATCTGAGCGTCTTTCAACATAGATAACACTTTTAGATAAACGCTTCATGATACGTGAAGAGTCTCTGCTTCTGCCGAATCCGACTCGAATATATCATCAAGCAGCAGAAGCTCATGTTCATATACGCTATTCGCAATCTCTTCTGATTGAGTTGTGATAATCAGTTGCGCATCATAAGCGTCGCATAAATCTGTTAATGCTTGCATAAGCATTCTTTGCCACCGGGGATGCAAATGTATTTCTTATACTTGATTTGTTTAGAGTTATCAGAATTGCTCTCAATTGCAAGCTCTCTAGCAGTATCAGGAGGAAGTTCAGTAACAACAAGCCTGCCTGACGAGTCACTAAGTTGAACCCATTTCAAGCGTTGGAAATTGGCAAATCCTAACAATTCACCAATCGACTCCAGAATAGTCGTCTTCCCGCTGCCGTTGCTCCCGGCAATAACCGTGCGTTGACGCACTTGTTGCGAAACAGGATCAACGAAATCGAGCCGCATAGATGGCAGCCCACGTACGTTTTCAAGGTAGCAAGATTGGATTTTCATGTTAGGTGCCCTTATCTAAAAACCATACAGGTAGAAAAAATGTAGGGTAGTGCCTTTCTTTCATCTTACCTGATGAATCTATATTGCGCTATCCCTTATCAGATATTGGGTGCGTTTTAGTTTGGGGTATGTAATTTTTTCCATGCGGCAACCGCCGCTTGAACTCCAATCCGCGGGCTGCTGAATATGGGAATTTCAACGCTATCACATAGCTCCGCAGCGTCAGCCATAGATGCTTGCGCCAGCACCACTAGATCATATCCGTGCCAAATTTGGGCCAGTTGATCCGCAATGGTTTGGACATATTGTGTATGGTCGCCCGCCTCGAAATGTTGCCACGCATCTTGAATGTGCCGCATCTCGATTTCTGGTGTTCGATCATGCTTCTGGGCAGAGCTATCGAGCAGATCACGCGTAGGATAGAGCGTGCTTTCGACTGCGGCAGCCATGAGGATCCGCTGACCCCATTGGACGGCTTCATCCGCCATGGCGCGATCAATGCGTGCCGCGGTGAAATCGGTGCTGCGGTCGAGAGCTTCGGCCACGCCGCCGATGGTCGAGCAGGTGCAGATCACAATCTTGGCTCCGCTTGAGGCTGCGTTGTGCATCGCATCACCGATCCGCTGCGTGACTTCTGCTGTCAGACCTTGCTGACGGGCATCATCCAAAAGCGATTCATTCACAAGATGACGTACAGCAATAGCTGGCTCGATTTCTGCCAGCAGCTGACCAAAGGTTTCAACGTGAACTTCGCCCGTGTGTAGAAATGCAATATCGTGCTTCATGCAAGTTGTTCCTTCCCTATAAGTGCAAACTTAAGAACAGCATTGTGCAATCAACTCCAGTGAGCACGCCCCGTGCGGCTCTTCTCAGCAATGAACCGGCACGGGGGCTGTTCTTGCTGGACGATTTGAGTTTGCCGCTATGATTTCTCCCTGAACTTGTACTCTTCTGCGGTTTGACCACCGGACGGCAAACCAAGCGGCAGCCGAACATCTAACATGTAAGGCTGCCTCTTTTCGTTGACAACTGTCAATCCGTAGATCAACGCTGCCTCTAATTCCGATTCCTCGATTACGCGTTGACCCTCTAAGCCAAAGCCCGCAGCAACTTGCAACAGATCGATGCCGCCCAGCGTGACGCTAGCATAATCGCCCGTCTGTGCCATGGTTCCTTCGGCACGCAAAAATGAGTTGGCCACAATACCGTACGCCCCATTATTTGGGATTACATAAAGTACCGGAATGTTGTGATGCGCCGCGCTCCACACGCCATTATCCGCATAGCAAAAGGAGCCGTCGCCTACCAGTCCAACCACGGTTTTTGCAGGGGCGGCCAGCTTTGCGCCAATGGTTGCACCGATACCCCACCCTTCGGATGCGCCGGGTGCTTGCAGGTACGTGTTGCGGCTATCGCGCCGAATATTACCGATGCAGTTGAGCGGCGCGGCATACTGTTCGATCGCAATAATGCCACCGCCCTGCGCATCCAGCACCCGATCTAGCGTGTCCGACAGAACCCACGGGCGTACCCGCCCCGATTCTTTGGGGGCAGAACGCGCGGCGTCCGTTAATCTTTCCCGCAATTTTGTCGCACTGTTTTCCGCCCATGTGCGTCGATTATCGTAATGCGCGGCGGTAGTTTTTTGTGCATCCAGCCAGTCGAGAAGCCGTTGCGCAGTGCGTCCTTCATCGGCCAAAATGGCTTGATCTAGTCCGCCTAGACTCTTCAAGTTTTCCACATGGGACCCAATCGCGATGACTTGCTTTGCATCCTTTACCGCATCGAAATCGTTGCGATTCCCACTACCCGAATGGCGTATCCCCAAGCAGAGAATGAGATCGGGCTTAAGTTCCGCCGCCGCCAAATCAAGCTGATCACAATGCTGCGGATGGGTGAGTGAAACGCTGCGGAGTTCGCCCCAATCGATTGCAATCGGCAGGCCAAAACTTTCGGCCAATTGAGTCACTGTCGCCTCTGCCCCGCTCTTCCAAACGCCGTCGCCCACGTAGAGTAATGGTCGCTCGGCATTGTGAAGCGCTTGCGCCACCGCATCAATATCTTTATCCGCTGGATAGCCCGCCAAAAGATCGGCCGGTGCGCCGTTGATGATTTCGGTTGTAGTCTGCTCGTGCCCCAGCAGCCGATCGTAGATTGCCAGATGCACCGGTCCCATCGGTGGCGTTTTTGCAACCTGAATGGCGCGATAGATCGCCTGCGGGATTCCCTCTGGCTCGATGACCGTCCAGTTTGCTTTCATCATTGGTGCGGCAATCGACGTGGGGCCAAAGCTGTGATTCAAGTCTAAGTTGATGCGATCTGCAAAGCTGCCGGTGTCGCCAGCAAAGGTGATCACAACCACGGGTAGGCCGCCATACCAGACGTTGATAAATTGCCCCAGCGCCTGGGCCAAACCGGCGCCTAAATGAACCACCATGATGGCTGGTGCGGCCTTTGTTTGGGCGTATCCACCAGCCATCGACGCCACACTGCCCTCGTGCAACGAGATTACGCCATTGATGCCGGGATGTTGTTGCAGCGCATCAAAAAAGAGCGCTTCGCGTGAGCCGGGGTTGTAAAAAACGTGTTCGATGCCCGACGCGGCAAGCTGATCGACCATGATTTGGCAAGGGGTAGCGGTGACTGGTTTTGTTTGCATGTGGATTGCGGCCTCCTTCTGACGTGGTTTGTTTCAATTTTTGTTTCCGCATAGTCTATCATAGCCTCGAATCTTGTTCCTACTCTTGTCTTTTATTTATTATTTACACACTTTGTGGTTATGGTCCCCAGAAAATAGTGAGAAGATACACATTTGTTTTCTTGAATAGGCTCAATTATTCCGCTGAATTTATATTCTCGACTGATGTCAGCTATATCTCCAAAGGAATCGTGATCGTCATTTGGGTTCCCTGCTCCTGTTCAGAATTGATATCGAGATTTCCACCTATATATCGCAATCTTTCGCTAATACTAAAAAGACCAAACCCGGTTCCATGATTCTCGTATTTATAAAATTCGCTCATATCAAAACCCACACCTTCATCTTTAACACGTAAAACCAAATGCTTTTCATCTTGGTGTAAAAATACTAAGGCGCGCTCTGTTTCTGCATGTTTTACAATATTAAATAGAAGCTCACGCACGAGCTGAATTAAGAGCAGGCTAACGCTTTTTGATGGCTCAGTAATTTCCCCTTTTGCATCAATATCAACTGAAAGCGTAAATTCTTTTTTCATGTGACTGGCAAGCCATTTGAGCGCCTCAAGCAGCCCGTCACTCTCTAAAATCGGTGGACTTAGCTCCACAGAAAGAGAGCGCGTTGATTGAATCGCCTCCACGATTAGCTCTTGGATCAGAGGAAATTGTTTGCCAATTTCTTTTTGCATTTCTTCGAAATGTTCTGCTTGCGCATCTGCTTCCAGCTTCTGTTCAAGCATGGTTACCCGCATTTGTAAGCCATAAAGCATTTGCTGTAGATGATCATGTAAGACTTGCGAGATACGGCGTCTTTCCCACTGTTCGGCCATTGTAAGTGCTGTAGACAGCTGGACCACCTGCTGTGTGCGTTCAATGACTCTATCTTCTAGCTCTTCTGCTAGTTGCAGCAATTTCATCTGCTGCTTCCTGCGCTGCGTAACGTCTTGGACAACGGATAAAACAAAGATAACTTCATCACTATTATCTTTAATCGGAATCCAACTGACGCGCCAGAAAAGGGATTCACCACCTTTGGAGACACAACTTTTGAATTCAACATCAAAGAGAGGCTCTTTTGTATCGATCACTCTCTGAATATTCGGGCGAACAGTTTTACTTAGTTCTGGGAAAAGTTCATGACCAATTTTTTTAATTTGAGAATCAGCAGCCATTCCGTTGATTTCAACCATCCGCCGATTGAGCTTAATAATACGTTGATCTGTATCGACAATTGATAGCCCAACTGATGTATTTTGAAAAATAGCCTCAAGTTCGGCTTTCTGTTGCCGTAGATGTACCTCACTCTGCTGTAGCTTACTTTCTATCTCTTTACGCTTTGTAATCTCGAGAACCACAGCGTTGATTCCGATGATTTCATCATCCGCATCCCTAACTGGATAGTAGCTAGTCAGCCAGTGTCGCATGGTATCTGGCTCAGTTGGGAAGCATCCTTCCACTTCTAGATCAGAAACGTTTTCGCCTTGCTCAACTACTTTCATCATTAATGGTTCAACAGAATCTGCTATTGCCATCGGTAATACTTCGTGTATAGTCTTTCCGATATGAGGTTCAATCGGTACGCCATTTATATCAGCTAGCATTTGGTTTACCCGCTGATAACGTAATTCTGTATCTAAAAAGGCCATTCCAATAGGAGCAGTCTCATAAATTGTCTCTAGTTGTGCCAGCGTGTTCTTAACCTCTATTTCGCTGCTGCGGAAACTTTGTTGTGTCGCTTTTAACTCAGTCACATCAACAAATGTAATCACAACGCCATCTATTTTGTCATCAAACGTACGGAATGGGAACATGCGTACGATGAACCAACAGCCCTCTTTACTTTCAACTTCGCGCTCGATTGTACTCAAATTGCGCAATACGTCTGCTACATCGCTGTGTAAGTCATCATAAATTAACCTATGTGAAATATGTTCAAATGGTCTTCCATTATCGCTTGGAATAATATTGCAGATATCTTGCGCACGGGGTGTGAATCGTTTAACAGAAAAATCCTTATTCAAAAATATTGTAGCGACATCGGTTGCTGCAATAAAGTTTTGTTGCTCGCTATTAATGTTGCTTAATTCTTCAATTTTATTTTTCAGCTCTTGATTAACGGTTATCAACTCTTCATTCATTGACTGCAATTCTTCTTTGCTCGTCTCTAATTCTTCGGTAGTCGACTGTAACTCCTCATTCATCGACTGCAATTCTTCATTCGAAGCTTTTAGCTCTTCATTTGCCGTTTCGTACTCTTCTACCGAAGTTTGTAGCTGAGCCTGCGAGCGTTGTAATTCTTCTTCGAGTCGCTGAGCTAAGAGATTTTGATTATGGCTATTCTGACTATCTACTTCTTCTGCTTCAGATGAAATGAGACTTTCTTTAAAAATAACTTCGACATAGCTATCAGTAAATTCTTCGTGCAAAATAGGATTAACATTGATTACTAGTCGGGCTGTATTATCGTTTACAAAAAGAGGAGATAAATACGATGTTGGCTCCTTCTTTTGAAATGCTTGATAGAGCGCAGTGCGTAACCCGAGCCGAACAGTGGGATCAACCTGTTGTAGAATGCCTTGTGTCAACGGGCCATCGGACATATGTAAATACTTACCCGCGCCGCTATAAATATGGACAATGTTATAATTGTCGTCTACTAAGATGCGTGCTGGCGTATGATTAGCGAGAGACCACCTGCCATACATCTCTTCCAGCGTTAGAGATTTTTTGTTCGCTTGTTTTATTTTAAGGCTAGCCGCTTGTGTTCCATCTAGGGAAAGCAGCGGTGTGACTGGGTAGCGCAGCGTTGATTCAACCGCGTCGCGCCGTCGAAAAATACGATGCTTTTTATTCTGATTGACAAAAAGATTTTGAACAGTCTCTGCCGCTTCGGATAGCCCTAAAAATAAAAATCCTTGAGATCGTGTAGCGTAATGGAAAAGTTCGAATATTTTTTCTTGAATATCGCGATTCAAATAAATGAGTAAATTGCGACAGGAGATTAGATCCAAACGTGAAAAGGGTGGGTCTTTGATTAGATTGTGAACAGTGAAAAGGATTGTCTCGCGTAGTTCCTTTTTTACCCGATAGCCACCCGATTCTTCCACAAAGAAGCGCTGTAACCGTTCTGGCGCCAGGTCAACGGCAATTGTGTCATTGTAGAGCCCTTCACGCGCAAAGCCAATGGCATCGTCATCAATGTCACTTGCAAAAATTTGAATATCGGGTGGGTTATCGAGTTGATCGGCATACTCTCGAAGCAGAATCGCAATCGAGTAAGCTTCTTCACCTGTTGCGCATCCAGCTACCCACACGCGTACCTGATCGTCGTTCCCTTTACCATCAAAAATATCGGGGATAATTTTTTCTTCCAACACGGCAAAGGCTTCTGGATCGCGAAAGAAATTGGTAACAGAAATTAAAAAGTCCCGAAAAAGAGATTGCACCTCATCTGTATTCGTACGTATAAACTTTAGATAGTTAGGAATATTTTCAATTTCGTTTACTTGCAAACGGCGCGCAATGCGGCGCAAAATAGTGGTGCGCTTATAGTGAGTAAAGTCATGTCCCGTTTTATTGGCTAGCTGCGTAAAAATTTTGGATAAAGCTTCCGACTCATTTTCAGGCAGAGATTCCGGTTCTTCGGGCAGACGAATTTTGGCCGCATTATCTTTGTAATTAACCAGCTTTTTTGCCAGTTCCTCAGCCGTTCCCATAACGTCGACCAAGCCCGTTGCCACAGCACTGCGCGGCATTCCGTCGTACTCGGCATCTTGTATGGTCTGTGCCATGGTAATGCCGCCACGCTCTTTAATTGCTTTAAGACCTAATGTACCATCTGTGCCGGTTCCAGAAAGAATGATACAGACGCTATTTTCGCCTTGATCTTCAGCTAGCACGCGGAAAAAGTAGTCGATGGGTGCTCGATGACCCCGCGGCTGTTTTGGCTCTGAAAGTAATAGAACGCGCTCATCAATTGAGAGCCTTTTGCCTGGTGGAATTACATAAACGTGATTCGGCTGCACAAGTGTCTGATCTTCTACTTGCATCACCTTCATGTGCGTGTGATTTTGAAGCAACTGTGCCAGTTCGCTCTCATGATTAGGGGCTAAGTGCTGAATGACGACAAAGGCCATTTCGCTTTCACTTGGCAGAGCCTGAAAAAAGTGCTCAAATGCCTTTAATCCACCAGCTGAAGCACCCACCGCGACAATCGGAAAGTCGTTCTGTGAGTTTGTTGGTTTCTCGTCCCCATTCATTGTTTTTGGCTGTTCATCTTTCGCTTGCTTATTGTTACGCTGTTCATCTTTACGCTGTTTATTCATCCAGTTTTTTTTCCTGTATCTTTTTAAAAAATTCAGGATTTGTTTCTAACAATGCCGCTCGAACAGTTTTACTCATAAAAACGTGACCCTCAAGCACCTTCTCAATGGCTTTAGGAAAAATAGCTAATAAATTCAACTTGTCGATGTATCCATCGGCTCCACTTTCCAATGCACGACGTCCGTAAATCTTCTCATCCTGTCCGGAAATAACAATGATACGCAGAGTGGAATCTATGCTCTTTAGCTTTTGGAGCAAATCAATCCCATTCATACCAGGGAGCGAAACATCCATTAAAACAATATCAGGGTCAGCAAGTGGTACTCTTTCTAATGCTTCATGACTATTGCGGGCGGTTCCACACATCTGTAGAGATAGCATATTTTCAACAATCTCTATATAGATATTCAGGATTGTACGATGATCCTCGACTATAAAAATCTTGTGCATTATTATTGAATGGTGATGACTCGGTGCATAATGAAATCTATAAAATCTATTCGTCTGCAATCATTAAACAATTAAATTTGCATCGTCATAAAGGTCACTATGCGGCACGTAGTTTGGTTTTCTTACTACAATAATGGGATCATAACACGAATTAAAACAACGCAAAAGAAAGGATAACGCCAATTTATTGTAAACTTAAATTAATGATGAATCGAAGAGCTCGTCTACTTTTTCTTGAGTAGAGACCTCTATCCATAACTCCTGAATGGTAGGCGCTAACTGTCGGCCTTTTCCTCGGCTTTGTGCTGCATCTACTACCGCGGGCGGCAAACCCTGCGATGCGGCGGTGATGGATTTTCCTGCTATGTCTTCAAACCATTTCGAATTGGCAACATGTTTATGTTGTCGTGCCAACTCGTATAGCTCCACGGCACTTTTTGCATCGTGATCGGCAAGACGCAGCAGCGCAATACCTGCGAGAGCCGTCAAACTCGGCAGGTAAACCTGTGTGTCAGCTGCGATCTGCAAATTTTTATAGATGTAGAGACGAGCGTCGGCGATCTTATGCTCTCTCAAAGCCAAAAATCCCAAACTGCCTAGCGCTTGGCCTAGCCCATTCATATCACCTCGATGGCGAAAAAGAGCAACCGCTTTCTCTAGGCGATTTTGAGCCTCAATATTGTGCCCCATTACTAGTTTTGTACGCCCCATATCTTTCAATGCATACCCAGTGTTTCGGCCAGAAAGGGATTGCGCGTCGAGATGCAGCGGCACTGCTTCTTCATATCGTCCCAAGTGCATAAGGGCAAAACTAGACAATATCGTTATCATACCAAGTGCAGTGGGAACGCCCAGCTCCTGATGTATGGTATTGCTCTTTTCAAGCAATTGAAAGCTTTCGTTAAACTCGCCTGCATGAACCAACGCGGCGGCTAGTCTAAAAATTTGGTACGATTGTTGACCGAGATCATTCAATTCGGCAAAGAGTGCTATAGATTTACGATATAATTCAATCGCTTCTTCAAATCTACCCATATTGGCGACGGTATTTGCTAAATTGGCATAGGAGCTAGCGATCCCGCGTATGTCGTCCAAGTTTTGGCGTATTGTTAACCCCGCTTCTATTGTCTCTTTCGAAGCTGTCAGCTGCCCCGTTTCGCGCAATCCTCGACCCAACAGATCAAGCCCTTGTGCCGTATACCAGTGGTCTTTATCGCTGCGGAATAGCGCTAGACTTTGCTCGATCAATTCAAATTTCCACTTCCGTTCGCACTCCGCTATCACCTCAGCTTCTGCCAGCAGCAGTTGGGCTTGTTCAACCTCTGTCGCCACACTAATAAGCGTTGCGTGTGCAAGCCAATCTCGTGCTTGTTTTAGAGTTTGTTGTGCAAGTTCATGTTTTGTTAGGAGAGTTTGAAATCTACTCAGCCAGATAGCGGCACGAATACCAAGCCGAAGTTTTACTGCTTGCAGCGAGCGAATTTGGCATCCCTCGGTTCCGCTGCTTCTTACTTCCTCTGATGGAGCCATTTCGAGTTGCGCAAGTGCCAGCCGACACATTGTTTCACCTTCAGTAAATCGACTCTGCCACTGGTAAAAAAGCCCCAAACATTCTAATGATTGAAGCTGTCGGTCAACTTGTGCGGCACGAACAATCCACTGCCAAGCCACGCGTATGTTTTCACCTTCTGTCTTGATTTCTATCACGGCAACTTGCTGTCCTCCACCTTTCAGAGCCGCTTCTTTCTGCTGCAAGAAAGTGCAGTAATAGGCACTGTGATCCGCATAAACTTTATCGGTCTGCTCAGCCAGCCTTTCCAGCGCGAATTGACGCATTAATTCGTGGATTTCGTAGCGTCCATTTGGATTGCGCCGAATCAAAGATTTGTGATTTAAGGCGGCCAGCGTTTTTAATGTTGCATCCGCTACAGTTTGGGCGGCGTCACGCGTAAAACCACCTTGAAATATGGCGAGTTTCTTGAACGCATTTTGTTCGAGTGTGGATAATCGACTCCACGTTGTTTCGAAGACCGCATGTAGACTGCGCTGGCGCTCTGGCAGATCATATAACTCTGCACTCAAAAACTCCACACTCTGTTGAATTTCTGCCGCAATCTCAGACACAGAGAGCATCTCGAGCCAGGCTGCGGCCAAAATAATGCCTAGCGGCATTCCGCTAACTAGTTGACAGATTCGGGGCAGTACTAACCAATCTGCTGCGGTTGGCCTAAAGTCTGGCCGGAGACGTTGACCGCTCTGAATGAAAAGCTGTATTGCGTCCGCAGATTCATCGTTGTCACCGCCCGAAAGCGACAATCCATCCAACGGAAAGATTGTTTCGCTCATTAAGCGCAGCCGCTCGCGCGAAGTGACCAGCAAGCGTACCCGCGGCGCGGCTTGTAAAATTTTCGTCAACAGGTTCACATCGCGCAGCAGATGCTCGATATTATCAAGCAGAAGCAACATTTCTCTAGGGCGGAGGTAATCGAACAACTCTTCTTGCGGTGAACGATCATCATTTTCGAAGGTGTAGCCTATAGTGGCAACAATAGTGGAAACCATCAGCGCTGGATCGGAAAGTGGGGCAAGCGAAACAAAGTATACCCCATGCTCATAATCGCCCAGAAGGGTTGAGGCTAATTCTAGCGCGAGCCGCGTTTTGCCCATCCCGCCCGGCCCCAGAATGGTGACCAGTCGAGTGTCTGCCAAGGCGAAGAGACATGTCAGTTCCGCTAGCTCTTGTTTGCGCCCAATGAAGGGCGTAGCCTGCGCGGGCAAATTGTGTTTGGGTAACACAAATTGTCCAGATATTTCCGGGTTAGCGGGGATTGAAGTAACTTCAATGGGGTTAATTGTAATAGGGTCGACTGGGATTGGGTTGACCGGAATGATCTCTAATTCGTCGTCGCGAATCAACGCATAAATATCCTGCGTTTCTGTGCCAGGCTCTACCCCTAACTCTTCGTCTAGCACCTGTACACAAAGTTCGTATTGAACCAATGCCGCGGCTCGCTGACCATTTTGAGCGAGAAGTTCCATCAACTGTCGGTGCGCCTCTTCGCGCCACGGTTCTATGGCAAGTAGATGACGAATTGTGTCAATCGCTTGGGGATAGTTCGCTCTATGGCGATAGACGCTGGCTAGGGTCTGCAGCGCAGCTATCACTCGCTCACGCAACCGATTCCGCTGGAGCAAGACCCACTCTTCAAAGAGCGGTGCATTCAACACAGAGAAACCATTCAAAAAATCACCCTGATACAGCTCAACTGCATGGGTTAATAGCTCTACTGGTAGATCGCTACTGTGAGCATCATCCCAAAATGTATCGAATAGATGAACATCCAACTGAGAGCGGATATTTACACAGCCATCTCTATCTGCATCAACAACAAGAGGATCAGCATCAAAAGAATCAACCCGAAAGGAGATCGTGTCGCGTTCAATTAGTAAAAATTCACTTAAGTCGCGCCGCAGCCGTGTCAGTTCTTTGCGCAGATTCATGCGTGCGTTGGCTTCGGATACATCTGACCAGAACAAGCCAGCTAATGCCGAGCGCGAGTGGGCGCGTCTCGTTACGGCAAGGTAAGCCAGCAGCGCACGCGCCTTACGCGAGGGAAGTTTGGCAATAGGTTGCTGATTGAGGGTGATGGTCAAGCCACCCAATAGAGAGAGAGAAAGTTCGGCAGGCATATGAGTTGAAAATCAACGCTTTATCCACGATTTTGGTTACGGGAGCAGGGTAAAGTATGGGTGTGGTCAAGCGGGAGCATTAATGAACACCTTTAGTATACCAAAAATATGTGTGTAAAGCGTGAATCAAGCGTGAATTTCGAGAGAGGAATTTAATATAATGGATAGATCACGAACACAGCGCTCATTTCTGCTCACAGCTTGGCAAGAAATCCCAGACGATAAAGAGAGCCAATCTGTCTGGCGTTTTAGTATGGAAGATGCGCGTGGCATCAATCGGCGGCGCGTCTTTACAACCTTGGAGGAGGTAATACGCTATGTAAAAGAAAAACTAGATGTAAGAGAAGAGCTTGAAGACGAAACAGTTCATGCAGAAGAGACAAATCAAAGATGAAAAGGAGCCACTATGCACAGATTAAAGAGAAAAACGATCATTAATATTTTGCTATTGACGACCTTATTGCTGGGAACACATCTTGTCAGCTTTCCGCAAGAAGTGAGCGTAGCCCATGCTGCCGAGCTTCAGCAAAAGTGGGATAGCCATATGCTGACAGAACCTTTTGTCCGCAGCAGGTTTGACGATCTATCACCAAGCGGCCACAGCATCGCAACTGATTGTCAAGATCCGGAAGGCGACTACCCGTACACGCCATATGACTGGCCCAACGCAACAGCCCTACTGGATTTAGAACAGAGAAATGGCGAAAGTACGGTCACGATTACAGTACAAGATGCCCGTCCCGACACCTATTTTACATTGTGGTTACGGCTTCAGGGAACGGACAAGAGCGGCAACGTCTATGGCGGCAATCCGCTAGACGGCAGCCCTGGCGTTGCGTTGGCACCGACTACGGATCTGCCGAAGCTGCTAAAATCATCTGGCCCGGGGAACGGGAGTGATGAAGATCCTAATGGTTTCTACACGGATGCGGACGGGAATGCAGTTTTTTCCATTGATTTGGACTTCCCGATTATCAATGGCTCTTACCCATTCCATCGTTTTGAAACTTTTGATCCGACTGATGAACGGTTGCCAGCCGAGGAACCTGCAATTTATCCGGTGGCGATTGTGGGCAAAGATGGCCCATTTACGCTGCGCATGGTTTCACATTGCGTTGACGGGTTGGGCCACGGTTTAGGACCAGCCATGCGTGAGTGGTGGTTCCTTTGGAAATTTGAGTAAACTGATTCAAGGAAAATAAGGCTTACCCACAGGGTACAAGGAACAGATATGCATAGATTTAGAAGAGGAAAAATACCCGTTGTTTTACTACTGACAGCTTTGTTGTTAAGTCCATATTTTGTCAATACTCCACAGGGTACAGCCAATGCTCAGGCTACTAAAATAGCTCGCGAATGGAGTGGCTACAATTTGAACGAACCATTTGTGCGCAGTCCAGCCGATGTAGATTCACCCAGTGGACACCAGATCCTAACAAACTGTCAGGATCTAGAGGGCGATTATCCCTACGCTCCCTATGATTGGCCCAATGCTAAAGCCGTGCTGGAATTAGCCCAAAGAAATGGTGAAAGCACAGTGAAAGTTGAAATCGTAAATGCCCGCCCCGATACGTATTTTACCATGTGGTTACGTTTACGCGGAGAGGATAAAAATGGGATTGTTTACGGCGGCAGCCCCCTTAGTGGCAGTCCGGGGACGCCACTTGCACCATCCAGTTTGCTGCCAGAATTGGTTGCAGCAACCGGAGAAGGCAACGGGAATGATCAGAATCCCAACGGCTTCTGGAGCGATGCAGACGGCAACGCTTACTTCACAATTGCTCTAGATTTCCCACTAATCAATGGCGCATATCCTTTCCATCGCTATACCAATTTTGATAGCATAGATGAGCGATTGAAGGCTGAACAACCAGCCATCTACCCAGTTGCAATTGTGGGCAAAAATGGACCATTTACTTTACGAATCGTTTCTCACTGTACCGATGGGTTGGGACACGGGCTTTCATCTGGTGCGCGTGAGTGGTGGTTCCACTGGAAATTTGAGTGAACGATGGTAACCCCCAAAGTGGGAATAAACGGTTACCAATTATATAACTAAGTAAGAAATAATCAATTAAGGAGAGATTATGCAAAGATTTAGATATTCAACAATAGCCTTGGCACTGACAGTGATAATGGCACTTGTGCTTAGTGCCTGTGAGGCAGTTCAGCTTAAGGAGCCAATGGCTGGGGCAGAAATGGAGCCGATGATGGAAGAACATACGGCGATCCATGATACTGCCTTTACGCGACATGCAGCAGATGCCGAATCGCCCAGCGGAAACAGTGTGGCGGTCGATTGCCAGGATCCCTCGGCTGATTATCCATACACACCTTACGACTGGCCCGATGCTAGCGCAATGTTGGAGGTGATGCAGGTTGGTGAAAACAGCATGGTTTCGATAGACGTAATGAATGCCAAACCCGAGACCTATTATACAATCTGGCTGCGCTTGGGCGGTACGGACTCTAGCGGCAATCCATTTGGCGGTAATCCATTGACCGACGGAAAAGCAACTGCCTTAGCGCCCTCTTCCGACTTGCCAAATCTGGTCGCCTCTACGGGTGAAGGCAACGGGAATGATCAACAACCAAATGGTTTCTACACTGATGCAGACGGCAATGCATCTTATTCAATCACGCTGGATTTCCCACTCAACGGTGCGTATCCATTCCAAAAATTTGATGGCTTTGACCCGATGGATGAACGGTTGCCCGCCGAAAATCCGATGATTCATCCGGTCGCTGTTGTGGGGCCAAATGGTCCGTACACATTACGCATTGTCTCTCATTGCACAGATGGTGTGGGTCATGGGCTCACATCGGGCGCACGCGAATGGTGGTTTGATTGGCGGATCGAGAGCTAGAAACTGAGGTAACTATTTGGCACCCTTTGGTTTCGATACCAGCCAAGTACGACCCTGACCCACTCAATCGGCGGCGGACTTGAACGGTTATAAATCGAACGATCTGATCGAAAGGGGAATCGTAACTTTTTAATTCATCCCAAAGCACAGTACAATTATAGATATAATCAATAGACAGTAATTACACGATGAGCATTCCGCGAATAGGCCAACATTGAACCGTTTATAAAACGTTCTGTAGCCCATTCGCGGAATGCGGCTGTTGCCTTTTATATCATAAGTGTAAACTTAAACTGTCTAGAGAGCACGCCCTGTGTGGCTCTTCTCCACAACAAATCCGCACGAGGCGTGCTCACTGGACTTAGTTCAACAATGTTTATTCTTAAGTTTACACTTATTACACTTAAAGCTATTGATATTTATTTAAAAAGATCCGCGCTACTTTATTTTATAGGCGAACTCATAGATGTGCTAGGGAGATAACCGTTGAGCAAGATTATAGAGCTTTATACGTCCACTGATGGCAGAATGTACCTGAGCGATGGTGAAACGATGTGGGACGTTACGGACTCGGAAACCACGATTAAGCAAGATACGCAAGCCATTGCAGATGGGCTGACTGATAAGTGGATTACGCCCCGATATACTTTTGATGAGCTGCGTGAAATGCGCGAGCATCCGATGACGCGCATCAGTCAATTTGAGATGGAGAATAAGAATAAGACATCCATTTACGATATATAAAGTAGTTCAGAATCCACCTATGACTTCAGAACCCATTCCAGACGAAACGCTCTTGCTGGCCGAGTATAAACATTTTAGCGAATTTCTTGCACGAAATGAAGAGATCGGCGAGAAGCGCGTGACATTTTTCATCACCCTCACCACCGCCATCATCGCGGGCGTCATCACGCTGACCACATCCGACCTGCCCGCAAATTCGCTCCTCTACAACGCACAGCCGATTGCCACCGTTGTGCTGCTTGGCACAATCTTTTTTGGCGCGGTCACCTTTGCTCGAATCCTCAAACGCAACCGCGTCACCGACGAATGTAAAGGAATTCTTGATTACGTGCGCGAGCAGCTACGCGCTCGTTCAGCTGGGCTAACCGAATATGCCATTCCGTTTCGCAAGCAGCCACGGACTTGGTTCAGCGCCGGGCTAGCCGAAACTGTGGCGGTGATGAACGGTTTGCTCAGCGCACTCGTGATCCTAATTTTGCTGCCGCAGTGGTGGGGCTGGCTGTTGGCACTCGTTGGGTTGATCCTCACCTTCATCCTACAAAAAGTTGTTAGCAACAGAAGCCGCAGCAAAGAGAGAGACAGCAGCACGCAACGCTTTCGTGCGGGCGTCGGCGCAGTGATCCGCAATGACGCGGGCGAAGTAATGCTTTTCAAGCGCAAAGGGACAAGCGATAGCTGGCAATTTCCGCAAGGGGGCCTTGACGTGGGCGAGGATCCACTGGTTGGGGTGATCCGCGAAGTGTGGGAAGAGACAGGAATCGAGGCGCACGAGATCGAGCTTTTGCCAATCGAATCCAAGCTAACAGCTTACATTTTTCCACCCGCAGCACGCTGGACCAAAACAGGACGGGGTCAGGTGCATAGCTGGTATTTCTTTAAATTCATCGGTCCCGAAGCGTCAATCACCTTGGGCGATGGGCTGGAATTTTCGGATTGGAAATGGGCGTCGATGGATGAAGCGATTGAGTTGGTGGTTGGCTTTAAGCGCGAGGTCTACGAGGAGTTGGCACGATATTTGGCGAGGCAGGAGGAGTAAAAGACTTGAGACTTTTTAATGGCAAAATTCCTGCTTCCGTCAGATTTAATGGGCAAACAAATTTCCTGTTTTCAAGGTTCCCACAAAATTCGACAGAACTAACAAAATTCACTTCGTTACTGTCTATTTTGATTCATACAAAAGTTGCATGTTCATAACAATCTCTCAACGCTACATGTTACCAGCCAAAGCCGCCCCAGTGATATAATTCTCTCCGGATTCAAAACTATTGACAAACACTATTATCTGGAGCACATCCTTCTTGATTCGCCAATTTTTCGCCTACTACCGACCCTATATGGGTCTCTTCTACCTCGACTTTGGTTGCGCCATCGTCGTTGGCATTCTCGAACTCGCCTTTCCGTTAGCCGTCAACCAATTTGTCGACAACCTGCTGCCTAGCGAAAACTGGCCGCTCATCATTATAGCCATTATCGCGCTGCTCGTTATCTATGCGGTCAACACCGGACTGCAGTATGTCGTCACCTACTGGGGCCACATGCTCGGCATCAACATCGAAACCGACATGCGGACCAAGCTCTTCGACCACATCCAGAAGCTCTCGTTCCGCTACTTTGACAACAACAAAACCGGTCACTTAATCGCCCGCATCACCACCGATCTACAAGATATAGGCGAACTAGCCCACCACGGCCCAGAAGACATTTTCATCGCTATCATGACCCTCGTTGGTGCCTTTGCACTCATGGCGTCGATCCACCTAAAGCTGGCGCTAATCACCTTTGCAATTGTGCCACTCGTGCTGTGGATGGCGATGTACTATAGCGGCAAAATGACCATCACATGGCGCGATCTGTTCCGCAACTTGGGTCAATTTAACGCCCGTATCGAAGACGCACTTGGCGGCATCCGCGTCGTCAAAGCTTTTGCCAATGAGAACCACGAGCGCAACCTCTTCGCCGTTGACAATCAGCGTTATCGCGAAACAAAACTTGTGGCGTATAACATCATGGCTAAAGGCTTTTCGGTCAGCTACATGCTTATGCGTTTTGTCATCCTTTTCGTCATGGTGGCAGGCACTTATTTTGTGATTCAAGATGAGTTGAGCTACGGAGAATTTGTGGCCTTTCTGCTGCTAACAAACGTCTTCTTCCGTCCTATCGAAAAGATCAATTCGATCATCGAACTCTATCCGCGCGGCATTGCGGGCTTTAAACAATACCTAGAAATCACCAACACCGAACCAGATATTTTAGATGACCCTAATGCAGTTGACGTTGACCGCTTGACGGGCAATATTCGCTTTGATCAGGTGACCTTTGGCTACGATGAAGGCAAAAACGTGCTAGACAACATCAATCTTGAGGTAAAGCCAGGCGAGACGATTGCTTTTGTGGGACCGTCGGGCGCGGGCAAAACCACGCTCTGTAGCCTCATCCCGCGCTTTTACGATGTCGACGCAGGCACAATCAGCATCGACGGCATCGACATCCGCACCATGACACGCGCGTCGCTGCGTCGACAGATTGGCATTGTGCAGCAGGATGTCTTCCTCTTTTCGGGTACGCTGGCCGAGAACATTGCGTATGGCAAGCTCGATGCCACCGACGAGCAGATATGGGCGGCCGCTTGTAGTGCGCAACTGGCAGATTTTATTCGCGATCAACCCAATCAACTGGAGACAATCATTGGTGAGCGCGGTGTTAAACTTTCTGGGGGACAAAAGCAGCGGTTGGCCATCGCCCGCATGTTTCTGAAAAATCCGCCGATCCTGATCCTCGACGAAGCCACTTCTGCGTTAGACACCGCCACGGAGCTCGCCATCCAATCCGCGTTAACCGAGTTGTCGCGCGGACGCACCACGCTCGTTATTGCGCACCGTTTGGCAACCATCAAAAACGCAGATCGCATTGTTGTCGTTACCGAATCCGGCATCCAAGAGCAGGGTCGGCACCAAGAGTTGATCAAAGCGGGTGGGCTGTACAGTAAGTTGCATCAAGCCCAGTTTGGATCATATTTCGACGCAGAGTCTGTCCCGACTTAGAAATTATTCTACTTCTATCGAATTTGGCGGGGTATCAATTGAATGGAAAAAGTTGATAAAATCTTGTAGGGGCATGATATATCGTGCCCATGATATATCGTGCTCATGATTAATAATCCCGTTAACCATGTTGGGCACGATGTATCATGCCCCTACTCATTCATTAAAAAATATCGACCGTTCCATCAAATCCGATAAAGGTAGAATTGTTTTTTTCGTGACTCTCTATACGATTTGGACCATTCTAAAAAACAAGATATCCAGTATGGCCGCAAGCTACTCCAGAAAATCGCTGAAACCTCTATAGTTATCTTCTGGAGTAGCCTTACCTGGCCGTGGCGGCGCTGAGCGAAAGCTGCATCGTCTGCATTGCCGCAATCTTCGTATCCACCACTTGCTTTACGGCCTCAGCCTTCGCCTCTGATTGCTTCATTGCCCGGTTCCCAAAAATTATGCCAGTTGAATCGTCTTCCACCTGCCAGAGCGGAAACGGAAAAAATAGACGGCGCTCAAAATGCTCAAATAGAGCAAGGCCGCGGTCCACGCGCCACCAATGCCCCGCCCAAGAGGGTTGATCATAACCCACGCAGATGGAATAAAGAAGCCCCAAGCCAGCACCATGCGCGAGACCATAGTAAAGGTCGTATCACCCGCGCCATTGAGCGACGCACCCAGCACAATTCCCACCGCATCGGCAACCTGATAAAGCGCCACAAGCCGCAGCACAATCACTCCCGCCTCGATCACGCTTGGATCCTCGGTAAAAAAGCCCAACAATCTTACAGGCGCAATCAAATAGCTTGCCCCCACAAGACCCATCACAAGCGCAGCTAAAAGCGTAGCTTGGTACCCTACTCGTTCCGCAGTAGCAGAATCATTTGCACCCAAATATTGGGCCACCAAACTCGCAGCCGCCATGCCCACCGCAAAACCCAGTGTAAACGAAATGCTCATATACTGTAGCGCAATCTGATTTGCGGCCAGCATGTCGGTCCCGAGTCGCGCAATCAAGGCAAAGAAGGCGCTAAACGACGCAATCTCGATAAAATCGCCCAACCCCAGCGGCACACCGATACGCAACAATGGCAAAATTTCAGAGAAGCCCAGCAGCCTGGCTTTGCCGGTTCCAAACGTTCTGCGATTGATGGGCCGCCACAGGATCCATGCGCTGAGCAGCACGTTAACGACATTTGCCAATACGGTTGCATAGGCCGCGCCCGGCACACCAAATTGCGGCATTCCTAAATTACCCAGCACGAAAATCCAATCTAAAAAGATATTGAGCAACACAGTTATCCACGCCAAAACCATGGGGGTGTGCGAATCGCCGCGGCCAATCAAGAAGGACCAGACCACCGCGCTAAACATAGCCAGTGGAATCTCTAGCGACCGAATACGTAAATAGCTTGTGCCAAGTTCTCGCACGGCAGAACCATCGTCCGGCGCGGCATAGCCCATCAAAAAGGTGAAGAATGACGGCAGGCCAAATGCAAGCAGGCTCAGCCACGCGATCATATTGATGCCGCGCCACACGGCGTCGCCAACTTTTTCATCATTGCCTTCGCCGTGCGCACGCCCAACGTAGACCATGGTCGCATTTGCCGCACTCCGAAAAAGTGTAAAGACGGCGAAAAATATAATGCCTGAAAGGCCAACCGCTGCCAAAGAATCGGTGTCAATGCGCGAGACAAAGTATGTATCCACAACGCCCAAAAGCGTCTGCGACAAATTTTGCAACATCAATGGACCAGCCAGTGCCGCAATCTGCCACGAGAGCCCTAAAGAGGGAAAAGTCTTTCCAAAAATTTTCATAAGGAAGCAGTGTACATCATTCGCTGAGGTGCAAACAAATCATCTTACGTAAAAGCTGTTTTCGAACGAGAAGATTTAACAATAGAAGAGGCAGACTTAGTGAGAAGAAAGGAGAGGCTTCACAAAAATATTACGGTGATTTAGGACAATTGACCTATGGAATTGGCTGAATCATTCGTTGTATGATTACACTATACTTATAGGCACCCCGAAAATTAGAGACTGTCACAAATTGTGTAAATAGCGTTAGATTAGTTAGCCAGAGAGAGTCACTCGCACATTGTGGTACAGTCCCAAAAATTAAGATCTAATGATGCCTTGGTAACAATAGTTCGAGTTTGGAGTATCGAAGATGGAAAGCAATGCCTTAAAATATAAAGTATTCCCGACTATCCTTTTCCTCGCCTTCAACTGTTTGTATTTTCATGCGAATCTCTATGGTGCAACAAAATTTTCGCTCACACAGACAATAACCAATCAAACCATTCCAGTTATAAATCTAGCTGATCTGGACTTCAGAATTCGTGTAGAGACAACTACGATTGCACCCAGTGATGTGATTCCATTCTATTTAACAATCACAAATACGACTAATTTACCGCTCAATTCGATTGCGCTTGTGACAATGTCCCCAAATCACACTTCATTCGCCGCGGCAGAGAGCACCGCAGGCTGGTTGCAGAGCGGCAGCGACTCTGCCCTCTGTTACGATGGGCTACCAACAGGCTTTAGCTGCGCGCTTATAATCGATTCGCTGCTAGCCGGTGAAACAATTGTGAAAATTTTCGCGGTAAAAGTGGATCCAAACATTCCGCTTGATAGCCTCAACATTTCGCTCTCTGCCAACATCTATCCTGCTGATCAACAGCCGCCAACGCCCTATATTGCCCCGCCAGTTAGTGGACAAAATAGCCCCGATAAGGCTCTCCTCTTTCTGCCATTTTTCAATTAATATCGCTCTTTTGGTTACTATATTCTGCTACTATGCATAGACGATAAGTGTGGTTCCATCTTGTGCCCATTTCAGCGTTATAGGTAATCGTGAGGTGAAGTGGGGTCAAACAGCACGAATGGCGGAGAGAACCTGCTTGCCCAACAGATCGATCCCGGTTTGCACGGTGAGGCCGTGGGGCGTGCCAAACTCGACGCGGGTTGCACCAGCTTCGAAGAGGCGCAGCGTCTGCTCTGCCACGTGATCGGGCGTTCCGGCAAAGGCAAATTGGTCGAGCAGCTCGTCCGAAATCAACGCGCCCGCACTGGCAAAATCATATTGATCCGCTGCCTGTTTGAGCCGATGCAGCAAGTCGGGATCCAGCTCGATGCTTGGGTCGAGCGCCGCGACAATTGGAAGATAGAGCGCCACCTCGCGGCGGGCTAGTGCGCGTGCGGCTGCGCCATCTTCATCCACCACCGTCACCGCGCCAACCGCTATGCCGATCTGATCTGGGCTGCGTGGTTTATTCGTTAGCGCATCCGCTGTATACTCTTGAAAATGGGGAATCACTTCAGGGTTGGCGCTACCGCCGATCTTAATTTCGTCGATCTGATCGATGCACGCGGCAATGGTCTTTTTGCCCCATGTGCCAAGCAACATTGGGATCTCTGCCCGTGGAATTTGCCAGCGGAATGCATCGCCGCCCGCAATGGGGAAAATGGTGCCCGCATAAGGCTCTTTGGACTGGGACATCAGATGACGCACGCATTCAAACGCCTCTTTGAGCGCGGTGATCGGGCGCTGCGGCTGCATCCCTACAAAGTCCAGCCAACTGCCACGCGCCAATCCCAGATAAGCACGCCCATGAGATGCTTCGTCGAGCAGGGCGATGTGCGCCGCAATGTTGAGCGGGTGCGCTGTAAATGGGTTGATTGCGGCTGGGCCGATCCGCACGCGGCTGGTGGCGCGCGCAATCTCCATTAGCGGATACCACGCTGGCTGATAGAGCATGTCGTTGTAGACCGTCACGCCGTCGAATCCGGCGGCTTCGATGGCGGCTGCGAGTGGGCCGTATGCATTGAGCGCCTTATCGGTCTGGAGCGCAACGGTGACTGTGTGATGCATTATGCAACGACCAATAATTCTTGGTAGCCGTTGGTCAATTTCTCGCCGCCGTCGGGGCGCACGACAATAACATCTTCAACGCGGCAGCCAAACTCGTGCGGCATAAAGATGCTGGGTTCAGCAGTAAAGCAATTGCCCTCCTCCAGCACATGCGTATCACCCTCTGTCAAAAAGGGCGATTCGTGAACGTCTAAGCCGATTGCGTGACCCAAGCGGTGGCGGAAACCGTGCCCCCAACCGCCCTCGATAATGACTGAGCGCGCCGCTTCATCGGCTGCTTCGCAGGTGCCGCCAACCTTTAGCGCGGCAATTCCGGCTGCTTGCGATTTCATGACCAGTTCGTGTACGTGGCGATATTCTGCATCAGGTTCGCCAAAGAAAACAGAGCGACCGTAGTCGTAACAGTAGCCTTGGTACACGCCGCCCATATCGTACGAAATTGCGACTGGCGCTTCGAGTGGTACCTGCAACACTTCTTCGCGATTCTTGAAATCGAATGGGTAGTTGACGCCCATATTGTAGAATGAGGTTACAAACGAATCGGTTTTGGAGCCATGTTTTTTGAGCTGATATTGCACTTCGGTGATCAGATCGAGGTTGGTCATGCCGTGGCGCAATTTGGGCAGAGTGGCCGCAAAGGCTGCTTCGGTGATTTCGCCCGCCTTGCGCATGATGGCGATCTCGGCTTCACCTTTCACTCGACGCAGCGGCATTAGGATGTCGGATGCTAACGTGAGGGTTGCATTGGGGACGACGCAACTGAGGTTGAGCAAAAATTCTGCCCACGACCGATCCTCAAGCGCGATGTTAGCTTCTGGCTTTACCGCTAAGCTGGTTAACACATCTTTCACCATATCTAGTGGATCGCCCGCGTCGGGCAGGATGCGCACATCGTACTCTGTAACACCGCCCATATGGAATTCGGCCAACATGCGCGGCAACGTGAGGATCGGCGCGTCGCGCTGCGGGATCCATGCGCCGGTGAGCCATTCACCCGGGTAGATGGTGTTGCCGAAGTTTGGCTCTTCGCGCGGGATGCCGGTGACGTAATGTAGGTTGGCAGAGGGGGAGAGGAAAATTAGATCGATTTGGTTTTCGATCATTTTGGATTGGACAGATTGAAGCCGTTTCTCGTAGTCAATCATATGAATTTTGCCTTGTTTTTGATGATGATAGGAGCGGTTAAAGCTGATTACGCAACCTTGGATCTAGTGCGTCGCGGATGCCGTCGCCGATAAAATTGAAGCTGATGACCACCGAGAATATCGCCAATCCAGGAAAAGCGGCCATCCACCATTGATCAAAAAATTCGATACCGTCTGCAATCATGCGGCCCCATTCTGGCGAGGAAGGTTCTGGCCCCAAGCCGAGAAAACTTAACCCCGCAAAAACTAAGATGGCATTGCCTAAATCAATGGTTGCCAGCACAACAGCCGGTGCTAAACAATTGGGCAGAATTGTGCGCCACAGAATGCGACTTTTGGGGACGCCGATTGCGTCTGCTGCCTCGACATATTCTTGCGACTTAACCCCCAAAACCAGCGAACGGACCACCCGTGCATAGTTGGGCCACCAGACCACAACCATTGCCACAATCGCATTGACCAAACTTGGCCCCAGCGCCGCGGCAATTGCCATCGCCAGAATAATTGTGGGAAAGGCCATGAAAATTTCGGTCAAGCGCATGATCAACTCTTCGAACCAGCCGCCGATAAAGCCCGCTAGTGCTCCGATGATTGTGCCAAAAACTCCAGCAATAATCACCACGGCAATGCCCGCTGGTAAAGAGAGCCGACCGCCATAGAGCACGCGGCTAAAGATGTCGCGCCCCAGTTGATCGGTGCCAAAGAGGTGAGCCGCACTGGGCCCCTGCAACCGATTGACAATGTCTTGATCAAGTGGTTCGTATGGGGCGATTTGGGGCGCAACGATGCTGATCGCAACCCAGATGAGAAAGAAAATGATGCCCAGTAACGCTAGCGGATTGGCGCGCAGAAAGCGCAAAACTTGGGCGGGTACGCTACGAGTTTGTTGGATGTCGTGAGTCATCTATGCTACCCGTAAGCGTGGGTCAATCAAAAAGTAAAGTACATCCACCACGAGATTGACCAGAATGAAGATAAGGGCAATCACTAAACTGACCCCCATAATTGCGGGAAAGTCGAGCGAGGTGGAGGCGCGGTATGCGTACTGCCCAATGCCGGGCCACGCAAAGATGCTTTCGGTTAACACTGTGCCCGCGAGTAAATTACCATACGAAAAGCCAATTACGGTGATGACGGGAATAAGCGCGTTGCGTAGTGCATGGCGAATGAGCGTAATGCGTTCGCTGAGCCCTTTGGCGCGGGCAGTACGAATGTAGTCTGCACCCAAAACTTCGAGCATTGCCGAACGTGTTACGCGCGTGATCAGCCCCGTTGTGTAGGATCCAAGCACGAGCGCGGGTAGCATCAAGTGGCTGAGCACGTTGCGGAAGACGGGCCAGTTGCCCGCGATCAGCGAGTCGACGGTCAATAGTCCGGTGATTCTATCCGGTACCTGCATCCCTACATCGATCCGCCCGGGGCCGGGGAACCAACCAAGACGCGAATAGAGCACGAAAAGTGCCAGTAAGGCCAACCAAAAGACGGGGATGCTAACGCCAAGCAGAGAGATGAGGCGCGCGACGTGGTCTACCCAACTATTGCGCCATAGTGCAGATAAGATCCCCAACGCCATTCCGGTTAGTAAGCCAAAGAGAACGGCCGCTGTCGCTAGCTCAATCGTTGCGGGCAAAAATGCGCGTAGATCTTCTATCACAGCACGCCGACTCTTGATCGAGCGCCCCATGTCGCCTTGCACCAATTTGCCGAGGTAGATCAGATACTGCTGCGCGACGGGCTTGTCTAGCCCCCATTCTTTTTCGAATGCAGCCACAATTTTTGGATCCGACATGGCTTTTTGACCCAAGTTCGCCGCGATTGGATTACCCGGCACCGCATGGGAGATGGTAAACGCAATGAGCGTAATCCCAAGCAGCAGCGGAATCATGAGAAGGAGACGACGGATGATGTAATGGTATAGAGGCATAAAATAATGAGAAGATAAAGAGGTGAAAAGATGACTGTTAGCCCACGTCCATTTTGGCTTCGACCATTGTGCTCCGCACAAGCTCAGCCATTGCTATTTGAGGCTAACAGTCATCTTGTCATCTTGTCTGCTTTATTTATTGAGCAGCGAAACGTCGACGCGCCACTGCGGATTGTAGACAAATCCATCCACATCAGAGCGTAGCCCAATCTGCAAACCGGGCTGCATGAGCGGTGCAAATGGGCCTAGTTCCATGAGATAATCCTGCATCTCTTCGAACATCCCCGAGCGGACGGCATCATCTGTTTCTACTTTGAGGGCGTCGCGCATGGCCAGAATTGTCTCGTCGGCGTTTTCTTCTGTCCAGTTGACTCGGGTGCCGACCACGCCATCTGGCAAGAATTCAACATAATCTAGCGAATCGCGATAGTCGGGCAGCCATAGCCATAGACCAAACGGCTCGGTCCCTTGGCGATAGGCTTCGAGCGCCACGCTAAATTCTGCTGGAGCCAGCGTCACGTTGAAGCCAGCTTCGTTAAGATCGGCCTGAACTTTTTGAGCATAGGTGCCAAAGTTGATGCCCGCAAAGGTAAAGTCTGGATAGGCGAGATCAAGCGCTACGCCATCACTATAACCGGCCTCGGCCAGTAGCTCTGCTGCCTTGTCGACATCGCGCGCGATGCCGCTATTTGGTTCGTATGCGCCCAGAAAGCCAACTGGCAACATCGACGCAGGCGTAACTGTTTCGCCACCGGCCAAGAGGCGAATGCCTTCGTAGTCGAGCGCATAGCGTACGGCTTGCATAACAAGCGGATCGCTGGCCGGGCCGCCAATTTCAGGGTCTTGATTGCCCTTCAGGAAGACAAGCGTATCGCTCAAGCCTTGGAAAACCGTTACATCGGGATTGCTTTCTAAAGAGGGTACTTGATCCGTGCTCAAATCGAACGCGATGTCGATGTCACCCGCTTCAAGCTGAATTTTTTGGGTGGCGGCTTCGGGGATATTGCGGAAGATGATGCGCTCGGTGAAGGCTGGCTCGCCCCAGTAATTTTCGTTGCGCACCAGAACGGTTTCGATGCCTGGCTCCCAACTTTCGAGCACGTAGGGTCCGCTACCGGCAGAGGTGCCGTTGAACCATTCTTCGGCGCTGTCTGTATCGGCTGCGTCGGCTGCGCTGCTGCCGCCATTTGTCTCTACTTCGGACTGATTGACAATGCTGAAGGCACCAAAGACCATCTTGGCCAGAATTGATGGATCGGGCTGGGTTAGGGTCACAACGGCGGTTGCCGCGTCGCTGGCTTCGACCGACGTAATTGTATCGGCCAAAAATGATGGATTGCCGGTAAGATTCTTAAGCCGATCAAAGGAGAAGACCACATCATCTGCGGTAACCGGATCACCATTCGAGAAGGTGGCCTCGCTGTTAAGCGTGAAGGTATAGACCGTTCCGTCATCCGAAATTTCCCAAGACTCGGCTAGAGCGGGGATCACCGCTTCGACTGAATCGGCTGGGAAGGTGACAAGCGTCTGGTAGGTTGCTTTGTGGATGATTGACGGGAGCGTCTCAAAGGCGCGTGCTGGATCGAGTGATGTTGTATCTTCGGCAATAGCAATGACGATTAATTCTGAACCGCCATCATCCATATTTGATTCTGCGTCTGGGGCGGGTCCGCTTGTTTCAGCGTCACCAGTTGTGGGTGCGGGCGCTGCACAGGCTGCTGCCAGCAGACCGAGGCAGAGCATGGATGTAATCCAAAAGCGAAAGTATATTGTCCGCTTCATTGAGCTTTCTCCTTGTTGATGTGCTCGATTGCCAGATAATGGCTGTGTATCCAACGGCGCAGGACGAAGAAGAACGAAGCCGTGGTTTGGATTTGAGCGAGTTTGGTAGGTTGTTGAAAAGTGAGATTATAAAAATAACGTAGTGTAAAAATAACGTAGTGTGAATCTTGGGTACAGAGAATGTTCAATATGACTTGCCTGCAATCTTAGTTTAAACTGTAATCCTATTTTTTTGCAACATGCTTAATTCCCACTCATTCTTCCCACGGGATTGGGCTCACATCGTCGTGACGCAACGTCCGTTTGGCAACGCGATCAATGCGCATGGTCAACTTGCACGCGGGATCGGGACAGACCGCGCGCGAGTCGGTCTCCATCCAGTCGGCGGGATGGTTGATTCGTTGCTTTGCTGGCAAAAGAGGGATCACGGCTTGGAGGGCATAGAGGCAAAAGTCGGCTCCGGTGGGCAGCGAGATTTTGCCACCACGCAGGTAGAATGCATCGCCAGTGCGCATGGAACAAGTACAGTTCCCTTCAATCGATTCGACAACAACGGCAAGGTCATATAGTTCAAATTCGTCTGATTTGTTTGGCATTGGCGTTATTGTTTCTGGGACTGTACCACAAAGTGTGTAAATGACTCTGTTCGGTTAAGTAATCTAACGCCATTTACACACAATTTGGGACAGTCTCTCGTTTCTTGTTGAAATGATAGCATGATTGACTCATCATGATTCACCTGTTTGCACCAATGGTACCATCAACAAATTGAACCGTCGAATCGCAAAAAATTGAGGAATCCATGATGTTATACTCGTCTGAAGTTTTACACAAGGTTACTGGATTTGTTATGCGTCAACAACAAGATGGGGAAATGGATTTGCTGGTTTTTCAACACCCAACCGCAGGCGTTCAGCTTCCTGCGGGAACGGTCGAAGCGGGTGAGTCAATCGAATCGGCTGCCTTGCGCGAAGTGACCGAGGAAACTTCTCTCACCGACGTGCGTTTGGTCCGTCACTTGGGCTCAATAGGGATTGATTTGAGTGAGGAGCGACGCGTCTTTCTTGGATCAACAACGCTGCTGGCCGGACCCGATATTAATGCGCCGTCGTTGGGCTGGTCTTTTGGACGCGGCAGTTGGTGTAAAGTACAAAACGTTGTGAGTGGATTTGCAGAGATACTCTATGAAGAGGTCAATCTAAACAATAATCCTGAAATGGTACAGATTCGTTTTAGCGGCTGGGTTCCAGCAAAGATCCTGACGCGAAAATTGACGCGCCACTTTTATCACTTTGAATCGACTGGCGCGACCGAGGAAAGATGGACTCAACTAGAAGAAATAGCATTCGATTGTTATTGGACACCGTTCGTGCCAAAGCCGGCTCTTGTGGCTGGTCAGAAAGAATGGTTGGATTCTGTTTATGAGCAGCTCTTATCAACAATCTCTGGCAACTCAAAGACTGTCACCGGATAAAGCTCGCCCTCGTACTTTTCGACCTCGACCAGCGCGCTAAAGGCTGATGGACCCTGCGCCAATTGCGATGTGCCCACATCGCGCGTCAGTACATTGGGATTGCCGTGGATCTCCAAGCTGCCATCCACTTTGGGATCCGCTGGATTGTACCACGCGCCCGTTGGCAACTCGATCACGCCGGGGCGCAGATCGTCCGACAGCGCGGCCACCGAAAGGCACGCCCCACGCTTGTTGAAAACGCGAATAAAGTCGCCATCGGCAATGTTGCGCGCCGCAGCCTCGGCTGGATTCATGCGCGCAGCTTGACGTGTTTGCACTTTGCCGTTGCGGCTCGTGCGGCCATTATCGAGCTGACTGTGCAGCTTGCCTTTTGGCTGATTGGAGAGCAGATGCAGCGGATAGCGCTGAGCTTGCGCACTGCCCAGCCATTCAGTCGGCTCCAGCCACGTAGGGTGGCCGGGACAGTCATCATAACCAAAACTAGCGATCCGCTTGGAGAAGATCTCGATCTTGCCCGAGGGCGTGTTGAGCGCGTGCGCAACCGGATCTTGGCGAAAGCGTTCGAGCATATTTGGTTTGCGCGGCATAGTCGACTCGACCTCAATGGAGCCACCTAGCCAAAAACTTTCAAAATCGGGCAGCGATACCCCTTTATGCTCGGCGCGATTGCGTGCATCTTCATAGAAGTGACGCAGCCAGCCCATTTCATCGCGCCCCTCAGTGAATTGATCCGCAACGCCTAGCCGTTCGGCCACCGCAGTAAAAATGGCAAAATCACTACGCGCCTGACCATAAGCCGGGAGAGCCTGCTGCATAGGCGTAAAGGTCGATTCCATAAAGGTAAAATTAATGTCGTTGCGCTCAAGCAGCACGGTGGCGGGCAGAACAATATCCGAGTAGCGAGCCGTCGCCGTCCAAAATGGCTCGTGGACAATAACAGTCTCGGGCTGCTGCCATGCCTTGATCAGCCGATTGAGATCTTGGTGATGATGGAATGGGTTGCCGCCCGTCCAATAGACTAGGCGCGCATTGGGATAGGTAAGCTCTTGACCATCAAAGTTGTACGGCTCATTTGGGTGGAGCAGCATGTCGGCAATTCGGGCTACGGGGATGTAGCTGTTGGTTGGGTTCGCACCGAGACGCACTTTGGGCCAGCCTGTTAACGGACGGTTAGCAGATCCGTATGAGTGCATGCAGTTTAGCCCCAGCGCAAAGCCACGACCGGGCAGTCCAATCTCGCCCAACAACGCAGCCAAAACCACCGTCATCCAAAAGGGCTGCTCGCCATGTTCGGCCCGCTGTATAGACCACGAAACCGAAACGACCGTCTTGCAGCAAGCCATGCGGCGCGCCAGAGCAACAATCGTCTCGGCAGGGAGCTCGGTGATCGCTGCGGCCCATTGCGCATCCTTGGGTTGACCATCGCTTTCCCCCAGCAGATATGGGCGGAATTGATCAAACCCCGTACAGTACCGCGCCACAAACTCTTGATCGTACAGATCCTCGGTAACCAGCGTATGCGCCAACGCCAACATCAATGCTGTATCTGAATTTGGGCGCGGAGCCAGCCACCCGGCCCCAATTTCTGCTAAAACATCTTCGCGAATCGGGCTAATGTTGACAAAATCGACGCCCGCAGCTTTAGCCGTTCGCATGTTGGCCTTAGCCGTGTGCGCACCCATCCCGCCAAATCCAACGTGTGCATTCTTGTCCGCGGCACCACCAAAGAGCACCACCAACTCAGCGTGTTCGGCAATCTCTTGCCACGACATTGTCTCCATCCCTAGTCGCCCCATATCGGCCACAACGCGAGGCATAATCGCATAGCCAGCGGCCAGCGAATAGGAACCTTGACATCCGGTAAAGCCACCAATCAGGTTGAGCAGCCGGTGCATTTGATCGGTAGATCGGTGTAACGTTCCGGCACTGCCCCAGCCGTAGGATCCGGCATAGATCGATGCATTGCCGAATCTCTGGCGCACGCGGGTCAACTCGGCCGCGACAATGTCTAGGGCCTGGTCCCACTCGACTGGCACAAAGGGTTCGCGGCCGCGCTGGGTCCGGTCGCTGCTAATGCCGTTTTCCAAGTAGCCCTGGCGAATCATCGGCCGCGCGACGCGACTGTTGGGGTCTTGCGCATCCAGCAGCGACTGCCCAATCGGCGACGGATCCGCATCTCCAGCGTAGGGCTGCACTTCTTTTACGTGGTCGTCTTCCACGGTGACGACAAAGTTGCCCCAATGGGTGGAGGTAGTGTAGGTTTGCATCGGCTTTTTGGTCCTAGTTTGTATTTTTTGTTCTAGCGACCGTACAGTTTGGTATTTCGTTGTCATTCCCGATAAAAGCGCTCGAGAATGACAAATTCGTAAGAATCTTCTTCTTTCTTCAACGTGTACGGTTGCTAGGTTTTGTTTAAAGTAATTGCCACGCAATCATGATGAGGCCCGTCATGGATAGCCCCCAGATAACGCTGCGTGCGTAGGCGACGCCGCTAAGATATGCGGGAATGTAGAGAACGCGGCAGATTAAATAGAGCCAGCCGCCAAGCGCAGTTGTGCCGTTTGCGTCGCCCGTTACCTGCACCAAAATTAAGAGCGCAATGGCCCACGGCAACGTCTCTTTAAAGTTAGCGCTAGCGCGTGCCGCCCGCTGCCCAACAATATTCTCGACCGCTGTGACGTGATCGCGTGCGCCAGCCAATTCAGTAAGATCGTTGACTTTTGCTATCCAAAATGAAGGCAAAAAATAGTAGACGAGAGAAAGGACAAAAAGAAGGAGAAGAATTAATGTTTCGGTTGTCATTTTGTTTTCCTATTTCTTTGTTTTCTGTGACTAATTCAGGGTTTTTGCAGTAAATTCAAACGCTATTCAGTAAGAAACTTATTTACACCCAGATCCATCCCTTGGCCGGGCAAAACCATTAATGTTGACGTACCGTGCGCAACAAGATCACCATGTGCGTTGCGCACGCTGGCCTCGGCATAGTTAATGCTGCGTCCCGCTCGTAAGCAGTTTCCTTCGGCAATTAACACGTCACCGATTCCGGTTGGTTTAAGATAGTTCAGCTTGAGATCAACGTTAACCATACCCGCGTCCTGCGGGATGCCCAAAAAGGGTGCCCAGTAGGTTGCGGTGTCGATCAACGTCGCGATGATCCCGCCGTGGACGGTGCCCAGCGGTTGCATGTGTTCTTCGGTGATCTTAATTTCGATTTGGCACGTGTTGTCCGCAATGGAGGTGACGTAGAAGGGCAGATGCTGCGGAAAGGGGCTGCCGTTGATCTTTTCGATCAATGCGTCGACGTAGGCTGGGTTGATGGGTGGGGCTGTGCGTTTGGTCATGGGTGTGGGCTTTTTCTGTTTGGATGGAGTTGTTGGTGTGTGACCTTTGAGAGTAATGCTACACTATAATTATGTCACATCGCAAGATGGAATTTGGAAAAGGCAACATTACACCTTCAGCACTTTCTGGATCACCAGTAGCGTCGACTATGCGATAGGATTGTATGCGATTATGGTTCTATGAGGAATTGTGGGGTGGCCCGCAGAATGAATTCTGCGTCTGCTATGGGAAACCTGTTAAAACAGGTTAAATGCCGTAACTTTAACGTGATTTATCACGTTTTCCGTATCAGGCTGGGAATTCATTCCTAGTTACCCACTCGTAACTGGTAAGTCAGGATCTTCAATCACGGAAAAAGGTAATGCCGAAATGTCGGCACCTGTGTCAATCTTGGCTTGAATGAGCGAAGCTTGACTGGGATGCTCAAGATGTTCAACAATAAGATCAAGGAATGGAGCTGGGGGATTTTCATTTGTGTTATATGCCCACATTGGTTACGACCTTCCGGTGGGGCGTTTTGTATATCTTGAGTGTTTCTGCAACTGTTTGAACATAAACGGGCTGTTTTGCAACCCTGCCACGAGCCTCTAGCCAAACAGCCATTCTATCATTTCCACTGGCAATAACCTGTCCATCATGTATCGCTTTAGTTAACCCAAACCAAGCTGCCGCCCGATCCGACGATTACTAGCATCGCAGGTGGGGCATGGGATGGATCAGACAATACCTTTAGTGCGGATGCCGATGGCAACGGCTCCATAGCGCTTGGGCTAGCCGCCATGCCAGACTCAACCGACACCCATCTTTCTATCTTTGCCATTGCCTATCATAGTGATGGCGAAACCCACGGTGCCTATCATGGTGACTTTGGACGCATTACCCATGTGCAAGCATTTGTTGCCGTTCCGCCACCCGATGCTGATGCTTGGCAAACCCAAATTGGACAAATTGCAGCAGCCCAGTAAGCACGTATTTACTTAACGCCATTGACCCGTTTGCTACCATAGATTTGTAAAGCGCTGAGCTTGATTGCCCAACTTTGCCATAAAGCCCGTTATGCTATTTTTTATAAATCCGAACAAAAAAAGAGCGGCTCATTTGAGCCGCTCTTTTACAATCATCTATCATCGAAGTACGAAGGAAACTAAAAAATCCTAGATCTACCGGGTTTAGTGGGAATGACCAATATTTATTTGACGAATGAACTCGTAAGGGCACGATATATCATGCCCAGGAGTGATGGTACCGTTAACATTAGACACGATATATCATGCCCCTACAGCTTTGAATTCTCTTTTTTCGTATCAATTGATATCCCACCAAATCTGACGGAGCTAGAAAGAAATCATCATATCTTCTAATACAAGAACATCGGCTTACCCAATGCGTGATGCACCTTGGGCAAATAACTCTCCACATCGTATAGCTCATCCACATCGACTCGCTTAATGCCCGTTGTCACCTCGCTCATCGGAATGTGCGTATATTTACCTTCACGCAACGCAACCATCCGACCGCTCACGCCATCTTCCAGTAGATCCATGGCCGAATTTGCATAGTTCGTAGCAACCATTAAGTCAAGCGCATCGGGTGCGCCCGAGCGCATAAGATACGCAATTTTCTGGTAAATTGTATTTTGGCCCGTAATCTCTTTGAGCGCCTGTTCCGTTAGCTCGCCGATTCCGCCTAACTTGCGATGGCCGTACGCATCTGCCTCACCCGATTCGATCACGCTGCCGCCGATCATGCTGGCACCTTCAGAAATGGTGATCATTGCATACTTACTGGGATTGCGCTCCTTATCTTCCATCACCAGCGAAGCCAACTTCTCTGGGTCAAATGGCACCTCGCAGATCAACGAACGATCCGCCCCAGCAAGATAGGATGATATCAGACTCGTCTCGCCGCTGTTGCGCCCAAACAGCTCGACAATACAGATCCGCTCATGAGAGCCAGCGCTTGTGCGCAAGTTGTGGATGAACTGCACACCGCGCGTAATCGCCGTGCTAAAGCCAATACAATAATCTGTCCCAAAAACATCGTTGTCCATTGTTTTGGGGATAGCCACAACCGGAAAGCCTTCGCTGTGGATCCGCTCGCCGTAGCTCAACGTATCATCGCCGCCGATTGGAACCAACTTTTCGATGCCCAAGAACTCCAGATTTTTCAGCACGTGCGGCGTAAAATCGCTTGTGCCACTTTCGTCGGTGTTAAAGTCTTTTGTGCCAACCAAAAATTCCGGCACATTCTTGCGCGTTACTCGGCCAGGGTTTGTGCGGCTGCTGTGCAGAAACGTGCCGCCGGTTCTATCAACTGTACGAACGGCTGCTTTGTCAAGCGGTATCGTGTTGACTGCAACCGATTCTGGATCATCGCGATTGATGTTTAAAATACCGTGCCAACCGCGGCGTAGACCAATAATTTCGTGTCCATCATCAATGCAACGATGAACGACTGCTTTAATACAGGGGTTAAGACCCGGGACGTCGCCGCCACCGGTTAAGATCCCAATCTTCACGGGAAATTCTCCTTACAGTTAGGGATGCAGCGTCTCTCTTTTGATAGAATAACTTACAAAGAAGGCAGAAGATAAAGTGCCTAAAGTTCGTACGCTGCAATGTTAAAATTTGACTATACCGAGTCGCGCCACAAATTACCTTTTTGCGTCATCACTGATGACGTAAACAAGTGATTCGCTCACCCAATTATAGTTTCCCAAAGAAATTCTGTCTCATCTCTGCTTTATAAGATGTGGTACGGAATTTTTCTGGATAGGTATATATGGAGGCGCTTGCTTTACTTCGGTGATAAGCAACTATAATTTTGTGCGACTGCGGAATATAGAAGTGAAGTTTTTTGGGGTACATCCTTGGACCCAACAATACTTATACACGATACGTCAATACGCACATTGCATATATGCCGTAAAGCACACAACAGTATACCATATCGGGTTATACTCAGTCTATGTCGAATCGGGGATGGAAAGAACCTCAATAAAAATTTAGGCTATTTTCGAGACTCAATTTTGATCTGTATCACACAGTCGGGTACACTCAAGACAAAATTTATCTTCCGCCACCTCCTGCCCTACCAGCACCGGAGCACCAACATGGCCTTTGTCTTCGATGAATCATCGATTACTATCAAAACCGACTTCCCACACCAAGTCGAAAAACGAACCAACTTACGAATTTCGGCATGGCTCATTTTTGAGCGATAAGCTGTGAAAGAACGTTAACAAATGAATGAGTAAAGGTAGTAAAAGGGACAAG
>ENA-ORXM01000236-ORXM01000236.1-marine-metagenome-genome-assembly--contig:-NODE-236-length-110107-cov-14.131228_pt1 | contig 110107 bp, 110 predicted proteins | sample MGYA00237867_ERZ511480 | MGnify/ENA primary metagenome ERZ511480 (study PRJEB26309, sample SAMN06266103) | marine metagenome | isolation source: Algal blade | place: United Kingdom:Sidmouth, United...
AATTCCAACTTTAACTCCTAGGGCGTCAGACCCCTAGGCGGGCTCCGGAGAGTAGCTGGCAACAGAAACTCTCCACTTACACCAATTTTTAAACCCGCTTGAGCGAAGCGAAGGCGGTAGGGTTTTAAAATTCTGCCCGGTCGCGCTATGACGCCGCATGAGCAATTTTCTTCTTATATCCCTTATCGGGTCCATCATTCTGACTGTAGCCATCAACCTACTGCCCGCCCTCTTCCCGAATGCCGCCGCCAAAGCCGAGCGTAAAAACTTGGAGAGCGTTCAAAAAACCCACGACAACCGCGCCGACCCGAACACACCGAAAGTCCGGGTGTTTTTTCCTTGGAAGGCGATGCTGGTGATATCTATCGGGCTGACGATTGCGGTGAATCTGATTGGGTTTTTGGCGCGGTAGCGTTAGCTTATGGCTCACCAAATTTTACTGGAAATTAAACACGAAGACTGACTCGAGCTTTAGCTTTTTGCGTTAAACGCGAGCATGGATAAGGCGCACCCCATAACTCTATTTCTCATCAGACACGGGTTTTTGATCAGAGGCTGCGCCCTGGGGCTGGTATTCTGCGTCATGCTGAAAACAGGGTTTTTGGACGTGGGACTGGCGTCACCGGAAGCGCCCGGCACCCTTCTCTACCTCGGCATATTTTTATTAGCTTCACTAACGCCCGGCGCCGGTCAGTTTATATTTGGTCCAATATGGGAGAAAATTACGCCGATCAGTGACCGCATAACCTATGTGGAGTCTGAAATCGTATTTGTCGGGTCCACATTGATAGCGGTGCCGGCCTCTCTGTTTTTCTGGGGTATCACAACTTTTCTGCAAGGCTTGACAGTGACCTTTTGGGCAATTTTGGTCACGATACCAGTTTTCTTTTTGGTTTGGCTTATAAAGTCCGTGCTTACGCCGCTTCATACAATAGATACATCCGAAGCCACGGCAGCGGCTCAGACGTTTCGTGAAGAGACACCGCATTTTTGGACGAATGCCTTAGCCTATGCTGTGTCGGGTGTGGTCTCGGCGCTGGTCCTAACACTTGCACTCAACCTCTTATTACTAATGAGAGGAGGAGCCTTATCACTCGGCCAAGGATGTTTGTCCCTCGCAGTCATGATACTTATTAATGTGCTTGCGGCACCGCTTTATGTGTGGCTCGGTCAAAAGTTAAGACCCCGTGACGCGCACCCAAAGGGGATTCATTTTACCCTAGGTGCAACAATTTTCCTGACTGTGATTGTCATGCTTAATATGCCTGCAATCTTCAAAAATGGTTTTGGCTTGCAGGCTGTTCTGGACAATTGGCATTTCGCCGTCGCCTACGGTTTGATTGTCCTAAGCTATATCGGCGGCGGGCTGGCGTTCTCAAAAATCTACAAGCCAAAACCTGCGGGGTTCACGTTCACTTAAATGCCCACTTCACCATCCGCGCGGGCACCCCGCCCTCCGGTCTTAATGTCACTGTCATCAAAGGTTTAGGGTAGCAATCTTCGGGTATCTGAACATCGTAATCTCGCACCAATCGCGCCAATGACATCACCGCTTCCATTGTCGCGAAGGCCGCTCCTACACAAATCCTCGGGCCTGCGCCGAAGGGCATATAGGGGGCGCCTTTTGCCTTTAATGACGGATCGCGTAGGAAGCGGTCAGGGTCGAATGCCAGCGGATTTTCCCAGAGCCGTTCCGTGCGGTGCATCACGTAGTTGCAGAGCAGGAATGCATCGCGAGCTTTAATCTCTCGCTCTGACACGACCGTATCTTCATGGCATAAACGGTTGAGCATGGGTGCAGGCGGATAGAGCCGCATGGTTTCGTCCAACACAGCTTGTGTGAATTTCAACTCCGCCATTTGGTTATAGGCGACATTGCCGTCCGGCCCGCAGACCTCCAGCACTTCTGCGCGGATTCGCTCTGCCGTCGGCCTATGCATGCCAATTAAATAAAGCGCCCAAGTCAGCGTCAGCGCCGTGGTCTCATGCCCGGCAATAAAGAACCCGATGAGGTTATCGCGCTGCTCTCGCGCGGAAAGCCCCTCACCCGTTTTCGGGTCGCGGGCCGCAATCAGCAGGCTCACGAGATCATCTTCAACCGGATTAATCTTCCGCTGCGCAATCAAATCATCTGCGGCTCGTTTCAAACGTTTGAGCGCACGCGAGCCTTTCGGTGAAATCGGGCGCGGGACCCACGCTGGAAACGGCAGAAGATCATCGGGCCGCAATGTCCCTGCGCTCGTCACCATGTTGCGCGTCGCAAATTTCAGCTTTTCCCCATCCAGCCCTTGCGGGTCACCGAGAAGCGCTTTCGCCAAAACATCAAAGGTCAACTCCGCCATAGCGGCATTTAATTCCACATCAGGCTTGGCATCCAGCCCCTCGCAAAACGCATCCAAGGTTGTGGCAATGAGCGGCGCGAGATCTTCCATATGGCGTTTGCGAAACATCGGCGCGACGGCTTTACGTTGCCGTTTCCACTGCTCGCCATGCACGGAGAGCAAGCCCTCTTTCGTCGCGGGTCCGAGAATGCGCGCGTCAATCGCCGTCTTTGTGAATTTCTTCGCCTCATGCTGCAACACCTGCATCATGCCTTCTGGATCGGTAATGACGTGCAGCTTTTTGCCAAAGCTAGGCACACTGACGATGGGCTGATTATAGGCAAGCGGGCCGAAGCCTTCGACGGGATTGCGCAGAAATTTCCAAGTCGCATGGATGAACCCCTCATCGCCTTTCAGCGGCTCGGCATGGGGCGGGCGGAAGAGGCCGGTTGCCGGGTCAGTGTGGGAATTGGTCTGGGGATTCTGCGTGGGCATGTGACTTCTTACGTTAGAATTGACCCTCATGCGTGAAAAAACGTCAAGACATGGCGGTTAAGCCTGTTGATTCCAGACCAGTCGGGTATAGAGTGCCCCATGAGTTCAGACCTGATGAATTATGAGCAGATGACACAACTCGCCCTTCGCGGCGTTGTGCGCGATGCGGTTCGCCGCGTGATTCGCGAAGACGGCCTGCCCGGCGCACATCATTTCTACATCACCTTCCTGACCCGCTATCCCGGCGTTGAAATCGACGAAGGTCTGGCCGCGAAATATCCCGAAGAAATCACGATCGTCCTCGAGCACCAATATTGGGATTTGAACGCCTATGAGACCGAGTTCGAAGTCACGCTGAAATTTGGCGGTATTCCGAAATATCTCAAAGTGCCCTATCATGCGATTTCGCGGTTCCACGACCCGAGCGTCGGCTTTGCCCTGCAGTTTGATCCTCCGCCCGAAATGGAAGAGGCGCAGCCCGTTGCGCAAATCACGCCCGTCAAAACGGACAAGCCGTCAACATCCCTCGGCGCCCCGGCGAAGAAATCTGTCACTAAGGCGAAAGCCAAATTTAAGAAGCCGGATAATGGCGACGATGGTGACGACGATAATAAGCCGGATAATGACGGCGAAAAAGTCGTGAGCTTGGATAGTTTCCGGAAGAAGTAATGGCGGCGCCCTGGTATAGAGGCGGCCCTAAAATTTGGGGCAGATGGATCAACCCAAGACCAATACATAAAATTGGTAAAATCGCGGACACAGGACTGATTACGTCAGTGATTCTTACATTTGTGTTGTCGCTGTTCAGCGCATTAGATCAAATCACAGCACTGCTGGTTTATGTCGTCTTGGCGTTTCTGGTCCTTCACATCTTCGGACTGATTTTCAGAACAGAACGCTGAATTCCACATTGGACCCGCCTGTTAGCTCTGCTATCGACAGCACATGAAAAATTTACGCACAGAATCCGACTCCTTTGGCGAACTCACCGTTCCCGCCGATAAATATTACGGCGCGCAGACGGCGCGATCTCTCATCAACTTCCCGATTGGGATAGAGACGATGCCGCCCGCCCTTATCCGCGCGCTGGGCATTATCAAACGCTCTGCCGCCATCGCGAATTTCAAAGCTGACAATCTGGACGCCGTTACCAAAGACGCGATTGTCCAAGCTGCATCGGATGTCGCCGAAGGCAAGCTCGACGATAATTTTCCGCTCTCCGTCTGGCAGACAGGGTCAGGCACGCAGTCCAATATGAACACAAATGAAGTCGTCTCGAACAAGGCCATCGAAATCCTCGGCGGCGTGGTCGGCTCAAAAGACCCGGTCCATCCGAATGATCATGTGAACCGCAGCCAGTCGTCCAATGACACGTTCCCGACGGCCATGCACATCAGCGCGGCGGAACAGATCACGCATCGCCTCCTCCCCGAGCTGCAAGTCCTCCGCAATGCGCTGAATGATAAAGCGGAAGAGTATGCCAAGATCATCAAGATCGGACGCACCCATACGCAAGACGCGACGCCCGTCACTTTGGGCCAGGAATTCTCCGGCTATGTCGCGCAAGTCGACCTCGGCATAGAGCGCGTTAAGCGCGGGCTGGCCGAGCTCTACCCCCTCGCCCAAGGCGGCACGGCTGTCGGCACGGGCCTCAACGCCAAACCCGGTTTCGCCGAGAGCTTCGCCGAAGAAGTCGCCAATTACACAGGCCTGCCGTTCAAAACGGCGGAGAATAAATTTGAAGCCCTCGCCGCGCATGACGCCTTTGTCTCGGCGCACGGCGCGCTGAATACGGTCGCCGCGTCGCTGTTCAAAATTGCCAACGACATCCGCTTCCTCGCGTCCGGCCCGCGCTCCGGGCTAGGCGAAATTTCCCTGCCCGCCAATGAGCCCGGCAGTTCCATCATGCCGGGCAAAGTCAACCCGACGCAGTGCGAAGCCATCACCATGGTCTGCGCGCAGGTCATGGGAAATAATACGACGATGACCGTCGCGGGCAGTCAAGGCCATTTCGAGCTCAACGTCTATAAACCCGTCATGGCCTATAATATGCTGCAATCCATCACATTGCTGGCGGACTCCGCGCGCAGCTTTGCGGATAAATGCGTCGTCGGTATCACGGCCAATGAAGACCGCATCGCCGACCTCATGGGCCGCTCACTCATGCTCGTCACCGCCCTCGCCCCAACCATCGGCTATGACAACGCCACAATGGTCGCCAAGACCGCGCATAAGAATGGCACGACCTTACGCGAAGAAGCCGTCGCGCTTGGTTTTGTGACTGCGGAAGAATTTGACAAAGTGGTCAAGCCGGAACTCATGATTGCGCCTCGGTAGATTTGGGTGATCTTTAAGCGATACAAAAAAGTTAAAATTCCGGCACAGTACGGCACCATAAAGCGTGAAATAAAATTAGACGACGGTTCGATTCATATCGAGAAAGAACAGGTGTTATTAAGACAAGAAGGCGAAGAGTACCGTCATGCCAGTGCTGTGATGAGGTATGAGTCACGTTCTGAGAAGGTTTTGGTGCCAGAGAGGAATATAAAGAGGAAGGACGGAACATTTTAATATTTTCCATCATACCATAAAATTGTTACAAAACAGGTGGTTACTGGAATAAAGGCTCAACCGCCTTCTGCAGCGATCAAAACCATTAAATTTCTTGTAAAGCGAGATGTCAGAAAAACAGTATTAGCAGAACTTCAAAGCGATTATTCAGAAGAACAACTTCCCGATTTTGGTCTACTAGGGGCTGATATTTGGTATTGGAAAGAAGTCATCTTGCTTGTTTTAACACAAGCTGTAAGATCTGATTTAGGAAAGGCGATTGGCAGCGTCATTCCTAAAGATTAGCTTCAAGATATATGCCCAACGACAATGTCATAAAACTCGGCAAGGCCAAGAAGTCTCTGAAGCGGGCTGAGAAGAATAAAAAGGCTGCCGAAAACCGGGCTCGGCACGGGCTCAAAAAATCCGAGAAGAACAAACGCGCGGAACTTGCCAAGAAACTGCAAGCCAAGCTCGATGGGCATAAACTGGACCCAGAACCCCCATCTGACTGAACATCTTCGCAATAGCGGACAGAGACTATTATAAATCCACAGACCTGCTAGGCTGGTAAAATATGCTGAGGCACCGGAAAAATCCCCCGCCTCACAAACAAAAGCGAGACAAATCATGGGCGATAATTCTACACCGGATGCCTCCAAATTTAGCAAGGGCGGCGGCAACAACGCCAAATTTGGCGCGCCTAAAAATACTCTTTCACGCGGCGCAAAAGATCAACTTGCAGCAGAGAATAAGGCCGTAGGCGGCGCAACTGAAAAAGAGAAAAGCAAGAAAGCTAAATTGCTGGAAAAGCTCCAAGCTAATCTCGACGCGAATAAATCAGGTTCCTAGCGGAAGCGATGAAAAAGCGCTCGATCTCGCTCTATGGCCACCAAACCAGTGTCGCCTTGGAGCCTGAATTTTGGGCCGTGATTGACGCCGCTGTCGCGGCAAGCGGCGGCAGTTTCGCAAGCTTCATCCGAACTCGCGACGACGAGCGCATGGAAGGCGGCCCGACGCGGAACTTGGCCAGCCATTTGCGGGTTTGGTGTTTAGAATATGTATCGGGTACATAATTTCACCGTCTGGCCAGCGGCCCGGTAAACAGGCAATTTCTATTTGCTTGAATTTATAAAATCTCGCAGACTACTTTTATGGCCCTAACCTTCCGCACCCGCAAAGCCGTCAAGCCCGGAGATTTGAACACGCGCAACACGTTGTTCGGGGGACGGTTGCTGGAATGGATAGATGAAGAATGCGGGGTCTATGCGGCCTGCCAGATGGAAACTCAGACTTTGGTCACGAAATCCATGTCAGCGCTAAACTTTCTTGCCCCGGCCGTGCAAGGCGATGTTGTTGAGATTGGCGCAGAGACTGTGGCCGTTGGGCATTCGACCATCACGGTGGAATGCCACGTCCGTATCAAACAAACGCAACAGGAAATCGTCACTATAGACGAGATCGTCTTCGTCAATGTCGACGATGATGGCCGCCCCGTAAAGCACGGGAAATATGCAGAATGGAAGGCGAAAAGGGATAAGATCGCTTAAACCATGCGTTGACAGTAATACACGTCGTTAATATATGATTTTATGCGCTCCACAGTCCTGAATTTTTCCTCGATAATTCTAATGTGCGGACTTGCCGCCTGCTCCAATACGGAAGACGCAATCGTTGAGGCCCCCTATGTGACAAATGCGGAGTATGTTCTGGACCGCATAGACTTGGACGCGAAGTCGGGGGTTGCCTTTCAAGTCAAACCCATTCGCACGACCGCCTGCAAACACATGTATATCGAAATCGGCCAACAAGACGCCAACGGACAATGGCGACGCACAAATGCTATGTATCCGGGCAAAGACAACAGAAATGATTTTGGTCAAAAAGATCTAAAGGATCAGATACATTTCGCGGAGGTCGATAACGTTGGCGAATACGGCGTCATTGCACTCGGATGCGAGCCCTATAACGGACAGATGAGCGCGGTCAGAAGCTTACTCGCAACATTTGAGGTCGAGCCCGGGAAACTGAATTACATAGGCGAAATTGCCCTAATTCCCACGGGTTCAAGAGGGTTCTCTACAGTCGAAGTCGCAGATAGAACCGATTTTGCTTTGGAACAGATTCAACTGCAACTGCCGGCCCTCGAATCTTATTTTCATGCGAGTCCCATGGAGAAATATGTTGTCGAGATTTCGCCTGAGCAGCAGGCTGCATTAGATCGCATCGCCGAGACGCGTAAGAAAATTCACAAAGAAGTCGCCGACAGAAATCGGATAATTGACGCCAGAAATCGACTGTTTGACGAACTCACAAAAGCCCAAGAGGTTTTGGCGACGTGGGACGCAAAGAATGGATATCCCCAACAACCTCAATCCAAAAAACAGGCTGCAGACCGTATGATATATTTGAGCGCCGTCGGGAGAATCAATGGGAAAGTCAGAAGATATGACAAGTGGTTGAGAGACGACATCGATTTTGCGCTTACGGAAAAATATATGAAACTAGAAGCCGTCGCCGACCGCGCACGGCGAGCGAAAGATGCCAAATACCCGCGTGCGCTGGGTGAGAAAATCTCGGAGGAACGAATGAATGATCCGGAATTTAAAAAATTGAGCGACGCGGCTTGGAATGCAGATGTAGCCTTGAGGGAATTCGCCAAACGTCACAAAATGTAACGCGTTTAGACGTCACGAAAACTATCTCCGCGTTTCGCAGGCAGTGTTCGGCAAATAATATTCGACCTTTTCAATTCCTTATAAATAATCGAAAAGTTGCATCCGCACATCGGGTTTGGCGAGCTAGGCGGTCATGGATTGGATTAAGCGCCGATAATCTTCGCTGATCAACGGGCCGTCATAAGCCGCGGCGCGCTGCATGAGGGCCACAGGGTCAAGCGGCCGTTCCAAGCCGTCTAGAAGCGCTTGTGCTAAACTCTCAGGGTCATGCGGTTCTGCCAAATACCCATACTTGTTGCCGCCTAGTATTTCTCTTGGACCATCGGGGCAATCCACCGACGCCACAGTGGTCCCGCACGCGAGGGCTTCGGCGACAACAATCCCAAAACCTTCCCAATGGGAGCTCAGGGCAAAGAGGTCACACCGCTGCATGTAATGAAAAGGGTTGTTGGAGAACCCGACAAAATCAATATCTTCTCGGATGCCGTAATCCTTCGCGAGTTGCTTTATTTCTATAGTCGCTTTTTCCGTTCCTGCGCCCACAATGATTAACCGCATGGGGCGCGATTCTCTTGCAATTTTAAACGCTTCCAAAAGTAAGGGGTAGTTTTTTTGAAGAGCAATTCGTCCGACCGCCAAAATTACGGGAATGTCGCGCTCGGTGCGCGGCGCTTGCAGCCAAGGATGATCTAACGGCGCTTCACTTTTCTGCCGTATCGTTTCTAGACTTATTGGCGGCGGTAAAACCGTGATCTTATCCGCCCTATAACCTACCGCGACGAAATGACGTTTCATTGTGTCCGTCAGGACAATCACATGATCCGCAAATCTATATAAAAAGAAATGCCAGCGCCGCGAAATCGCCCGCCCCCGATCCCTAGGGTAAGTGCGCTGCAGGAGATCATTGGTTAAGATGACGGCCAGTTTTGTCGATTTAAAAGATAATAAATTCGCATATATGGCCAGCTTATTTACTCCTTTCGCTCCCCCGAATAAGAGAGTCGGTTTATAACGGCGCAAATATCGCATGAGATAGAAGATCGTGAAAATCTTCGTAAAATATTTGACCCTCTTTAAGTAATGGACGGAATATAAATCGTCCAGAACAGCGTCCAGAAAAACGCCCCGTTTTGAGGAAACAACGAGGTCGACGTCATAGCCGGCAGCGCTCATTGCTTCGCAAAACACTAAGGCTTGTGTTGATGTCCCCGCCAATTTTAACGTGGGAATAAAATATGCTATTTTTCCGCTCATGATATCCTCATATGGCGAAAATCGACGTAAATAATTTCCGTGGTCTCCGCTATCGAGGCCCTAATGTTCCCGCACCCATTCAGCAAAGCAAGCCCGAAACGTGTAGATAACGATGAAAAGAATTTGCGGCATACCCGCGCCAATCTATTGCCATAAATGTCACTCAACACGCATCGACGGAAACTTCTAATCATAAAGCTAAGACAAAATCGGCTGGACATCGCGCCCTGTTTTATCTGATCTTTGTTCAATGCCTCTGGAGCATCGGCGACCTTATCTCCCCATAATCGCTATCGAATACTGAGACAAATCAAAAAATTTGTGAGCCTACATTTGCAAACTGGAATATATTGAAATGCCCTCCCTACAACCGATCCCGACTTTCCCAAATAAAATTAATGCTTGAAAATATGCACCCGCGCTTAGGAAATTGTGTCATGTTTAAGCTGACTTCTTTTAAAAGCCGATTAAGTGCGCGCGAAACGACTGCAATCGATCCAGTGGATCTATTGCAATGTAGCGCTGAAACGCTGGAGCTGGGCGAAGAGCGTTCCCTCTCCTCACTCTATATCGGGCTCGCCCGGCCAGATGACAATTCTGGTTGGGATCTCTTCTTCATCGACCAATGTTTCAATCGTCACGGCATCTTGCACACTCATCCCGACTTCGTGAATAGTGTTACGCGAGCCTGAGACGAGGTGATGATGCTCAGGCAGATCCTTTCCGTCCGCAACAAGGCGGTAGGCACAGGTCTGCGGCATCCAATGTAATTGATCCACATTTACAGGCGTCAACGTCACGCAATCGGGCACGATTTTCGACCGATTGGCATAATTCCCGCATTGGCATGTGTTCGGATTGAACAGCTTGCAAGCCACATCCGTGATGTAAACTTGACCTGTATCCTCGTCTTCCAATCGGATGCAGCAGCACTTACCACAGGAGTCACAGAGGCTTTCCCACTCGGCCCGGCTCATTTCCGCCATATTTTTGGTTTTCCAAAAGGGTGCATCTGGCTTAGAGGTGAAAGTCATGTGGGAGCCTTTACGGGCGAAAGGAGACGATGCCAACATATCGTGCAGACATAAATCCGGTTGAAGTGGCGGAAACGTCGCAGAAGCGGAAGCGCCGCATGATTGCGCTCGTCATCTTGGCGGTCATCGCAGCGCTATGCGCTCTCGCCTATTTTCAAACGCGGCATTACCTGCTGAAAGATCTGCCGTCCCTGCCTGACAAACGAACAATGTGGGAGCTCAACCTACAGCCCAACATAACCTTGCTGGACAAGGACGGAAATGAGATTGGTCATCGCGGACCCTATATCGGCAAGCCTATGAAACTCGGCCAAATGCCCAACTACGTTGGCGACGCGTTTCTGGCGATTGAGGATGAGCGATTCTATGAGCACGCCGGTATAGACAATAAAGCGATTTTGCGCGCCCTGTTCGAGAACACGCGCGCCGGTGAGAAAACCCAAGGCGGGTCGACCCTGACGCAACAACTCGTCAAAAATATCGTGCTCTCGCCCGAAAAGTCCTACCGTCGAAAATTCCAAGAAGCCGTCCTCGCGCGCGATATGGAAGCCGTGCTGTCCAAGCCGGAAATCCTCGAACTCTATATCAACCGCATCCCCATGGGGCCGCGCGTATTCGGCGTCGAAGCCGCCGCGCAAAAATATTTCGGAAAATCGGCCAAGGACATTAATCTTGCTGAAGCCGCCATGCTGGCCGGACTCCCGCAAGCACCGTCACGCTATAATCCGTCGGAACATTATGAACGTGCCCTGAGCCGATCTAATCTCGTGTTAAGCCGAATGCTCGCGAATGACATGATTACTACGGAGCAAATCGACGAAGCGATGGCTAATCCACCGCCGCTGGCAGACGATTCTGAGCCGCTCATCAGCGAAGATGTCATCGGCTATATCTTCGACATGGTTGCAGCTCAGGCGCCCGGCTTGTTGAGCGCGGGTCAACAGGACCTCATCATCACGACGACTATTGATACGGAAAAGCAATTATTAGCGCATAAAACGCTGGCAGAAATTTTGGGTAAATCCGGCGAACGCAAGAAAGTCGGCAACGGTGCTGTCGTCTCCATTGACAACCGTAACGGGGCTATCCTCGCACTCGTCGGCGGACGGGATTACGGCGCATCGAAATTTAATCGCGCAGAGCAAGCCAAGCGCCAGCCTGGGTCCAGCTTCAAGACTTTCGCCTATGCTGCCGCTTTGGAAAATGGTTTCACGCCCGGAACTGTGCGGATTGACCAGCCCACGGAAATCGGAAATTGGGCGCCTGAGAATTACACGCGCCGCTATCGCGGGCCAATGACCTTGCGCGAAGCCCTCAAGCTCTCGATCAACACAATCGCCGCGCAAGTCACCGCAGAGGTCGGACCCGCGCAAGTGGCGGCCCTGTCTAATCGGTTTGGAATCAAGAGTGAGCTCCGCCCGGAATATTCTCTCGCACTCGGCTCCTCAGAAGTGACACTTTTGGAAATGACTGACGCCTATTCCGTCTTTGCTAATGAGGGTCTTCTGCGCCCTACCCACCTGATCACGGAAATTCGCAACACATCCGGCGCGCCGCTTTACACACGCCGCACAGTTGCGGGCCGCCGCGTCTATCCCGTGCCTTATGCCCGGCAAATGACATCCATGTTGCGCGACGTAATTGATAGCGGAACCGGCCATGGCGCGCGCCTCGGTAAACGTCAGGCGGGCGGCAAGACAGGCACGTCCCAAGACTACCGCGATGCGTGGTTCATTGGCTTTACTGCGCAAATGACGACAGGCGTCTGGCTTGGCAATGACGACAATACCTCCATGCGAAAGATCACCGGTGGATTGCTGCCCGTCGATATCTGGAAAACCTATATGAAAGGCGCCCATAGTGATCTTCCTAATGCACCGCTTTCCGCGCCGGACCCCAATATTGACGATGACCGCGCGAAGGAACTTGCGAGCTTTTACGAGGCTATGAGTATCGCCTTTATCGGTGAACGCGACGCGGCGGCGGGCGGCGGCTCCCCCGGGCGAGGCGCAGGCCGCTAACCCGAACCTGATCTAAACCTGACAAAGACTTAATTCTCGCTTCAGCCCCCATTAAGACTATCACTGTCATTCTAGCTTTTCAGATATCCGAAAACGCCTAGGTAAAGACTATGAAAAATAAAACATGGGCGCGCGCTAGCGTAGTGATCTTAGGGTTTTTTATTACAGCGGGCAGCGCCTTTGCCACACCCGAATCCACTCAAAAATTAATCGGCTTCTTCGACGCCGATGACGGAACCTATGCGGTCGAAACCGTGCTCTCCATCGAAGCATGCAAAGCGCTTTGTGAAGCAGATCGTCCAACCTGCCGCGGCACAGTTATTTACCAAGCTGATGTAACGAAACCGGATATGCAGTGCCGACTCAACGATGGGTCAGGCGAGGAACCTGCTTTCGAAACGCCTGTGCCCGAAACACTCGATTTCGACAAAGCCCTGTCGGATTTAAATGCATACCGAATTTTGAAAGGGGTGCCTGCCCTAACCTATGATGAGCGCCTAAACCGTGCTTGCGATATTCACGCGCATGATCTCGCAACAGCCGACATCATCAGTCATACCGGCACGGATGGATCCAGTCACGGCGACAGAGTCCAACGACAGGGCTATTACTTCTCCATCGCCGGAGAAAACGTCGCAACCGGCCAAATGAGTTGGGAGGCCGCATTCGACTCCTGGAAAAATTCTCCACCCCACAATGAAAACATGTTGCGCGACGATGTCAGTCAGTTCGGCTTAGCCCTCGTCTATGAACCAACAACAAGCCATATGACCTATTGGGCGATGATTGTCGCGCATCCGCTCGAAAATGAGTATTCCGCCGATGTGAATTAACCGATAGAACCGCATTGCCTAAATATGTGTGGGTTAGCCCATAAGCCAAATTTGGATCCTTCGAGAGAATTTCGCGAAGTGCTTTGGCTTCCTTCAGATTCGGCGTGGCGAGCTTATCCGAAATCAGATGAAAGCTGGCCTCCGGTGCAGCCAACGCATCGGAAAAAAGGATGTGGTTCGGTGTGACAATGGCGAGGAATTCCATCCCTCTCAGGTTTCGGCAATGCAGCTTCCGCTATCATCATAGTTTGAAAATCGAAATAACGACGGTTTAATTCCAAACCTAGCGCTTGTCCCGTGCGCGCTGCGTTCCCCTCGTATCGGGAAAACGTATCGCAGACCAGTACAATTTCGCCGTCTAATCAAGCGGCCGAGCGGTGGACCACACCAATAAAGGCCCCCTCGCTGCCGCCCACCATTCCCATACGAACGAAGTCAGCCGAGTCGGGTATGATGACAATATCTTGGAGCTCATAAACACGCCCCACTTTCCACCGTCAGATTAGTCCAATCTTGGAAAATTACGTGTCTGCTCGCAAGGTCTGACAACACTGTTATTAAATAGACGGCTTTTGAGCAAGCACGTCAAGTGCAGCCAAGGCAACAAACATAATTTCATCGTTGCATTCTAGACTTTGAGGACTCTCTTCACACATTACCTGGGGGCGTCTGAACGCAGCGACTCAGAAGGTGGGGTTCAATTTGATAGCTTTGAAATCCAAGTCATCTTATATGAATGTGCGTTAAACGCACGCCGCCGCTCGCTTGCCAAAAGTCTTGGGGGACCCTAGGCTTCCGGCATGAACCTCATACTCCGCTCTCTCATTCTCATTCCGGCATTCGCCATGGCCAGTGGATGTGCGTCCACGCCTGACCCTGCCGAAGTCTGCTCGGCAGAATGGATTACCCCGCGCGCAACCAAAGCCGTCGCCAAGATAGAGCAACGCACGGGGTCCTCCCTCAAAAACCTTGGGAAGGTTTCACAGTCTTTTGCAAAGGGCAAAACTCCCGGCCCAATTGAGATGTTCACTCTGTCCAGATCGCTCAACAAAATGAAGAAAGAGCTGACGGACGGGAAAGGCATTCGCGACCTACGAACGGTTGCTAAAACTTGTAATGACCCAAACCTTATTAAAGACTCTATGAGGGATTTGATGAAGCGAAAAGGTGTGTCCGAGAGCGCTCTGAATTGGATGGAAAATAATCCATTTTTGGAGAGCATCATTTCCGGCATATTAAACCCTGACCTTCCCGCGAAGAGCGGTTAGTGCAGCTTGACGATTGCCTGCGTGAAACCTAAATCGCGGCCATGTCCTACCGCGTTGCCGCTCTCTACAAATTCACGTCCCTACCTGACTATGCATTGCTGCGGGAGCCTTTGCAGAACATGTGTGACCTTCTGGATGTAAAAGGCACGCTTTTACTGGCAGGCGAAGGACTAAACGGGACTATCGCCGGGAATGCGTCATCCATTTCCGAGGCTATAGACTTCCTTTGCGCGGACCCGCGTTTAGAAGATTTAGACATCAAATATTCTGCTGCTGAAGACATGCCTTTTTACCGAATGAAAGTCCGGCTGAAACGTGAAATTGTAACCATGGGCGTGGACGGCGTGGACCCAAATAAGACGGTCGGAACCTATGTCGACCCATCCGATTGGAACGACCTCATCACGGACCCCGACACTATTCTAATTGACACCCGCAATGACTATGAAGTCGGCATTGGAACCTTCAAGGGCGCGGTCAATCCAAATACCAAGACCTTTCGAGAATTCCCCGACTGGGTCGAGGCCAATCGTGATGCAATAGATAGGCCTAAAGTTGCCATGTTCTGCACGGGCGGAATCCGGTGCGAAAAAGCGTCATCCTTCATGCTTGAGAATGGATTTGAAGATGTCTACCACCTCAAAGGCGGCATTCTAAAATATCTGGAAACACAGCCGAAGGCAGAAAGCCTTTGGGAAGGTGATTGTTTCGTATTCGACCAGCGCGTGGCCGTCAGTCACGGGTTGGAAGAATCCGATTATGACCAGTGCTTTGCCTGCCGCCGCCCCATTACGGAAGATGAAAAGCTGTTGTCTAAATATGTGAAGGGCGTGTCCTGCCATCACTGCCATGGCGAAATGACTGACACGCAAAAAGCCGCCTTTGCGGAACGCCAAAAACAAATAGGGCTCGCGAAACAGCGCGGTGAAACGCATATCGGGCGCAAGTCGATTTAGTGGATAACGTCCTCTATAGCTTTCGGCGCTGCCCATACGCCATGCGGGCACGAATGGCGCTCTCGCTTGCCGGGGCTGACTATGAACATCGCGAGGTCCTCCTACGCGACAAACCCAAACATATGTTGGAAGTCTCGCCCAAAGGCTCGGTTCCCGTTTTCTTAGCGGGCGATGATGTCTTAGATGAGAGCCTGGACATTATGCGCTGGGCCTTACCCGGCGTGAAATTTGATGCAGACATTGTCCAAATGATCGACGGGCCGTTCAAACATCATTTAGACCGCTATAAATATGCCTCGCGCTATGATCCCAACCTCAAACGCGGAGATATAGACCTGACCCACCGCGAAAAGGCAGTGGAGTCCCTGCAAATGATTGAAAACCGTTTGCGTGACAATACATATATTGGCGGAAGTGCGATGGGGCCTACAGACATGGCGTCTTTCCCCTTTGTGCGTCAATTTGCGGCTGTTGAAAAAGACTGGTGGGCCGCAGGCGCAGAGTTACCCCTAACGCGGGATTGGCTTGCGCGTTGCCTCGCGTCCGACGTGTTTCGGGATATCATGCAGAAGTTCCCCCTATGGAACCCGCAAAATTGAAGCCGCCACGATTTCGCCTCATTTCAGGCTCAACCGCGAGGGCATGTGGCGACGTTCCATTATAGGATTACTTTTTACGGGATTTCTGACGCTTGTGGGTCAGCAGGCACTTGCTCAGAATTCATCGGAATTACCGGCAGCTGTGCTGCCCCACGATATATACTCTTCTATTGGCGTGCCGACCCCGAAACTGACGCCAATTCAGGATCAAACCTCGCCAACAGCCCTGCCCGTCAAATTGCTATATGATGGCCCAAATCTTAGCGGAGCCTTCACGCTTGCCATTACAGTGTCTCAACGCGCGCCCTTAAACGCGGATCCGCTTTTCCTGCCCGTTTCCCAATCGACATTACACTTGAAAGCACTGAGCCCCGAGACAGATGCCGTGGTTACCCTTGCAGAGGTTTCGGACGGACTGCAAGTCGAAGCGGCCCTGCGAGATGAAAATGAGAACCTTGTTCTTAAAACGGCTCACCCGCTACCGGTTCTTTCCAGAAAACTGCGCATTCTGAAACTCATGCCACCCGATTTACCTGAACTTATGCCTGCACCAATTCCGGACTTCACGGGCGTCGAAACTATTACCGGAAATATCGTCCTCCCCCGCGAGGCCGCACTTGCCCCACAGGCGATGGTCCATATCCAACTTCTTGAGAACGCGCTTGCCGGGGGATTATCCATGCAATTGGCCGCCCAAGATGCACGTCCCGCGGTCATAGTTGACGGCGAAATCCCATTCACTCTGCAACGAGGTATTTGGGACCGGCGCGATAATCCCGATCTGGCGTTCAAAGCCTGGATTACGGATCAAATGGGCCGCAAAGTCTACGTCATGAGCCACCCCGTGAGCTATAACGGGCCGGAAATCGAATATACGCTTCGCCTCGACAGCTTGAAACAGGGTAAAGAGACAAAGCGGGGCCGAAACCTCAATCCCGAACTCATGGCGCAAACCTTGGTGCAAGGCGAAGCCCAATTCGATCCTGTTGTTGGCATCCCCGGGCAAGCCCGACTGCAGATCAAACTGCGACAAGATCGCGGTGATTTTAACCTTAACCCCATATTGGCCGAGCAGACGCTTATCTTACGCGGTATGGAAACGCGTATCCCGTTTTCTCTGACAACGGACAGCACACATTTCGACCCATATGCCCCCGCGCCTTTCCTATCTGTCTCTTTGACGGACAGTTTGGGGCGCGTTTATTATTCCAGTGGAGATGTTCGCGCCCGAGAAGGGCAGAATTCCATCCGACTTTATCCCCGCTAATTGTGTGTATTCATTGGATATTTACAAATAACCCACCCATTTTTCGGTTATCAACACGCCTGGACAGGAAAGGGGTTGCGGGAATCATGAATGTTCATAGCGTAGTCTCAAGAGTTAAAACGATTCACCAGGATTACATGTCTTACGCTGACCAACGTCACATTCGGCCCAGCCCGACCCTTTCGGGGGCCACCAGCGTGCGGCAAAACCCCTTAGAGGTTTTCACTCGCATCTGCATTGCAGAAGGCTATGAGCACGACCGGATCGATATCAATGAATTGCAAATCAGCCTACCCGGTCTTTGGTGTGAGCATGATGTCTCCCTGACTTGGAATGCGGCGAATGAACAGGTTCAAGTTTTTTTGCTGTTCGAGGGCAAGATGCCCGGCGGGCGGTCTGACGATATTTGCCGATTGATGAGCTTGTTAAATGAACGTCTAACTTCGGGGCATTTCGATTATTGGGACAAAAACCGCTGCTTGGTTTATCGGGATTCTGCGTCTTTTCGCGGTGGCGCAAAACTCGGAACGGAACAAGGTCTCGATATGCTGGCACATGCACTGGATGCAGCGGAACGCGGATACCCAGCCTGCCAATACGTCATTTGGGCCGGGAAATCTCCTGAAGATGCCCTGACCAGCGCCTTGGTTGATCTCGCGGCGCAACCGTAATGGCTGTTACCCATCTTCTTGTTGGTGCCGGAAAAATGGGCGGCGCGCTGCTGAATGGTTGGCTAGAAGACGGGATTGTGTCGCCGCGAAAACTGGCGATTTTAGACCCCTCTCCCGGCTCCCACGCCATTTTCGCCATTGAACGGGGGGCGAAGCATATCACCCGTTTCCAAGATATTCCAAAGTCGGTGCAAACCGTCTTATTGGCCGTAAAGCCGCAGTTGTTTGCACGGGTTGGGGCGGAGTTAGGCGCGGCTCTCCCGGTCAATGCTATCATCGTTTCCATACTGGCCGGGACCAGTCTCCGGCGGCTTGACGAGGCGTTTGAAGGCCGGATTGTTATCCGCGCCATGCCCAATACACCCGCCGCTATCGGCGCAGGCATCAGTGCGATTTACGTTGATCCGAATATCGCTTCAGAAAAGATTGAAGAAGCCGAAAGCCTGCTGAAACCCGGCGGCGAAATCGTCCACGTTGACAGCGAAGCCGCGTTAAACGCCGTGACAGCCGTCTCAGGGTCCGGCCCCGCTTATGTTTTTCATCTCGTCGAAGCCTTAGAGGCCGGCGCACGCGACCTTGGTTTACCTAAAGAGGTGGCTATGAAATTAGCCCGCCAAACCGTCATTGGGTCTGCAAAATTACTCGAATCCTCCGAGGACGGCCCCGAAATATTGCGTAAAAATGTGACATCACCAAATGGTACTACACAGGCTGCCTTGGACGTGCTGATGGGCGAGGACGGCGGGTTATCCCGCATGATGATCGCGACCGTGAGGGCCGCCTTTGCGCGCGCGAAAGAGCTCGCCGATTGAAGCGCCTACTAAAGTGGTAGCCGCAAGGTCGCTTTTAGGCCGCCCAAATCACTATCCGACAGCAAAATTGTGCCGCCATGTAGCTGCGCAATATCTTGGGAAATAGACAAGCCAAGACCCACACCCTCAATATTTTGATTTCGGGCTTCGTCCAGTCGCTGAAAGGCTTTGAAGACAGTCTGTCTCTGTCCTTCGGGAATACCCGGGCCGTCATCCTCCACGGCTATAAAAATGAATTCAGCGGTTTGCTCAATCGCCAAAGTGCATTTGTCTCCATATTTCAGCGCATTGCTGATCAGGTTCTCAAGACAACGCTTCAACATGAGCGGACGAATTGAGATTTCTCTGTCGTCGAAGGGCGCGACGGTCAATGGCCGCCCTTTTATAGCTTGGGCAATGAAATCGGCGAGTTTAACGGTCTGCGGTTTTTCTTTCCCCATGCCGCGTGCAAAATCGAGATAGCCCGTCAGCATAGCGTCCATTTCGTCAACGTCACGCCGAGCCGCGCGCGTGTCTTCCGTATCCTCTTGCATAGCGAGTTGTAATTTTAAGCGGGTTAGAGGCGTACGAAGGTCATGTGAAACCCCCGCAAGCATCAAGGTTCTCTGTTCCAAATGACGCTTCAAGCGACGCCGCATTCTTAAAAAGCTCTGCCCCGCCATGCGAACTTCCGATGCGCCGCGCGGCTTGAACCCGGAGATGTCTTGCCCCTTACCAAAGGCTGCCGCGGCATCAGCGAGTTCCTTGATCGGATCTGATTGCCGTCGGATGAAAAGAATAGAAATCAGAGACAGCACGACGGTCGTGGTAATTAGCCAGAAAATAAACACATATCCGGTCGGCGCAAAGACCCGCTCTCTCGCCGCGATAAAACGCAGAACGCCCTCATCTACTTGCACGCGAATGTCGATATGGTTTGGATAACGCGTGGTGTCGAACCAAAATGGCCTGTCAACAGCCTCAGTAAGACTTCGTCGTAACGTCTTGTCTAAATTAGAGAAAAATGAGCTTCGCGTTGCGGTTGGAAGCGTATCCCCCGGTCTCAAAACAACAGATAATTCCATGTCAGGGCGTAATAGTGTGTCCAGCTTTATGGCTGTTTCTTCTGTTGGATCTTCACGAAATAGCTGCGTTGCAACCGCCACATCGGCTGCAACTGAGTCCGACAAACTTGACGTAACCCGAGCCCAATGCGCATTGAAGAAAAACCACGCGACAAATAATTGCATGATTACAATTGGTAGAATTATAATCAGAAACGCACGCCAAAAAATGGACTTAGGCAGAATGTTTCTTAGAGAAAACACGCGCTAATCAAACAGCATCGGAGACGAGGCGGTAACCCTCGCCCCTAACCGTTAAAAGATATTGCGGCTCGGACGTGTCATCTTCCAACTTCCGGCGCAGGCGCGTCATTTGAACATCCACGGCGCGCTCGGATTGCGCTTTGATATTTTCCGATAAAATGTAACGAGAGACGACGGCTCCCGATTGCCCGGCCAATAGAGATAGTAGCGTTTGCTCTCCGGTGGTCAGTTTCATCTGCTTCCCGTTTTTCCTCAAAATACCCTTGTTCAAATCATAAGCATAAGGCCCAAATACGACCTTATCCGCTGTCGGATTTTTGTCTGTGCGGCGGAAGATATTGTCGATGCGTAGCAAAAGCTCTTCCGGTTCAAAGGGTTTCGGCAGGTAGTCATCCGCACCCGACCGCAGTCCCGCAATACGCTGTTCCGCTTCGCCCAAAGCTGTCAGCAGAATAATCGGCACATCATGGTGTTCCCGTAAGGATCGCGTCAGACTCAGGCCATCCTCGTCCGGCATCATGATATCGATAATAAGCAAATCATATTTGAGTCCCTGCATTTTGGCGCGCGCCTGATCAGCCCCATTGGCCGTGCTGGCGCGATAGCCCTGCTTAGTCAAATAGCGGGACAGCAAATCCCGAATACGGTCATCATCGTCGATAATCAGTATATGTGTGTCGGCCCGGTCCAAAAAAGTCGTACTCATAGATAATCAGTCCCGTTTGACGGCATTTTTTGCAATGACTTTTCCGCTGTAAAATATAAATGACGTGTATCAGAGGTGTTGGCAAGACGTCCGCACTTCACTGCCTGAGTCAAAAGGGAAACATCATGATCGAAAAAGCCTATCATGACAGAGATGGAAAAATCTGGCTCGACGGGGATTTCGTCGATTGGCGCGAAACGAAAATCCATGTGCTAACGCATTCCCTGCATTATGGCTCCTGCGTTTTCGAGGGTAACCGCGCCTATGGCGGAAAGATATTCCGCCTGACAGACCACAGTAAGCGCCTGATGAATTCAGCAAAGCTATTGGGCTATGAAATTCCCTATACACTGGAGCAAATTGACCAAGCCTGTCTTGATACGCTTGCGGAAACGCGTCTTGAAGACGCCTATTTGCGGCCGTTTGCTTGGCGAGGGTCCAATATGATGGGTGTGGCATCCAAGAATAACGAAATCCATTTTGGTGTCGCCGCTTGGCATTGGGGCAGCTATTTTGAAGACAAGATGAAAGGCATACGCCTGTGTATCTCAGACTGGATCCGCCCTGACCCGCGATCCGCTCCCTGCAAGTCTAAAGCAGCAGGCCTTTATATGATCTGCACATTGGCCAAAGATAAAGCCCAAGCGATGGGTTGGGATGACGCACTCATGTTCGACTTCAAAGGCCGCGTCGCAGAATGCACCGGCGCGCACATCTTCTTTGTCCGCAATGGTGAAATTCATACGCCAACAAACGACATCCTGCTCGAAGGGATCACTCACGATTCGGTCATCCGATTGGCAGAAAAGCGCGGCTATAAAGTGCATAAGCGCGACATCCACCCCTCCGAAATGCCGCATTTTGACGAGTGTTTTGTTGTCGGCACGGCTGCGGAAGTCACACCTGTTCGGGAAATTGATGGCAACCACTACACTGTCGGCGAAGTCTGCCATGTTTTAGCGTCAGACTATGATGACTGTGTGCGCGGAAAAATCGATATTGGCGTTTAGTTAGTTTGAAGCAGAGCTAGTATGGTCGGAAACGATCTTCCAGCCGTCTTCAGTCTTTTTCAGATGTAGGGTGAAAAGGCCTGTTGGCATGTCCGAATCGCGAATGAGCGTCCATTGACCGAAGACCAAACCGTCATCCTGATCCAGAACCGTCACGTCTCTAATATCGAATTTCAACGTCCCCATTATAGCTCGGTCAGAATAGCGTTTCTGATAACGGCTCAACGTCTCATCCCAGCCCAGCGTGATGTCTCCGCCAGAAGCGAAGCGAAGCTGGTCACTTCTTAGGTAGCCCTGCATAAAACCTTCAATATCGCCCTCGTTCCAGGCGTCCTGCTGTTCCATTAGCACGGCTGTCAGCTTTGAGGCTTCATTAGGCGATTCCAGTTTGGCATGACCTGGCGCGCTTAAGCGGCCACCAACAAGGCCCAACCCTAGCCCAACCATTCCGCCAAGGACGGCAAATATTAGGAGATTTCTTGGGTTCTTCATCATGAGACGGCTGCCGCTTTCCCTCGCGTATGTAGACCCAAAATCCGGCTCACAGAAGACGCGATTTCGGCCCGGTTCAACGTATAGAGATGGAAGTGATCTGAGCCGCGGTCCCGGAGTTCTGCGGTCAGTTCCGCCGCCAAAGTCGCTGTCAGCATATCGCGCGTGACGGGATCTTTGTCTAAGCCATCAAAAAGCCCTGCGTACCAATCGGGCACGGACACACCGCACATTTTTGACATGCGCGCCAGACCGTTAAAGTTTGGCTGCAACATCAAACCCGGAACAATAGGAATATCAATACCGGCATCTAAGACCCGGTCTTGAAAACGCCAGAAAACATCAGGGGAGAAAAAGAATTGCGTGATCGCACGGGTCGCGCCTGCGTCGATCTTTCGTTTCAAATTGTCAATCTCGACGGACCAATTTGCGCTCTCCGGATGTTGCTCCGGATAGGCGGAGACGGAGACTTCAAAATCTGCAATTTTCTTTAGGCCCTCGGTCAGATCATCGGCATAGGCATAGCCATCGGGATGCGGAGTATAGGCCTCACCAATTCCGTCGGAAGGATCGCCGCGCAGCGCGACAATATGCCGAACGCCGGCGTTCCAATATTCACGGGCCACTTGGTCGATTTCCTCGCGGGTGGCGTCGACGCAAGTTAGATGGGCGGCAGGCGCAAAGCTCGTTTCCTCCACCATGCGCGCCACCGTACGGTGGGTACGCTCGCGAGTTGATCCGCCCGCCCCGTAAGTCACGGACACAAAGTCCGGTGACAAAGGCGCGAGTTTTTCGATAGACGCCCAAAGTTTGTCTTCCATCTTTTGGTTTTTCGGCGGGAAGAACTCAAAGCTGACCTTCAGGTCAGGCGACTCGGCAGAGGCACGGGCAATCGCGCCGACCGGTGCGTTGGGGTCACGAAGGGGAAGACGGGCATTCATAATTTATCCTGTCGCAGAAAGCGCGTTGGAGGTTTTGACGGCATGCCAGATTTTCACATCGGGCGTTGTTGGCTCGGACGCTGGTAATGTCCGGGTTTGGGTCATCGTAAATCCATAGTCGGACAGAATTTGGAGCATATCCTGATCACTGAAACCCAGACGACGGTGGGCATATTTCTCATGGTAATTATCGAAATCATGCATGGCAAAATCCGTAATCAGCAGATGACCGTTTTCGCCCAATAAGCGCGCGGCCTCCTCGACAGCGCGAGCCGGGTCTTCCAGAAAATGCAAAACCTGGTGCAGAGTCACGAGGTCCGCGGCGCCGTCTTTTAGCGGGGCATCCTGCAAATCCGCCTGCTGGACGGAGATATGCGTAAAAGCGTCATCGGACAGAGTATGTCGCGCAACGCGCAACATTTCGACGCTATCATCGACGCCGACTCCGGTTTTAATATGCGGGGCGAAGAGCTTGAGCATCCGGCCCGTGCCCGTTCCCAAATCGACCATAAGCGAGAATTCCTGTCCCGGGACGAGAGCCAATAGCGCGGCCTCTATATCGGCCTGCGGAAGATATTCATGGCCTAATTGGTCATGATCATTTGCCACCGAGGCAAAGAAAGCTTCGGCTTGGCGGGACCGGTCGGCCCTCACCTTATTCAGGCTCTCCCGATCTGCGGCGAGCTGTTTGTTTTCGGTCGACAAGGCCGCAAGCGTCGCGGCGAGAATAGCAGAATTGGCTTCTTGCCCGCGTTTGAGGCGTGAAAACACCCAGCTTCCTTCGCGCATCCGCTCGACAATCCCGACTTGTTCCAGGGATTTAATATATTGCGTCACGCGCGGTTGCGACAGGCCGAGAATCTGCACCAACTCGCTGACCGTCAACTCACCCTGGCTGAGCAACGCCAATATACGTAGCCGATCCGGATGTCCGAGCGTTTTTAAATATGTCGCAATGGCGTCCATGAGAGCCGTTTAACGGAGTCGTGCGAAAATGTATATAAAAAAAACTTTATATGATTTTAACGTGCGAATTTCACGAATTTCAACTTCTTCGGCATATCCGCATCCGGGCCGAGGCGGCGTTTCTTGTCTTCGATGTAATCTGCGAAGTTACCTTCAAACCATTCGACATGGCTATCGCCTTCATAAGCCAAAATATGCGTAGCGACGCGGTCGAGGAAGAAGCGATCATGCGAGATAACCACGGCGCAGCCCGGGAATTTCTCCAAAGCGATTTCCAACGATGACAGTGTTTCCCGGTCCAAATCATTAGTCGGCTCATCGAGCAGCAGCAAGTTCGCGGGCTTGGTCAGCATTTTCGCGAGGTTCACGCGGTTACGCTCCCCGCCCGAAAGCTGACCAACATTCTTTTGCTGGTCCGTGCCTTTAAAATTAAATGAGCCGACATAGGCGCGGGACGGCACTTCGCGTTTACCCATGACGATGATGTCGAGGCCGTCGGAAATCGCTTCCCAGATATTTTTGCTCGGGTCGAGCGCAGCGCGGTTTTGATCGACATAGCCGAGCTCAACAGTTTCGCCGACTTTGAACGTGCCTTCATCCGGCTGTTCTTCGCCTGTGATCATCTTGAACAAGGTCGTTTTACCCGCCCCGTTCGGACCAATCACGCCGACAATCCCGCCGCGCGGGAGTTTGAAGGAGAGGTCTTTGATAAGCAATTTGTCGCCAAAACCTTTGGAGACATTGTTGGCTTCCACCACAATATTACCAAGGCGCTCGCCCATCGGGATACGGATTTCCGCGTGGGACACGATTTCGTTATCAGCCGCATTTTTCAAATCTTCATAGGCACTGATCCGCGCTTTAGATTTCGTCTGACGCGCTTTCGGATTAGAGCGAATCCATTCGAGCTCGCGTTTCAGCGCTTTGGTCTTCGAATCGCTCTCGCGACCCTCTTGATCCATGCGCTTGGCTTTCGCGGCCAGCCATGAGGAATAGTTCCCCTCATGCGGATAGGTCTTTCCGCGGTCGACTTCGAGCGTCCAATTTGTGATATTGTCGAGGAAATAACGATCATGGGTAATCAGAATAATCGCACCTTTATAAGCCACGAGATAATTCTCGAGCCACGCCACAGTCTCCGCATCCAAATGGTTGGTCGGCTCATCGAGGAGCAGTAAGTCCGGTTTGGACAGCAGCAGCTGACACAGGGCCACGCGGCGGGCTTCACCGCCGGAGAGCGACGTCACGGGATCATCCTTCGGCGGACAGCGCAGAGCCTGCATTGCCATCTCAATTTTGGAATCAATATCCCAGGCATCGCGCCCGTCGACTTGCTCCTGAAGCGCGGTCATTTGCTCCATCAACTCGTCGGTATATTCCTCGGCCATACCCATGGCAGCTTTATTATAAGCATCGAAAATTTGCTTATCTTCACAGCCCTCAATGACATTTTCCCAAACAGTCTTGGATTGATCGAGTTTTGGCTCTTGCGGCAGATAGCCGACCTTGACGCCCTCGGCCGCCCAATGCTCGCCGGTGACTTCAGTATCCACGCCCGCCATGACTTTCATGAGGGTCGATTTACCCGCACCGTTCACCCCGATGAGGCCGATTTTGGCGTCAGGATAGAAGGACAGATGGACGTTATCCAGAATGGTCTTATTGCCGAATTTCTTCGTCAGACCTTGCATGTGATAGCAAAATTGGCGGGCCATGGAGCGCTCTTATTTTTGAGTAGAAGTGTTGAGCGCGATATGTGTCGGATAGGCGGGGATTGCAAGAGGATTGGACGTGCTCCCCTTCTCCCATGGGGAGAAGGTGCCTTGGCGTTTTGCAAAAACGCAGAGGCGGATGAGGGGTAAGATGTCTGAAAGGCGTCATAACCCGAAACTTCTTATCCCCCTTATCCGAGGTCTACGGCCCCACCTTCTCCCTAAGCGCTTTTTTCAAAAACGCAGAGGGAGAAGAGGAAGCAGCCGAAACCTCCCACTGTCCATCTGGGATCAGCAATAACCTGTATATAGCCCAACGCGGGTTGGGCAGTTGAATTTCCCATAGGAAAATCAACTAGGCGGGCGGCAACCCGCAAATCAAGGGCGAAGCCCTTGTGAAAAAGGACGGCCCGCGTGATGGTCTCCACGATGGAGACCAGAGTAGTTAGTTGTTTTACGCGAAGATCATCACGCGGCGGTGCGCTATAAGCCCCGGCCATACTTGACTGCCAACGTTCCAGTCGGTCTGGCACACGGAAACTCAATCCCCCGAACAAGGTCGCTACGCCGTATCCAGTAGACACACCGTCTCCCGAACCAGATAGAGAGCGCTACCCTGTCCTATGTCCGAAAGAACGAGTTAAATATGCGGGCAAAATGGGAATGCGAGGACGCATCTCCTGCATTTTCTTTTAAGAGATTGTAATCGTTGCAAGTCCGAAAATCTGAAGCAGGGATTTATATGACTAAAGGTGTGTCCTCTATAATAAAGCAGAAAATAAAGCCTATGGCTTTTCAAAACGCTTTAGTGTATTCTGCCCTAGTTGTTGATGAAGCGCTTGAGCGTGTACTCCGACAAAACTCCCCAAAATCATGGCGAAGACTTCACCTTGTTCTCCGTGATGTTTTCCACCGTGTTCACTATTTAAACGAGATCTATATGAAATATATTTATGCCATTGGCGACATCCATGGCCGAGATCACTTGCTAGAAAAAATGTATTTACGGATCGAGACTGACCCATACCGTCCGGCCGAAGCAGGCAAACCGTTTGTCATTCACATCGGCGATTATATCGATGGTGGCCCCAATAGCGACAGAGTCTTAGACTTGGTTATGAAGGGATCACTTCACTTTGATAGCATAGCACTCTTGGGCAACCATGAGGCCTTGATGCTAAATTGTCTAGATACAGATGACCGAGATGTGTGGTGGAATTGGATCAGTAATGGCGGCGACAAAACACTGGAAGCCTTTGGGGTGTCGAACCGATTTGGAGGATATAATCCTAAAGAGTTGTCCGATGCATTGGGGCCTGAACGTATTCATTGGCTTCAAAACCTGCCACTCTACCATATAGGCGATCCCTATTTATTCGTGCACGCAGGCATCGTTCCTGACAGGCCCTTGGACGAGCAAAAGAAAAAAGACCTTCTATGGATAAGATCGCGTTTCTTAGAGAGCGATGTCAAACATCCATATATCGTCGTTCATGGGCATACGCAGACGGAAAATCCGGAACTTTTGCCCAATCGGATAGGGATAGATACAGGGGCCGCAAGGCCAAAAACCTTAACGGCAGTGGTTCTGGACTCTTTGTCGGAGCCACGGTTCATAGGCGTTTCATGACCCTCAACAAAAAAAAGCGGCCCGCAGGCCGCCTTTCTAACTTTAATAGGCCCGCAAATCCCTACTCACCCGGCACCGGGAACCCGCGTTTCTTTAGGATATATTTGACTTCCGGGTCGCGGCCGCGGAATTCACGATAGGCTTCCTTGCGGTCGGTTTCATTGGCCGTTGCCATGATGATAGACCGGAATCTTTCGGCGGTGTCTTTATCCCAGGGGCTGCCCGCTTCTTCAAACGCCGCCCACGTATCGGCATCCATCGTCTCGGACCAGAGATAGCTGTAATAGCCAGCCGAGTAAGCATCGGATGAGAACAGGTGATTAAATTGCGGCAGGCGGTGACGCATGACAATTTCGTCCGGCATGCCGATTTCTTTTAGCGTCTCACGCTCAAATTTGTCGGGGTCTGTGACCGGCTCCGAGCGGTTATGCAGTTTCATATCGACAATGGCACTGGACAGATATTCCACCGTCCCAAAGCCTTCATTGAAGGTCTTTGACTTGTTGATTTTGTCGACCAAGGCCTGCGGCATCGGCTCTCCGGTTTCCGCATGTTTCGCATAATTATCGAGCACATAACGGGTCAGCAGCCAGTTCTCATTCACCTGACTAGGATATTCAACGAAGTCACGCGGCGTGCCGCCGAGACCCGGATATTTGATGTCATAATTCAAATAATGCAGCGCGTGTCCGAATTCGTGAAACAGCGTTGTCGCATCATCAAGGCTGATGAGTGTTGGTTCGCCCTCTCCGCCTTTGACGAAGTTATTATTATTGGACGCCAGCACATAGCGGTTCTTTCCGCCCAAATCATATTGGCCGCGATAGGTCGTCATCCAAGCGCCGGAGCGCTTGCCTTCGCGGGCATAGTTGTCGAGATAGAAAAGACCTACGACGCGCTCGCCGCGTTTGACCTCAAATGTCCGCACTTCAGGATCAAAGACCGGCACACTGCCTGTGTTTTCCGTAAAGCTCATGCCGTAGAGTTTACCGGCGGCATCGAACATCGCGTCGACCATATTATCGAGTTTGAAATAAGGTTTGATCTCGGACGCATCGAGATCATATTTCGCCTTGCGGACTTTTTCTGCGTAGAAGCGGTAGTCCCATGGTTTGATCGTGATATCAGCACCTTCAGCATCCGCCACGGCCTGCATATCCGCGACTTCTTCTTCCACCCGTGCCACCGCTGCGGGCCAAACCTGCATCATCAAATCCATTGCGACTTCGGGCTCTTTTGCCATGGTGTCGGCCATGCGGTAATGGGCATGGGTTTCGAAACCCAGCAGCTTGGCACGCTCGGCACGAATTTTCAAGATTTTCGCGATGGTCGCATTGGTATCATTCGCGTCGCCATTATCGCCGCGATTGATGTAGGCATTGTAGACTTTCTCGCGTAAGTCGCGCCGCGTCGAATTTTGCAAGAAGGGCTGCATCACAGAGCGCGTATTTTTCAGCGCCCAGCCCTCTTTATCCTGCGCCTCTGCGGCGGCTTTAATTGACGCGATGAAGCTGTCCGGCAATCCGGCGAGTTCAGCTTCATCCGTTAGGAAAATATAGGTCTCTTCATCGGCGAGAACCTTGTTCGAAAACTCATTGAACAATTTCGACAAATCGGAGTTCAGCGAAATTAGCTTATCTTTATCCGCCCCCTCCAGCAACGCGCCGTTGCGAACAAGCTCTTCATAATTGCGTTCGACCAAGCGCATCTGCTCTGCATCCAGACCGGCCTTTGCGCGGCCATCATAAACAGCCTTGGTTTTTTTCAGGAGCTTTGGATCCAGCGCTAGCTCATCAAAAAACGCCGAGATTTTTGGGGACCACTCGCCCTGAATTTCGCGAACCTCTGCATTGGAAAGGTTACTCGTATGAACGCCCCAGATGGCGAAGAGCTCACTCACGTCATTGCCCGCCAGTTCCATTGGCTCTGTGAAGTTTTCGAATGTCGGGGCATCCGGGTTATCGCGAATGACTTCCACCTCGGCCTTGACCTTTTCCATGGTGGCCTGGAAGGCTGCGGGGAAATCGGACACCTTCACTTTGTCCCACGCCGGAACGCCGTCATAAGGGCCGGTCCATGTCGCCAGTATGGTATTTTCTGACACGTCGCCCGAAGTTGTCGTGCCCATCTGTTCGCTCATCTCTTTAGTCTCCGAGGATGTATCCGTCTTATTTGCGTCACAGGCGGCCAGCGCGAGTGCGGCGGTGGTGCCGAGTAAGATTCTACGGATGGAAGTGGTTAGTCGCATTGCATGTCTCTCCAATAAATTAGGCCCTGTTTAAGAGCCATCGTCGTGCCCCCGCGCGATGAAGGGCGTCGTAACAGTATCCCATGGCAAACGCAAAAACATTGCGTTTGAAGATATAAGAATGGTTGCGCTGCACTTTTAAAAAATGAATAGGCTTTGGCGGATTCCGGATGTTCAAAATACCTTCAGGACAACCGGGTAGTGACGCCCTATTGGTTTACCGCCCAACTTACCCCTACTAACAATCCAAGGACGATCGGCCCCCATTGCCAAAGCCGCTTCATCCACGTCTGTTTAGGCGTTAACGGTTCGGTGCGTTCGCGCTTCAGCGGCTTGACCCGTTCAACATGAGACCCGTCATCCTCAATCGGCACCAACGTCCAAGCAATGTTAATAATTGGAGCAAGCGCCGACACATAAATAAGTGAACCCGCAATAATGACACTCACGCCAAAACTTGGAGGAGATGGCAAAGCACCAGTGAAAGCATAGGCTATGCCGCAATAGGCCAGCACAAGGACAAAGATCGCGGCTGCTCCATAGATTACATATTCAAAAGCTTTCGAATATGATCGCCGTTTCTGCGTCAGTGCCCACTCGTCCTGTAATTTATCGGAGACGCTCAGCTGCCAAAAGAGTCCTGTGCCTAGAAGATAATCAGTCGATTTACTCTTCGCGAAGAGAGACCCAAAGAGAATAATCAATAAGCCCGCTAGCTTCACAAACATCGCCATTAACCCCTCAGTGGCCATACCCTCGGGGGATAAAGCCCATCTGAAAGTCACCAAAGACATCACCAGGCAGACAGGCAGCGAAATAAGGCTCACTAAAATACTTTTTTTAAGGTGACGAATACCAACGTCCGTAAGCTCAAATGGGTTCACCGGGATCGTTTTCAAAATTTCTTCCTGAACTTTGATGTATTGATTTTTAATCATTTTAGGTTTCCTCAAAAAATTAGATGAACTGGATTCAGGTAAGTTATTTTGTTCATCTGCATATTACTCGTCCTCAAGCGAGGGCAGCGTCCAAACAATCCGGGCTATCGGCAAGACGATCATCATGTAGACCGCCGTCAATGCGACACCAGCTATGGACCTGACCGTGAAAATTGGTTTAAGAATAGCTGAGTCTGGAAAGAATAAATCGAGCCCAATTATAACCAAATGCACCGATGCAAAAGCCACAAAAATTGCGATTAGAATGCGCGAATAAGACCAAAGGCAGGCATCTTTGACGATTTGAATTTCCCATTCATTTGGCAAGACTTTACTAAGGCGAGCCTTGCCTTTAGGCCCTTTTGCCCAACGCTGACGCTCCATCATTGACAAGCTTCCTACTGTTACATGCAAAATCCGGCGTCCGAAATTATCAAAAAATTACAACGAAAGCACTGACCGCGAGTATTACAATAATGGAAAAAACTGAGACAATGAGAAAAAAATTATCAGTCCAAGCTGCATCATCGTAAGCGATCAACACAGCCATTAAAATCGATAAAAAGGGCAGGCCGATCAGGACAACAAGACTGGCCAGTCTAAGCCGAGCAAGACGCTTCTTGCCAATATCATAGCCCGCCTTCGGAACCATGGCATAACCGAACCGGTCAGTTAGATTTAGATCATCATAGGCTTCCGTCTCATATTTCGTTGGCATATCTAATTTGTCCATTTATTCTGACTTTTCATGTATAGCAGCGCCATTGCGCCCATGCGTAATCCATCGAGGAACTGGCTCCCCTCTCGGCGCCTAAAGCCCCAGCAGCAAATCTAAGAAAAACATCACAAACAGCATAAATACGCTGCCGAGAGCATCTGTCAAAGGTACGGTGGCAAATCCTGCGATTTGCGTGACGACTTCACTCGCTTTTTCAAATACTGACATAACGCTCTCCTCCTATTTGCGCGCTGTTATTCGGCCGCGCGCAAAGCCGCTAATTCCTCTGCCATTGTTTTGAAAGGCCGAGGTGAAAACGCCACATCAATGGGAACATTGAAATACTCGGCCAGCTTAAATGCCAGCTCTAGCGAGGCGTTATAGTCGCCGCGCTCCAGATAGCCGATCGTCTGAAAATTGACCCCAACGGCTTCCGCCAGGTCTTTCCGAGACAATCCTTTCTCTGTTCGCAATGTTTTGATGCGGTTATAAATCATTACGTTGTATATCTACAACATTTTTAGGTATTGTCAATACATTTCTTTTCGAAGGTCGATAATTAACTGATTCCATACGAAATTTTCGGCTATATGAGAGGGAGGTCTTGACTTGGAGGAGGCCAGACAGGACGAAAAAGACCTGAAAACTTCAATTTAAAGGCCTCAATATGGCTCTCGTCGGAATCGACCTCGGCACGACAAACTCGCTTATTTCTGTTTTCACAGATGATGGGCCTGAGCTTATCCGCAATAGCTCAGGGACGTTTTTAACGCCCTCTGTTGTCGGCGTTTCAGACAGCGGCGATATCTTGGTGGGCGAAGCGGCAAAACATCGCCTGATCACGCATCCTAAAATGACCGTCGCCCGGTTTAAGCGCGCTATGGGCACAGCGAAAACACATGGTTTGGGCAAGACCCAGTATAAAGCGGAGGACTTGTCCGCTCTCGTCTTGCGCGCCCTCAAGGCCGATGCCGAAGCGCATTTGGGACAACCCGTAGACCGCGCGATTATTTCCGTCCCCGCCTATTTCAATGACATCCAGCGCAAGGCGACCTATGCCGCCGGGAAAATGGCGGGCCTCAAAGTGGAGCGCCTGATAAATGAGCCGACCGCAGCTGCCCTCGCCTATGGGCTGTCCAGCAAAGAAGACGAGAACACATTTCTGGTCATTGATTTGGGCGGCGGCACATTTGACGTGTCCATTCTTGAGATATTTGACGGCGTCATGGAAGTCCGTTCCAGCGCGGGCGATGCGTTTTTGGGCGGTGAAGATTTCACAACCGCCGTAGAGGATCACTTTATCGAACAACTTGGCGTCACGCGTGAAAAGATGAAGCCTAACGATCTCGGGCGTCTGCGAGACCTCGCGAATAAGGCTAAGCTGGCCTTATCTGAGAAAGCGGATGTGACGGTCAAATATATTAACGGCAAGACCGAGGAAGAGCTCACGCTGAGCCGGTCTAAGTTCGAGGAGCTGACACAAAAGCTCGTTTCGCGCATGCGGATGCCGCTCCAGCGGGCGATTTCGGATGCGGGTTTGCGCAGCGCCGATATTGAACGCATTATCCTCGTCGGCGGGGCGACCCGTATGCCGGTCATTCGCGCCATGGTGACAAAGCTGCTCAAGAAATTTCCGGAACACAGCCTCGACCCTGATGAAGTTATCGCTCTCGGGACGGGCGTACAATCCGGCCTGTTGGACCGCCACGAAGCCTTGGAAGACATCGTCATGACGGATGTCTGTCCGTTTACGCTGGGCACGGAAATCGCGAAACAATTGGGGCCTGACCAATGGGAAGGCGGATATTTCCAGCCCATCATCGAGCGCAACACGGTCATTCCCGCTTCCCGCGTCGAACCCTACTCGACGCTCCATCCTGGACAGACCGATATCACACTCCGCATCTTCCAAGGCGAAAGTCCGCGCGTGGAGGACAATGTCCCGCTGGGCGAAATCGCGCTGAAAGTCCCGAAGGAAAAAGGTAAAACGCAGGATTTCAAAGTCCGTTTTACATATGATGTATCGGGTGTTTTGGAAGTGCTTGTCACGGTTGTTGCCACAGGCGAGGTCAAACAACTCATCTTGGAGGGCAACCCCGGTAGCCTGTCGCAAGCCGAAATTCAGAAACGCCTGAAAGAGCTTGAGAAGCTAAAAATCCATCCCCGTGAGGTGGCCGAAAACGCAGCGGTCATAAATCGCCTCAAAGCGGCCTATGAAAATCACTTGGGCGACATTCGAACGGCAATTGAAAATCGTCTGGTGCAATTTGAACATACGCTGACAAAGCAAAACGACACCGATATAAAACTGACCCGTAAAGACGTGACAGAATTTCTCGACGACCTTGATCGCATGGACGTCTTTTAGGCTGTGTCGGCTCACCAACACTATTTTGAGGTGCTGGGTTTGGACGGCCCGCCCGCAGACCGTAAAACGGTCAAACGCGCCTATTCCAAAATGCTCAAACTCACGCGGCCCGAGGACGATCCCGACGGGTTTATGCGACTACGTGACGCCCATGATCAGGCTTTGAATATTCTGAAATGGCAAGCGCAAGACACAGATTCGGAAGCCCAGAATATTTCCATTGAGGCAACCAATAGTTCGAAGACGGACATGGAATTTATATCCCCACCTCAACCTGAACTCACCTACGCAGACATGTTGCCTGAGCCGGAGCCTGAGCCTGAGCCTGAGCCGGAGAGCGACACGGCCTACGCCATCGGCGCAACGCCGAATTTTGACGCGCCCGTCACGATAGTCGAAGCCTCTGCGACACCAACTGAGCCATTGATCGATGATTTGAATATAATCTTATCGGATTCGAACAGGTATAATGACCGGGAGCAATGGAACCAATTGTTCCGCAAAGCCCGCCAACTCGACATTGATGATTATGTGGATTTCGAACAATTATTGATGAATACGATTTTGCGGTTTCACGGGTATTTTGACGAACATCCCCATCACGAAACACCCGAAAAAATGCCGCAAAAACTTTCGCCGTCCATCACCGCTTCTCTATTTAAAACGATGAGCTGGGATCAGGTCAGCAAGATGGGATATATTCGCGGACTGCAAATTGAATGGTTGGCGCGCCGAATGAAGCTGCGTAAACGCGGCGTCGATCCGGTTCCGATTGTTGAAACTAAATCTGACGGCGTCGGTAAGGTTTGGATGTACCTGATCGGGTTTTTCATTCTCGCAAAAATAATACAAGCATTGGCAAACACATGAAAATCGCAACTTGGAATGTGAACTCCATAAAGGCACGGCTCCATGCCGTAACGGCTTGGCTTGAAGCCGAGCAACCTGACATCGCTTGCCTGCAAGAAATTAAAACCATGGATGAGGGTTTCCCGCGCCTCGAGATTGAAGCCATGGGATATCACATCGAAACCCACGGCCAGAAAAGTTATAACGGCGTCGCGCTACTGTCTAAACTCCCTCTGGAAGATGTTCGCCGCGGCCTGCCGGGAGATGAGAGTGACGCGCAGGCCCGATATATTGAGGCTGTCGTTTCTACAGAGCGCGGGGCCGTGCGGGTGGCGTCCATCTATCTGCCCAATGGTAATCCCGTATTAGATGACCCCATGGAGAGTCCGAAATACACCTATAAACTCGACTGGATGAATCGGCTGCGCACCCACGCCATAGAGTTGTTGACTCATGAAGAACCGATAATTTTAGCGGGCGATTACAATGTGATCCCGCGTCCGGGCGATACGCATGATCCCAAAGGATGGTGGGGCGATGCCCTGTTCCGTCAGGAGACTTTGGACGCCTTTCACGCGCTCAAACATATCGGACTTTACGACATGTTCGATCAATTCAACGGTAAAGACGGCGAATATACATTTTGGGATTACCAAGGCGGGGCGTGGCAGAATAATCTCGGCATTCGGATTGATCATCTACTCTGCTCGCCGCAAGCCATAGACCGCGCGACCGAAATAAATATTCACAAGATGACCCGCGAAGGCGTCAAGCCATCCGACCACGTTCCTGTTGTCGGCCATTTTGATCTGTGAGCCTACTCGCAAAATTATTACTGGGCGGCGGCTTCGTCTTACTCATCGCCGTCTTCGGATATGGTTGGCATATCCGCACCGTTTACGCGGGCTATACAGCCTCCACGGATAGCGGCGACGCCCTCTATCCGCCCGAGACCTTGGCAGATTACGGATAGCAAATCCAAGATGAGTTAAACCGCAAAGACGTCAAACTCGCCATCATCTCCCGCGCGGGACAGGCGCGGGATAAACTCCCCGATGGCGTGATGTTCACCCACAGCGCTTTCTTCCGGCGAAATACGGATGGCGGATATGATGTTTACAATCTCTATCACGGCGAGGAGAACCGCCTGCGCTCGACGCTTGTGACAGACACATCCGCGGACTTCCTGCGGCTCTTGCAGGAACGGGATGCGGGGATTTTAATTCCCGATGCGGCGACGCAAGACCTCCTCTATGACTTTCTCGAAAGTCCGAAATATTCAGCCGTGCATCAGCCAGATTACTCGCTGATTTCCAACCCTTTGGACTTGCGCTGGCAGAATTGTAACGAGCTAATGCTCTATGCCATTGCCGCCGCTATTTGGGACACGACCGACCGCGCCATTTTGCGGGACAAGCTCGCCGAGACGATCACGCCAACAGAGCTAAAAGTCTCGCCCCTTCGCCGACATTTCGGCCCCATGATAGATGAGCGCCTGCTCTTGGATGACCAAGGCGAAAAGGTCCTAACGACAACCTTTGGAACGCTCACCGAGTTGTTTGAGGCGACAGGTCGGTTGGATGAAAGTTATGTTCTCGCTTTTGAAGAGCGGAGGTAAGACTAATCATAGTTACTTTTTCGCCATTGCCGACAGTGAATTGGGCCAAAAGCGCTGCATGATACGTATGGAATTCACATTCAGCTTAGGTTCGGGTTTCTTTTGGTAGCTCGCCCCATGATCAATACGATGAAAGCCCTGTCACGCGCACCCTTGCCACTACTCGAACCTCAAACCGATATGGTGTTGCGTTTGCTGACCCAAGTCGTCTTGGCTGACGGACATATTTGCCCCTCGGAAATTGACGCTCTTGTGCGCGGCGCAGCGCGGCTGAAGCTGAAAGATAAATTTGGCAGAGACTTGTCAGAGGCGAATATACGTGACTGGTTTGAAGATTATCAACGCATACTCAACACCGAGATACCCGCCCTTCGTAAGGATGTTGCCCTCACCCATATGATTTTAAAACTAGCCGATTGGCCGGAAAAGCAGGCGGTCCTTGATGTTCTGAGAGAGATTAGTTTTGCTGATGCGGATTTCCATATCGAAGAGAAAACTCTGATCTCAATCGTTCGGGCTTTTTGGCAATATGAAGGCTTGGACGCGCCAAACGCGAAAATTGACACTTAACCGGGCAGTGCCAATTCGCGTCCCGTCGCAAAAAAAATATCATCATAAATAACGCTGTCATTCACATAGGGCGAATTTTTAGAGCCCGTATTACTGATAGTTAGGGAATGTGAGGCCACCACTCCTCACCGCTTCATGACCCCATCAATAACGTCATAAATTGCGCCAATTTCGTCGAGTATTTTCTGCGTTCGGGTTGTCTCTGTCAAAGGTTTGAACATACTGCCCGGCTCATAACGGTTAGCCGTTTCAACTGCGATGAACAGCATTCCGCCGTCAAATCCGAACCGGATATTCTTGCCATCCACGGAATTTTCTAGATCAACAAGGTGCTGCATGAAGGTCGGCGTGAGAAGATAGCGCGCCTCCACTTGGTCCGTGCCGTAAGCTTCAAAGATTTTCTCAAACACCGGATCAACGAGGCCGACGCGTTTCATGTCGTCCTTCTTTTTTCCTTGCAGCCAGCCTTTGTCTCGCAGAACAATCGTGCGCCCGAGAAATTTTTGGTGAAATTCGATGACCAAAAGCTGACCCCGGAACTTGGTCACCCAACGTCTGTTTTTTCCCGTGCCTTCCCTTTTTTCTAAATGGGCTTCGTGCAGAAGAAATTTCGCGCCATGTGCCTGTCCTGAAATTTGATCTTCAAATTTGCTGCGTCCATAGTTTTTAGTCACAAGCCCGAGCTCTTGAAATTGATCCAAGCGCGGAGAGACCTCCATTTCGGCCTGAAAGGCAAAGCCGAGAAAGCGGCACAGATTGCCGACGATATTTTCTTTCGTGTCGGAGCGGACATTCCGCATCACATATTTCGCACTGCCCGCCGCGCCCATCCCGCCGATGGCAAGAATGAAGATATAGGTCGCAGTCGGCATGGACTTATAGATAAATATCGCCAATGCCGCCAAGGTCACAACGGCGATGCCTATTAGATTTTTTTTAATTCTTGCCATAGCATCAAGACGGCGCAGCTCGTCCCGCTCTAAGTCCGGCAAGATATCCGAATAATAAAAGGCGCTAAAGCCTTTGAACTCCGGATGATGTTCGTCGAATTGGTGCAAGCCTACCCCATTCCATCCAATGCCGCTTGCAGCGTTTCGACTTCTGCGGCATAGCCCGCGCGGCGTTCCTTTTGCAGGTTTACGACCTTCTCAGGCGCTTTGGCAACGAAGGCCTCATTGCCGAGCTTGCGGTCGATTTTCTCAATCTCGCTCTGGGCTTTCTCTATTTCCTTGGCGAGGCGCTTGCGCTCGGCGTCCATATCGATGAGGCCCGCCAGCGGGATGGCATATTGCACGCCGTCGACAACGGTTTGCAGCGCATTGTCAGGCACGGCAGCAGCCAGCTCGACATGCTCCACCCGCGCCATAGGCGAGAGTTGCGGCGCATAAGTGTCGAGGCGTGGGTCCAGCGTATCACCGCAGAGCAGCAACGGCGCTTTCTTCGACGGCGGGATATTCATATCCGCGCGAACCGAACGGATATTCGTGATGAGGGTTTGCAGCCATTCAATTTCTGCAACTGCGGCAGCGTCCACGAGGTCGTCACCATAGGTCGGCCAGTCGGCGGTTATGAGATGCCCGTCGCGTCCTTCTGTTACTTTCGCCCAAAGGTCTTCGGTGATGAACGGCATGAAGGGATGAAGCAGGATTAGAATTTGATCGAGCACCCAGGCGAATGTCTTTTGGGTCTCTTCTTTCTCCGCGCCATCCTCGCCTGACAACAGAGGTTTGGAGAGTTCCAAATACCACGCGCAGAAAGTGTCCCATGTGAATTTATAGGCGGCATCTGCGGAGTCGTTGAAACGATAGCTGTCGATGCAGCGCGTGATGTCCATCGCCGTTTTTGCCGTCTCGGAAATGATCCATTTGTTGACGGGCAGCGCGGCGGAGGCCGGGTCAAACCCGTCTGCCGCCCAAGAAGAATCAGGGTGACAGCCATTCATCTGGCCGAAACTCGCGGCGGACCAGAGCTTGGTGCCGAAATTGCGGTAACCTGCGATGCGCTCAACGGAGAGACGGATGTTTCGCCCCTGCCCGGCTTGGCTCGCGAGGGTGAAGCGCAGCGCGTCCGCACCGTAAGCCTCAAACCCGTCGGGATAGGCTTTCTTTGTCGCCTTGGCGACTTGCGGAGCTTTGTCAGGATTTTTCAATCCGCGTGTGCGTTTCTCGACCAGTGTGTCGATGTCCACGCCGTCAATTAGGTCCAGCGGGTCGAGCGTGTTGCCGATGGATTTCGACATCTTCTTACCCGCTTCATCGAGGACCAGCGCATGGATATAGACATCGTCGAACGGCACTTGCCCGGTGAAATGCAATCCCTGCATCATCATCCGCGCCACCCAGAAGAAAATGATGTCGAAGGCTGTGACGAGGGTCGAGGTCGGGTAGAAGCGGTCGAGCTCCTCGGTGTTTTCCGGCCAGCCAAGTGTGGAGAAAGGCCAGAGACCGGAGGAGAACCATGTGTCCAAGACGTCAGGGTCGCGCCAGATTGGATATTGACCCTCAAACGAGGACAACACATTGATTGCCTCTTGTTTTGAAGACACTTCAACGACCTGAAAGCCGTTAAACGGATGCCAAAAATCTTCTGCTAACGTCTCGAACTTCTCTTTAGCTTTGGACGTGTCTTTCGCACAAATATAGAGAGGCGTTTGTGAGTTGATGCAATCTTTGAGTCTTGCCAAGTTCTCGTCAGTTCCGTTGAAGATATTACCACCAACGTCCTTCTCAATTTTTTCTATGTCGAATCCATACCAAGCCGGAATCTGATGGCCCCACCATAACTGGCGGGAGATGCACCACGGTTGGATGTTCTCCATCCAATGGTCATAGGTCTTCTTCCAATTTTCGGGGATGAAGCGGGTGCTTCCATTCTCTCCACCACTTGTTGTCCCCGGGCTTGACCCGGGGTCTCCCGCGTCTTCACGGAGAGCCGAGGGAGACCCCGGCGCGTTGGCCGGGGACAGGTTCTCTTGGGAACCGGAATGACCACGATCAACTGCGGCGACCGCCTCGCCCGCTAACTTCTCCGCATCGACAAACCATTGATCCGTCAACATCGGCTCAATCACGACATTTGACCGATCTCCATAGGGCTGCATGATTTTCTTATCTTCGACCTTAATCAGCAGACCTTCCGCGTCGATGTCCGCGACGACAGCTTTGCGAGCCTTAAACCTATCCATGCCGACATATTTCGCGGGCATGATCTCAGATTCTATCATCTCTCCGCGCGGGCCCATGAGGGAGTACATCGGGATGTTATTGCGCTTGGCGACTTCATAATCATTAAAGTCATGCGCGCCGGTGATCTTCACTGCGCCCGAGCCGAAATCCATATCGGGATATTCATCCGTGATAATAGGGATGAGCCTGTCAGCTAATGGCAGGCGCACCATCTTACCCACAATGGGGGCGTAGCGTTCATCATCGGGATGCACCGCAACCGCGCCGTCACCGAGCATAGTTTCAGGCCGCGTCGTCGCGATAGAGATATAGTCACGCTCCTCGGTCAGGATGATATTTCCGTCCTCATCCTTCTCGACATAAGTATAGGTCTCGCCGCCTGCGAGCGGATATTTAAAGTGCCAGAAATGGCCGTTCTTTTCGATATTCTCGACTTCCAAATCCGAAATCGCAGTTTGGAAATGCGGGTCCCAGTTTACGAGACGTTTGTCGCGGTAAATCAATCCCGCTTCATACATATCGACAAAGGCTTTGGTGACGGCGTCTGCCATCTGCCCGCCTTCGCGGTCGCCCAATGTGAACTTGGACCTAGACCAATCGCAGGAACTGCCGAGGCGGCGGAGCTGTTGCTCGATCATACCTCCGCTTTCCTCTTTCCACGCCCAAACGTGGTTGAGGAACTGATCGCGCGTCATATTTTTACGGGCCTTGCCCTCGGCGGCGAGTTTGCGCTCGACCACCATCTGCGTCGCGATACCTGCGTGATCCATGCCCGGCTGCCAGAGGACCGCTTTACCCTTCATCCGGTTAAAGCGGATGAGGATATCCATAATCGTATTGTTCAGCGCGTGGCCCATATGCAGGCTGCCCGTGACATTGGGCGGAGGGATGACGATGGAGTAGTTGTCGTCTTTCGTATCGCCCGGTTTCGCCGCGCGCGGTTTGAACGCGCCGCTGTCTTCCCACATTTTATAAATGCGCGCTTCGGCTTCTGACGGGTTGAATGATTTATCGAGCATGGTGCAAATCCAAAGGAAAACCCGCCCCTAAATAGGAACGGGTGGTATTTTCGTGAGCCTTAACCCACTCAACAGAAAAGATGAAGGGTCGGCGTGAGCCTACTTGCCGGAGCTGATGCGTTTGACTTCCTTCGCCACGGCGCGCTCAACAATACCTTTAAGATTAGCATCGAGCCATTCTTTGAGCATTGGGCGCAGCGCATCTTGCACCAAATCACCGATACGCGGTCCGCTTTCGTTGAAAACCGCTTTGTCCTCGACGACTTGGTTCAATTCAGCAAAAGCTCCGGCCGCAGCCGTTTCAGTCACCTCGTCTAAAATGGCGTCTGTTTTGACGGCTTGTACGGGCATGGAAGTCTCCTCGGGTGTAGAAATAGGTTCACGCGTTTGTTCAGAATAGGTTTCGGCAGTCTCAGCCTCAGCCTCACGCTCAGGCTCAGGCTCAGTTTCGCTGAGGGCCGTCGCGCCAAGCGCAGCACCGCCAACAACCGCAGCCAAACCAGCCGTTGCCGCAGCGGCTACAGGCGCTTGGGCGGATTCAACGGCGATGGCATCCGCTTCGGCGGCGGCGGCAATCTCGCTCAAGCTCGGCAAGTCCTCTGCCGACGTGTCATGCGTTGGCAGCTCTTCGTCAAAGTCGAGGTTTTCTGCGATATTTTCCTGCTCGGCGTCCAACACCGCATCCAAAGATAGATGTTCGTCCACTTCAAGGTCATCCGGCACCTCAAAGTCATCCGGCCCCTCAAAGTCATCCGGCCCCTCAAAGTCATCTGGATGTGTCTGCAACTCATCCTCTACCGTCATATCGAGGATGTCGCCTAAGATATCGTCCTCCGCATCAGGAATGGCAAGCAAGGCGTCTAAATCTTCTTCCGCCTCGAGCCCACTCGGGTCATCCGACAAGTCCGCCATAAGGGATTTCACGAGATCTAAATCAGATACTTCTGCAGAGGTCGTATCAGCGGTAAAATCTGTCTCGATTATATCCTCACCATAGGTGTCCTCGCTGCCAGCAGAGGCCTCTTCAATTTCGAGAGGGGACATCAGAATATCATCAAGCAAACTGTCCATTTCAGTATCGTCATCAGCCGCGACTTTGCTGAGCCCAAGCCCGGCGATTGCAGCCGTTTTCGAAGGCATGGCATGGGTGGTCTCGATTGGCTCTGCGTCTGTCAGAGGGATATCCGCATCTAAGAAGGACAATATATCCTCATCTGCATCCGGGATTATCTCATCCGAGTCGAAGTCTCCGAGAGTCGTTTGATGGGCGTCAAAGCTCAAGACATCTGCATCGGCGTCCACGTTAGACGCCGAGAGCGTGTCGCCCCTGAAAGAGGTCTCATTAGCGTCCGATAGCAGAGGGTCGTCGTCCAAGCCGGCTAAAACGTCGTCAATATTCAGATCGACACTATCGCCTTCATCGTGAAACGGTTCAGGCTGAATGACGGCGGCGTCCAGCACAGCGTCGGACGTTAAGTCATTGGAATCCGAATGAATTCCCCTCATCATGTCACTTAATCCCGGCGCGGCAGCAGTTTCGACTAAATCGGCGGTCGGCACATCTTCGGGCGATTCCATCGCCACGGGCTCGTCATCAGATATGATTTTTCGAATAGAGGCTAGAATATCCTCCATGCTGGGTTCTACCCCATTGAGGTCTTTTGACGAATTTGGTGTCTGTTCAGACATAAATGACAATCCCGCTATTGCTCGACAAATAAATGCGCCGACCCCGCGGCCCCCAATGGCTTAATCCCTGTACAATATCGTTAAAACAACGCTTCTCGCTTGTCCAGCGGCGCAAGCGCTCAATCCACGGGAGAATCACCCGGAACGTATGTTTCATCAATTTTCCCGTCCCCATCCGCGTCCAAAAGCAGGTCATAGGGCGGAATCGACGGCGGCTGGACCGGTTCGGTTAGAATATCCAGCGCGCCCTCTTCATCCCAATTTGCGGGTTTTCGGGTCTCGCCGGGCAGTTTCCGGTCCAAACGTTTGATAAATCCGGGCGCGTAGCGATCCATTTTCTCCGTCAGGCCCTGATATCGGATGATGTCCAGATTATCCTTTGGCACATAGCCATCGACAGGCAGTCTGATGCCCTGCGCATCAAATACGCCCATCGTTGAGAGGAGTTGGAACGTCGCGACGCTCACATTTCTTTCGGCTTCAATCACGGAGAGCTGCGCGTTTAGGGTTTCTTGCTCTGCATTCAACACATCGAGCTGATCGCGCGTCCCGACAGATTGCTCCAGTGTGACGCCTTCAAAGGCGACATTCGCGGCGCTGACTTGCCGCTTTGCAGCTTTCAGGCTCGCGCGGGCCGCTGTTAACTGCGCCCAAATTTGCGTGACAGCCTGATCAATGGCCAATTCAACATCGCGGGTTTCAAAGGCGAGCCGCGTTTTGGCATGTTCCGCCTGACGGCGTCGCGATCGGTTGCCGCCGCCGGAATAAATGGGGACCGTTACTTGAGCCGTGATGGAGGCGGCATCAATCGATTGCAGTTGAGAGAGCTGTTCACGTTGGCGGCTTAACCCGCCGGATAAAGAGACGGTCGGACGGCCTGCGGCTTTGGCGACATCAATGGCCGCCCGGCCTGCAGCCTCGTTAAAATAAGAGCCGATGAGTTGCGGGTTATTTTCGCGCGCGGCAGCAATCGCCTCAGGGAGGCTGGGCGGTAGGCTGTAAATTGGCGGAGCAGAAAGGAGTGTGGCCGGGCGTCCAACCAATCTCGCAAAACTCGCTTTTGAGACAGCCAGTTGGGCTTCGGCTTGCGCCACGCCTGCCTCTGACAAGGCAAGGCGGGATTCAGATTGCGCGATGTCCGTGCGCGTGCCTGTCCCTGCATCAAACCGAGCCGTGGCGGCCTCTAGCTGACGGGACAAGACTCGGACATTATTCCGGCGGATGCGGGTTGCCTCCGTATCGCGGCGCACATCGACATAAGCGCTGGCCGCCGACAGGAAGAGATCAGTCTCCTGCGCGCGTAGATTTTCTCGCGCCGCAAGTATCCCCAGCTTCGCTTGTTCTTTGAGCGCCTTGACGCGCCCGCCTTGATACAAAGGCTGGACGATCTGCACGCCAATGTCGTTCGGACGTCCGGATATGCTGATATCGCCGCTGGCCGCACCGCCGCTGAACGTCGCCGCGCCCCCCGGAAAATTTACCCAACTTTGCGAGATAGAGGCCGTGCCGCCAATCGTAGGTCGGCCTTGCGCGCGGGCTTGGACATAGCTTTCATCAATTTCCCGGAGCCGGGCCCGTTCCGCCAATAGTCGGGGGTTGGAATCGTAAACGGACACCAAAGCCGATTGCAAATCCTGCGGCGCCCCCTGCCCTTGAGCAGGCGCGGCCATCACGGCAAAGCCGAGTAACGCGGATAGGATTACACTACGAAAAGACACGGTCTATTTTCCTTGGCGGAGGTCTTCATGCCCTCTCAATAGGCGCATCGATCTTAAATTGGACCTAATGAAGACAGCGCCCCGCCTATACACCATTGTATAGCGTTCGGCGCTCTAAAAAACGAAGGCTGGCTCGGCCTCAAATCCGGGCAAATAAGGCGCACTTGTATCGAAGGCGACAGTTTCGCCAACGGCATCACCCGATTTGGTAAAGACAGTCACGCGGCCCACGGGTCCGATCTGGATGATGCAAACCAACCGCCCGCCATTGGCGAGTTGAGAGAACCACGGACGGTGAACGCGTGGCAAGGCCGCACCAACAAAGATAACATCAAACGGACCATGTTCGGCCGCGCCCGACTTTAGATCGCCTTGGACGACGGCTGCATTAGAGATATCTGCCTCAACCAACAGCTCTGTCGCCCGCGCGACAGCCGCTTCATCCGTTTCCAGACCAACAACCGTATCTGCCAATTGCGCCAGAATCGCTGTCGAATATCCACGTCCACATGCCACGTCCAATACGACGTCTTGGGGTTCAATTTCGACGGCTTGAATCATTTTTGACAAATCGCGCGGTGACAACATCGTGCGGCCCTCATCGGTCTCAACTTGACAATCCGCGTAAGACAAAGCTTTGCGGGCGGTTGGAACAAAGGCTTCACGCGCCGTACGGCGGAATGCGCCTAAAATATCCAAATCCGTCACGTCGGATGTGCGGATTTGCGATTCAACCATTGAAGCGCGGGCGGCAGAGAAATCAGTCATGTAAGCGGACTCGTGAAAAAGAGATATGGTGTGTGGGCGGGCTATAGCCGCCGCATGCTAACATCGCAATCAGCTATTGCGAGCTACGCCGCATATGATTATAGCACCGCTTCCACCGCGCGAGGTACCATGGCGGAGTGGTGACGCACCGGATTGCAAATCCGTGTACCCCGGTTCGATTCCGGGTGGTACCTCCATTTTTTTAATACCGCCAGATTAACTCATTGCGCACGCCTTTAGCGCAATCGAGTCATCGCCCAGTTTCACTTTATCCAGAGTGATCCCTCGCGTCAGAGACATTTTGCCAAACATGAAATCGCGAGGCGCATTGACGGCGTCGACCGCGATGAATCTTTTATCTTTGAAATAATAGGCGGCAAAGCTGCGGCCGGTTTCCATATCGCCGCGAATAATGACATCATCATACCCGCCGGAAAGCCCTGCAATTTGGAGCTTGAGATCAAATTGATCCGACCAGAACCATGGCAAGCTATGATAGGGTTTCGGCGTTCCCGTAATATGGCTGGCGACGACCTTGCCCTGCTCTGTCGCATTCGGCACGGATTCCAGCCTGACATGTTCGTCATAGATTGGATTATAGTGCCAGGTGACATCCCCTGCGGCATAGATATCGGGGTCTGAGGTCTGGCAATATTCATTAACCTCAATCCCGTTGCCAATCTCCAAACCCGCCATCTCCGCCAGCTCAACATTTGGGATCACGCCAATCCCGATAATGACCATGTCGGCGCTCAGAGTTTTTTCGCAAGCGGTCAGGACCTTTAGACGGGAGCCGTTTTTCAGGATTTCCGTCGCCATCACATTTTCAAGAACTTCAACGCCCTGCTCTGTGTGAACGCGTTTGTAGAACGTGGACATGATGGGTGCAGTAACCCGCTGAAGGATACGCGGCATGGCCTCTAAAATTGTAACCGCCAAGCCTTGCTTTCGCAGTGATGCAGCCGTTTCTAATCCAATATATCCGCCGCCAATAATGACTGCCGTCTTTGCCGTTTCGGCTTTGGCTTTAATTGCCAACACATCCGCGGTGTCGCGCAGATAGAACACGCCCTCCAAATCCTCACCCGGCACGGACAAGCGCCGAATCCTTGCGCCCGTCGTCAGGACAAGTTTGTCATAGGGCAGCGTTTCGCCCTCATCCGTCAGAATAGTTTTATTTACGCGATCGATGGAGCCAACGCGGACGCCGAGTTTCAGCTCGATCTTCGCTGCTTCATAACTTTCCGCCGGACGGATAAGGATGTCGTCGATAGACTTCTGCCCGGACAGAAAGTCTTTGGACAATGGCGGTCGATGATAGGGTAAGACCGCTTCGTCCCCGATAATCGTGATACCGCCTGCCCAGCCTGTTTGCCTCAGGCTAACACCGGTTTGCGCAGCGGCATGGGACGCTCCGATTATGATTACTGACTTCGTCATTAAATTTACCGTTTCACGCAAGGACCAACGTCCCAACTAGAGCATCGCAATCAATAGTTCCACATCGTCCCGTCTTCGAGGCGCACAATGGGATGGTAGCGGCGATCGAAGCTATATTTCTTGAACCCAGACTCATCGAAATACAGACCCCTGACCACGTCCGCATCGTCGTCACGTCCGAGGACGGAAAATGGGAAGGCCGATATGATTTCTATCCTGACCGTTGGACTTCACGATGAGCCGCGTCAGCTCGGGCTGTAAATATTAGGTGCAAATTGAAGGCGGTCCGGGCGGGGAAATGGACCGCTCGGATTTCCGATACTCATCAGTGACGATATCAGCCAAACCATAGCGGCGATTGAAACGAAATAGGTTAAGCCTGATTTTTTGGAAAACCGCCTGCCGCCGCGAGCATGGATGGCACTTGTTTTCCAAGCACAGTCTCTAGCCATTTCGCAGTGCCGATCAGTGCATCCAAATCGAGCCCATGATCAATGCTTGAGCGGTTTAGTAAATAGACGACATCTTCTGTCGCGACGTTCCCCGTTGCATTCGGCGCGAATGGGCAGCCGCCAATGCCCCCAATAGAGGAGTCGATTACGCTCGCCCCAGCCGCAATCGCCGCCCAAACATTCGCAATCGCCATATTTCGCGTATTATGAAAATGCACGCGCACGGGAATTGGCGCGATGAGGTCTACAACTTTGCTGACCATACTCGTGACCTGCTCGGGTGTGCCGACGCCTATTGTGTCACCTAAAGCAATTTCGCTTGGGTTAGCCTCGGTTAGTTTTGCGACAATATCCAATACGCGCTGCTCGGCCACTTCCCCGTCGAAAGGACAGCCAAAGGCCGCCGAGATTGTCACTTGCGCTGAACGGCCTTCGGCGTGAGCCAGCCTGACGATATCATTTGCCGTCGCGACCGTCTCGGCGCTGGTTTGGTTTTGGTTCTTTAGGCCGAACCCATCGCTCGCGACGCAAACCGCACCGAGCTGATCAACGCCGGACTCGAGCGCGCGCAAAGCGCCGCGCTTGTTCAAGGTCAAACCGATACGCGTGACGCCTTCAACTTCGCCCAAGGCTTTGACCACATCTTCCGCATCCGCCATTTGCGGGACGTATTTCGGATGTACGAAACTAGCGATTTCAATGCGCTTTGCTCCCGCTTCTATCGCGCGCCGAATGAAGGCGACTTTGTTGTCTGTTGAGACAAGCGTCTTTTCATTTTGTAGGCCGTCCCTTGGCCCGACTTCAACAATTTCGACAGATTTTACCATAGGCCGCGTCTATTCGGCAGCTGCCGCCATCACAAGTACGGCGTCCTCTTTTATCATATCCGCCGCTTTTTCTGCGATCATGATGGTCGGCGCGTTTGTATTGCCGGAGACGAGGTTCGGCATAATGGACGCGTCGACAACGCGCAGGCCGTCCAGTCCGTGAACGCGCAAGCGATCATCCACGACAGCCAACTCGTCATTCCCCATTTTACAGGACCCAACGGGGTGATATTGCGTATCGGCGCGAGCGCGAATATCCGCTTTAATGTCCTCTGAGTCTGTTGAGCCTGCGGCGTAGAGCGGCTTACCCTTAATCTCATCAAAAGCCGGGGACTCCATGATTTTGGTCATTAAATGCGCACCGCGCAGGAGGGTATCCATATCGCGTTCATCCCGTAGAAATGCGGGATCAATTGCAGGCGGATCGGTGGGCTCTGCGCTCTTCAACCAAACCGCACCCCGGCTTTTGGGCCTGAGCACACAGACATGGCAGCTATAGCCGTGACCATAGTGGAGCTTGCGTCCATGATCATCGACCATCGCTCGAACCAAGACGAGTGAGACATCCGGCGAAGGCTCCGAGCGGTCCGTGTAGAGAAAGCCGCCGCTTTCCGCGAGGTTGGAGGCAAACAGACCCTTTCTTTCTTTGCGGTAGCGCAAGATGTCGCCGAACTGACGAAAATTTCCCAGAAAGGACAAGCCAAAATTATCTTTGAGCGGCGAGCGATAGGAGATGACATAATCAATATGATCCTGAAGGTTTTCACCTACGCCCGGCAAATCATGGACCTGTTCAATCCCATGCGGCGCGAGCTTATCTTTCGCGCCAATCCCGGACAGTAGAAGAATTTGCGGAGACCCAAATGCCCCGCCCGAGACAATGACTTCCCGCGCCGCTTGAACGGTTTGAGATGCCTTATCTTTTCTATATCGGACACCTGTGGCCCTGCCATTCTCAATCAAAACTTTTTCCGTATGCGCCCCTGTAATCACGGTCAGGTTCGGACGCTCATCAACCGGGTCTAAGAACGCCCGCGCGGTCGACCACCGCTCGCCGCCTTTATGAGTACACTCATACATGCCGAGACCCTCTTGCTGGGCACCATTAAAATCATCTGTGAAAGGTATTTGGTTTTGACGCCCGGCCTCGAAAAAGGCTTCATTCACCGCGCCCGGTTCTGATAGCGGCGCGACATTTAACTCACCGCCCTGCCCGCGAAACTCATCCGCTCCGGCTTCGCGGTTTTCACTCTTTTTGAAATAAGGCAGCACCTCATCATAGGACCAGCCGGAATTCCCCAACCGCGCCCATTCATCGTAATCTTCCTTATGACCCCGAATATAGATCATCGCATTGATGCTGGAGGAACCCCCCAGAACTTTGCCGCGCGGTTGATAGCCCTTGCGCCCGTTCAAGCCCTCTTGCGGCTCTGTCTCAAACCGCCAATTCCGTTTGCCCGTAATCATATTCCAAATGGTCGCTCCCGGGGTAAAGACGCTCCAATACTTATGGGTTCCGCCAGCCTCTAACAGGCACACCGAAACATTCGGATCCTCCGAGAGACGGTTCGCGAGGACACAGCCTGCAGAGCCCGCCCCAATAATCACATAATCAAAAGACGTCGTCATAAGTCTCTCCCCAGAGCGTTCTCACAACTATGAACGCGGGGCGCAGAGAGTCAAATTTGCGCAGGCACAAAACATCGACATTCAAAATTCAAGATTGAATAGTCAGTGCCTGAATATTTGGCAGATTGACGCGTTCCACTTTACACCCCGCCTTCCCTGCTGCACGAAGAGATATGGGTTCCTACGACATAATTTATTGGTTGATTTCGATCGGCATAGGATATTTGGCGGGCTCCATTCCCTTTGGCTTGCTGCTCGCGAAAGCTTCAGGACAAGGCGACATTCGCAAGATCGGCTCCGGCAATATCGGCGCGACGAATGTCTTGCGCACGGGCCGAAAAGATATCGCCGCGATCACTTTATTGCTTGATGCGGCAAAGGCCGGATTGACGGGCTTCCTTATTCAAAACTGGTTGGGATTACCCTTCGGATATATTGCCGCAGCTGCCGCTTTGATTGGCCATTGCTACCCTGTGTGGCTGGGTTTCAAAGGCGGTAAAGGGGTTGCAACATTCTTTGGCGGCCTCTTTGCACTCATCTGGCCTATTGGAATTTTAGCGGCTCTGATTTGGCTCGCAACCGCGTTAATCACAAAATATTCGTCTCTAGGCGCACTGATTGCCTGTGTGATCTGCACCATCGTTGCCATGATATTTTTTCCGCGGGCCGCGGGCCTAATGGTGGGCTTTATGTCGATTGTCATCCTTTGGCGTCATCGCGAGAATATTGGTCGATTGATCCGAGGCGAAGAGTCCAAGATCGGCCAGAAGGGGTAAGGCCTGTGCCGCGCGAATTAAGTTTTACGGAGCGCCGCGATTGGCTGCGCCTCATCCGCACACAGAATGTCGGGCCTGTGTCTTTTCGCGATTTGATTAATCGCTACGGCGATGCCTCGGCTGCCTTAGATGCCCTCCCATCTCTTATTCGGAACAAGCCGATCAATCCGCCGCGAGTTGACCAAGTCGAGGCCGAAATGGACCATGCCGAACAGATGGGCGTGCGTCTGATCTGTGCGATTGAGCCCGATTATCCGAAATATCTGCGCGCGCTCGATCCACCGCCGCCCGTTATTGCAGTCATGGGCCGCGCGGACGTTCTGCACCGTCCCTGTGTCGCGATTATCGGCTCGCGTAATGCCTCCGCCATTGGCCAACGTTTTGCCAATGGCCTGGCGGCCGAGCTTGGACAAGCCGGATATACGGTCGTGTCCGGGATGGCGAGAGGCATTGATTCAGCTGCACATCAGGGCTCGCTAGCGACCGGGACAGCCGCAGTCTTAGGCGGCGGCGTTGATCATATTTACCCGCGTGAGAACGCAGAGCTTCATGCGCAAGTTCAGGAAAACGGGGCGATTGTCAGCGAAAGCCCCCTGGGATATCGCGCGACGGCCCGAGATTTCCCGCGCCGTAACCGCATCATTTCCGGTCTTTGCCGAGGTGTTATCGTGATTGAAGCCGCAGAGCGATCCGGCACGCTCATAACCGCGCGCTATGCTCTGGAGCAAAACCGAGAGGTGATGGCCGCACCCGGCTCGCCGCTTGATCCCAGAACAAAAGGCTGCAATCGCCTCATCCGGCAAGGTGCGCATTTGATTGAATCCGCGGAAGACGTTATCGCCGTTTTGGAAACACTACGCGGCTTGGATTTGGAAGAACCCGGCGAGAGTTTTGCGTCTGCCCCATTTGATGCCAATCGCGTCAAGGAAGATATAGCAAAGGCGAAAAGACAGGTTGTGGACCTGCTCTCGCCAACACCCACGCCGCGTGATGATATTATTCGGGCGTCGGGATTACCCGTACCGCTTGTCACCGCTGCTTTGATGGAAATGGAATTGGCAGGGGACGCTATTGTCGAACCCGACGGTAAAATCAGTCGCGTTTAATTCAAATTATCAGTCAGGCTTTGCCGCTGACAATTCTGTGTTTCGCCACAACGGTATCAATATCATCCGACAAATGCGCTAGTCCGCTGAGTCTCGCAATTGTCACTAATTCCGATAAAAGATCCGTGACATAATCAGTCGCTTCGGAGGATCGGGTCGACATAGCTCCCTCAAACGCAGGAACTGACTTTGTTGCTAAATTTGTTTGTTGTCCCATTACGATATTGCCCTTCGTATAATTTATGGTTGCATTCAAGCTGCGTTTAAAAACCATAACAAAACATTACGAATACTTGGTTTCCAGAAAATTCGCGGCATTATGACCCAGATTTCTATAATGCTGCCTTCAGTTTCATTTAAAACCTGAGTGACATATCAAAAAATAGACTGTCTTTCACCGATGGTTGACTTTATTTGGCCCCTCCCCCACATGCCGCGCTCTTTACATATATAGAGTAACCGTATGAACCTCGTCATCGTTGAGTCGCCTGCCAAGGCCAAAACCATCGAAAAATATCTCGGCAAGGACTATAAGGTCCTCGCCAGTTTCGGGCATGTTCGCGATCTTCCGTCTAAGAACGGATCCGTTGACCCCGAAAATAATTTCGCGATGAGCTGGGCGGTCGACACACAATCCAAAAAACGGATCAGGAATATTCAGACCGCCCTTGGCAATGCCGATAAACTCATCCTCGCGACCGACCCGGACAGAGAGGGCGAAGCGATTTCCTGGCATTTGCTCGAAGTCCTCTCCAAGAAAAAGGAATTTAAAGGCAAGCCCGTAGAGCGTGTTGTTTTTAACGCGATTACGAAAAAATCCGTCACAGAGGCCATCGCCAACCCACGTCAGTTAGATCAAGAGCTGGTCGATGCCTATCTCGCCCGCCGCGCACTGGACTATCTCGTCGGTTTTACACTCTCGCCAGTATTGTGGCGCAAGCTTCCCGGCGCGCGCTCTGCCGGCCGCGTACAATCTGTTGCGCTCAAACTGATTACGGAACGCGAGACGGAAATCGAACAATTCGATGCGCGTGAATATTGGTCCGTTGCCGGTGTGATGACCGCCGCCAAAGGCAGCTTCCCCGCGCGTCTCGTCTCGCTGAACGGCGACAAGCTGGATAAATTCTCGCTCAAAAACGAAGCGCTGGCTATGAAAGCCAAGGCTGCTGTTACAGCCGCCAGCCTGTCTATCACAAAAGTTGAGGCTAAACCTCTCACCCGCAATCCATCCGCGCCGTTTATGACGTCCACCCTGCAACAGGAAGCCTCGCGCAAACTCGGCTTCTCGGCCACGCAAACCATGCAAACCGCGCAGCGCCTTTATGAAGGCGTCGATATTGGCGGCGAGACCACCGGCCTTATCACCTATATGCGAACGGACGGTATCAGCATGGTCGGCGAAGCCATCAGTGATTGCCGCGCCACGATTCAATCCAAATATGGCGAAAGCTATCTGCCGAAACAGCACCGCGTCTATAAATCCAAAGCCAAAAACGCACAGGAGGCCCATGAAGCCATCCGCCCAACAGGTTTTGAACGCACACCGGAATCGCTCAAACTCTCCGGCGATATGAAGAAGCTTTATGAGCTGATTTGGAAACGCGCCATGGCCTCGCAAATGGAGTCCGCCAAGCTCGAACGAACCACGATTACGATTGAAGACAACGCACACACAGTGGGCTTGCGCGCCACGGGACAAGTCGTGCGCTTTGACGGTTTTCTGAAACTCTATGAAGAGACAAAGGCGAAAACAGCGGACGAAGAGACTGACGAAAAAGACACGGATCTCCCCGCAGTTGATGCCGGGCAATCCCTCAACGCGAAAGACATTGAAGCGACGCAGCATTTTACGCAGCCGCCGCCGCGTTATTCCGAAGCCTCCCTCGTGAAGCGTATGGAAGAACTGGGCATTGGCCGTCCGTCAACTTACGCCTCTATCCTGAAGGTGTTGCAGGACCGCGGATATGTGGAGCTGGATAAGCGCCGCTTTACACCGTCCGATAAAGGCCGCCTGCTAACGGCGTTTCTGGAAGAATATTTTTTGAAATATGTCCAATATAATTACACGGCAAACTTAGAGGATCAGCTTGATAAGGTTTCCGCCGGTGACCTCGATTGGCTAAAACTGCTCGGCGATTTCTGGACGGAGTTCTCTGCGACAGTCGACGGCACAAAAGAACTGCGTATCACCCATGTGCTCGATGCGTTGAATATCGCATTGAAAGACATCGTCTTCCCGGAAAAAGAAGACGGCACACCTGCGCGGAAATGCCCGAAATGCGACGATGGCGAGCTGTCGTTGAAACTCGGCAAATTCGGCGCATTTGTCGGCTGCTCAAACTATCCGGAATGCAAGATGACGCGCCCCTTCGGCAGCGATGCGCCGGATGCCTCGGCTGAAGATAAGATCCTCGGCCAACATCCTGAAACTAAAAAGGATATTATTCTCAAGACAGGTCGTTTCGGTCCTTATGTGGAAATGGAAACCGAGAAAAAACCGAAGCGCACCAGCCTGCCTAAGACGTGGCCTTATGATACAATCGACCTCGAAAAAGGTCTGATGCTGATTAACTTGCCGCGTAAAATTTGCGCGCATCCCGAAGATGGCAATCAAGTCATTACGGCGCTTGGCCGCTTTGGTCCCTACATCAAACACAACACGACTTATGTAAGTCTGAAGGACCCGGATGAAATGTTCACCGTCGGCATGAATGACGCCATTGCGCGCCTCGCCGATAAACGCGCCAACCCTGGACGCAGCCGCGGCGGCAAGGTCGTCAAAGACCTCGGCAAACATCCGTCAACGGACAAGCCCATCGCCATTATGGAAGGCCGCTACGGCGCATACGTGAAATACGAGAAAATCAACGCCACCATTCCAAAGGGCCAAGATCCGCAAGAGGTCAACATCGACATGGCGCTCGAATATATCGCGGAAAAAGAGGCCAAGACGAAGAAGAAGCCCGCGAAGAAAAAGAAGGCGCCTGCTAAGAAGAAAAAACCAGCGGCGAAGAAAAAGCCGGCTGCCAAGAAAAAGCCTGCGGCGAAGAAGAAAGCGGCTCCGGAAACTGACGAGGCGTTTTAGTAAAAGTTCATTTTAAGAATTCCGTCCATCCCAGCCCGTTGTTTGTTTCGCAAACAACATGAGCTGGGATCCAGTGCGCATTTAAACTGATGTTCCAAGACGTTCTGGACCCCAGCCTTCGCTGGGGAAATCGGAGTGTTTAAAGGTGAAACACCATCAATAAAACCACTCACCGGACGCTGACATAATTTTGGAGAACGATAAAAACCGACATAGAATTTTGTGAAACCTCTCTCGAAGAGATTTTAAACCTAGAGGAAAAATACGCGGTAAAGCTCCCGCATGAGTTTCGCGAATATCTTCGTTGGGCCTGTCCCAAGGGCGTAGATCCGATGGATCCTGAGGTCACAACTGGGTGGGATATAGACCGCATCAAAAGTTTAGAAGAAGAACTTGATGGAACGGATTTCTGCAAGATTGATCATGCGTTAGCTGGAGAGTTAGGTCATTACATTATTTTCGTAGACCACATGATGTGGTCGTGGGCATGGGCAATATGTTGCGAACGCGGTAAAAAATTATGGCCGTATTTCACAACTATATGAAACAGGAGAATTTGTTGCAAATAGCTTCGACCAATTTGTGCAGGCTTATGTTAATTCTACGACAAGGGCTTTCCTTTTCCGAGACTTTAAAAATCGAATGAAATTTTTTTCGATCCTTTAAAGTTTACCCCTCACCCCCTCCCTTGACCTTTTCCCCCACACCGCCAACATGCGACGCATGAAATTAACGAAAAAAACAGTATTGGACGAGGTCAAATCCCGTCCCGACTACTACGATAATAAGAAATTAGCCCGCGCTTTGGGCGTGAAAGGCGACGACCGCCGCGAGCTGCGGCAACTCCTGCGCGCCATGGTCGAAGACGGCGTCATCCTAAAATCCAGCCGCAAGACCTTCCGCGAGGCGGATGCCCTGCCAAGCGTCATGGTCGTCAAAGCCACACGCTTGGACGACGGCGACCTGATGGGCGAGCCTGAGAATTGGAAAGGCGACGGCGCTCCGCCGCAACTCCTTATCCGTGTTGAAGGCCCGCGCGGAAAGAAAGGTGCAAAACGCGACCAGAAAGAAGTCCTCAAAGTGGGCGACCGCGCCCTCTGCCGCATCAAAATGCGCGAAAACGGCGAGGCCGTGGCCACCGTCATGAAAAAGCTCGGCAGCGGCCCAACGGCCCATTTGGGCGTGCTGTTTAAAGGCGGACGGGGTTGGCGCATCCAGCCTGTCTCAAAAAAAGCCCGTCACGATTATAAACCCGTCCGCGTGCCGGACGACGCAGAAGACCAAGACCTCGTCTGGTTTCAATCCAGCCGCCGCAATCAAGGCGATATGCGCTTGGCCGAGATCAAAGAGATCATCGGCTCCGCGAAAGGCGGAAAATCTGCGAGCCTTATCAGCCTCCACGAAAATGACATCCGCGTCGCCTTTCCCGACAAAGTCATCGAGGAAGCGAAAGCGCTCAAATTGCCGAAAATCGAGGGCGCACGCGAAGACATACGGGATCTCCCTCTCATCACGATTGACCCGGTGGATGCCAAAGACTTCGACGATGCCGTCTTCGCTCACCCAGACAAGAAAGATAATAATAAAGGCGGCTGGGTTGTCTGGGTCGCGATTGCCGATGTGTCGGGATTTGTCACACCGGGGTCAGAGCTGGATTTGGAAGCCCGCGAACGCGGCAATTCCGTCTATCTCCCCGATGTCGTCGTCCCGATGCTCCCGCATGAGCTATCCTCTGACCTCTGCTCGCTGCGGCCGCATGAAGACCGCGCCTGTATGGCCGTGCGTATGGTGTTTGATAAAACGGGCAAAAAGCTCCGCCACACATTCAAACGCGGCATGATGCGCAGCCATGCCCGCCTGACCTATCAGCAAGCCCAAGACGCCGCCGAAGGCCGCGCAGGCGAAGCCGCAGAACCCGTGTTGGATATTATCCAAGACATTTACGCCGCCTATAAGGTGCTGAAAAAAGGCCGCGACGCCCGCGCGCCGCTCGCGATTGAGCTGCCCGAACGCCGGGTTCATATCGATGAAAAGGGTCAAGTTAGCGGCATCACCCTGCGAGACCGCTTCGATGCCCATAAGTTGATTGAGGAATTCATGGTGCAGGCCAATGTCTGCGCGGCGGAGAGCCTCATTGCAAAAAAGACGCCTGCCGTTATGCGGTTCCATGATGTGCCGTCAGGCGAGAAGCTGAAGGGCTTGTCCGACTTCCTTCCCGCGCTGGATATGAAATTCAGCGTCGGCGAGCGGGCGACCACTGCGCGGCTGAACAAACTTCTGGCGCAAGCCGATGCGAAAGACCTGACAGAAACGGTCGGCATGGCAGTTCTGCGCAGCCAATCCCAAGCCGTTTACAGTTCCGATAAAGGCGGGCATTTCGGCTTGAACCTTGTGGACTATACGCATTTCACCTCGCCCATCCGCCGCTATGCCGACCTCATCGTCCACCGCGCCTTGATTGATACTTTCGATTTGGGCGATGACGGGATGGACAAAGATAGCGCATCCCGCTTGCAGGAAATCGCAGAACATATTTCGGCCACGGAACGCAAAGCCATGGTCGCAGAACGCGACGCAAAAGACCGCTATATTGCCGCCTATCTCGCGGACCGGGTCGGGGCGGTGTTTGATGCGCGCATTACAGGCGTAACTTCATTCGGTCTGTTCATTACGCTGGACGAGACCGGCGCAGACGGCCTCATCCCTGCGCGCAATCTGGGCCATGAATATTTTGCCTTTGACGAGAAAAACCGCGCCCTTGTCGGCACGGAGAGCGGTGACACCTACCGCTTCGGACGCCCCGTCAAAGCCAAGCTGGAAGAAGCCACACCCATCACAGGCGGATTGGTTTTTGAGATGGTCAGTAAGCCTGAAAAAGGCAAACCGCCAAAGCGAAATCATCGCGGCGGCAGCGCCCATAAATCCCGCGGCGCGAAACATAAACGCAAGCGGCGGTAGCGATTCCCTCACCTCCCCCACGGGAAAGGCTAGTAACGGAATCCCCGTTTCAGATTTTCGCCATCCCCATTTTTTTTCGCCTAAATCTTCGGTTTTATGGGCTGTTTTTCGAGATGCATCCTCATCTCAAATAAACATAATCCTCGCCACCCCAAACCTGTGCTATAAACGGGACGTTCTTTCAAACACGGGACTAGGTAGGACGTCACCTACCCGTTTGAGAGACAGTGGGTCTGAGCATTTCGGGTGACTCCGAGATTGTGCCGGGACTTTTGGAGTGAGAGCCGATGCGTGGGGCTAATGCCCTAACTCGTAGGACAGACGGGCCGCTTCATCAACAACCACTGCCGCAGAGTCATTGATTGGCCTTACAACCCAATCAATACGTCTTCGCGTAAAACATCTTCCTCTTTCCCTTGGTATTTCCATCGGGAAGACAACTCTGCGGGCAAGTCCTGCTTAAAACATTGCTTTAGCGATCACACGATGGGTCGCAGTAGCTTTTGCTTGTCTTGAATTCTTCCAACCTTCATCACACTTTTATGTCCGATCCGATCAAAAATCCCGGTCCCGTTCTCGTCGGGAAGATGAAGATTACAGATGGTGAACGCGCCAAACGCAAAGAGCTGACACGCGCGCCCAGACCGCGTCTTGCCTCCACCCTCGTCGTAACCTGCGGCTCCGGTAAAGATCTAAAAATCTTAATGGGGCAGCGTTCCAAACGCCATGATTTCATGCCTAGCGTTTATGTCTTTCCCGGCGGGCGCGTCGACCGCGCGGATAGCTACGCCAAATATGCAGGGGATCTCTCGCCGCGCACGCAGCGCATCATGGAGACCGCCTATAACTCCCGCCGTGCCCGCGCCGTGGTCTTGGCCAGCGTCCGCGAGACATGGGAAGAAACGGGCTTGATGTTGGGCGCGCCGTCCGAGACGCACCGCAACCTCACCAATGCCAGCTATGACGCTTTCAGGGCGAAAGGGCAGCTTCCGGACCTCTCCGGGATTGAGGTCTTTGGCCGCGCCGTCACCCCGCCCCATCGTCACAAACGCTTTGATGCGTGGTTCTTTGTCAAACATCTGGGCGAGCGCCGGCTGCCGAAAATTTCTGACAGTTCCGAGCTTCTAAACGTCGGATGGTTCACCTTTGACGAGATCGAAAAGCTGGAGACCCAACGCGCCACAGATATGATGCTGCAAGTCTTGAAACGTTATTTAAAGGCTGATCGCCCGCCGGAACACATCTTCTATTCCCGCGCCATACGCGGCGAGTTCAAAATGCTGCAATTCCCGTAAATCTCCCTGCCCGCAATCAGTTGACAGCCGCGCAAAAGCCGCCTATCCGCGCGCAACTGAATTACTCGAAATATGAGGACTCCCCGTCATGGCGAAGCCTACCACAATTAAAATCCGTCTGAACTCTACCGCTGGTACCGGTTATTTCTATGTCACCAAGAAAAACGCACGGACAATGACCGAAAAAATGGTCAAAAAGAAATATGACCCGGTTGTGCGCAAGCACGTCGATTTCAAGGAAGGTAAGATCAAGTAAGATCTGCCTCTAAACTGAATATGAAAAGGCCGTCCATCGTGACGGCTTTTTTTATGAGCGGAAGGCTTAGGCGGCTTTACGAAGTTGCGCGGGTAAGGCCTTGTTCCGGCCCGATTGTTTGGCCTTGTAAAGCGCATCATCAGCCCGCTTAAACACCTCGCGTAAGTTCTCACCCGCCTCAACTTGGGCAACACCTACACTCGTCGTGATTTGCAAGGCCTCACCGTCCACAAAAACGGGCGTTCCTGCAATCAAGGCGCGGACGCGATCTGCCGCAATTAAAGCGTCCTCGACTTTTGTATCCGGCATAGCGATCATAAACTCCTCGCCGCCATAGCGAGCCACCACATCCACGGCGCGCATATTGGTGACAAGTCTCGCCGCGATCTCCTTGAGGATCTGATCCCCCATATCATGACCCAAAATATCGTTCACACGTTTAAAGTGGTCAATGTCAAAGACCATCACAGAGAACGGCGTTGACCGCGTTTCCAGCTCTTCGAATAAGGGTTCAATTGTGCGGTCAAAATATCGTCTATTGCCCAATCCGGTCAGCGGATCGGCGACGACCATTTCAAGATTTTCATTGAAATTCTCGCGCAGAGAATCGGCATAAAATTTCCGGCGCAGCAAAGTCTGCACACGAGCTTTCAACTCCTGAATTTCGACGGGCCGCATGATCGTATCGTTAATGCCGATATCATAGGCGCGAATAAACCGCGTCTCATCTTCCGGGTCGCCAATAACAAGGATCGGGACGTCCCGGCTCTCCTCGTTAAATTTTAAAGAGGCACAGACACGTAAGCCGTCAAAGCTCTCGCTAACAAGGCTGACAATCACAGTGTCAATGCCCGATTTGGCGAGCTTGATAGCTTTCAGCGGGTCTTTTTCGACAATCACCTGATGGCGTTCACGCAACGGCTTTGCAACTTTGGCCGCATGAAGTTCATGATCTTCAACGAGCAGGATGCGGCCCTTCTGCTTCTCAATGTTTTCCAGAAGGCTGCGGGAATTAGACAATGTATGCCCTGTATGGCTCAGCAATTGATCCGTCACCATTTTGAGGCGGAGGAGCGAGCGCACACGCGCCATGATATTAAAATCGTCAATCGGCTTTGTGACAAAATCATCCGCGCCGGCTTCAAGCCCGCGAATTCTGTCTTTGGTCTCTTCCAGGGCCGTCACCATAATAACAGGCACATGCCAGGTCGCAGGATTATTTTTGATCCGCCTACAGGCCTCGAACCCGTCCATTCCGGGCATCATGGCGTCCATCAAGATCAGGTCCAGACGCTCAGTTTCCGCAATTTCCAAGGCTTCATAGCCCGAGCGCGCGGTTAAAACGTCATAATACTCCGCCTGCAATTTGACTTGCAGCAGATGGATATTAGGGGCGAGATCGTCAACAACGAGGATACGCGCAGACATAGCGGTCTCCTCTGACTAAGCAGCTTCTGCAAATTTCCGGATTTTGGCAAGAAAGGACGAAACCGTGATGGGCTTCGCGATATAGTCTTCACAGCCACCGTCGCGAATGCGTTTTTCGTCACCCTTCATAGCAAAGGCCGTAACAGCGATCACCGGGATTTCCGCAAGAGTTTCATCGTCTTTAATCCACTTAGTCACTTCCAAACCGGAGACTTCCGGCAGTTGAATATCCATCAAGATAAGATCAGGTTTGAAACTCCGCGCCAAAGAAATAGCCTTCAGCCCCTCGCGTGTTTGCATTGTTTCATATCCATGCGCTTCGAGGAGGTCGGCGAACAATTTCATGTTCAACTCGTTATCTTCGACGATGAGGACTTTTTTCGGCATTTTCTGTAACATATTCCCAATTCACCAAACTGACAGCCCCATTTAACTCGCGGCGCTTGTTCTTGTTGTCTTGACCTCACCCTGACAGAATATCCTTAAATCTTGGTGTGTTGGTCAGTTACCTGTGGTTAACCATGAGACGACGCCCATAGGCCTAAACAGAGCTTTCACACAAGTTCCAGCATTGAGAACATTGCATGAACATATTAAATCTTATATAAGAGCCTAAATGAGCGCCCCTACCCCACAGACCACGCGACTTTGTCGGGATTGCGGCAGTGATGTCTTTACGGTTGATGTTTGCTCCGCCTGCGGTTCGCGGCGATATGTATCGCATTCGGAAATCAGTTCCCTCTCCATCGCGCATGTGGATTGCGATGCATTTTATTGCTCCGTCGAAAAACGCGACAATCCGGCGATTCGGAATAAACCCGTTGTCGTCGGCGGCGGGCGGCGCGGGGTTGTCTCGGCGGCTTGCTATCATGCCCGCGTCTACGGCGTGCGCTCCGCCATGCCAATGTTCCAAGCGCTCAAGCTCTGCCCCGACGCCGTTGTCGTCAAAGGCAGCATGGACAAATATGCCTATGAAGGTGGCCGCATTCGCGAGATGATGCGCGCGCTGACCCCATTGGTCGAGCCGCTCTCCATTGATGAGGCGTTTCTGGATTTGACGGGGACAGAGCGACTGCACGGCAAGAGCCCGGCGCAGAGCCTGATAAAGCTACAGACCGACATTCTGCGGGACATCGGCGTCACGGTCTCGATTGGGCTGTCATATAATAAGTTTCTCGCAAAGACAGCGTCTGACCTCGACAAGCCCAATGGTTTTGCGGTGCTGGGCCAACATGACGCGCAAGCCTTTCTTGCCAAACAATCGGTTGGATTTGTCTACGGCATCGGGCCAGCCTTTGCCGCCAAGCTCGAGAAAGCAGGCTTGCGCACGATTGCGGATGTCAGGCAGCGGACAGATAAAGAGATGGCACAACGGTTTGGTGATAGCGGTTTGCGGCTGGCACGTCTCGCGCGGGGCGAAGATCACCGCCGCGTCAATCCCATTAGTGACCGCAAGTCCGTCTCCGCCGAGACAACGTTTAACTCGGATATTTCAGACCTGGAACAGCTCAAGGATAAGCTCTGGCAAGTTTGCCTGAAAACGGCGGATCGGTCTAAGGCCAAAAATCTAGCTGGACGCACGGTCACGCTGAAATTGAAAACGGCGCAGTTCAAATCTATCTCGCGGCGGCGAACATTGCAGCAACCGGTGCAGCTCGCAGATGTCATTTTCTCTGAACTGGAGCCGCTGCTGGAAGCCGAAGTCGACGGATTTAAAAGCTACCGCCTCATTGGCGCAGGTATTTCAGGTCTGTCAGCGCCTGTGGGAGACGTGGCGGACATGCTCGACCTCAAGTCAGCGAAGCGAGGCGCGGCGGAACGGGCCAGTGACATTGCCCGTGCGAAATTCGGCTCGGACGCGGTGACAACAGGACGCGGCCTGCGGCTGCGCCAAGCCAAAGCGAAAAACATCGCAGAAAGCTTGCCGAGTAAACCCCGATTTGATGATTAAATTTGAGGCCTCCGCATTGCCGGTCTGAGCTTTGGCGGTCTGAGCTTTGGCGGTCTGCGGCGCTCGATCCAAGCGATCGCCGCCGCCAGCAGTGAATATGTGAAAAGCATGAGAACCCCCAATGTGGCGCCATGCGGTCCAGCCGAAGGATCGAAAGAGCCCGCTTGAACTTGAATCCCGGGCATTGTTATGAAGGTGAATTGGAGAATGCCCATAAAGAGGAACAAGGCAAACAGCGCGATGACGCTGGATTTGGGACCTGTTGTGACACGCATCCAAAAGAGGAAGGCGCCCAGCAGCAGCCCCATCTCCAGTGCAAACGCAAGATAAGGCCAGTTCCAAACGCTGAGCCCCAATTCAATCTCACTCCCCGGCCAGAGCGGCAAATCCGGACGATGCACGATGAAATCGAACACCCAATGCGAAAACACGAGACCGAAGACGACCCAAAAACCTTTCGCGCCGCTTTTCGGACGCAGGGCCTTGAAAATCAGCCCGCCAATCGCCGCCCATCCCAACGAGGTCAGGAGGCTATGTGAATAAGGAATTGTGAAATAGGGCTCGCCGCCAATCATGCGCGTGTTGCCTTCAATTCCGACCATGGTCAGTACAGCAAAAACGATATCCATGAACTGAACGGCCAAGAACGCTACCCACAATGGCACTAGAACAACACCCTTGCCGCGCTGCGTGTCCCATACGGCAGGCGCGTAATGACCCATGAACATGGCTGTCTCCTATTGAGGTGCCAGTTCTGCGAAATAGTCGAAAATCTCAATTTCACTTCGGCTGGCCGCATTTCGCCAAGTTGGGGCTGTCTCTAAATTCAAGACATCACCCTGCGTATTTGTCACAATAATCGTCGGCGTGCCGACGATATTGTCTAAACCGAACCGTTGCGCGACGTCGATATTGCGATTCTTTTGACCGACATCGATGTAGCGCACGACATAGTTCTCGCTCAGCATCATCTCAAAACGCGGGGTTTGAAACCAGCCTGCCAAGGCACGGCTGTCATGGCACCAGTCCGCGCCCATCACGATAATGGCATGCTTACCCGCCAAAGCCGCATCGGCCAGAGCCTCATCAACGGCGGCTTGGGCGTCCAATGAAGGTTCAGGATCAAATGGCCGCCCTTCGGGATGGTCTGCCGCAACGGCCATCGGGACTTGGGTGGCAGATGTGCAGGCAACGGCCAAACACGCGATTAGAAGCAGGCTTAAAATTCTCATATGCTATCTATAGCGAAAATCTGTTGCGTGCCTAGCGGCATCAGGGCCATGTCACGCACATGTCAATTTTCCGATTTTTCCGTAGACCCAAACCAAAACCGACCCCTGCGCCCAAACGCGCATCAAGTCCCGGCTCAATTAAGGCTTCTGCTCGCTTAGCCAATGCGGGCGGCGTCGACGTACGGCGCTACTTTCACAATGAACACCATTTCCAATGCTATACGAGTTGGTTCGCGCATTGGGGCGGATGGATGAGTGCAGGACACTGCCTGACAGACGCACAGGATCATTTGCCGGAGTTTGCTGAGGGCCTGCCGTTTGCCAAATGGCCCGACGGATTAGACGCCGCATTAGCCGGATGCATCCCGCCCGCCAGCCGCCCTTCCGACCCCATCGTTGGACAGGATGTCATCCTGCAAGGCTACCCTGCAGGCTGTCGCCATATGGAAACCCGCACAGGACGGGTTTATTTTGAGCGCAGTCCCGGACAGTGGATTGCACATATTTTTCAGCCCGATGAACCCGTCGTAACAGGCATGAGCGGCGGCCCGGTTTTGGATGCAAAGACGCGAAGACCCATCGGCATTATAATCACCCGCAACAGCCCCGCAGATCTCAACAATGACCGCGACCCCGATGAAAGTGCGGACTTTATTGCGCTTTCAGCCGTTTGGGATGCCGTAAAAGCTGAAAAACCTAAGCGGAATTCACCTTGGGCATCCGCCTGAAACGCACCATGCGCATGGTTGCGCCTGCATCCCGATGCTTGGCTGCCGCCTGATAATCCGGCAGCGCAAAGAAATTCTTCATGTGATCCTTATCGCGGAACTCCAGTAAAACGGCCTTATCGCCGGGGAGGTCAAAGAATTTCGCATCTTCATCATTCCCCATGACATTCACGCCCTCACGCATAAAGATGGGCGTGGATAGCTCGACATATCGGTCATATTCTGACTTGTCGTGGAATTCCGCGGTGACGAAGAGTAAGAGAGACATATGGCCTTCTAAAGAACAGTAATAAAGACCATGCTGATCAGCACGACCGTCGAAAGTGAGAAAAATGCGAACCGCAGCATGACTTTACCGGAGCTGACTTGAATAAAACTGTGTAGGACCCGCAAAGCCACATAAGCCCAAGCTCCATATAAAATCGGCGCGGACATTTGCGTTGTCAGAACCACATAGAACATAAACGCGTAAAAAATCGTCGGCTGCTCCATAAGGTGATTATAGTTATGCGCGGAAGCCTGAACGGAAAGCGGCAATTCGTCTTTCCATTTTCCATCAGGTGATTTGGCTGTCTCCGGATCGATTTTGGCCCGCTGCATGGCCGGAATGCGGCGCGCATACATTAAAACCCAGATCAAAAGCGTCCAGATAATCAACGCCAAAACAGGCGCTAGAAACGTCGTCGAAGTCATAGGTCTCTCCCCGGGGTTTCAGAGATATTATACCAATAAAAAAGGGCCTGCACGGGATTTCCATGCAGGCCCTCTATTCAGTCCTCAAGGCTAAAGCCTTGAATAGGCTTACGCCATTGTGATGTTCTCAACGGCCGTCTTGCCAGTGCGCTGGTTCACAGCTGTATCGAACATGACTTTGTCACCTTCGTTCAAGCCTTGAATGCCGGAGCGTTGCAGAGCTGTGATGTGGACAAAAACGTCGCCTTCGCCATCATCTGGTTGAACAAAGCCGAAGCCTTTTGTTGTATTGAAGAATTTAACCGTTCCTGGTTTCATTTCGTCGGACATGTAATTTTCCTTTCACGTCGTATTATGCGAGGCCAACGCGGCCCCGCGGGTAGTCGAAAAAGGGAAATCAAATCTCACTCAGATCATCAGTGCAGTAAGAAAATACTACAAAAATGCTGGCCGGGTCGTCAGGCCTATTCTCGATAAGTCTCATATGGGCTTTATTGTCTGAAATCGCAAGTAAACCTTTTGTCCTTGCGTCTCCAAACGACAGCAGGCTTCACAGGCAACAGGCCTTCAAAATAACTGGCACATTCAATTCATTGTCGACGTAGCTCTAAAAATACAGTTTTTCACTGTTGGATTATGGATTCGCCGCACGAATCATCCGGCTTCAGAATGATGAAAAACTGCAGTCCAGACAGAAAAGTCATGGTTTGAGTTGAATTTCGACGTCTGAGAGGTTTGAGGACTTTTCCGCACGCGCAACAAACGCGTTACATGCAAATATAAGCTTCATCACCACATTCCGGCCTTAGGCGCACAAAGCTAAACTTGTCTCAACAAATTTTGGACCCTCTGCTAATGCCGTTTCAAAAGCAGGGTTGTATTTACTGGACCTAAAAACGGAGAAATTTTTCGATTATACTATCGTTGGTAAACTCACGCCAATTTCAGGCTCTGTATATCGGTATTAGATGGTTGTCGAAACTCTTGAAACGCGTATAAATTTATCACATCGGGAAAGCGAAGGCCTCGAGCTTATTACTTTTGGGAAGACCAATCCTGAGATTTAAATTAGACTTGGAGTTTCCATAGAACTGTCGCCGCGCACCTCAGACGAATAATCTGAAGTTTCGATGTCACAGACCCTGTTTCCGTGGGCATCGCAGGCGCAAGCACATATTGGGCAAACTTACTCAAGATAAGGATGTCACCGGGCAGACAATTTCGATTTGTTCAAATGCCGAAAAATGTTCATTGCGATACGATCTGATGGACTAGGTTGCTTACCATCTTCAACCCCGGACGCTTTTGCCCATATATCCATGAGTATGAGAACGTCCTCTCTGGAATTGAGAGGAATATGGGCGGCTTGTTCAAGTAACTCTGACTCGTAATTTAGAAGGTCAGATTCCCGCTGGTCGGCCGCTTCCGGATCCTTCTCCAGAACCGGATCGAGGTTTGCGCAAAAACGTAGCTCGTCAATCGTGCCGTCATATAAGTCCAGCAATTGCCTGACAGTGCGCGCGCCGCGACTGGAATCCATTTCAAGAAGACTTTTTAACTCAATCATCATTACCTCATGGCGCCGAGTTATTGAAGACCGTGATTTGTCAACAATGTATAGCCTATGATCGACCCCCTACAAATGGGGGGGAAGGAAATAGAAATACGGAATAACCGCTGCCAGCAGTCTAAATTCGAGGGCCATTTCTACCCTAAAGCGTCAGTTTTTTAAACACACCTTCATAACTTTGTGATGCCTTGTTCATTTGCATCGAATCCCGAAATAGTCTTCACGGGATATTAATCCCGCCCTACTCACAGTCCAATAACATTGAACCCATTGTGCAAGGAATTTTATGACCTCTAGTGCCCGGACATGGTTCCAACGCCTCGCCCCTTACCGCGCTGCAGAAAACGGACGAGCCGTTTTCGAACTCCTCATTACGCTAGGGCCGTTTCTCGCACTCTGGGCTGGAATTTGGGGTCTTATGCAGGCAGGTCATTATTGGGCCGTCCTTGGTTTCATCCCGGCGGGCGGGTTGCTCGTGCGGCTTTTCATCATTCAACATGATTGCGGCCATCAGTCTATGTTTAGCCACCGCAAGGTCAATGATTGGGTTGGCCGCTTTATCGGCATTCTGACACTGACACCTTATGATCATTGGAAACGCGGACACGCGCTGCATCATGCTGGCTCCGGCAATCTGGATCGCCGCGGCATTGGTGATGATATTCTAACTATGACAGTTGAAGAGTATAAAGCGGCGTCAAAATGGGAACGCCTAAAATATCGTATGTATCGGCATCCCGTCGTTATGTTCGGTATCGGACCGGCCTATGTGTTTTTCCTTCACAATCGCCTCCCCATGGGCGCAATGAAAAACGGCGTAAAGCCCTGGGCGAGCGCCCTGCTCACCAATCTAGGCGTGGCGTTAGTATATGGACTGCTGATATGGGGCGTCGGGTGGAAAATCTTTGTGATGATCCAAATTCCGACGGTTTTGGTCGGCGCGTCTATCGGGGTTTGGATGTTTTATGTACAACACCAATTTGATGAAACCCATTGGTCTCGGACTGGTGAGTGGGATCGCGAAAATGCGGCCCTGCAAGGCAGCTCCTATTATGATCTGCCGAAATGGTTGATGTGGGTGACAGGAAATATTGGCGTGCATCACGTGCATCACCTCTCTGCACGTATCCCATTCTATCAACTTCCGCGCATATTAAAGGCGCATCCGGAACTCAAATCGGTTGGTCGGCTGACATTTATACAAAGCCTAAAAACCGTAAAGCTAGCGCTATGGAACGAAGCCGAACAACGCATGGTTAGCTTTCGCATGGTGAAGCGCACCCACTGAAATCATCGATTTGGTACAATAGCGCGAAACGCACCTTTCGATGCACCATCTACTCCGGACCTCACCCCAGCCCATCACAATCGAACACACATAATTCAGACTTGAGCCCTTGCTTTACGTTAACGTGAACGTTAACTGCACCCTAAGTCGAATAGCGAGTCTGTTTGGGGTTGCCTTCCCTTGCCCACACGAACCGTATTCAAAGCAAGAATAATGCGAGAGGAAAGACTATGACCGAAGCTTATATTTATGATGCGGTGCGCACACCGCGCGGCAAAGGCAAATCTGACGGGAGCCTTCACGAAGTCACGCCCGTCGCTCTGGCGGCGCAAGTCCTTGAAGCTGTCCGCGATCGTAACAACATTGACTCTGCTGAAATCGAGGATGTCGCATTTGGCTGCGTCTCCCCGGTTGGCGAGCAAGGCGCGGTCATAACGCGCTCCGCCATTCTACAAGCGGGTTACGCGCAAACGACCTCCGGCATTCAGGTCAACCGCTTCTGCGGGTCAGGTCTCGAAGCCTCAAACATTGCCGCGGCTAAAGTTATGGCCGGCGAATGCGATATGGCGATTGGCGGCGGTGTCGAGCACATGTCCCGAGTGCCAATGGGCAGCGACGGCGGCGCAATGGCGACTGACCCGGCTGTGGCGATCGCCAATTACTTCGTCCCGCAAGGCGTATCTGCCGATTTGATCGCCACGAAGTATGGTTTCTCTCGCGATGATCTCGACGCATACGCTGTCGAGTCTCACAAACGCGCAGACAAGGCTTGGAAGGAAGGCCGCTTTGCCAAATCCATCGTCCCCGTAAAAGACATTTTGGGCCTGACGATTTTGGAAAAAGATGAGACCATTCGTCCGGACACAAATATGCAGTCTCTTGGCGCGCTAAGCCCGTCTTTCAAAATGATGGGCGAGAATTTTGGCTTCGATAATGTTGCAAACCAGAAATATCCGGGCGTCGAAAAAATCGAACATCGTCATCATGCGGGTAACTCCTCCGGTATCGTGGACGGCGCTGCTGCGATTCTCATCGGCAACAAAGAAACAGGCGAGCGTTTGGGCCTGAAACCCCGCGCGCGTATCCGCTCTATGGCGTCCATCGGATCAGAGCCGACGATCATGCTGACAGGCCCTGAATTTGCGGCGCAGAAAGCGCTGAAACGCGCAGGCATGAACGTCAATGACATCGACATTTATGAGCTGAACGAAGCCTTCGCGGCTGTCGTTCTGCGCTTCATGCAAGCCCTCGATATTGACCACAAAGACATCAACGTGAATGGCGGCGCGATTGCGATGGGGCATCCCCTCGGCGCGACAGGCGCCATGATCCTCGGCACTATGGTGGACGAGTTGGAGCGCGCCGACAAAGAGACATCTCTTGTGACCCTCTGCATCGGCGGCGGCATGGGCACAGCCACAATCATTGAACGCGTCTAAGCGAATAAGGCGGGAAATAGAAACATGACTAAGTATAACAATTTCAAATTGGACACAGATGCGGACGGCATTGTGACCATGATTATCGACGTCCCGAACCAGACCATGAATGTCTGGACGCCGGACTTCATCAATGAGTTCGATACATTCATCGACGACTTTAATTCCAATGACGCCATGAAAGGCCTCGTTGTTACATCAGGCAAAGCGAACGCATTCCTTGCGGGCGCGGACCTAAACATGATGAGCGAAAATAATGCCGCCGGTAAAGCGCTGACCATGGAAGCGTTTGAGGAAAGCATGAAACTGACCAAAGCTTTGCGTAAAATGGAAAATGGCGGCTGGACCACACGCCAAATCCAGCGCGAAGGCAAAAAAGCCAAACCAACGGCTGCCGCAATAGAAGGCCTTGCCCTTGGCGGCGGGCTGGAAATCTGCCTCGCAACGCATCAGCGCTTTGTAGCCGATAATCCGAAAATCAAACTCGGCCTGCCGGAAGTCCTCGTTGGCCTCCTGCCCGGTGCAGGCGGCACGCAGCGAACCATGCGCCTGATGGGTCTGCAACCCGCAGCTATGATGTGTACACAAGGTAAACCGCTCGATCCGAAAAAAGCTAAAGCGCAAGGCCTTGTCCATGAGGTTGTCGAAGTCGGCGGAACCACCGCTGCAGCCAAGGCTTGGGTCAAAGAGAACATCGAAAAAGGCGTTGTTGCGCCTTGGGATGTCAAAGGGTTTAAAATTCCGGGCGGCGGCGGAGCAATGAATCCGAAATCCGTTCAGTTCTTTATGGCGTCCGGCGCGATGGCTCTGCAACAGACCAAAGGAAATTACCCGGCTGTCGAAGCGATTCTCTCTTGCCTCTATGAAGGCTCCATCGTCCCAATGGACACGGCGCTGCGCATTGAGAGCAAATACATCACCAAGCTCCTGATGGGCGCGACATCCAAAAACATGATCCGCACCTTGTTCCTGAACAAGAACGCGGCTGACAAAGGCGCGGGCCGTCCCGAAGGCATTCCAAAGAAAGACATCAAAAAAGTCGGTGTTTTGGGTTGCGGCTTGATGGGTGCAGGTATCGCGCATGTCACAGCGAAAGCGGGCATGGAAGTCATCTCGCTCGACCGCAATATGGAAGAAGCGCAGAAGGCGATTAGCTATTCGCAGAAAATCCTCGACAAAAAAATCAAACGCGGCCGCATGACACAAGAGAAGGCAGACGCTTTCCTCGCGCGCATTAAGCCAACGGATGATTATAACATGCTCAAAGATGTCGATCTTATCATTGAGGCCGTGTTCGAGCGTCCCGATGTCAAAGCCGATGTCATCAAAAAAGCGGAAGCTGTTATCGGCAAAGATGTTGTCTTCGCGACGAACACCTCCACCCTTCCAATCGGCGGCTTGGCGAAACACTCATCCCGCCCGGAGCAATATATCGGCATGCATTTCTTCTCACCTGTCGACAAAATGCCATTGCTGGAAATCATCCCGCATGACGGTACAGGCGATCTCGCCCTCGCAGTCGCGCTGGATTACAACAAGAAAATCCGCAAGACGCCTATCATCGTCAAAGACGTGCGCGGCTTCTTCACGAACCAAGTCTTCCCGCCTTATATTAACGAGGCAGCTTTGATGGTGACAGAAGGTGTCTCAATGGCGCTAATCGAAAACTGCGCGGCTAATCTTGGCCTGCCTATCGGCCCGCTCGCGGTTTCCGATGATACGACGCTGAAGCTCGGCTATGACATCATGACATCGACCATGGAAGAAATGGGCGACAAATATGTGCCTACCGGCGCGGAAGAGTTCATCACAAATATGGTCACGAAATGGGATCGCGGCGGCCGTCGTCTCGGCGCCGGTTTCTACAATTATGATGAAAACGGAAAACGTCTCGATTTGTGGAAAGGCATGACGGATCACTATCCGCTGCTCGACGTTCAGCCAACGGCAGAGGAAGTCTCGCAACGTCTGCTCTACTCCCTCGTCGCACCATCGGTTCGTACATTTGCAGAAGGCGTCGTGCCGGACCCGCAAAGCGCAGACCTCGGCGCAATTTTTGGATTGGGCTTCCCTCCCTATACGGGCGGGCCGCTCTCCTACGTCGATACAATCGGTTTGGACGCCTATGTCGCAACAGCCGACATGCTCGCACAGCGCCACGGCGCACGTTTCACTCCACCTCAATTGGTTCGCGACATGGCGAAGAAGGGAAAGACCTTCTATGCTGACAGCACGCCTAGTTCGCAGCGCGTTTACACACGCAGCGGATTAAGCCGGATGCTCGAAGTCGAAGTCGTAAAAATCGCTAACGTCATGGGCATTGCTGCCAGTGTCGATGATTTGAAAGCCGACACGGTCAGCAAGATTTTGAGCGCGCAAGGCGCTAAAAAAGCGGCGTAAATGCGAGCTAACATAAAGAATAGAAAAAGGCCCTGCTCTCGCGGGGCCTTTTTTTGTATCAATCAATGTAATTCCTAACTAATTTCTCAGGATGCCTTTTAAACGTAGAAAAAATCAAAATAAGAAGCCTGAAACCAAGCCAGTCCGAAATCCCAAAAGAAAACTGGCACCGGGACATAAGAAGTTCGGTTTAGGATTTGACCCGGACCGAGTTTTGGAAATTGGCGACTCTTTGCCTGCGGAATGGAATTTTTATCCTGATGGTCGCGTAAGAATAAGCGACCAACATTGGATCAAGGCCAAGGTTGGAAAAACAATAGTTTCATTTCGAAAAGACCAAACCTCTCTCGGAGGTTACATACCTTCTCGGGTAGAAAATTGTCTATTTCCAAATGGCGAAAGAGGCCTCGCCATTGCTGGATCATATCCAGATGACTTCAATAAAATTGTCTGGCGGCGCCCTACATCTGATCGAGGGCACTGGTGGCCAGGGTTCGTTAAATTTACACCCGACGACGCTGTATTTAGCGATTACGGAAAGCTGCTTCCAATTGACCCAATCACTAAAGACGAAGTTGGCAGCGAAATGCCGGAGAATATGACTCCATGGACTGAGTTTTTTAACGCTTGCACAAAATCAGAAATTCTCAAAACCAAACTTCTCATTGACACCTACGCTTGGGGATTCAGGGAATTATTTATAGATTTTGACTTTGTTTATAAACCTACAGGCGCTGAAATTTATTATTCGAGCGAGAGGATATTGGGCGAGATGCTTGCGCGGCTGCGAGGATGCGGAGAAAAATATACCGACTTCTATTTTGGACATCCAGATGGGCTTGGTCCGCAACCAAAGAGCAACGAGGCAAACGAATTATTAGAGATATTCGACAAATTAGGATTTGTCCCTAACAATTGATAGGCATCGCCCCCCCCCTGCCTGACATTTGCCCCCACAAACAACAGGCAGGGACCACGCCTACTTCGCCATCGTATCGATCAACTTCACCATTTGGATAAACTCTGCGCGATAGCCGTTTTCATCTTTGCCCTTTGCGCCTTGAGCCAACTTTATCGCCTCCTCATAGCTATAGTCTTCAACTGCGATATCGCCGCGTAGTTTTTGCCCGACGGCGGCGACGGCGGCGGCGAAACGCATGTCATCTCCGGCGCGTCTGAGACTCTTCTCTTGTCGCTTTCCGATCGGGAACGTTTGGAGCGTGGATTTATCCGCATTTGGCAATTTATGGCGGATTTTGACGAAGGCGAACTCATCGGACCCAGTCGACACAGTTTCTGATTTATCCGAGACATAGCGGAGTTTATCCACCGTGATAGCAGGGGAATCCACGGGCGTCATTTCATAGATCGCGGTCACAGTGTGTCCGGCCCCGATTTCGCCTGCATCGACTTTATCATTATTGAAGTCCTGACGTTTCAGCGCGCGGGTTTCATATCCGATCAAGCGGTATTCCGCGACCGTTGCCGGGTTAAACTCGACTTGGATTTTGACGTCCTTCGCGATGGTAAACAATGCGCTGCCCGCTTCATTGGCCAGAACTTTATTCGCCTCTGCCAAGCTGTCGATATAGGCCGCGACGCCGTTCCCGTTTTGCGCGAGCGACTGCATGAGGTGGTCATTATAATTGCCCATACCGAAGCCAAGGACGGAGAGGAAGATGCCTGTCTCACGCTTTTCCTTGATGAAGGCCTTCATATCATCCGGCGAGGAGAAACCGACATTGAAGTCACCATCTGTTGCAAGGATTACGCGGTTAACGCCTTCATCATCAAAGCTCTCTTGGGCTTTCTGGTAGGCCAACTCGAGCCCGGCTGCGCCCGCCGTTGACCCGCCTGCGCGCAAGCGGTTCAGGGCCGATAGAATTTCGTCTTTATTTTTGACGGATGTCGGTTCCAACACCGTTCCGCTTGCACTGGCATAGGCCACGATGGAGACAGTATCGTCATCATCCAAAGTGTTCAGTAGGAGTTTAAAGCTGTTAATCAGCAGCGGTAATTTGTTTGCTCGGTTCATAGAACCGGATGTATCGATGAGGAAGACAAGATTACTGCGCGGCTTCTCTGTCTGGGTCGGGACATAACCTTTGATGCCGATATGCATCAGCTTGGTATCTGTATTCCACGGGGTCGGTGTGACTGTCACATTTGCCTTGAAAGGTGTGTCCGCAGATTTGGGCGCTTCGTAGTCATAAGGGAAATAATTGATCATTTCCTCAAGACGGATCGAGTCGCGCGGCGGAAGCTGCCCCCGATTAATGGACGCTCGCAAGAAAGAATAGCTGGCCGTATCCACATCCACGGAGAATGTAGAAACGGGGGTTTCGGACACAACCGTTGTCAGATTGGATTTGTATTTTTCGAAGGCGTCGCGGTTTTCAAACTCCCGAACAACGTTTCCGTCGTCATCACGGAGGATGTATTTCGGCGGTGTGGGCTGCGTAAAACTCGCAACCTTATTTATGGCTTGGGAATCCGGCTTCCATTCCTCTCTGGCCGGCGCAACCAATATTCTCTCGCTCCTCGTCTCGTAAACAGCGGGAGTGATGACGTAATCAATTCGCTCTTCTTCGATCACGACTGTATTGATAACCTCCCTGAAGGTTCCATCATCGTTAGCCAGTTTCACAACATAATCTTTGGTGACTGCGGGAATAACAACTTCTTTCGATTTAGGAGGTGAGACCATCACTTGTTTTGTTATCGTTTTATATCGAGCCGGAATTTCAACTCGGGCCAGAATTTCGCCCGGCTGATTCACAACCGTTTCTGTTGATTCAACATCCTGTTCCGACACACCATTAAAGACGGTGAATTGCTGCGGCGTATTCGGGGCGGCTGAAACGATTGGTTCAGACGGAACTTCTTCGACCGTCAATCCACCGAGGGTGTTCGGAAGTGGCCCAAGGGCCGCTGACTTGTCAGCACGAGGAACAAAAACTTTCGTTTGACGTTGTTGGTTGGCCAAACCCGGCTGCGATGCAATCAAACTAGACTGCTGGTTCGCGCTTTTCGTGAATTGCTGAACTCGTTGTCGATTTTCCGCTTCAACTTTCGAGGCATCTTCACGGATGCTTGAAAGCAAGCTATCAACGGAATTAATCCTTCCCACAGGCGCATTCGCAGACGGCACGGCCTCTGAAGAGATCACGGTCTGCGTTCCATCTGCTGCGACAGAAATGGTTTCCCGCACCATTTCATAGGTGGGCGGAATGACAACGACTTCAGCCGAAGCGTTCTGAATAACAATGGTCTCAGTTACATTTTCATAAGTGGGAGGAATGGTCACAAGCTCGGTCGATGCCTCTTGCACAACAACTGTCTCAGTCACTGTTTCAAACGTTCCATCATCCTGCTGAATTCGGCGTGTTTCCTGCTTTGTTATAGCAGGCACTGAACGCTCGGTTGTGCTTGCAGGTGTTTTGACAACGCGGCGCGTTACGGTAGACGTTTGCGCAGGAACAGCTCGCTCAACCGTCCGTGCAGGTGTCTTCATTACCCGGCGTTCAACCGTAATCACATTAGAAGGCGCAGCCTTTACGGGCGCGGGCTCGGTTTCTGGGTTGACTATAGGTTTCACAACGTCAGTCTCGGAAGGAGCCGGTGATGTTTCCAAGCTTTTAGGCTTTGGGCCATCAGTCATGCCATCTGGAACATTGCCGGCCGCTTCTGCGTCGCCTCTGATGTCTACAGGTTCAACGGCATCGATGTTTTCAGCAACTTCAACAGGCGCAACCGCAATTTGCTGCTCGCTCGGCCCCAACTGATCCATATTCGGAATGACAATCATCGCGGCGATAAGTGCGGCGGAACAGGTCCCTGCCATCATCATGGTCTGTGGTTTAAAATTAAATGCGGTCTTGATTTTAGCCATCGTCTCTACCCTTCTGGTCTTCGCACGCACTGTTGTGGTGCTCTTGCCAGTAGGACGCGGCGTATCCGCTGATCCTTGGGTAGAGGTTGAATTTTTTTCTAAATCTGTGAAATCATCGGCTGTCGCTTGCGCGGTGTCCGCCGCGAATTCCTTGCCGAATGCAGCCATAGCCGCGTCCAATCCCGCCTCACGAGATTTTTTGGATGGCTTTAGATTTCGCATCTGTGCTGCCAGCTTATCTGTATCTTTACTCATGCCAGCGCCTCCTGATCTAATCCGTTATCTTTTGCGGCGAGCGTTTTGAGCCGCCGCCTAATTTCACTCATGCGCCAAGCGATTGTGCCCTCGGCTACCCCGAGCGCCTCCGCCGCTTCGGCGAACTTCATTTGCTCTCCCAATGTAAGAGCTGCTGTTGCCCGCAAATCCACGGACAGGGTGTCGAGCGCGCTTTGCAACCAAGTTAACCGCCGTTCCGTGTCCGCCGCTTCCCCGCGGGCCAAAGCATCGACCTCCACATATCCAGCCGTTGTGCGAGCGCGTGTGGCCGATTTTCGCAACGCGTCTTTCGCCGCATTTACGGCGATGCGGTGAAGCCAGCTCGTCAGCTTGGCTTCGCCCCTCCAGTGTCTCAACTTCCCGGGCATCGCGGCCCAGATATCCTGCGTTATGTCCTCGGCGTCGCTTTGATTGCGCACGACGCTATAGACAACGCGAAATACGCGGTCGTAATGCAGGCGTAGCAAAGCGCGAAATGCTTCAGCATCTCCACCAGCCGCGCGCGAGGCCAGCTCTTCGCTCTCACTTTTTTCATACATCTTGCCCGTAAGACGTATCTCACTTGGCAATCCTTGGAAATATTTTAAATTTTTTTGATTTTCTGCCGATATTGTAAATTAGCCGAGGCAACCAGGTGGCACGCTAGTCAGAGCTGGATTTTCAATGTTTGCGCACGCATGGCCGCGCTGACCCTGTCCTTAACATCAAGCTTCAGGAAAATTTGTTTCACATACCCGCTCACAGTATTAGCAGAAATACCAAGAATTTCGCCAGTCTCTGCGTTGGTTTTACCGAATGTAATAAGCTCCAAAACCTCTGCCTCTCTTGGGGTCAAGTTTACCTGCATTTGAAGGCCGTTGAGCATCAAGCAATACTTTACATGAAACTTTTGAGCCACATTCTGCAGTCGATATTTGAGAAATTCGTCACATTCAGCTTTTCCAAAGCCGAAAGCCAGAAACATATATCCTGAACGGCTATTCGGTCCGTATAGCGGAAGACATAGCGCGTCGCCCGTCATATCCATCGTGGCCTGGGTCAATTTGTCATGACCCGTCTCTATAATGTAGGGATTCTCTAAAAGCTCAGAAAGCCAGACCACTTCACCTTTAGCGAGGACAGCGGTTACTGCCGGATTACCGTCACGCTTTCGATGCTTGTCGAGATAATTAAACAGTTTTTCAGGGACATTATAGGCGTGAAATTCAGAGTGATCTTTATAATCGAAGGCACCGACCGCACCGAAATGGTGATATGTCGCCACCATATCCGGAATGAGTGACGGAATCGAGTCCAAAAGCTGCTCTAACGATTCCGCCTTATCAATCACGTCTAAAACCGTCAGAAAACGCTCATCTCCAAATTGGGTTTTTTCTTCTATATCTGTCAATTTCGCTTCATCCACATACCGTGATATTACATTGAGACAGAAAAAAATTACTAAACATGACTTATTTGTCAGCATTTACTTCTTCGAGTTGAGCCCCACACTAACATCTTCCAGCCGTAAAGGTCGCGCGAGGGACAGCCCTGCTATTGTCCTTGCCCGCGACAAAGCAACATAGGTTTGCCCCATCGCAAATGCCCCTCGCCCTAAATCGATTCGAACATCATCCAGCGTTAAGCCTTGGGCCTTATGGATGGTCACGGCCCAAGCCAGGATTAAAGGCATTTGTTGAAAGCTGGCCGTGGTGGTTTCCACCATTCTCAAATCGGCTTCGTTCCATTTATAATTGATCATGTCCCATTTTTCCGGTTCAATCTTTCGCACGGATGGGCTGCTGTCGAAGCGCACGAAGACTTCTTCTGGGGATAGATCTACGACGGTTCCAAGTGAACCATTGACCCAGCGTTTCTTGGGATCATTACGCACGGCCATCACACGCGCACCTTTTTTCAGGATGAGTTTTTCGGGAGCAGGTGCTCGGCTAGCCGTGAATTTACCTTTGGTCTCGCAGGCATACTCTACGGCCTGGCTTGTAAGGGCCGCCAACCCCGAAACATTATACCGATTGGCAATTTCATTAGTGGAGGTCAGCAAGACCGGGGTATGGCCCTCTCGGTGCGGCCCAACGCAAACCTCATTTATACCCATCACAGCCTCTTCGACATTCCTTGCGACGCGCAGGTCCGAGAGAATGTTGACGAAATCTGCATCTCGTTGACGATAGACTTTGGAAAGCTCGAAATGCACGGGCGGGTAATTTTCCAGCACATTTGAGTTATAAGCATAGGGCCCGGAATATCCTCGCTGTGCAAGGATTTGATGTTCATGATGCGGGATGACGGGCGGGAGTTGGAAGAAATCCCCGACGAGTAAGAGCCGAACGCCGCCAAAAGGCTCACGGCTATCTTGAGCTTTGCGCAGAACCAGATCTATGCCGTCCAATATATCCGCCCGCAGCATGGAGACTTCATCAATCACGACGAGGTCGACTTTCTTCCAGAGTCGGTTTGTCTTTTGATCGACCAGCGCGGCTTCATCAATGATCTTAAACGGAAATCTGAAAAAGGAATGTATGGTCTGCCCGCCCACATTCAACGCGGCGACCCCAGTGGGGGCTAACACGACCGTGTTAGGGATATTCGCTTGTGTCTTGATGTAATTGACGAGTGTCGATTTCCCTGTCCCGGCCTCGCCCGTCACAAGAATGGGTGAGCGGTCGTCTGAGTCCAGCTGTTCCAGAATATGGCTGACAGTTGGGTCATCTGCGTAATTATCGGGGAAGTTGGCACTGATCGACACGTCACGCCTTCTTCTCCCAACGTCCGCGATCATCTTGCTGATAATAGGCAAGGTCCACGTCGGCGGTTTTCAAAGTTTTCCACCGCTCCCGTTCGCGCGCAATGTCTTCTTGGCTACGCCCATTTATCATGATCATGACGCGGCTGACGCCATCCATGTCGGCGATGTCCGCTCCGTCCAGCAGGAAAACCGCATCAAAACCCTTGGCACTTTGCGTGGACGCGCTCAGTAAAATCGGCTGCAACTCGGCTTGTGGTTCATCATTCCGCCCGTGCGGCAGAAACGCATCATCGCGGAAGGTCCAGAGAAAGCTGTCCAACTCTGCCAGCTTGCCTTCCGGCAACTTCACCAAAGCCCGCCAGCCTTTCTCGAGCGTTTTCTCAAGCAAGCCTGGCAAAACGCCTTCCAGGGTCGAAGCTTCGAGATGGTAGAACCAATATTCAGTCATCCGCTTTAATCGGTCCGATTTCTGAATATGCCCATCTTTTCAAATCCCCATACCCTGCGTAAACACCGTTATGAACCATTATAGATAACCGATCTGCGACTTCGTCTGCCGAAAAATACCCGTCTGCGGCTTCGCAAACATCCCAAATTATTCTCGCAGATTTTCTCTGATGTTTTTTCGGGACCATGTCTTGGATAATTCTGTCGAGATCTCCCTCAGTTTTGAGGGGCCCCGTTTTCTCTCCCGGAAATCTGTCTTGGAGAGACGCATTCATATCAAACTCGGCGTCAACCACGCCTAACCCTCGTGATTATCGGCAATCCAGCGGTTAAGAAGACGTACACCAAAGCCAGTACCGAATGTTGGCTGGCGCGGATCTTTGGAGCCATTAATCATGCCAGTCCCTGCAATATCCAAATGGGCCCAAGGCGTTTTCTTCCCGACAAACCGTTTCAGGAATTGTGCTGCCGTGATGGAACCAGCCGCACGCCCGCCAATATTCTTCATATCCGCGTTGGGAGAGTTTAGCAGCTTATCATAGCTCTCATGCAGCGGAAGACGCCAAGCTTTATCCGTAGACGTCTCACCGGCATCTGAAATCTGTTTGGCCAAATCATCATCCGGTGTGAAAAGACCGCAATATTCATGTCCTAACCCGACAATGATTGCGCCCGTTAACGTGGCGAGATCAATCATCGCCGCCGGCTTATATTCTTTGACCGCATAATGCAGAGCATCGGCGAGAACCAAGCGCCCTTCGGCATCTGTGTTTTGAACTTCAATGGTCTGCCCCGACATAGACACGACAATATCACCCGGTAATTGAGCTTTCCCGTCAGGCATATTTTCGACAAGGCCGACAATACCGACGACATTGGCTTTCGCTTTCCGGCTTGCGACGGCGCACATTGTGCCGACAACAGCGGCAGAGCCGCCCATATCGCCTTTCATATCCCACATATTTGCGCCGGGTTTCAGGCTGATGCCGCCCGTATCAAAAGTGACGCCTTTCCCGACGAGGCAAGCCGGAGCATCGTCGTCCTTGCCGCCATTCCAGCGCATGACAACCAATTGGCTTTCACGTTCTGACCCGAGGCCGACACCTAATAATGCGTGCATACCCAGCTTGTTCAGTTCCTTTTCTCCGAGAACTTCGACCTCCAAGCCAAGGTCACGTAAGCCTTTAATCCTATCAGCATAAGCTTTCGGATAAATTTCATTTGGCGGCGCGTTTACCAGGTCGCGCGCGAGAATGACGCCGTCCCCGGCCGGGCCATAATAATTCTCATAAGCGGCCTTTGCCGCCTTCGGATCATCACTCACAATCGTGATAGAATCGAGCGGGTCTTTTTTGGACTTCGTCGCTTTGGACTTATGTTTGTCCCAAATATAGGCGGCAAGACGTGCGCCCAAAGCGGCCCGCGCCGCGTCATCTGCCGTGGCGTCCGTACCGTCCAAGTGGACAGTCAGCTGCTTAACACCGCTACCCCTAAGCTTTTTAGCCGTCTTGGCGGCTGCCATTTCATAATCAAACACATCCGCTTCGCCGCGACCCCGCACAAACAGCCGGACACCAGATGCGACATAAGTATTAAACGCATCGCCGGATTTGCCATGGAATTTGGCTCCTCTAGCCGCAGCTTTAACCACATCGCCGTCATAGGCGTGGTCCTCTCCAGAGTTTGAAATGATAAGGGCCGCACCAATTTTGGCAGCACCGGGTGCAGAAAATATGACTTTCATGAATTTGCCTCAAGCTTGGTTCGAAACACTGGTAACGGAAGGGCCACCGCATTAGAAGGGGGCAATCGACACTTGACGTAATTTTGCGTCACTAAAGGACAAACCAGCGCACACTTAGATGAAACTTCTCCAGCGCTATATCTTTTCGCAGGCATTTTACCCCGCTGTTCTGTCATTATCGGCGCTGGCTCTGCTTGCCTTGTTGACCCAATCATTACAAACGCTCGATCTGATTGTTGAAAACAGACAAAGCGCCGCGACATTCTTTAAAATCACAATTCTTGCCCTTCCCCAACTCATTAGCATTATCATGCCACTGGCCGTGTTCATGGCAGCAATTTATGCCCTGAATCGCATGACCAGTGATTCAGAATTGATCGTCGCTAAAGCCAATGGGGTCTCTCCTTGGGCGATGGGTTCTCCGGTTCTGCGTCTTGGTGTCTATGCGCTCATATTTCACTTGGTTCTAAATCTGCTGTTACAACCGCTATCGTTTCGCCAAATGCGCGCTGAAATTCTGACTGTGAAATCGGATATCGCCAGCCAGATGGTCCAGGCGGGGCGTTTCGTCACACCCGCGCCGGACCTCACTGTTTATGCGCGCGAGATTTTACCGGACGGGGAATTACGCGATGTTCTTATCCATGATGGACGTGATGCAGAGACAAAATCCACACATACAGCAAAGACCGGGCGGTTGCAGAGATCTGATAACTCGACCTCTCTCGTTTTATATAACGGATCTGTGCAAACACCGCTTGCGAATGGTGGTTTGGACGTCATTGATTTCGAGACCTACCAACTCGACCTATCTGACGTTGTTGCCTTAGACAATGTGTTGCGGCTGAAGTCCTCTGATAGGTTCCTGCATGAGCTGCTTAACCCTGACCCACGCGATTATGTGACTCCGAAGTCCCGGCGTGAAATGGCGGCAGAAGGTCATGCCCGCCTCGCAGCCCCACTTTGGAATATAGCCTTAGTTTTGATTGCTCTCGTGTTCCTATTACGCGGACAACATTCAAAACTGGGGAATTCGCGAAAAATAGCAATCTGCGCGGTCACGGGGTTTGTCTTGCGGCTAACAGGGTTTGCCGTCGCGTCCGCTGCCGAAGGCAACGCGGGGTTAAATCCCGTACAATACGCCGTTCCGCTCCTCGTGATTATTCTTTGTTTGGGATATGTGGCACGCCGCAAACGCTTGCGGTTCGGGCGGAAGCGTAGGCTAAAGTTATATGAAGCCGCCCGAGTTTTGCCTGATCAAAAGCGGCAACCGTCATGAGCCGCGCCACGCTGTCACGATATATCGCTGGCCGTACGTTGCGCGGAATCCTGCTGGCATTTCTCATTGTCACGGCCATTATTGCACTCGTCGATTATGTCGAAGCCTCCCGCAATATTGGGAGCGACGCTGATCTTTCACCGCTGCAATTGCTTGTACTAACAGGCTTAAAAGTTCCAAAATTGATTGAGCAGACAATACCTTTCGTAGTTCTCTTTGGGGTGATGGGCGCGTTATCAGGCATGAATAAGCGCTCGGAGTTGACTGTTATGCGCGCGGCCGGACTCTCCGCTTGGCGGTTTTTACGCCCCGCCCTCGTCGTCACGGCCCTAATTGGTGTGCTTTGGTCCACGGTCGTTAATCCGCTCTCGTCGCGCATGATGGGCGCGTATGACGCCCGCGCGGCCTCGGTGCTTGGCGACGCACAAACAGACGAAATCTGGTTACGTGAAGGCTCCAACACCGCGCAGCGCGTTATCCAAGCTGATAGATTGGACTTGTTGACCAAACAACTGGACGGCGCAATATTTTATGAAATGGGAAAAACCACCGACGGCTCAACGGTTTTCGAACGCCGGTTTGACGCCGAAACAGCCCGCCTTCTCACGCCCGGCTACTGGACACTGGATGGGGTCGTAGAGAACGCACCGGGCGAGGAAACACGCCGCACAAAGAGGCTCACCTTACCAACAAGCATCACCATAGAAGACCTCCGGGATCAGTCCGGGCAGCAAGTTGACCCGCCCTTTTGGGCTATTCGGGGAGAAATTAAAGCCAATGAACAGGCGGGATTCTCTGCCAGAAAACTTCGTCTGCAGTTCCACAAACTGTTGGCTTTGCCTTTTTTGCTGGTCGCCATGACATTTATTGCCGCGGGTGTGTCGATGCATTTGGTTCGCGGGGGCGGGACTTTGCGCTTATTAATTATGGGCGCAGTCCTCGGATTCGGTGTGTTTTTTGCAGATAGCGTCGTCACAGCCTTTGGCGAAGTCGCAATTTTACCGGTGGTTCTAGCCGCTTGGACCGTCCCCCTCCTGGTTTTATTGCTCGGTATCACCCATTTGGCCCGAATTGAGGATGGCTGAAGTCTGACTGTAGTTTAATGTCCAAAGCCCTCACGGCGTCCTAAACTTGCAGCCATGAATCCTTCGGCTATAACAGCCTAGAACTTAAATGAAGACGACCCCTATGCGCCTTTTGAAAACACTAGCGATTGCTACCGCCCTTCTCACGACGACTGCGCCCGTTTATGCGCAATCTGCACCTCACGGCATTGCCGCTGTTGTGAATTCCGACATCGTCACCATCCATGATCTGCGCCAGCGCGTCTTATTCATGATGGCCACAACGGGCGCGGAAACTGATGAAGCCAGCATTCAGCGCCTGCAACGCCAAGCCCTACGTAACTTGGTCGATGAGCATCTTCAGATGCAAGAAGCCGGAACTTACGAAGTTACGATTTCAGATGAAGAGGTGAACCAGAGCGTAGGCCGCCTGCTGTCCCGCAACGGCGCTGACCCAAACAAGCTGGTCTCCGACCTCGCCGCAGCTGGCGTGTCGATTGAAACGCTTCGTGATCAAATTCGATCTGAAATCGCTTGGCAGCGTATCGTCAACGGCCTTTACGGCTCGCGCATTCGCATTTCTGACGCGCAAATCGATGAAACATTGAACCAAATTACAGCGAATGCCTCCAAACCTAACTATCATGTCGCAGAAATCTACATTGAAGCCACCCCCGACATTGGCGGGATGAGCGGCGCGATGGAGGGGGCCGCAGCCATGATCACGCAAGTCAAAGGCGGAGCACCCTTCCCGCTCTTGGCTCAACAATTTTCATCCGCTGCCTCTGCCGCAAAGGGCGGTGATGTTGGCTGGGTTCGCGAAGGCGAATTACGTCCGGAAATTGATACGGTTATCAAAGAGATGGCTCCCGGCAGCGTCTCGTCTCCGATCCAAGTTCCTGGGGGCGTCTATGTTGTGGCGCTCGTCGACAAAAAGATTTCCGAAGCCGATACGCTCTACAAGCTCAAGCAAGTTACGGTTGAAGCGGAAACCGAAGCGGCGAAAGCGCGTTTGGTTGAGCTCCGTGATTCGCTGACGAGCTGCAACACACTGGAAGATGATGTCGAAGGTTTGGAAGACGTGGCTGTGGCCGATATGGGCGAGCTCAAATCTTCGGATTTGACAGAAGTCATTGTTGCCGCGTTAGAACGCACCGACGTTGGCGGTCTGTCTGACCCATTCGATCGACCGGACGGCGCCACGTCGATCATGGTCTGTAAACGTCAAACGACCGGATCGGATATTCCGACCCGAGATCAAATTGAAGATCGCCTGCTGGATCAACAGCTTGCTCAAGCATCTAAGCGCGCCCTGCGCGACCTGCGGCGTCAGGCGACTCTCGTCGTCCGTTAGACTAAGCTAAATGCGCCCATTCGCACTCAGCATGGGCGACCCGGCGGGTATCGGCCCTGAAATTACTATCAAAGCTTGGGAGGCGTTACGCGCTTCCGCTGAACATGCTTTCGCAGTGGTTGCGCCGCCTGCAATTTTTGCTGGCATCCCTTACAGTGTTATTACCAATATCACCGAGGCCGGTGCTGTCTTTCGCGACGCCTTGCCAATCTTATCCATCGACGGCGCAGTCGGCATGGCGGGGCATCCCACATCTGAGAACGCTGCGGCTGTGATTTCCAGTATTGAGACGGCTGTCGCGCTTTGCTTGTCCAAGCAAGCTGACGGCGTGGTCACAAACCCAATCGCCAAACATGTGCTATACGAGGCAGGTTTTCAGTTTCCCGGCCATACAGAATTTCTCGGCCACTTATCTCAAGATCATGACGCACCCTATGCGCCAGGTCCGGTCATGATGCTCGCCGCGCAGGACTTACGTGTCGGCCTCGCAACCGTTCATGTCTCTCTGAAATCTGCGGTAACACAGCTCTCGACAGATAGAATTATTCGAACCGCGCGCGTCATGCTTGGGGCTTTGGCGCTAGACTTTGGCGTGAAAAACCCCCGCCTCGCCCTCACGGGTCTTAACCCGCATGCGGGTGAAGACGGCGCGCTGGGACGTGAAGAAATCGAGATTATAAACCCGGCCGCGCAGGCGTTACGTAACGAGGGATTTGACGTGACTGACGCCCAATCTGCGGACACATTATTCCATGCCGAAGCCCGCCGAACCTATGACGCTGTGCTTGCCATGTATCATGACCAAGGCCTGATCCCCGTCAAAACTTTGGATTTTCATGGAGGGGTCAATATCACTCTAGGGCTACCTTTCATCAGAACAAGCCCCGACCACGGCACCGCGTTTGGCATTGCAGGGCAAGATATTGCTCGCCCTGACAGCCTTATCGCTGCCATCAAAAAAGCCCGCGAGATTGCGGATAACCGCCATGCCCATTGAGGACCTCCCCAGCTTGACCGAGACCGTGAAAGCCCACGGTCTGGGCGCGAATAAAAAACTCGGTCAGCATTTTCTGTTGGATATGAACCTAACCGATAAAATCGCACGTTTGGCTGATCCTTTGGCGGGACATAGCGTTGCCGAAATCGGTCCCGGTCCGGGTGGCCTCACCCGTGCGCTCCTGTTGCGCGGTGCCTCAAGCGTTGTCGCGATTGAAATGGATGAACGGTTCATTCCTGCTCTCGCCGAGATTGGCGATCAATCGGGTGGACGACTTGAAATCGCGCAAGGCGATGCACTCAAGTTTGACATCGCGGCGAACCTGCCCGCACCCCGGAAAATCGTTGCTAATCTCCCTTATAATGTCGGCACAAAAATGTTGATCAATTGGATCACAGCATCGCCGATTTTTTGGACGCAGCTTGTTCTCATGTTTCAATTAGAGGTCGCTCAACGGGTTATCGCCCAACCCGGAGAACCGCATTATGGCCGTCTGGCTGTCCTGTGTCAGTCTGTTGCGCATTGCCGTATGGCATTTGAAGTTCCGGCCCGAGCTTTCACCCCGCCGCCAAAGGTGGACAGCGCGGTGATTGTCTTAGAGCCGCTGGACACCCCTTTCGAAGATTTGAAAATGCTCGGACGAGTGACGCAATCTGCGTTTGGCCAACGCAGGAAAATGCTACGCCGAAGCCTGCGGCCACTCGCCGAGCAATCAGACCTAAATTTGGAAGATTGGTTATTAAGTTGTGACATTGATCCTCGCGTAAGGCCCGAAACGCTTCCTGTTTCGGCGTTTCAAGCCCTCGCCAGAACGCTTAAAGAGAGCTATGAATAGCGCGGCCCATTTCTTCAACCGTCAGGCCGAGCGCAGTCCCAACTTCAGACAAACGATCGATCGTTCCGGCATCACGATTATGAGTATCTCGCGCCAATTTGCAAAGGTCTCCAAATATGGCCTGAGATAGGCGGGACGATCCGTTCACACTTCGCCAATATCTATGAACAATACGCTTCGTTTTTGGTCGACCGCGATGTCCTGCGACAATTTTGTGAAAGGCTTTTTGACGACGACCGGTCCCCAGACCTAATTGGGATTCTAATCGAGACATCATGACGGGTCCGCGTTGCTCAAACGTGCTATAACAAAGTCTAATCAGTGTTTCCGTCCGCAGATCTAAATCGGTATTTAGATACTCAGAGGAGGTCCCAACCAATGTGGCGGGTAAGCGTTTTTTGCGAAATCCTACGACTTGGGCTCGCTGTCCCATCTGAACTTCGGGTGTCGGCGCGGATTGCGGATGTAGTTTCACCCAAAGCGTATAGGCGTGACCCTCAGCCCATAATTGAGCAGCAATCGCCAGCGCGGCGCCAAGCGCAAGCCAAAGATAACGATCCACAAAGCTCAACATGATCAAATTTCGCGAGTTTGTTATAAAGCCCGTAATTTGGCCGTTCAAGAACCCGAGAACTCCAGCCAAGATCATCAAATATAATAAGGCCCGTCCCATGACACGGTCACTACGGGAGTCTTCAGTGACAAGTCCACATAGGGTGGACGTCAGCGCAAATCCCAGAATTATCGCAAATACAACCTCAATCATCCGTCTGCCTTACAGGGATTTAGTAGATTTCAGATTAAAATAGCCTTTACCCACCATTCACTAAAGACTTCACGAATTTTCCCAACCACATCTGGCGACGGCGGCGCATGCGTTCGGATTTCACGATAATTTTAAGCTCTTCGAGTGCGGTAGAAACATCTTCATTTACAATGACATAGTCATATTCAGCCCAATGGCTAATCTCGGCTTCCGACTTACTCATTCGCTTGGCAATCACATTATCACTGTCTTGCGCGCGCGTTCGAAGACGTTGCTCCAGCTCGCGCATATTCGGCGGTAGGATAAAAATTTTCACAATATCATCAGCTGCGGCCTGCGTTAATTGCTGCGCACCTTGCCAATCAATATCAAAAACGACATCCCGCCCGCGAGACAACGCCTCCTCAACGGGACCGCGCGGCGTCGCGTAATAATTGTCAAAAACTTTGGCATGTTCGAGAAACTCGCCTTGAGATTCCAACTCGGAGAAGCGGGTTTTATCTACAAAATAGTAGTCTTTACCGTCTTCTTCCCCCGGACGAGGCAACCGCGTTGTTGCCGATACGCTCATCGCCATGTCTGGATTATCAGCCAACAGTTTACGCGTAAGGGTCGTTTTGCCGGCCCCGCTGGGTGAGGAAAGAACGACCATCAATCCACGTCGGTTCGATTTCAACTCATCCAATGCGCTCATCGCAAGCCCCTCTGCCGTTGTATCTTTCGCCATTTGGCAACATTCCGCTCATGCTCTCGCAAGGTCTTGGCGAAAGCATGCCCGCCTGTTCCATCTGCGACAAAGAAGAGCGCATCTGTTTCTTCCGGGTTTAATACGGCGAGAATAGCTTCCCGACCCGGATTGCAAATCGGCGTCTTTGGCAGGGCGGGAATTTGGTAAGTATTCCAATCTGTTACCCGGTCAATTTCCGATTGACGGATTCGGCGACCCAGAGGTTCGCCTTGCGTTATTCCATATATAATTGTGGGATCAGATTGCAGCTTCATTCCCTTGCGTAACCGGTTCGTAAACACGCCTGCGACCATGCCGCGCTCCATCCCGACACCCGTTTCTTTCTCAACAACAGACGCCAGAATTATGGCCTCCTCTTTGGTCGTGACGGGTATGGTGGGGTCTCGTTTTTCCCACGCATCATCTAATAATTGTCTCTGCGCCAAATTCATTTTTTGAAGGAGTTGCGATTGGATCATACCGCGCGGCGTGAGATAAGTTTCGGGCAGTAACGTTCCCTCCGCCGGCACATTCGGATTGTCATCTTCCAAACTCGGCACATTGTCCAATGACCGCGTAATCATTGCAGAGGTGAGGCCCTCCGCTGCGGTGAACGGATAGAGCACGGCTTTACCATTTGCGAGCCCTTCATAGACCTCTCCCATCGACATATTTTTGGACAGATAAAACTCTCCGGCTTTGAAATTTGCTTCATTGCCCCGAAGTTTCGTCACGGCCTTAAATAATAACGCGCTTTCAATAAATCCTTCTGTTTCAAGACTCTGTGCGATCGCGCTTAGCCCTGCGCCGCGCGGCACGGTAAAGGCGACTTGCTCCGCCGGGCCGTTTTGGGCGCGCTCATATTTGTAATTAATTGCAGAATACCCGGCGATGGTTATCCCGCCTAAAAAGGTGATGACCGCGGCAAATGCGATGAAAGCCAGTAATCGCTTGTCACGCTTGCCGATAGCTACACTGCCCTTAGTCGGACTCGGTTCGGAGGTGTGTTTTTTTTTACGGGCCACGGCCCGACTATTCCGCTTCGACAAAAATCAGAGCAGAGTTTGTTCCGCCAAATCCAAAGGAGTTCGACATGACGGCCTTGCCCGTGAAGGTTTTGGCTTTCAGCGGCACAAGATCCAAAACCGTGTCGACGTTAGGGGTCTCGAGATTGAGGGTCGGCGGCGCCATCTTATCCCGCAATGCCAAGACAGAAAAAATGGCTTCTACGGCACCGGCGGCGCCCAGCAAATGCCCAGTAGCAGATTTGGTTGAAGACATTTTGGCATTACCTGCATGGTCGCCCAGCAGACGTTCGACAGCGCGAACTTCGAGCTCATCCCCCATCGGCGTCGAAGTTCCGTGAGCATTTACATAGCCGATGTCTGAAGGCTCCAGCCCTGATTTTTTAAGAGCCATGCGCATCGCTCGAAAACCACCCTCGCCTTCGGGGGCGGGACTGGTGATATGATAAGCATCTCCTGAGAGACCATAGCCGACAAGCTCGGCCAGAATATTGGCTCCGCGCGCTTTAGCGGTCTCATAATCTTCCAAGACGACAACCCCCGCGCCTTCGCCCATCAGAAAACCGTCACGACCATCATCATAGGGACGGGATGCTTTTTCGGGCGTTTCGTTATATCCGGTGGTCATGGCGCGGCAGGCGACGAATGCGCCAATGCCCAATCGCGTTATAGACGCCTCGCCGCCGCCCGCGACCATCATGTCAGCGTCCCCGCAGGCGATGATGCGGGCCGCATCACCAATCGCGTGTGCGCCTGTCGCGCAAGCTGTAGCCACCGCACTGTTCGGGCCTTTTAATTTATGACGCATGGATACCTGACCGGAGGACAGATTGACCAACATAGACGGGATTACAAAAGGAGAAAGGCGGCGCGGTCCTTTTTCATGAAGTAGGATCGACGCATCATAAGTCGTCTGTAATCCACCAATGCCGGAGCCCAGAATCACACCCGCGTTCTCTGAAACCTCATCGGACGTCGCTTCCCAACCGGAATGCGCGATAGCTTCATCAGCGGCAGCGATGGTATAAAGAATAAAATCGTCAATGCGCTTCTGGTCTCGCGCACTCATGACGGAATCCGGATCAAAAGAGCCGGGGATGTCCGGGGAGCCGCCTGCGCGGCCATCTACCCGAGGGAGGACAGCAGCGATCTTGCAGGCAAGATCGCTGACGTCGAAATGTTCAATTCGGGACGCGCCGGATTTGCCGGCGAGTATGTTTTCCCATGCGGTTTCGACACCGCAGCCAACGGGTGAGACAAGGCCTAAGCCTGTAACAACGACCCGTCTCATAACGAGGAAGCCCTAGCCGGTTTTCTCAGAGATGAATTTAACGGCATCGCCAACGGTCTGAATGTGCTCTGCGGCATCATCCGGAATTTCGATGTCGAATTCTTCTTCAAAAGCCATGACAAGCTCAACAGTGTCGAGCGAGTCTGCACCAAGATCGTCAATGAAGTGGGCGTTTGTGGTTACTTTAGCTTCTTCAGCGTCCAGATGCTCCACAACCATCTTCTTCACGCGTTCGAGTACGTCTGACATATGTCTTCCTTTAGTCTTTGCCGAAGATAATTTTTCGGCGGTTACGGGCGAGAGATGGGGCAATCTGCCCCGAATACAACCCCTTTTGCCCTATCGATTGCGACCTAGCATAGGGATTTGGACGTGCCTAGAGGTTTCATGTCCAAGTTATACCCTATTCAAACGGCCCAAAAACCGTTCTAAATCATAGTCATGCCACCATTTATGTGGAGGGTTTGCCCTGTCACATAAGCAGCTTCGTTAGAGGCTAAATAGAGCGCTCCGGCCGCAATATCGCTGCCCTCGCCCAATTTTGCCGCCGGGATTCGGGATAATGTTGCGTCTTTTTGTGCCTCATTCAGAGCGTCTGTCATCGGTGAGCGAATAAAACCGGGCGCAATACAGTTGACCGTGATCCCGCGAGAGGCGACTTCTTGTGCAAGCGATTTTGAGAAGCCAATCATTCCGGCTTTTGATGCCGCATAATTCGTCTGGCCGGGATTTCCCGTCACGCCAACGATGGAGGAAATGCCAATAATCCGACCCGATCGCGCCTTCATCATCGGGCGCAAACACGCCTTTGCCAGCCGGAAATAACTTTCCAGATTGATGGTAATGACGTCATCAAAATCCGTCTGTTTCATCCGCATTAACAGCCCATCTTTTGTAATGCCGGCATTAGCGATTAGAATGTCAATCGGACCGCCTAGGCTTTCCGCCGCCTGCCCCGGGAGCGCATCCACAGCGTCACCATCAGACAGGTTACAAGGCGTCACAGCAGTACGCTCGCCCAGCTCTGCCGCCAAGGCCTCCAGCTTTTCCGCTCGTGTACCGGACAAAGCAACATGCGCGCCCTGCTTATGCAAAAGGCGCGCTATTTCACCGCCTAATCCGCCCGTTGCGCCGGTCACTAACGCGCGTTTTCCCGTTAAATCGAACATATATTTACCCCTTAATTTTCGCCGCGAAGGCTTCTAGCGCTTCGGGACTATCCAACTGATTGCCGTCTATGCCTTTAACGATGCGTTTCAACATCACCGTCAGGACTTTGCCGCAGCCCGGCTCTGCCATCGTGTCAATTGCGCCTTCTCCAGCCATCCACTCGACGCTTTCGCGCCAACGCACGCGGCCTGTAACCTGTTTGACGAGGTCCTCGCGCAAATCATCCGGGTCGCTAACCGGGCGAGCCTGAATATTATTCACGACAGGCACGAGCGGCGGTAACATTGTCTGATCGCCAAGGGCGTCGCGCATCGCATCCGCTGCGGGTTGCATCAAATCGCAGTGAAAAGGCGCGGAGACATTCAACATCATGGCTTTTTTGACGCCAGCATCCCGCGCAGCTTGAGCAGCGGCTTCGACAGCCGCTTTCTCGCCCGATAACACAATCTGTCCCGTCGCATTATCATTCGCGATCTGCACAATGCCGACTTTTGAGCCTTCGGCGCAGGCAGCCTCCGCATCTTCGATGCTGGCCCCCAATAGCGCGGCCATAGCGCCAACACCGACGGCGACCGAGGCCTGCATCGCTTCGCCGCGAATGCGCAAGAGCTTTGCTGTGTCTGACAATGCGAGAGTCTCCGCGGCAGCAAGCGCGGAGTACTCACCGAGACTATGCCCTGCCACAAAGGCGGCATCTGTGACTTTCACGCCAAACTCTTTGTCCAGAGCCCGCATCGCCGCCAAAGAACAGGCCATTAACGCTGGCTGCGTATTAGAAGTAAGCGTCAAATCAGACTCGGGGCCGCTCCACATGAGGCCAGACAAATCTTGGTCGAGCGCGGAGTTAACCTCTTCAAACACAGCCTTGGCAGACGGAAAGGCTTCAGCTAGCGATTTTCCCATCCCCAAAAATTGACTGCCCTGCCCCGGAAATATGAATGCAAACGCCATATGAACCTCTTCCTTTAAGAGCCCGTAAGCTAGGCTATCCAGCACGGGGGTCAATGCGCTTTCGATAAATTTAGAAGCTCTGTTTATAACTCGTCAATGCGGGGCGAAACTGATAAAATTAATACCGCGTTAACCGAAGTTAACTAGCAAGCGTCGTGGGGTAGCTGATTGATTCGAGGGACCGATGAATGGCATTTTTTCGTAAAACAAAAACGACGAATGACGCAGCCAAAGACCGTATGGTAAGAGCCGAAGCCGTAGAAAATCAAACAAAATGGGATGAGCTGGAGCGCATGGTCAGCGACCAATCCTATTCGACCCCGCCGCCCTCATCCACCTCTGCTGGAACTGATAACTTATCGAAAACACCTCCCCCTTCCCGTCTAAATATAGAGCCCCAGAACATGCAGGATGCCGATAGTGACGTGTTCGCTTCAGACCTAAAAGTTGACATGCCCGATGGCTCGACCTTTGTTGACGTGACGCCGGACCTCCCAGAGCCTGCCTCTATCGAATCGATTGCAGCTCCGATTACATCCATGGCGCCGTCTGCGCATTTTAATACGCGTGAGCGTTCCGCCACCGATGATGCCATAGAGACCCCGTCTCCGTCTAGATTTGACCGTGAACCAAGCGATGATTTCATGTCACCGCCACCCGCCGTGAACCGAGCTGACCGCGCAGATATTGGCGCGATGCGTTTGGATGTGGCGCGTATCTCTGCCGATATCCAAAGCGGTGAAGAGCTCTATCGCCGCGCGCAACAACGTATTGAAAATCTTACAGGGTTTGTCGAGCGGGCCGAGATTGACTTCTCAATGCTCAACCGCTTGGAGCCTGAGAACCGCCGCTTGAAAGCCCGCAACCGTACGATTGAGCGGGAAATCGATGCAAATCTCCAGAAAATGAACGTGCTTCGCGCAGATCTGGAAGATCGCGAACAACGTCTGACAGAGAAGACGCGTATTTATGAGGCGACGCTTTCAAAGCTCTCCGTCGCGCAAAAGTCTTTGCAAGAATATGAGCGCGCGCTGAGCACCGCCCGCGAAAGCTCTGACCGGAATTCACTGAATGCGGAACGTCTCCAGACCTCATTAGATGTAGAGCGCCGCGAGAATGAAGTCCTGCGCACGCGGATTACCGAATCTGTTGCCGATATAGACGTCAAGCAATCCGCTTATATAGAAGCCAAGAAAATCGCTGACAGCCTCGCTCAGGATTGTTCTGACTTCCGCCATCAGGCTGAAAGCGCGGAGAAGGAAGCGGACGAACTCCGCAAGAGCCTCGTCACAGCGCAAACGCAGAACAATGCGATGAAGGCCGAAATGCTAAGCCTGCATGAGGATATTCGCACGTTCAAATCCCAATCGGAATTCACCATCATAAGCCGCGAAGATGAAATGAGCGCGCTGCAGGAGCAAGTCGAACATTTGTCCAAACAGCTGGAAATCAAAGACGATATCGTCCGCAACGCGGCCCGCGACGTGCAGGAGCTTCGAAAAGTTCGCACAGCCCAGGATCTGGAACGCGAGCGCCTGGAATCGCAGATTGAGACGCAAGCCTATCAACTGGATCAGGCCAATTCGGAAATCTTGCGTACCAAGCAAGACGTTACAGATTTTGACCGCCGGTATCGCGATGTCGCAACAGCGCTTTCCGTGGCGCAAAGCCGCCGCATGTCCAGCGAACCCGCTGCGGCGCCGGACATTCAGCCTTTAGCGCCGCCGCCTGCACCTGAAATGTCGTCACCCGATGTTGCGGCCCCTCCAATGCCAAAACCTCAGCCACAGGCCCCCATTCTTCGCGCGCAGGACATTGACGATTTTGACAATCTGTCAGGCGACGAGATTGAAGATCGCATCATGGATTTCCGCCTCGGGTTGAGAAAAGATCTCGACTAGCCGAATTCATCCGCTGAATGCAGCTTTAGAGCTAGACAAAGTCTCTCAATTCACCTAACTCGCGCACTTCACCGGATGACGGTGGAGTCCGGGCTGTTCCGGGGTGCTCCATCCATCAGACGACTGCTCCACCTTCTCGAGCCCGTCTGCCGTCATCTTTAGTCTGAAGGACTGATGAATGTCTCTTTACGAGCATGTCGTGATTACACGACCGGACGTCTCCTCTACAGCTGTTGAGGAATTCGTTCAAACCCTAGCCTCCAAGATCGAAAATATGGGCGGCACCGTCGAAGGTGCTGAATATTGGGGTCTGCGCAATTTGGCTTACCGCATGAATAAAAACCGCAAGGCGCATTATTCCCTGCTCAAGGTCAATGCCAACCCTGACGTGATCCACGAGATCGAGCGGACCCACCGCATTAATGAGGATATCCTGCGTTATATGTCGATCCGCGTCGACGAGTTTAACGAAGATCCTTCCCCTATCCTTAAAAAGCGCGAAGAGCGTAAACGTAGAGATCGGAACTAGATCATGGCTGCTAAAGACTCCATCAAAATTGAAAACCTGCCGTCGCGTTCGGGCTTCCGTCGCCGCCGCAAGGTCTGCCCATTCTCCGGCGAGAACGGCATCAAGATCGATTATAAAGACCCAAAGATGCTCCAGCGTTATATGTCTGAAAAAGGCAAAATCGCACCGGCCCGTATCACTGCGGTCTCTCACAAGAAACAGCGTAAGCTGGCCCAGGCCATCAAACGCGCACGCTTCCTGGGCCTTCTGCCCTATGAAGTTAAGTAGAGAAGGAGAACGACCATGGAAGTGATCCTTCTTGAACGCATCGAAAAGCTCGGCAATATGGGCGACGTTGTTAACGTCAAACCCGGTTTTGGCCGCAACTTCCTGCTCCCGCAGGAAAAAGCCCTTCGTGCGACAAAAGCCAATCTCGCCCGCTTTGAAGCCGAGCGTGAATATCTTGAGCAACGCAATGCTGAGAACCGCGACAAGGCGGCCTCTGACGGCGAGAAGCTCGACGGGACAAAAGTTATCCTCATCCGCAAGGCTGGCGATACCGGAAATCTCTACGGCTCTGTCTCCGCGCGTGATGTTGCGGAAATGCTCGAAGACAAAGGCGTGAAGCGCAATATGATCGTGCTTGAAACCCCGATCAAAACGCTTGGCCTGCACGGCGTGAAAGTCAAACTTCACCCGGAAGTCCTCGTCGATGTCGAAGTCAACGTGGCCCGCTCTGAAGACGAAGCCGAACGTCAAGCCAAAGGCGAAGACGTCATTGCTGCCGCGATGGCGGAAGAAAAAGCCGACACAGAGGAAGCCAACCGCGAGCGCGCGGAAAATGCTGTCTCCATGTTTGAAGGCGACGCACCGGAAGAGTTTACGGCGCCGGACGCAGACGCCGCACCGGAAGCAGAAGCCCCCGCTGAGGAAACGCCTGCTGCTGAGTAGTCTTTCTGACATAACTGAATTTAAACCCAGCCTTTCGGGGCTGGGTTTTTTTCTGCCTGCATATCCAGTTCCGTCATCACAAGACTTGTTCTTGTGATCCACGAGTAGCTACGGGTGGATTGCAAGAATTAGGTGTTTCCGAGCAATCAACGATCTTGCAATGACGAGATAAGAGATAAATCAGAGAGTCAGACATACGAAAATCCTTGCAGCTCATCGCGGAGTCTGCCGAGGTCATTGTTTAAGCAGGACACGCCCGCAGAGCTGATCTTTCCGTCGGAATACCGGCAGAAAAGTAGAGTTTTGTTTTACAGAAAGTCCAGAGTGTTGGTTAGTTGAATTTGTCCGAAGACAAAATCAACAGAACCAACACCCCCGCATTTGGCTTTCGCCAATTGCTAGGCTCTGCGGCGATGGTTTTTGAAGAAACGGCCGGTGCAACCCTAGAGTTGGCCCACTTGGAACCACTAGTCGGCTCTCGTTCCTAAAGCCCCGGCACCTTCTTAGCTCTCACACCAAGACGCTCAGACCCATCGTCTCCCAAACGGCAAGCGAGGCCTCGCCTGTCCAATGTCTGAAAGAACTTGCCCAATATATCACAGTTTTTGGAATCGAGGATTATTCTCTTGAGATTTCTTGTAAGTCGTTGAGATTATATGATTTTAGAATTTCTGAAAGCGGGATAGAAATTAAAACGCTATGGATGAAGGCAGCAATGGGGGCAAAGGAGACATAAGATGGATAACCTAAAAGGCCCAAACACTCACGCATGACAGCAAATCCCGTAAAGATAAAAACCTTTACTCGGTTAAAGGAAAAGCTTTTGCTAAAAAGCCTGGCCAATCCGTAAACTTCGAGAGATGACCCGCCACCAAAGGGAGTTCATCTTTTACAGCCATATTAGCGAGAGCTAGCGCCACAGTTGCTGTTGCTTCATAATCTGATTTTAAAGAAAGAGTTTCGCGACCTAGCTCGACCTTATTGTTATCATAAGCACAGCCAACGAGACTCATTGTCTCGTCTTCAGGCTGTTTTTGCTTGGATTTGACCTGGGCCACATGATTTCGCAAATACGTATAGAGCGTCTCGGAAAGTCCGCGTAGGAACCGAAGTGTGCGGATCTGCCAATTCATCTTTGCAGTATCGAAAGCGGTAAGATATCTTACCTCGCACTTCTGGTCTTTCCGATTAAGAAGTTTTCTTTCTGGAGTTGGCAACTCAAAGAGAAAGCGGCCCGCAAAACCTCTTACTATTGCCTCATTTTTTCTAGTAGCAATTATTGCTGATCTCTTTTGATCTGTAAGCATGTCAAGCATATCGCGGACACCCTGCTCACCTGCCGTGCCCTTTGAACTCTGCATAAGAATTATATCGATGCGTTCTGAATTTTTGAAGCGGTTCGCCAACTCAAGGCCCATAAGTCCAGATAACCCAGGTGCTAACCCAGCCATCACTACCAGCGCTTTACTGCGGCCACGGGCGAAATTATCGAGAGTAAGTGCTTGAGCTATCGATTGTTCAGATACGCCAACGTCGATTACATGGCAGTTAGCTTCTAGCGCCAAACGATGAAGAGCGTTTGATGTTAAGGGCGTTGCAAAAATGACAGCGTCCAATTCATCAAAAGCGTTGGTTTGTATAGAATTATCGATTTCCTCGAGCAACTTTCTCATTGAAATAGACTTCACACGCCAGCCTGAGACAGAGGCCTGTTTAGCGATTATTCCACCTAATCGACCCGAAGCCCCAACGATACCAATGTTAAAATTAATCAAAATCGAATTTTCAGCCCACTGTATAATAAAATTGCCCTACCTGTATTATAGAAAAGTATCAGAGGACGAAGTAACCTGCAAGTCATCTAACGGCGCGTTTGTTGCAGCTGAGCTAATGTCTGCAATGAGAATATTTTACTCAATTCCCCTACCCCAAAACCTATCCCACACATATGTCCCATTGAGGCGTCGCGCGGTTCTCGCTAGAGCCACGCCATGACCGCAGAACTTGGACATATGGCGCTCATCCTCGCCTTTTGCGTGGCGGCGTTTCAGGCGGTTATCCCGCTTGTTGGGGCGCATCGCAATTCTGCGCGGATGATGGAATTTGGCGACCGGGCGGCGGTTGGGCAATTCTTGCTCATTGCATTTTCTTTCCTCGCCCTGACCAGCGTGTTTCTGTCGTCCGATTTCTCCGTGAAATTGGCGGCCTTGCACAGCCATTCCGAGAAACCCCTGCTCTATAAAATCAGCGGTGTGTGGGGCAATCATGAGGGCTCTATATTGCTCTGGGTTTTAATGATGGCGGGATATGGCGCGGCAGTACCAATCTTTGGCAAGAGCCTGCCGCCGAGATTAAAGGCCCGCGCGATAGCCATACAAGCCCTCGTCGGGGCGGGGTTTTTGGCCTTTATCCTCTTTACCTCCAATCCGTTTGAAAGGCTGAACCCTGTGCCGATGGACGGCAATGGATTGAACCCTATTTTGCAAGACCCCGGCCTCGCGTTTCATCCGCCATTTTTATATCTCGGCTATGTCGGGTTCTCCTTGCCGTTCAGTTTCGCTGTTGCCGCGCTCATCGAAGGACGCGTAGATTCTGTTTGGGCGAAATGGCTGCGGCCTTGGGTTTTGGTCGCGTGGAGCTTCCTCACTATCGGCATCGCGCTCGGCAGTTTCTGGGCCTATTACGAGCTTGGTTGGGGCGGTTGGTGGATGTGGGACCCCGTCGAGAATGTCAGCTTCATGCCATGGCTCGCGGGGACGGCCCTGCTGCATTCGATATTGGTTTTAGGGACGCGTCACAGTCTGGCGGGGTGGACGGTCTTGCTCGCGATTACGACATTTGCGCTCTCGCTCATCGGCACGTTTGTGGTGAGGTCCGGCATACTGGTCAGTGTCCATGCCTTTGCGGTCGATCCCGAACGCGGCGTGTTCTTGCTCCTATTGCTCGGCATAGCCACGGGCGGGGCCCTGACGCTTTATGCGCTGCGCGCCCATACGCTGCGCGACCCTGTCCCGTTTAACGCGACCTCCCGTGACGGCGCTTTGGTTCTCAACAACTTGCTCCTGACCGCAGCTTTGGCGACCGTATTTCTTGGGACATTTTATCCCATCTTTATTGACGCGCTGGATGGATCGAAAATCAGTGTCGGCGCGCCCTATTTTGAGCTGACGTTTACGCCCATCATGTGCTTGCTTATCCTCTTCATGGGGATTGGACCGATGTTCAAATGGCGCGCAGATACGATCAAGCGCCTGCGTGTGCCGATTATGCTGACGCTCAAGGTCGCCGCGCTGGTCATCATAGCTGTTGCGCTCCTGGGGAAATCTATTTTGGGCGCTTTGGCTCTGGGCTTGGCAGCGTGGCTCGCCTTTGGAACAGTTTTGGCCGTCGGGCGGAAATCTAATTGGAGCCGTGCGGGGGTGCGGGCGCAGCCCGCCTCCACATGGGGCTTTGCCGGCGCGCATATAGGCGTCGCGATTTTCACAGCCGCCGTTACCTCTATGAGCGTTTGGGGCGCGACGGATATTGGGACTCTGAAAGTCGGCGACAGTCTTTCTCTCGGCAAATATACTTATACGTTGGAAGACGTCGGCGGCGGTCAGCGTGATAATTACAACTTCCTCGCGGGAGATATCTCAGTCACCAAAAACGGGCGGGACGTCACGACGCTCTCAACAGAACGCCGTTTCTACCCCGTGCGAAATCAGCTCACCACGGAAGCAGGTTTACATCTTTCCTTCGGGCAAACTCTCTTCGCCAGTATTGGCGAAGGCGACCCGGAAGGCGGTTTTGTTGTGCAAGTCTATCGCCATCCTTTTGTCGTGTGGATTTGGCTCGGCGCGCTGCTCATGGCGCTATCAGGCTTTGTTGCCTTGGCGGATCGGCGTTTGCGATTGCCGTCAAGTAAAGAGGTCGCGGAATGAAACTGCGCGGGCTCATACCTCTGTTCGGATTTCTGGTCCTTGTCGGCGCATTGGCCTTTGGCCTTACCCGCGACCCTCGGATTTTGCCTTCTGAGTTAATTGAAAAACCCTTCCCCGAATTTGCGCTGGAGAATTTGGAGGGATCTCAGATTATCGATCCAAAAGTTTTGCAGGGAAAAGTCAGTCTGGTAAACGTCTTCGGGTCTTGGTGCGTGGCCTGCACGACTGAGCATCCGCAGCTCATGGCGCAACGAGACAATCCTGACATTCAACTCGTTGGGATAGATTGGCGCGACACCCGAGACGCCGCCAATCGCTGGCTGGTGCGACATGGTAATCCTTATGACATCGTTATTTTTGATCCGAATTCAAAGCTGATTGTCGAGCTCGGCGTGACGGGCGCGCCGGAGACCTTTATTGTCGATAGGGAAGGGAAAATCCGCTATAAACATGTCGGAATTATTACGCCGAAAGATTGGAAAGATACGCTGCGGCCGCTCGTGGAGAGTTTGCAATGAGATGGAGTCTTATTATATGGTTTTTCTTTGCGGGGGCAGTTTTCGCGCAGACCTCACCGACTGAGCAGCGTGCGCGGGATATTGGTGCGCAGCTCCGCTGTGTGGTCTGCCAGAACCAATCTATCGAGGAGTCAGACGCACAGCTCGCACAAGACATGCGCCGCGTTGTCCGCGAGGAATTGGCCAAAGGCGCATCTGATGAAGCGGTGATTGAGCATATCCGGGAGAGCTATGGCGATTACGTCTTGCTGAAACCGGCCGTGCAATCCAACACATATGTGCTTTGGTTCCTTCCCGCGCTTCTTGTTCTATTGAGCTTGGGGTGGTTTGTGTTTCGGCAGAAGCGATCAGCCACACCTGCCAGCGTCGAGACGCTCTCCGCAGACGACGAGACGCTGCTAAGCAAACTCATGGAGGATGACGCATGATTTGGGTCCTCGGTATATCACTGGCCTTGGTCGTCGGCCTGTATCTTGCGGCGCCCTTTCTTGCAAAAGAAACGGCCGAGTCCAAAACCAACGAGATTGATGCCTACCGAAATGAACTTCGAGCTATAGAGCGCAGTGAGGAACCCGAGAAAGCCAAAAAAGCGATCTTGCAAGCCAGGCTTATCAAAGCCGCGAAAGCCAATGCGCCATTGGCAGGCGCAAGGTCTTTCGCTTTCCCTGTCGTCATATGCCTGAGTTTGGTCGGCGCGAGCGCGGGGATTTACGGTCTTATTGGTTCACCAAATTTCACGCCTGAAACCCGGCAGTCTCCGCCGAGTGTTCCAGACATGTCTTCGACTGATTTCGACAGCCTGTTGCCGCGTTTTGAAGCCCGCCTCGCAGAAAACCCCAATGATCCGACAGGTTGGACGCTCTATGGCCGCACGCTCATGTTGGCCGGTGATACGGCGGCAGGATTGCGCGCCTATGAAAAAGCACTGGAGCTGACCGATACGCCGGACATTCGAAAAGAATATGAGGCCGCGCTCAATTTCGCGGCGCAAATACAATCGCGCCCAAGCGCCGAAGATATTGCCGCTATGCAAGACCTCTCGCCGGAAGACCGTACAGCCGCGATTGAAAGCATGGTCGAGAGCCTCCGCGCACGCTTGGAAACTAACCCCACTGATGCCCAAGGTTGGACGCGACTGCTCAGATCCCGTAAAGTGTTGGGACAAGAGACGGCCGCGAGAGCCGATATGGAGGCCTTGCGCCAGGCCCTGCCCGATCAAGCCGACGCGATTATCGCGCAATCCGGCTGGACGGATTAGCCAACCCAGACTTCTTGGTGATTGACGCGGTTGACGCGGCGCACGGGGCGTTTGTCCAAAAAGACTTCAACCCCGCAACTCGAAAACAGCGCGCGGATCGCGGATTGGTCCGCATCCGAGCAGCCATCGAAATGATCCCATAAGCGCTGTGCGAGATAGAAACGATAGGCCATGACGACGGTATTCACGCGGTGGCCGCGCCAATCAAAGCTAGCAAATCCCATGCTGCGTTCCGGTTTGGTGTCCGGCGCTTTCGTTTGTTTTGCGAGCCATTCATCCGCAAACTCCACATGGGCCAAAAATTCCCCCCCATATTCTTCGCCAACATATTTCATTAGACTTTTCAACGTTTCAGGAAGGTCATCCCCTTCCCAGAGGCCCTGAGGCGGATTTTCAACCGTGTGTTCTTCTAGCTGCTCCGGGCGGTTCATGCGCTCCACCCAATTATAGACGCGGGGCGCGGTCGTTTTCATCACATGCGCAGGTTTTGGGTCGCGGGCCAAATGTGCGTAGAGCGGATTGAACAGCCCGTAATCCGCCACCGTCGGGGCATCGCCCAACAGGTAATAGCTATCCGCCAAATGCGTCTCATAAAGCGAGAGGAATTCCGCGTAGCTCTTTTCGATGGTTTCAAAAGTCTCGGGCGTGACGCCAAAGGCTGCCCCGGCCTTACGCATACGGCCCGAGGCCTGGTCGAACATAGCTGCCCGGCCCGCCGCGTCGAAGTGCGCGGGAAAGGCATCTTGAAAACTCAACTTGATGAAATCCAAATTATCGTCATCAAAGTTCCAACGATAATGCATGGCGGGGCGCAGCAACCCCTCATTGCCGAACAATTCAAAGAGATGCGCGATGGCCCGCGTGATGGCATTTTCGGGATAAAGGGGCTCAATGGTTAGTCCCTGCTCTTCCAGATAATCTAGAATATCCGTGCCATCTTGGACAATCTCTCCTGCGGGTGTCTCAATGACCGGGATGATAAAACGGCCAATTATGGGCATGATCTTGCCGGTATATTCCGGATGCCCGGCACCGCGTTCTGTCACATTGATCCGATTGCGCCGCATAAAGGCGCGCGCCTTACCAGTATAGAGCGAGGCCTGCATACCATAGAGGATGAAATCTTTATCCGGCATAGTCTTGTATCTCCGACGCAATATCCTATCGCCTGTGAGTGTGCCTGACGTGTCTGACCGCGCAAATCAAATACCGAAACTGAAAGCGGGCTAAATGGGGCGTCTCAAGCTTTCGCGTAGGAGACACCATCACATAGGAGCAATACAGGTTGTGAGTGGTTTAGGACGCCTTTAAATCGATGTCAGTTAGGCGCTAACTAACGCGATATATAAAAGCATCGCCCCATAGACATCCGCAACCCGCATAATTAGCGAATATTATATCGAAATTAACAGAAAAGTAACCGTGAATCCGCTAGGTTTTTAATACAGCTTGCTTGAAATTTCGCCTTATTGCGAAAAAATGCAATTTTTATTATCTTCTATATCGTTGAAATATAACGATATTTGGAAGCTTGAAATTTCAACTCTTGAAAATTCAATCATTATTTACACTTGCCTGCCATATTCAGCTCATAGGAAATGGGCCAGTCAAAAAATTGACGGCGAAAGGGTAATAAAATGAAACTGATTAAATCAGCCATCGCCACAGGAATTCTGGTTCTCAGCGGAACATCTGCATTTGCAGGCACTGCAGACACATCGGTCAATACATCTGAAATTACACGTCATGTCCATGTCGTGAAAGCGCCGGTCTTGCTGGAAACCCGATTAGCCACGCCAAGAAAAATTAAACGGATCGTCATCGAACCCGTTGAAACACTTGTTGCCAGAGACGCTTCAACAGCTGATCACAGCCCATTTGTTTTTCAAACTGGAAAGCACGCTAATACAAAATCAAAAATGTATCGCCCGGCTATGCCTAAAACCAAGGCCATGCCAAACCTCTTCAAGAAGTAGAGCTTATTTCACCCTAAGCTCTCTTCTTGGAGGTCACGATATGCGGTCCCCTCTTGGGGGTGCCCTCAACAACAGGCTTTCCTTCCTTACAAAGCCAAAATGTCTAACATCCGCAACCCCTTTATCACTCCGAAGAATATCACCCTAACAAGTGGCCCACACGCTTGTTAGGGTGATGCTCGTTATATCAAGGCGTGAGTTTCCGACAGCATAGCGCCCGCAGCGTTGTTCAAATACAGCGGCGGCAAGCCTCGTGACTTCGCCGGGCTCTCTTATTGGCGGGCTTAAACGGCATGTCCGTCCGCGAGTGATACCCTCCGGCAGCTCCACAAGTTCTGATATTCTGCCAGGAGCCGCGACAAGCATTCGGCTTATAGACGGACCTACGCCGCTACCTTCGACCTTAGGCGCGAAATTCAAAACATTAAGCGAGAGAGATATTAATATGAAGGCAACACATAGTGCCGCTAAAAAGGCCTCGAATTATGAGAAAACACTTACGCTTCTTACCTATTCTAGACCGGCCCGGGGCTAGATAATCAACGCCCAACTGTGATTCAACTCGTCCAGGGCTTCCCTGAGACTCTCAACTAAATCAGATTTCAAGAGATAACCCGCAATTTCATATTGGTGAGCATTAACGATGTCTTGATCAGAATCGGATGTGGTCATCACAAATATTTTGCACGCCGGTCGATTTTCGACGCTATGGAATTTTTTCAGAAAATCATGTCCGTTCATCCGCGGCATATTTAGATCAAGTAATATGATGTCCGGAAATTCATCGAGAGGCTTATCCTCGGCATCGAAGAAATGGTTCCAAGCCTCAACGCCGTCAACAGCGCGGATAACGGGATTGACTAGCCGTATTTCCTTCAGCGCCCGTTTCAAGCTCATTAGGTCAACGTCATCATCTTCTACGGCCAGTAATGTGAGGGGGGTCATAGTGGTGCTCTTACCTAATTAAAGGCGACGGGTGTGACGGTCGATGAGAGCATACGGCGAAGGTTGCGTTGCGATTGGCGAAGCAACTGTGCGCGCTGTGCGACAGTTTGCAAAGACTGCATCAAAGTTGCGTTATCATACTCAAATTTAAATGTGTCAGATGACTCAGCAGCCTTATCGATGATCTGGCCAAATATCTGCAAGAAGTGAGCAGCTGCGGCCTGACCTTTTTCTGTTGGTCTGAGGATACGGCTGCGCCCGTCGCTAAAATCTTCTTCCGACAAGACGAATCCTTTGCCAATCAGGATGACAAGAGAGCGCGTTATTGTCGCCGGGTCCTGGCGAAGAACTTCAGAAATATGCGATGCGGTCGGGTTCTTTTCGTCCGAAGCCGCAATGGCGTTCAACACGCGGATTTCTCTGATTTTAAGTTTATATGTCTTGATGAAAAATGGCACCACTGATTTTTTGACAAACTCGTGATAGTCGCCGGAAATCCATTCGGCGAAGGAAAGATAGCGTAGGTCCGCAATATCCAGCATATTCATAATTTTCTCCCAACACTAAAGCTCACTGCTTCCAGATAAACATAAGACTCTATGATGAACAAGGCCTTACAAAACACGCTTTGATAGCACAGATTCACTGAGTGTCATTCTTCACTAACGATTAAATTTCCCGATTCGTCTCTAAATCAGCAATTACACCCAAATTCCGCATTAAAAAATCTTTTTTTCTGCGATTTGGATGCGTGACCTCCTGCACGCCCGATACACTTTTGTAGAGTGAGTTTTGAGCGCTCATTAATACGGACTGATGCGCCCTGACTTTATAGGCACTTTGTTACTTTATTTTGCTGTCATCTTAAGTTCGACGGGTACCGACAGCCAATTATTAGCACCCCTGCGCTTTCGATTGTAGTATAAATCGATGAAATCGAACACGTCGTGACGGGCGTCTTTGCGGTTCTATAGTTTTTTCTTCTGACCCGCTCGGTTTTTAACAGATGGAAGATGCTCTCGGCGACCGCTTTGTCGTAGCAGGAGTCTCGCCGGCTCATGCTGGCTTTCAGATTTTGATTTGTTTGGAACCCGCGCCACTCTCGGCTGGTAAGCTGTGAACCATGGTCGGAATGTATGATGACTCTCGCTGTGGGTTTACGCCGCAATACGGACATCGTTACGGCTCAAGGCTGTCTTAGAAAGTTCTTAGGTAAGTTTTGAAAGGTGCTGTGGATCAGTTAATTCGGCCGCAACTGTCTCTGACTACAATATTTGCCTGAAGAACTTTTCGGAAATTCTGATCACTCGATTCAGAGAGCTTGCCTAAAAGCATTCTTGCCGCTTCTGCTCCGAGCAATTCTGCAGGTTGAGCAACGGTTGTTAAGGCCGGATCAAAAAACCCACTGTAAGCGACGTCATCAAAGCCAACTACGGATACATCGTCTGGAACTCGCTTCCCGATATTCTTTAGCTGTTTTATCGCACCAATCGCGAGGTCATCACTCATGCAAACTAAGGCTGTGAGATCAGGATTATCCTCAAAGAGTTTCGCACAAGCTAACTGACCCGATGCCATATTGAAATTTGTGAAGATGTTCTGCGATGATGAATGCTCGATATTCTCATGGTTTAACGCCAATAAAACACCTTCGAGTCGATCGCATGTTATTTGGCTATCTTTCGGACCGCCTATAACGCCAAACCGCTTATGTCCGTGACCGATCAGATGTCTCGTGATTTTGGATGATGCCGAAACGTTATCAAGCGTCACACTTGGAGCATCGGTATCGTCAGTCGCTTCGATCGCATGCACAAACGGAATAGTGTCTATATCATCTTCAGTGGCAAATGTCTCAATAGGCGTTTTACCAAGCTGTAGAACACCATCAACACGTCGCGAGACAATCATATCTATTCCGTCGCTCTCTCGCCCAAGATCATCTTTCGTATCTATTACAAGCAAGGAGTAACCCGCTTCACTGGTCGTTTGTTCAATGCCTGACAGGACCCGAGAAAAAAAGACGTTTCCTAAATCAGGAACCATAACTAGAATAGTATTCGATCGCTTAGACCGAAATGTTTTCGCTAAAAAATTAGGGCGGTAGTTCAAAGCCTTGGCTGAGGCGTTTACTTTCGCAAGTGTCTTCTCTGATAGACGCTTAGGATCTGAGAAAGCGCGTGATACAGTCGCGGTTGACACCCCGGCGTGACGGGAAACGTCTTTTATGTTTGTCGGATTGTTTTTCAAAGCGGTGACTCATTTCTGTTTTGCGAAGAGTAGCGAAATCACTCTTTAAAGCAATAACACAGAACTAACATCTACTCACGCCGGAAATAAAAGGACCTTACAACTTTTGATCAAATTTTCCGACTAGAGGCTCCTTGTTAAGCTTTTGAACAATATCCTCGAACATTTTTATTTTGCGTTGCTCTGAATGCGGGCTCTCAACGACAACGACAAGATTAGGAGAGTTTGAGCTGGCGCGCACCAAGCCCCAAGTGCCGTCTGAGAGCGTCACGCGGACGCCATTGACTGTATTGAGTTCGGCAATGTTCAATCCGCCAATCCGCCTGCCCTCATTTTGCTGCGCCTGATAAATCGATACAATTCGCGCAACGACATCATATTTGTCTTCATCTGCACAAGCGGGAGACATAGTCGGACTTCCAAAAGTTTGTGGAAGCGAGCGGCGCAAGTCCGCCATAGTCTGTCTTGGATTTCGGTCCAACATTTTAAGAATTTCGATCGCTGTTACGAGGCCGTCATCATAGCCCCGGCCCAGAGGCGCATTGAAAAAATAATGGCCCGATTTTTCAAACCCTGCCAAGGCCTTCACCTCTTTACAGCGGTGCTTGATGTGACTGTGGCCCGTTTTCCAATATTCTGTCGAGGCTCCGTTTTCACGCAGAATGGGGTCAGTTGCATAGAGCCCTGTCGATTTTACATCCACGACAAAGTGAGCGTTTTCGTAAGTTTTTGATAAATCACGAGCTAACATTACGCCAACTTTATCGGCAAAAATTTCCTCACCTTCATTGTCGACGACGCCGCAGCGGTCCCCATCACCGTCAAAACCTAAAGCTATATCAGCCCCATTTGCCAATAGCTGTGCTCGCATTTCATGAAGCATTTTTAAATCTTCCGGATTGGGATTATAGGCCGGAAAAGTGTTATCCAGATTACAATCCATAGGAATTACTATCGCGCCAATCTGCTCCAGAGCCTGGGGCGCAAAGGCCCCCGCTGTACCATTACCACAGGCGGTCACGACCTTAACGGGATTATTTAATTTTGTTTGCCCGACAACATCCGCAAGATAAATCTCTCTTATACCACGCACATATTCATAACGCCCCCCGGCGCGGGAAACAGATAATCCATCCATGACAATTTGTTTTAATCTCGACATTTTGGCGGGGCCGAACGTCAAAGGCGGGTCTATGCCCATTTTAACGCCTGTCCACCCATCCGAATTATGACTGGCGGTCACCATAGCTACGCCGGGGCAATCCAATTCAAACTGTGCGAAATAAGCCATGGGCGAAAGGGCCAAGCCAATATCAAAAACTTCAATTCCGGCGCTCATAAGGCCGACGATTAAAGCCTGCTTAATTGACAGGGAATAGTGACGAAAGTCATGCGCCACGACCATTTTGGGGGCAATATCATGCTCATGCATGAGGGTGCCTAGCCCCGCGCCCAGAGCTTGGATGCCATATAGATTAATATCAGGTTTTTTTTCTAAGCCATGTCCGCCGAACCACCACCGCGCATCATATTCGCGAAAACCCGTTGGCTTGACTAAGGGGTAAGTCTCAAATTCGAAACTATTGGGCAGTATAGATTGCTTCGGCAGGGTCACATTAGCGTCCTTTGTAGTAAGTGGAAAGCGATTAGCCCCCTACAGACTTCGCGCGAATTGAAGATATTCGGCAAAGGCCAAGAAAATATGATACCCTGTTGCGGGTGTCATCCAGTCGGCCAAAGGTTCTCCATCAGGTGAAATTTCGTCGGTCCATCCACCGGAAATTGCAGAATTTAAATGGTCGTCAAATAAGGCCTGCGACGTTGAAATAATACGCTGAGTAACAAGGCTTTGCTCGATTTCGCCGCTGTGAGCGATGTGGGCTTTCAAAGCCTCAGTCAGCCCCCAAGTTCTTTGTTTAGCTGTCTTAACAGTACCGTCGGAATTAGATGCCAATGGTAGATAAGGTTGACGTGCGTCCCAGCGCAATGCCGACGCGTATAGGTCATGCGCAAACGGCATAAGCGGCTGTCCGGATAATTTGCGTAAACGGTGTAGTATCCACACCCACTCATACAAATGTCCAATCTCAACATGGTTGTCGGACGCAGAGCAGTCAAATTCAAACAAGACATCAGCGTCTGCATTCCAAAATTGTGTCTGGACAAATTCCGCAACATCCTTCGCATCTTTGAGGCTTTGTTCTTCACCGCTCGCTTCATACCAAGCTAAAAATGTTTCACATAAATGCATATGCGGATTTTGCTCTCGAATAGAGGGAGCCGGCAGGCGTTCATAATAGCCGCCTTGTGATTTATTTTTCAGTTTCTGAGTGATGGCTTCACGCAAAGCCATTCCGGCCACCCTTGCGCGTTCGATTTTTAGGGCTCGCCAAGCTGTTGAAAACGCCAATAGCGCAAAAGCGCAGTCATATGTTTCGGCATTCGCATTCGTTAATCCAGATCCTGGTTTTACACGTGTGCCATAGAGCCCGTCGGAACGTCTGCAATCGTTGATAAGCACGTCCAATCCACGCTCCACCAATTGACGAGACGTTTCACGCTCCCATCCCAACTCAGCAGCAAGCGCGAAACAATAGGTTTGACGTGCCTGTAATCTTACGCGGCTGTCTTCACCGCGAATGCCCTTACCGTCCAGCGTATGGCGTTCATAGAATCCACCATCTGGATTCACAGTAACTTCGGCCCAGAATGGAAAGGCCCGCTGAAAAAGCCAGTCCCTAATTAAGTCCTCTTGGCGAAGGACCTCTTTTCGCATTGATAAAGCTTTCACGGAATCTTCCTTAAGCTAAGACGTCGATATAGATTAAACAGACTAAAATGTAATCGTTTACATATATGATGTAATCAATTATGAGAGGTTCGGCAACTGCTCAGTTTTGTGAGAAAAACGCCTAACAGATACTGCAGAATAAGATAAACGATTGGGAGAGAGAGAATGAGACGGAAAATGAGATATAGCGCATCGATTGCACTGGCTGGAATAATCTCCGCATGTAGTGCAGCACCGGCTTCAGACTCTAGCCCTACTCATCAAGCTGAGAATTCGCCTTATGAGGCGGCACAAACGAGCCAGTCTATATTCGAGCAAAAGGATTTTAAAACATTTGAGAACTTTATCACCGTTGACGGCACATCATTAAAAGATGGAGCGGAAGATTTCAGATTCATTTCCTTCAATGTTCCTACTCTGCTCTATGTCGAAGATGAAATGAAATTCTCCGCGACTGATCCTTACGGCTTGCCGACAGAATTTGAACTACGGGATTTATATCAAAGTATATCGGATATGGGCGGACAGGTTGTTAGGGCTTATACGATCCCCGTCCGTAATAAGAACTTTCCTGAGGGCTCTGTTACTTACGTCGAAGCCCCTGGTGTATTTAACGAGGAAGCCTTTAAAGTCATGGATATGGCCATCGCATTGGCCGCTGAATATGATATTCGCTTGGTATTCCCACTACTCAACAATTGGGAGTGGATGGGCGGGCGACCCAATTATGCAGCTTTTCGCGGTAAAACGAGTGACGA